>Ga0306920_100016149_pt1 | contig 10266 bp, 7 predicted proteins | sample flu12Cox44000170_FD_204666 | JGI IMG/M metagenome (GOLD analysis project Ga0306920, IMG submission 204666) | Lab enrichment of tropical soil microbial communities from Luquillo Experimental Forest, Puerto Rico - flux4day.12C.oxic.44.000.170 (v2)... | ecosystem: Environmental > Terrestrial >...
ATTTGGGAAATTTGCGCATTGGCCGCGTTGTAGGCATCGATCTCACGCGCCACTTGGCCGATATCGCGGTCGCTTGCTTTCGCAAACGGCGTCACGCCCCAGTCCGGAATCGACACCACGATCACCCGATCCGGCTTGCCTCCGGCCAACTCGATCGCGCGATCGAGCAAGGCGCGGAACTGGTCGCGATAGTTCTGCAGATCGCGGCCGCGATACTGATTGTTGACGCCGATCAGCAGCGTCACGAGCGCATACGGCGGATGGAACGTATGCGCGTTCATCGCTGCGGCGAGCTCATCCGTCGTCCAGCCGGTACGCGCAACGATTTCAGGTGGATCGAACCGATGTGTTGCGCGCAGAGCCGTGGCGAGTTGCACGGGCCAACGCCCCGATTCGGGCACGCCTTCCCCAATCGTGTACGAATCGCCTAGCGCAAGAAAACCGGTGCACTGCCTGCGGCGTGAAATCATCCCCGCTACGACGGGAATCAACGCGCCGGCCATCGCGGCTAGCACGGATAAGGCGCCTAATCTGAAGCTCAAGCGACTTGCCGCTGCGGTGTCTGCTTCGCCACCGTCGCCGCCAGCACACGCTCGATACGCGCAAACACCTCGCGCATCTCGGCGGCCAGCGGCAGCAAGGTAGTACGGAAGTGGTTGCGCTTGGCATAGTTGAAGCCGTAGCCCGGCACGATCAGAACGCCTTCCGCTTCGAGCAGGTCGAGCGCGAATTTTTCGTCGTCAAAAGCGGGCAGCACGTCCGCGCGCACGCTTGGGAACGCGTATAGCGCGCCGCGCGGGGCGACGAGTTCGAGAAAGCGGCTCGCCGCGCAGGCTTCCATTACCGCTTGACGCGAGGCGTGCAGGCGTCCACCCGGCGCGGTCAGCGGCGAAATCGTATCGGGACCGGTGAGCGATGGCACAATCGCGTATTGGCCCGGCACATTCGCGCACAAACGCAGGGACGCGAGCAGGTCGAGCGCACGTTCGATTTCGCCGAGCAGGGCGGGTGCGCCGGTCAGCGAGAGCCAGCCGACGCGGTAGCCGCAGGCGCGCTGCACCTTCGACAGACCGTCGAACGTGAGACAGGGTACGTCACCCGCGAGGCGTGCCAGCGGCAGGAATTCGGCGCCGTCGTAGACGATCTCGTCGTAGATCTCGTCGGACAGGATCATGAGCCGGTGTCGGGCCGCGATGTCGACGATCGCCTCGAGCACCGCACGCGGATACACCGCGCCGGTCGGATTGTTCGGATTCACCACGACGATTGCGCGCGTGCGCGGCGTGATCGCGGCCTCGATCTGCGCCGGATCGGGCACGTGCCCGCGCTCGGCCGGGCAGGTGTAGTAGACCGGCTTGCCGCCGTTGAGCACGGTCGCAGCGCTCCACAGCGGATAGTCGGGACTCGGCAACAATACTTCGTCGCCGTTGTCGAGCAGCGCGCGCAGTGCGAGATCGATCAGCTCGCTGACGCCGTTGCCGATGAAGATACGGTCGACGTGCGAATTCGTGATGCCATGCTCGCGCTGCTGCGCGACGATCGCCTCGCGCGCGGGCAAGATGCCTTTCTGATGGCAATAAGTCTCGGCCCGAGCGAGATTTTGTTCGATCGTCTCGCGCACGTGATCGGAAACTGTGAAGCCGAACACGCCCGGATTGCCGATATTGACCTTGATGATCTCGCGCCCGGCGGCCTCGAGCTCCCGGGCGCGCTGGGCGAGCTCGCCGCGGATTTCGTAGCGAACATCGTGCAGCCGGCTGCTGGTGCGCACCGGGGCGGGCGGATTCTTCGTGGGCATGGGGGCGGAGCCTGTGTTGCTGTGACGCTAGGAGTTTGGAAGGCCATCCTAGCGAAACAGGGCATGAATTCAAGCATTTCCGTGGCGCAGCGGCGCTCCGGGTGGGGGGCTCACCGCAGCAGCCGCGAGCGCGGCGCGCAGATTGCCCTCGATGCGCGGGCGTTCGCTCGCGGGCAGGTCCGCACGGTCGAGCAAAGCGCGGCACACCTGCGCGCTTTCGTCATGCCGGCCGAAGGCGTGCAGGGCATAGGCGAGCAGGTCGCCGCTGCGCCAGCCATAGATGTTCCGGTCGACGAACAGGCCGTCCTTGGGCAGCGGCGTGCGTGCGGCGATGCTTGCGTAGTCGCAAGCCGGCGCAAGACGCTGCTGGGCATATAGAAAGCGGGCAAGGTAAAAGCTGGCCTCGGCGCGCTGCGGGCGGTATTGATGGGCATTCTCGTATGCCGCGACGACCTCGCCGAAGGGGGCCTGCCGACTTTCGAGGAGCCGCGCGATCATGTATTTCGCGAAATACACTTCTTCGGCGAAACCGCCCATCGCGACGCGGTGGCGGTAGGCGGCGATCGCGCCTTCGATCTGGCCGGCGTCGCGCAGCGACTGCGCCAAATAGAACGCATAACGTGCATTGTCCGGCTCGGCGGCCAGCGCGTCGCGCAGAATCGCAGAATCGCGCACATATTTCGCGCGCGCCTCGCCCTGGCTGCGCGCGCCGCCGCCGATGCGACGGATGTGCAAACCGCGCAACTTTTGCACATGGTCGATATCGGAACATGTAAGCGCTTCGTGCAGCACGCCGCGCCAGCGCCAGTCGACATCGAGGCGGATCAGCGCATCGCGCAAGTAGCACGTCACTTCGTCGACGATTTCGAGAACATAGCCCGGAGCCTCGAGTCCGCGGACGTTCGCGAGCGCAAATCCGGGATCGGCCTCGAATACATCGTCGGCATCGATCAACAACGCATAGTCGCCGTGCTGCCGCGCAAGTTCTAGCGCCTGATTTCGGTTGGTCGCGAAGTCCACCCACGGCCGCTCGATCAGTTCGCCGGGCAAGTGCGCAAGGCGCGTGCGGATCAGCTCCTGCGTGCCGTCGGTCGACCCGGTGTCGACGATCGCCCAGCTGTGAATGTGCGGCAGTGCCGAGTCGAGGCAGCGCTCGATCACGGCGCGCTCGTTCCTCACGATCATGTTAAGACAAATGCGCATCGACACTTTTCGCCAGAGGAGCGGCCGCACGGTATAAGATACGTATCCGCGCGCCAGCGGGCCAGCGACGAAATCCCGAACACATCAGCGAAGCCGTCTTGATCGACACAGCGGACAGCGAATCTCTTCGTGCGCCTCTCGCGGCAATCGGTTGGCGTGCCGACACGCCGATGCCGGAATCGATGCAGTCCGATTGGCGCATCGCCCGTGTAATCGCGCAACATCGCAACGGCTATCGGGTGCACGATGGCGCGACTGAACTCGTCGCACGCCCTGCGCCGCGATTTCTGCGCCGCAGCGCCGATCCGAGCGAGCGCCCGGCCGTCGGCGACTTCGCGCTGATCGATCGCGCAGACCCGGTGGTGATCCACGAAATTCTGCCGCGCCGCACCGTGCTCGCGCGTGCCGCCGCCGGTGAGCGCTACCAGCGCCAAATCATCGCCACCAACATCGACGCGGTGTTCGTGCTCATGGGGCTCGACGGCGACTTCAATCCGCGCCGCGTCGAGCGCTATCTCGCGCTGATCCAAGGCAGCGGCGCCATGCCGGTGGTGGTCCTGACCAAGGCCGACAAAGTGGACGATGCGGCAAAGTATACGATGCTCGGCGAACTGCGCGCGCTGCTGCCCGGTCATATCGACGTGCAAGCGATCAATGCCAAGGACGCAGCGAGTCTCGCGCCGCTCGCCGCTTATCTCGGACACGGCAACACCGTCGTGCTGGTCGGCTCCTCCGGCGCCGGCAAATCGACGCTGACCAACACTTTGCTCGGGCGCGAGCGCCAGAGTACGAGCGATGTGCGCGAACACGACAGCCGCGGCCGCCACACGACGACGTACCGCGCCCTGCTCGCGCTGCCTTCCGGCGCCTGCCTGATCGACACGCCGGGCATGCGCGAATTGAAGCTCACCGGCGACGAGAATCTCGCCGCTGCGAGCTTCGACGACATCGACACGCTCGCGCGCGAGTGCCGCTTCGCCGACTGCGGTCACGGCAACGAACCCGGCTGCGCCGTGCGCGCCGCGCTTGAGGCCGGCACGCTCGACCCGGCGCGCTGGGAAAGCTTCCTCAAGTTGCGCGACGAACTCGCGGCGGCGAACGATACACTTGCCGCACAGCTGGAACGCAAGGCCAACGCACGGGTTTTGGATAGGGCGCTGGGCAAGCGTTTGATCGACAAATACGGCCGCAGATGACACGCGGCGATTGAAAACCCGTATCGAAGCGCGCTAACGTCGCGGGGTGGCAGACGACACAACCCTGCAACGCCTGAGCGAGCTCGACCAGCGCCTCGTCGCGACGGTCAAGGGCATCAAGCTGCTCGCCGCGGTGAGCTGGCCCGCATCGATGCAGCTGCAATTCCTCGATGCGTGGCGGCGCGGCCAGGCGACATTGCCGCAAGTCGAATACGCGCGCATGGACTACACGCGTACGCGCGAGGAACTCGAAGACATTTTCCTTGCCGCCGATGCGCGGCACCCGGTCGGCGACTATCTGCGCCGCACTGCGCAGTCGTGGCGCTTTGCGACCGAGTTGCTCGATGCCGCCGGCACGCCCGGAATCACCGAGCATTCGGCTCGTTTATTCGGTCGCCCGGGAGATCGCCTCCCGGGCGGCACGGTCAGCAATCTCGATGCCGCGCGTCATTTCATCGAACTCGCCGACGAACTGGGGCGCGAAATCGGCCTCGAGGACCAGACCGCGCGCGTTCCCGCGGAGCAACTTCAGGTCGAATTGCAGGAGTCGATCAGCGCATTCTTTTCGCACGACAAAGTCACGGTCGAGCTCGATCCGCAGTTGATCGCAAAGGCGGCCGCCGGTCCCACGCGCATTCGCCTGCGTTCTGGCACGAGTTTTTCCGACTACGATCGCCACCAGCTGCTCGAGCACGAAGCCTTCGTGCACTCGCTCACCGCGCTCAACGGGCGCGCGCAGCCGAATCTCAAATCGCTTGCGCTCAATTCGCCGCGTATCACGGCGACGCAGGAGGGTCTTGCCACTTTCGCCGAGCTGATGTCGGGTGCGATCGACATCGGCCGCATGAAGCGCATCAGCCTGCGCATTCTCGCGATCGACATGGCGCTCAACGGCGCGGACTTCATCGAAGTATTCAAGTTCTTTCTTGAAGCAGGGCAAAACGAAGCGGACAGCTTTACGTCGGCGATGCGTGTCTTCCGTGGCGCGCCGACCGGAGGCGGTGCAGCATTCACCAAGGATGCGGTGTATCTGCACGGCCTGCTCTCGGTGCACACATTCTTCCGCTGGGCCTTGAAGAATCAGAAATTGAAACTGTGCCGCAGCCTGTTCGCGGGCAAGATGACGCTGCACGATGTGCTTGCGCTCGAACCTTACATCGACTCGGGCTATATCGCGGCGCCGGTGTATCTGCCGCCCTGGGTGCAGCGCGCCAACGGACTCGCCGGTACGCTCGCCTTTTCGCTGTTCGCCAATAAGATCCGCCTCGATCGCGTCGAAGCGGAAGACCTCGTACTCGGAGTTTGATATGCAAAAGCAGATTTTTGCCGGCGCGCTTGTCGCGCTCGCCGCGGCCAACGCGTTCGCGGCGCAGACGACGCAGCAACTCACGCAATCGGTACTGACCGACGTCACGGCCTGGCGTCGCGATATCCATCAGCATCCGGAGCTGTCGAATCGCGAGCAGCGCACCGCCAAACTCGTTGCGGATGAGCTCAAGAAGCTCGGTTATCAGGTGCACGCGGGCGTCGCACACACCGGCGTCGTCGGTGTGCTGAAAGGCGGCAAGCCCGGACCGAAGCTCGCGATTCGTGCGGACATGGACGCGTTGCCGGTGACCGAAGAAGTCGATCTGCCGTTCGCCTCGAAAGTCACGAGCGAGTATCTCGGCAAGAAAGTCGGCGTCATGCACGCCTGCGGCCACGATACGCATACGGCGATGCAACTCGGCCTCGCCGAAATCTTCGCGCGCATGAAAAACGAACTGCCGGGCGAGGTCATGTTGATCTTCCAGCCGGCCGAGGAAGGCAAGCCGCCCGGTGAGGAAGGCGGCGCGGAGCTGATGGTCAAGGAAGGCGTATTTCGCGACTTCAAGCCGGACGCGGTGTTCGGCATGCATGTCGTCGCACCGCTCAGCGTCGGCACGGTCGGTGTGCGTGCGGGCGGCGCCATGGCGAGTTCGGACGCGTTCCGCATCACCGTGCGCGGCCGCCAGACGCACGGCGCGACGCCGTGGAAGGGCATCGATCCGATCGTCACCGCCGCGGAAATCGTTACTGCGGCGCAGACCATCGTCAGCCGTCAACTCGATATCAACAAGCAGCCTGCGGTTCTCACCTTCGGCACGTTCAACGGCGGCTCGCGCTTCAATATCGTGCCGGATACGGCGGAGCTCTCCGGCACGATCCGTACCTTCGACGAAGGCATGCGGGCGCAGATCATGACGAGCCTGAAGTCGATCGTCGAACATATCGCGGCAGCGAACGGCGCGAGCGTCGAAGCGAAAATTCCGTCGAGCGACAGCACCAACCCGGTCAATTACAACGATCCCGCGCTGACCGAACGCGTGCGCGCGAGCCTGGAGAAGGCGCTCGGCAAGGAGCATGTGATCGAAGCCGAGCGCTGGACCGCCTCGGAGGACTTCCCGTACTTCGGCAAGGGCGCGAACGTGCCGAGCGTATACTTTTTCGTCGGCGCCACGCCGCTCGGTCAGGATCCCGCAACCGCGCCGAGCAATCACTCGCCGAAATTCTTTGTCGACGAGGGCGCGCTCGCGGTCGGCACGCAGGCGATGCTGCAAGCGAGCCTGGATTTTCTCGGCTACAAGTAGGCGTCAATCAGCCGCGCGGCGGCAGCGTACCGGCTTCGAGCAGCTGCCGCGCCGCGCGATCGAAACCGTTCCATGCCGCGGCGGCGAGCGCGCCACCGGTACTGACACGGCGCACGCCGAGTGCGGCGAGGTCGGCGACGCGCATGTTCGGACCCCAAAGCAACGCATTCACCGGCTTCGGCGCGACCGCGTCGACGACGGCGCGAACCTCGTCTAGCTCGGTCATCGCGGGCGCATAGAGCACATCAGCGCCGGCATCGGCATAGGCCTTGAGGCGTGTGAGGGTCGCCGCGAGATCGGGCTGGCCCGCAAGATAGCCTTCGCTGCGCGCGACGAGCATGACGTCGTGGCCGCTGCGGTCGATCGCTTCGCGTGCGGCGCGTACGCGCGCTACCGCATCGGCGATATCGCGCAGGCCATCGCCCTCACGATCCTCGATCGACAGACCCGCGACGCCGGTGTCGATCGCGAGCGCCACATTCGCGGCGACGCCGGCAGGGTCCGCGCCGAAGCCGTCCTCAAAATCGGCGTTGACCGGCAAGTCGGTCGCCGCGCAGAGCATGCGCAGATGTTCGAGCACGAGATCGCGTGGCACGGCGTAGTCTTCGCGGCCGAGCGCCCAGGCCATGCCGGCGCTCGACGACGCGAGCGCGGCAAAGCCGAGCTTTTGCAGGCGCAGTGCGCTGCCGATGTCCCATGGATTGGGCAGCACGAAGCAGCCCGATTCGTGCAGCTTGCGGAAACGCGCGCGTTTACCTGCGGTTTGGTCGATGGGATTCATCATGCTGGCCTCCGTTCGCTTCGAGTATGCGCATATGCGAACGAACTGCGCAGTGCCACTGCGAGCGCATTGACTGGCACCGCCTCGATGCGTTGCGTAGACTCGACGCATCGACATTGCATGTTGAGGAGTGTGATGGCCAAGTCCAAAAGCCGCCGCCGCTTCATTCTCGGCAGCCTCGGCACAGTGGGTGCGCTTGCGGTCGGTTGGGCGGCCTGGCCCTCGCGCCAGCGTCTGATTCCGGGCAAGCCTCTTACATTGCAGTCGGGGCAAGTCGCGCTCAACGGCTGGGTCAAAGTCGGTGCGGACAATACGATCACGCTGATGCTTGCGGCGGCGGAGATGGGACAGGGCGCGTCGACGGGATTGGCGATGCTGCTGGCCGAAGAAATGGATGCGGATTTCACGCATATCCGATTCGAGCAGGCCGGCTACGACGGCATCTACAACAACCAGGCGATGATCATCGAGAACAATCCGATGTTCACCGAAGAGGATCAGAGCCTATCCAAGCGCGCTACGCGCCGCGTATTGAGTCGCGTGCTGCGCGAAGTGCCGGGTTTGTGGGTGACCGGCGGCTCGTCGAGCATCCGCGATCAGTTCTTGCCGCTGCGCCAAGCTGGCGCTTCCGCGCGCGCGATGCTGGTCGTCGCAGCTGCCGAGAGATGGCGGGTGCCCGCGGGTGAATGCCGCGCCGAAGGCAGCTATGTGATCCATACGTCAGGCAAGAAGACGACTTATGGCGAACTCGCCACGGCCGCGGCGCAGCAGCCATTGCCGGACAAGATTGCGCTCAAGGATTCGGCGCGGTTCAAGTTGATCGGCAAGGCCGCGACTCGCCTCGACGCCGCCGCGAAGATCACCGGCAAAGCGGCCTTCGGTATCGACGCGCTGCCGCCGGGGATGCTCTATGCGAGCATCGCGATGTGTCCGACCGTCGGCGGCAAGGTAGCGAAGTTCGATTCCGTCGCGGCGGCGAGCCTGCCCGGCGTGCGCAAAGTCGTCGCTCTCGATCCGGTTGCGGGCGGACTTGCGAGCTACGGCACCACGCCCGGCGGCGTCGCGGTGATCGCCGATACGCCCTGGCACGCGACGCGTGCACTCGCGCAGGTCAAGATCGATTGGGACCACGGCGCCGCGGCGACGTTGTCGAGCAAGGGAATCTTCGATCAGCTCGGCGCAGCGCTCGATCACGACAGCGGCCGCGCGCACTTCGCGCACGGCGATGTCGACGTCATGAAATCAGCGGCGAAAACAGTCAGCGCGGAGTATCGCGCGCCGTTTCTCGCGCATGCGCCGATGGAGCCGTTGAATTGCACGGCACAGTTCAAAGACGGCGTCGCCACGATATGGGTCGGACATCAGGCGCCGGGACTCGCGCGCGATGCGGTCGCCAAGGCGCTCGGCATCGGCAAGGACAAAGTCGAAATCAAGAATGCATTCCTCGGCGGCGGCTTCGGCCGGCGCACCTTCGTGGACAATGTGGTGCAGGCGGCGTGGCTCGCACGCGAGACCGGCGGTGCGCCGGTGCAACTGATCTGGTCGCGCGAAAACGATATCGCGCACGACTACTACCGCCCGGCTTTCGTCGCGCGCTTCAAAGCCGGCTTCGACGGCGCGGGCAAGCTGACCGCGCTGCAGGCCACGTCGGCCGGGTCGAGCATGGGCAATCCAGGGTTCATGGATCCGGCAACCGAAGGCGCGTCGAATACCGTGTACGCCTTTCCCAACGTGCGTGTCGCCCACGTCACCGTCGAAACCGCCGTGCCGACCGGCATATGGCGTTCGGTCAATCACTCGCAGAACGCATTCTTCATGGAAAGCTTCATCGATGAATGTGCGACCGCGCTCGGGCAGGATGCACTCGCGTTGCGCGCAAGCCTGCTCGCCGCTGATCCACGTCATCTGCGCGTGCTGCAGCGCGCCGCGGAGCTGTCGAGCTGGAAGGAGCCGTTCAATCCGCCGGCGGACGGAGTGAGGCGCGGTCGGGGCATCGCGATCCACAATTCGTTCGGCAGCGTCGTCGCGCAGGTTGCCGAAGTTTCAGTGACGGAAGACAAACGCATCCGCGTCGAGCGCGTCGTCTGCGTGATCGATTGCGGCATGGCGATCAATCCCAATCTGATCCGGCAGCAGATGGAGGGCGCCATCGTGTTCGGTCTCTCCGCCGCGCTGCACGGCGAGATCACGCTGGAAGACGGGCAGGTGCAACAGAGCAACTTCCACGACTACGCGCCGCTGCGCATGAACGAGTGTCCGGCGATCGAAGTCGACATCATCAAGAGCAGCGAAGGCCTCGGCGGCGTCGGCGAACCCGGCGTGCCGCCGATCGCCCCGGCCGTTGCCAATGCGGTGTTCGCCGCGACCGGGCAGCGCCTGCGCAGCCTGCCGTTGAAGCTCGCCTGAGGAAACGATCGATGACTACGCTCAAACTCAATGGCAAAACCGTCGAAGTGCAGGCCGAGCCCGACACGCCGCTGCTTTGGGTGCTGCGCGCGGAATTGAAGTTGACCGGTACCAAGTTCGGTTGCGGCAAGGCCCTGTGCGGTGCGTGCACGGTGCATCTCGACGGTGTGGCGGTGCGCTCTTGTGTGACGCCGCTCGCCGCAGTCGGCGATAAGGAAGTCGAGACGATCGAAGGTGTGAGCGGCACTCACATCAATGCGCTTCGTGCTGCGT
>Ga0306920_100016150_pt1 | contig 10265 bp, 9 predicted proteins | sample flu12Cox44000170_FD_204666 | JGI IMG/M metagenome (GOLD analysis project Ga0306920, IMG submission 204666) | Lab enrichment of tropical soil microbial communities from Luquillo Experimental Forest, Puerto Rico - flux4day.12C.oxic.44.000.170 (v2)... | ecosystem: Environmental > Terrestrial >...
CGTCATATTCGCCATGCTGAAACATACGCTCGTGGCGGACGCCGCTTTCTACGGTGATCAGGTTGAGATCGATCCCTTCGGCCTGGATCTGGCCGTCACGCAAGGGTTGCAGGTAATCGTATTTGTCAAAGGCAATGGTAAGTTTCGGTTTGGCCATGGGCAGCAGATCCTGTGCGATGAATTTAGCCGGATGATAGGTGCCTAAACAGCTCGTGTCAACGCGCGTAGACGGTAATAGTGAGTGATAAGTAGTAAGAAGTTTGTTTTCGCTTCGAACCCGCACTCCTTACTATTCAGAACTTACTTTCGTGACGTCGTGTTGGAAATCTTTGCGAAGGCCGAAACTCTCGCGCAAGTTCGGGTCCAGGAGGCGAATTCAGCAGCGGCTTAGGCGCTCTTAAGGCAACGGACGAGCGGCGAATCGTTCTCCAGGCGAATAACCGCCCGGAGCGTTGATCTCCAGTGCCAGCCGCAACGCCTCGTCGACGGTTTTCAAAAACTCGAAGCGGATTCCCTGCCGAGCACCCGGAGGAATCTCCTCTAAGTCTTTTCGGTTCAATTCCGGTAGCAAGACGCAGGAAATGCCCGCCCGCTTGGCGGCGAGGGTTTTCTCTTTGATGCCGCCCACCGGAAGCACCAAGCCGCGGAGGCTGATCTCGCCGGTCATGGCGATATCTTTGCTGATTTGGCGAGCCGTGAGCAGTGAAACCAGTGCGACAAACAGTGTAACACCCGCGCTAGGACCATCCTTGGGAATCGCGCCCGCCGGGATGTGAATGTGAATATCGTTTTTCTTGAAGAGCCCGGGATCGATGCCGAGCGGTTCAGCGCGAGATTTGACCAGGCTCAACGCAGCTTGTGCGCTTTCTTTCATCACATCGCCGAGCTGTCCGGTTAAGATCAATCTGCCATCACCCGGCATTTTCGTCGCCTCGACAAACAGGATATCGCCGCCAAACGGCGTCCAAGCCAACCCAGTGGCCACGCCGGGCAAGCTCGTGCGCAGTGCAATTTCATTGAAGAACTTCTGCGGCCCCAAATAGCTCGGAATGTTTTCGGGCTTGATGATCACAGTTTCGGTATGTCCCTCCGCGACACGAGTTGCCACGCTTCGGCAGACCGTGCCCAACTGGCGCTCGAGCTGGCGCACTCCCGCTTCCCGCGTGTAGGCGCCGATGATCTCGCGAATGCCATCATCGGTGAATTCGATATTCCCCGGTTTAACTCCATTCTCGCTCATTTGCCGCGGTACGAGATAGCCTTTCGCAATGGCCAATTTCTCTTCTTCGATATAGCCGGGCAGTTCGAGGATCTCCATGCGATCGCGCAGCGGCCCGGGAATCATGTCGAGCACATTGGCGGTGGCGATAAACAAGACCTGGCTTAGATCAAACGGCAGTCCAAGGTAGTGATCCTGAAATGTGGAATTTTGCGCCGGGTCAAGCACTTCCAGCAATGCAGCCGAGGGATCGCCGTGAAAACTCGCGCTCAGCTTGTCGATTTCGTCGAGCATGAAAACCGGATTGCGGGTACCGGCTTTTCGGATTCCTTGAATAATATTGCCCGGCATGGAACCGATGTAAGTGCGGCGATGACCGCGGATATCCGCCTCGTCATGCACCCCGCCCAGGCTCTGACGGACAAATTTGCGGTTCATCGCGCGGGCAATGCTTTGCCCAAGAGAGGTTTTGCCGACGCCCGGAGGTCCGACCAGGCACAAGATCGGACTTTTTCCTTCAGGCACGAGCTTGCGAACGGCGAGAAATTCAATAATCCGCTTTTTGATTTTCTCCAGGCCGAAGTGGTCGGCGTCGAGAATCTCGCGGGCTTTTGGTAGATCGATCTCTTCCTTGCTGGAAATGCTCCATGGCAGCTCAACCAGCCAATCGAAGTAGGTCCGCATCGACGCATATTCCGGAGACTGCTCCGGGATACGCTCCAGACGGCTCAACTCTTTAAGCGCTTCCTTTTCCACCTCCGGAGGCATTTTCGCGTCATAGACCTTCTTGCGCAGATCTTCGACGTCGACGCTTTTGCCGTCCTCCTCGCCCAGTTCTTTTTGAATCGCTTTCAATTGCTCGCGCAAAAAATATTGGCGCTGCGTCTTATCCATCGCTTCCTTGGTCTCGGCGCCGATCTTTTTGCTGAGCTCTAGTAGCTCGATCTGACGAGCCAATTTTTCTGAGACGCTCTGGGCGCGCGCCACGGGATCGATGAGGGCAAGAATTTGCTGTTTTTCGGTAACAGGAATGTCCAAAGTGGACGCGATAATGTCGATCAACGACAGCGGATCTTCTATCCGTTCGATGACGGCTCTCAACTCGTTCATCGGCTCGGGAAATAGCGACAATGCGCGAGCGGCTTCTTGCCGCAGGTTCAGAATCCGCGCCTCAAAGTCCCGTGTCTGGGGAACGGTTTCTTCAACCATGGTCACGCGCGCGATAAGCGCCGGTTCGGTCTGGATAAACTCGGCAATCTCAAAACGACGGCGCCCCTGGACGAGCACCTGGCGCTGACCGTCGGGCAGGCTAAACATCCTCAGCACGTCCGCTGCAGTGCCGATTTTAAACAAGTCGCTCGGCGCGGGATTTTCAACATTTGGGTCGCGTTGAGTGACAAACCCGATGGGAATCTGCTGCCGAACCGCTTCTTCGACGACTTGACGCCGAGCCTGGCTGTTGACTGAAAGCGGCATCATCATGGACGGAAACAGCACGCGGTTGCGCAGAGGGATGATGGCCAACGTTCCCGGGGGAATATTCAGCCGCGGTTTTGCCTTTGCAGTATCCGTTGCTTGATCGCTCATGATTGTTTCCTTAACTCAATGATGAGAAGCCCGTCTTGGAGGGATGTTTTGCCTACCGCCACACGCTTATCGCCGTGGCCGAGCCGGATCCGCCGTTCAAAGCGGCCAAGGGGTAATTCCCAGATTTTGAGCTCGCCGTCCTCGCAACATTTTGGCAATGGACGATTGCCGCTAATGACCAGCTCAACTCCTTCGATTCGCACCTCCATTCGTTCAGCAGTCACGCCGGGCAGGGCCGAAATCACCCACAAGCTTTCTTCGGTTTCGACGACATTGACCGGAGGTTCCCAACTCGGCGTCCTGCTCTGTGTCGCACGGAACCGAGCATTCGCCGCCACTTGAAGAAAGTTTCTGTGAATTCGCTCTGCTTGCTGCAGAAGATCGTTTGCTCGGCGCCAGATAATGATGTCCCAGTCGCTCCCCGCCATTGCAGACTCCGCTCGCTTCCTGACCTGAGTGCTACTGTTCAAGCTAGGGACGCGGTGCAGCAATGTCAAGATAACTTGGTGAAAAGCGGCAAAAGTGCAAGGATAACAAGCGCTCGCTCCATAGCAGAACACGTGGTTGAATAATAAAGAGCTAAGCAATCAGACTTACACGATCTGCGAGTCATGCGGTGGTCCTCTGAGTCCATCGATGATTGCTTGCCAAACTCCAAGATCGGTAGCGAATCGAGAGAATGCCAGCTCCTCAGGGGAGTTCAGTCAGTAGCCACGCTCCCAGTCGACGACACTTTTCAGGGGTTCATGTTTCAAGTAACGAACGAGATTTTCGCAAAATAGGTTTATTCCCTGATGCTCGGAAACGTCGGTCGCCGCGGAGACATGGGGCGTGATCAGAACGCGCTCGTCGTCCCACAGCCGCCGATCAGGCGCGTGCTCGAATTCACCGTCATAAACGTCCAGCGCTACGCCGCGAAGTTTGCCCTCCGCCAGCGCATTGACCAGAGCCGCTTCATCGACAATCTCGCCGCGCGCGATGTTCACCAATATCGCTCCCCGCTTCAGCGCGGCAAAAGCATCCTGGCCGATCAAATGGGTCGTTTCCTTTGTCCAAGGACAGGAAACCACCACGAAGTCGCTCTCGCGCAGAAGCTCATGCAAAGCGTCTGCGCCTTCGATGCGCGCAAATGCTGCGGGCAGTTCTCGTTGATCAGTGTCGTGCCGGCGCGTCCCAATCACACGCATGCCCACAGCGGCACAGAGCGCGCCCACCTCCTCGCCAATGCCGCCGGCACCGACAACGCAGATCGTCTTGCCGCGGAGAATTATCGGATCGTAGGTTTGATGATCGAACCGGTGGCGCTTTTGATCGCGGTAGCTCAAGTGAAGCCCGCGTGAGAAGTGGAGAAACGCCGCGAGAACGTATTCCGCCATGGGGCGCTTGTTGGTCAGTCCGCGCGAGGTGGTTACGACGACATCGGACCGCCAAAGGTCGGTGCCGAATAAATTGCTCGCTCCAGCCGGGGTTTGATGCACCCATTTCAGATGCGGCGCACGAACTCTGATATCCTTCACTGGCGGCCAGCCGAGCAGAATAACCTCGGCGGACGCGAGCGCCCGGTTGCGCTCATCAAGGGTCGTCGGTGGATACTTGCGATCGCCAAGATACCGATCCACGGTCCACTGCGGCCAGGTCGCGCGGATCTCGCCGTCGAACCAGCCGCGAGCGTCGATGATGTTGATTCGAGAGTCGACCGCAGCAATTCGATCGAGCACCGCATCGCTCAGCTGGGGTAAAATCAAGATATTGACGCTATCCATAGCTGGGGCTAACACTATACTTAAAACTTCATAAGATCTTATGCGGCACGCCCGTCAGCGCTTTTTATAGAGACCGTCGATAAAACCGTTGTCGTCGAATTCCTTGATGACGCTCATGTCGACAAAGTCTTCCGGCTTCGCCGATCGAACCTTGGGGTCTTTTTCGCCGAGTTCGACCAGAGCTTCTCTCACGGCTTCGATCGAAGGATAGGGTTTCTGCGGCACCAGGCGGGAAAAATACTGGTAGCTGTCTTCCAGGGCGTCATTTTCGTTGGTTTTGACGTACTTCGCGATCACCTTTTTGCCGAATTCTTTGTTGCTTCTGTACAGTTGAATGCCTTCGAGCAACGCGCGGGTGAACTTCCGCACGGTTTCGCGCTTCTCGCGAATGTATGACATTCGCGAAGCGACGGGCGTAGTCGGATAAGCGCGCCGAAATCCTCAGGCTCAGCGATGATGTTGAGGTTAAATTTGCGCGCGAGCCTCGTCACCAGGGGCTGCGCGACCATGCCGTGAACGACTTTGGACTGGATCGCTGCCATTCTCGCGGGCTGGCCGCCCGGAATCTGCAGCACCGCGACATCGATATCGGGTTTAAGTCCCCACTTCAAAAGAATCTTCCGCGTGGCGTAATCGGAGTTGGAGCCGAAACGGCTGACGGAGAGTTTCTTGCCTCTCAAGTCTTCGGGCTTCTTGATTTCTGGCGAAACAATCATGCTGTACGCAAGAACGTTGAGCAAGCCGGCGATCAGCGTGACGTCCGCGCCGCGCAACCGCGCCACTACGGGCGCATTGCCGCCGACCTGCGCAATCGGCACATCGCCAGACATCAACACCTGAGTCGCCTTAGAGCCGCCATCGACATAAATCATCGTCACGTCGAGGCCGTTCTTTTCAAATAAGCCGGCTTCCTTCGTGATCCAAAAGGGCGCCTGTGACCCCGCGATGGCGCTCCACCCGATGGTGAGTTTTTCCAGAGATGCCGCGATCGAAGCTCTTACGCCGACTCGCGAAAAGATCAGTGCAACGCAAGCGATCGCGGTGCGAATGCGAAAAGTCATCGTCCGCTTCGAGAAGTCGAGACCAGAAACCCGAGACGCGAAACTATCCCCATTACGCGGCCGTTTCCCACTTACCGATGTCGACTTCCCAACCTTTGGTTTGCGACAAATCCAATGCGTTGCCTTCAATATCACGGAAGCGAAACTCGGCGTAGAGGCGGGTCGACGGCCGCGGTGCGATTTTCAGCACGCTGCTCAATTCCGCCATGGTTGCCTGCATTTCGTTGGTCAAAAAGCCGATGTGGTTGATTCCATACTTCGCTTCATGACCCTCCACCTGGCTGTAAAACGGGTGGATGGCGAGATTGGTCTTGCCATCGGCGCAAAAACGATTGCCGCGGCCCTGTTGGCGGCGAAGATAACTTGGCGGGATCTCGCGCAAACCGAAGACCTGGGTGTAGAAAAGCAGCATCGGATCCGGATCCAGCGCGTTGTATGCGATGTGGCGCACGCGGGGAAACTTTTTTTCCCTGCTCACCGGGACGCCAAAATTTTTTGTCGATACCGTGACCGGCCGGCACTCCGGGTCGTGGATGCGAATCTCGCCGTGCTGGAGATCATTCGCTTCCTGGATGATCATACCGCGCGGATTGAATTTCAGGAAACGTCCCTTGACTTCTTCGAGATCGTCAACTTGCAAGCCGATGTGGTGCAGGCCGATCTCCATGTTCATTTCGCCCAGGCCTGGCCGTTTCCTGAAAAACGTTAAATTATAATAGCCGTCGGTAAGCGAAATATCTCCATCCGAGGAGCGGCCGAGCTCCTCAGCACCGAAAAAGCGCTTGTAAAACTCAGCCAGTTTTTCCGGCTCATTTGCCAGATACGCGATATAACGAAGAATAGCCATGGAAACCTCCTGGAAAAATGGGAAAATGGAGTGGTGGAGTATTGGAGTGATGGGTAATTCGCACTCCGGTTTTTCTCAACACCAACACTCCGTACCCCATTACTCCAGTTTTTTAATCTCTAATGTTCTGCGTGAACCATTCCAACGGCAGAGGATGGCCGAGCCCCTTGGCTTTCGCCAGGTTGTAAGCCGTCCCGCCGACTGCGGCGAACTGCAATCCCTGTGTGCCCTGGTTATTGAGAAAAGTGATCTGCTGATCCGTCGTCCTTCCCGCCCAGCGGCCTGCCATAATATCCGGCACGGTCCCGATGTTCGGATTATCGATCTCGAAGTGAGGCGCGCTCGGAATTTTTTTCTTTTCATCGGCATTGCCTGCGATAAAACCGAACATGCCGTCGCTGCCGGTCACCACCTCGGGTGCGGTCCGATCGGCAAAGAGCGTCGAGGTGCCAAGGCGCGCCCGCACATCCGCGCGCGCGAGCACGTCCGGTCCGGCTTCGTTGTTGCGCACATTGTTGATGTGCATGCCAGGCTCGAGCCATTCCGCTTTGATTACGGGAACCAACGAGTCGGTGGTCAGCGATACGATGTCGGCACCGCGAAGCGCCTTTTCAGGAGAATCCGTCGCAATAACTTCGCTGTCCAATTTCTCCGTCATTTCGCCGGCAAAGGCTTCGCGATTCTTTTTCGTCGGACTGAAAACCCGAATGGTTTCGATGGGGCGCACGTGTCTGATCGCCTCCGCGTAGGTGCGCGCCATCCCGCCGGAGCCGATCATCGCGAGCACTTTGGCGTTCTTACGGGCCAGATATTTCGTGCCGATGCCGGCGCAGGCGCCGACGCGCATGTGCTGCAGGTAGCCGTCATTCATCAGCGCCAGCGGTTCGGCGGTGCGCGTGCTAAGCAGAAAGATCAAGCCGCAGTAGCGCCCGCGCTCCATGCAATATTTGTCCTCCACCATAAAGCCGTCCTGGTTTTCCCAGGCAAGCATGTCGGACTTCATGCGAATCGCGAAGACGCCCAGGCCGCGCGATGCGCCCTCCATCGTTCCCCAACGATAATAGTGGGGCTCATGGGGCACATAGAAGTCGATGCGCGGTCGATACCCGGCCTGTTGGCGATTCAAGTCGCGGTATGCGTCTTCCATCGCCTCGATGCAAGTCTTCATGTCGAGCACTTGCTGAATATGTTCGTTGGTCAAAAAGATCATCAGCGATGCTCCTTCAATCGGATCCGTCGCTACCCTGTCGAGTAGCGTTTGCCCTCATATAGCCCGTTCAATTAAGCCTGTAAACCGCGTGCGCAAAAGTTGATGAATATCTTTTCAGTAAAATTTTAAAAAATTTTCAATTTCTTGTTGCCTGAGCCGAATCAATTCTATAGATTCGTCCGAGCGACATTTGTTCGATGCTCATCAGGCGTTTCATAATTACACCAACCATCAGAACAATCCTCAGCAACGCGGCACGTCGTTTGGCCGTCGTCGTCTTGCTTACCGTGATCGCGGTTGTCTCCGCGCCCTTCGTCAATTCACCGCACCGGGAACCTGATATTCTGCCGGCGCTTGCAGAATCATCAAAGAGCCGGTCGCGCATCGGCGTCACTCTTCGCTCCGGCGATACTTTGCTCGGCGTTCTCAAACGTTTCGGTCTGAAGACGCCGTCTGCGCACGCGGTGATGGAAAAAATGCAGCCGCTGGTGAATCTCCGCAATATCCGTCCTGGAAACGATGTTCACGTCGTGCTAAACAATGCGGACAGAACCGTCGAGGAGATGGAGTTCGTCGTCGATAGCGAGTTGATTCGAGTCAAAGCAACGGGTGCCGGGTGGTTCGCCGAGCGGCGCGAGATTCCATTCGTCGCAGAGAGCGTTCTTGTACGCGGCACAATCAACAACAGTCTCTATGAAAGCGGCATCGCGGCCGGGCTCTCACCGCAGCAAATTTTGGATCTGGCGACGGTATTTGAGTCCGACATCGACTTTTTTTCCGATTTTCATTCTGGAAATCAGTTTAGCGTGCTCGTTGAAAAGCGCCGCTATGCCGACGGCCGGTACCGGGACGGACGGATCCTGGCGGCGGAGTTGGACGCGGAGGATGGTGCCTTCGATGCATTTTACTTTTCCGCCGAAGCCGGCGGCGGTGGATATTACAATCGTAACGGTGAGGCATTGCAGCGTTCGTTCCTCCGGGCGCCGTTGAGCTATGCGCGCATTTCCTCGCCGTTCAGTACCAATCGTCTTCATCCGATTTTCCGCGCGGTTCTTCCGCATCTGGCGATCGATTACGCCGCGCCGCCAGGAACCCCGGTCGTGGCGATTGGCGCGGGGCGTATCGATTTTATCGGATGGCAAAATGGTTATGGGAATGTGATCGATATCCGGCACGCGGGAAATTATACGTCGCGCTATGCACATTTTTCCCGTTTCGCGCCGAATCTTCACACAGGGCAGCCCGTCAGTGCGGGCGAGGTAATTGGATACGTGGGACAGACCGGAAACGCAACCGGGCCGCATCTCCATTTTGAGTTTTTGCACGGCATAACGAAAATCAACTTTCTCGCCTTCCGTCTACCAAAGATCGAGCAATTGGTGGGCGACGACCTGCAGCGATTTTTTCGATCTCGAGATCGGGAGATAGCGATGTTGCACTCGCCCGATCTGAAGATCAGAACGGCACAAAGGCTCTCTGAAAACTAGATTTTACCCGATGTCAGCTCGGACTTCAGTGAGGATGGCGTTAAATTCGCTCATTAGGTGCCGTTAAGCTCAGCGGCGGTTTTTAACCGGACGCTGCCTTTTCATTCGGAAAGATAGCCAAAATTGAACGGTTGATAATCGCGACAACGGCGGCGCACAGCCCTGTTCGCGTTCGAGAATTGCCCAATTACGGCTAAAAAGTACCACGCGCTACCGGTCAGCGCACCGCTATAAACAAGGGTTCGATGGCATTGGTGCTGCAATATGAGAGCGACATGGGCAACCAAAAGAAAGTACTCATCGTGGACGATGATACGGGTTGTCGAGAGTTGCTCGTCATGCTCACTGCGCGGCTAGGATATTCGGTCTTTGAGGCCGCCGATGGGCTCGAGGCAATAGACCAGGCGTGCCTGACGCATCCGGATCTCATTTTTATGGATCTTTTGATGCCTCGAATGAGCGGGGATGAGGCGACAGCACTCTTGAAGGCCAAGCTACCCACCAAGGACATCCCCATCGTGATTTGTACTGCTCTTTCGCGAGGTCCACAAACCACCGCCGCCCTCGATGCGGGCGCCGAAGAGATTTTGCATAAGCCAATTGGAATGTCGGCGATTCGTGGTGCACTGCAACGATATGCACCCACCGCATCCTAGGTGGCGACTGGCCCTTTCTGCTAATCAAAAGGCTCTCCGAGTGGCTCCTATCTCGACGATATCTTGCGCGAGCTAAGAACACCCTCCCGCGCTTGCCGTAGGGCTTGAACTTCCCGCGTTTTAGAGTTGACATTTCTTGTGGCCGATGATGTTTTTCGAGTTGCTTTGATCACTTCGAAGAGACTCGTTATCATGTTCTCTTAGGTCGCCGTCTTTTATCCAGCCGCGTCTACACAGTGTTGAAAAATTTGGTGATCTTCGATGAGGAATCCGCGATAGGGCCCCTGTGACATACAGATCATCTGGCGTGAGGGACGATTTCTCAGGCCAAAAATGCGGCGGCTCCATGCCTCAAAAAAATTATGCTTGCGTCCGAGCCCCATTCTAAAACGCGCTGGGATAGGTTCAGAGTCGGTGCCTGTAAACGGGACTGCG
>Ga0306920_100016153_pt1 | contig 10264 bp, 6 predicted proteins | sample flu12Cox44000170_FD_204666 | JGI IMG/M metagenome (GOLD analysis project Ga0306920, IMG submission 204666) | Lab enrichment of tropical soil microbial communities from Luquillo Experimental Forest, Puerto Rico - flux4day.12C.oxic.44.000.170 (v2)... | ecosystem: Environmental > Terrestrial >...
GACGCCGGGGGTATGCCTGCAGGAGGATCTGCGGCAGGCGGGGATCGACCCGGCGCGGCTCGATCGCGTTGGCGATCGCAGCATGTCCGAAAACCTCAGTGCGCTGAGCGAGCGCCGGATCGAGGCGGCGCAATTTTTCGAGCCCGTCGTCGAACAAGCTTTAGCCTCGGGCAGCGGTCACCTGTGGTACGCAGCAAGCACGCGTGGCCGTACCACTTACACGGCCTTCGTCACCACTCGTGACCGGCTTGTCGGCGATGCCGAACCTTTATTGCGCTTGGTCACGGCAATTCAACGGACGCAAGAATGGCTCCATTCCCGCTCTGCGCCGGAGATCGCCGCGGCGATCTCATCCTTCTTCCCGGCGATCGATCCCGGCGTGCTTACGGGCGCACTCGCCCGCTACCAGTCACAGTCGGTCTGGGGGCGCGATCCGGTTCTTCCCGAGGACGGTTTTGATCGTCTGCAGCAAGGCCTCGTCTCGGGCGGGTTCATCCGTCGGCCGACCGCATACGCAGCCTGCGTCGACAATTGCCTCGCCCGGCGTGTCTTGAGCGCATAGGCGCCGCAGCAGCAGCCTCGACGCTCGTGCGGATGGTCAACCCCGTGTCAAAGGTGATTCGCGATTTGTCTGCCGCGCGGCGTCTACTGGCCGAGCAGCCAGGCGAGCGCGCGCCGGACGACATTGCTCATCTGGTGCACTCGCGCTATTCCCGTCGTCACACCCACATCGCTGGCAGAACTAAGCCAAACCGCGGATCGCGGGTGCCGTCAAACTCGGTGACAGCCGGCCTTGCTGCATTGCAGCGGTTCACCGCGCGGCGATAAAACGGCAACAATTTCTCACGCCGTGTCTTTTTTCGGTGCGGCGGTGCTCCATTTATTGCAAAATATCGGCGCAGTGCGTCATGATAGTAGGTATGGGGGAAAGAGGGAGAAGGTAGATGGCAACGTTGGACGAGATTGGCCAGGAAAAGCAGAAGGTATCCGAGCGGCTCGCACGGCTCGACGCTGAACGGGAAAAGCTGGGTGCCCAGCTCAATGAACTGGAAGTCGCCGAGCGTGTGTTGACACGGTTCGGCGGACGGGTCCAAACCACCGAGAGACGCAGACGAGGGCGCCCCGCACGAACGACGCCGGCACCGGCTGCTGCACGCAGCAGGGCACGGGCGGCGCAACCGGCACAGTCCATATCATTGAGCGATGCGACGCTGCGTGCCGTGCAGGCACATGGCGAAGGCGCTACTCCCAGCGAGGTCCTCTCGTATCTCACTCGGGAATTTGGCATGTCGGTCAGGCCGAACCATCTTGGTATCGCGTTGCAACGCCACCGGCGCGCTGGGCGGCTCGAAACTCGTGATTCGCGGTGGTTCATGCCGCATCAATCGACGATGACCGCCTGACGACAAGCAGCAAATGTGAGCTGGCCAGTCACCGTGGCGGACCACGATGTCCGAGCCCGGCGACAATCGACGTTTCGAACCGCCGGCTGACGGTTGGGTGTGCGCCGGCACATTGGGGGAGCTGAAAGCGCGGGGCATGACCGTCGTCCGCGGCGGCGCGTGCCCGTTGCTCGTCATACATGATCGGGGCAAGTTCTTCGCGCTCGATAACCGTTGTCCTCATCTTGGCTTTCCGCTCCATCGGGGCTCGATCGAAGATGGGATTCTGACCTGCCACTGGCATCACGCGCGCTTTGACCTCGTCAGCGGCGAGACCTTCGATCTCTGGGCGGACGATGTCCCGACCGCCCCGGTCGAGCTCCGGGACGACGGCGCGGTTTGGGTTTGCACGCGGACGGGCTACGCGGACGGCGAGGCTCATTGGCGTAATCGCCTGCGCGAGGGCTTGCAGCACGATATTGGTCTTGTCCTCGCCAAGGCGATTCTGGGTCTCGGTGGCGGTCATACTGACCATCGCGCGTTGGTTCGCGACGCGGTGCTGTTCGGTGTCCGAAATCGTGACGGGTGGGGTGTCGGCCTCACCATCGCCGTAGCACTCGGGAACCTCGTTCCGACCTTGCCGGAGGAAGAGAGGTACCTCGCCCTCTTTCACGGTCTTAAGAGAATAGCGCGCGACTGCGACGGCGCGCCCCCGCGGCGCGATCGCGAGCCGCTGGCGGTTTCCGGCCCGCGCCCGGTGCCGTTGCTCGGCCGCTGGCTGCGGCACTGGACCCAGGTGCGCCACCGCGACGGCGCCGAGCGCACATTGCTGACCGCCATTGACGGCGGCGCCTCACCCAGCGAGCTCGCGGCGCTACTGCTGACTGCTGCCACCGACCGCGTCTTTGCCGATGGCGGTCACGCTTTGGATTTCATAAATAAGGCATTCGAAGCCCTTGACATCGTCGGCTGGCAGCAGGCCGCCGCGATACTGCCGGCGATCGTTCCTCAATTGGTCGCCGCGCGCGGCGGCGAGGAGCTGAATGCGTGGCGGCATCCGCTCGATCTCGTGCGATTGTGTGAAACGGCTTCGGCTGAGCTGCCCGAAATGTTGGCAGCCGGCCGCGGCAAGCGCGGGCGCTGGCGATTTTATGCCGGCTTGGCGCGGCAACTGCTGGCCGATGATCCCAAAGCGATCATCGAGGCCCTCGCAGAGGCGATTCGTGCTGGTGCGACCGCGGCCGATCTTGGCCGCGCGCTCGCCTATGCGGCAGCACTGCGGGTCGCCTGGTTCGGCACCGCAAACGAGCATTCCGATTGGGAGACCGCGCACCACGCTTTCACCTATTCCAACGCTGTGCACCAGCTCCTAAAGCGCGTCACCGCCGAACAGCCGGTCGAGTTGGCGAGCCCCGAGCTGTTGCGCGGCGTGATACACGGGGCGATGCGGCTTTATCTGATTCGTTTTCTGAACGTGCCCCCCGCGCGGCTGCCCAGTAAAGGTGACGATCGCCTCAACGACCTGCCTTGCGATGGTGAAGCGTTGCGCGCAGCATTTCTCGCCACGCTCGATCGCCAAGGATCGGTGCGCGATGCCGGCCGCCTCGTCGCCCGTTACCTGATGCTCGGCCATCCGGCGGATCGGCTGATCGCCACGCTGGCGCACGCGGTGTTGCGCGAGGACGCCGACTTCCACACCTACCAGATCCTCGAAGCCGGCGTGCGGCAATATCGGGAATGGGGGGAAGGCGACGAAGGACGTCACATTCTGATCGCGGTCGCACGCTACCTCGCCGCCCACTCGCCAACCGAGCGGGCACAGCTGCAGACTGCGATGGTTGCGCGTCGCCTCAGCCGGGGCGAGACGCTGCACGAGACCGAGGCCGACTCCTGATCGGGCGTGCTAAATCTTCAGAAGCCGTTTGGCGTTGCCGTTGAGCAGCTTCTCCTTATCCTCGGCGCACAGCGGCAGGGTCTCCGTCCACTTCGTTCCCGGCGAATTATCGACGAAGGGATAATCGACCGAGAACAGGATCCGGTCGATGCCCATCTCCATCATGCAGCACAGCAACGCCGGGTCGGAAAAGAAGCCGCTGGTGGTGATATAGAAGTGCTCGCAGAAGATATCGCGAAAGCTCTTGCCGCCTCTGCCATCGCGGGCCAGCCCCATGCTGATGCGCCAGAGATAAAACGGCAGCCCCTCACCCATATGGCCGAGGATGATCTTGAGGCCGGGATAGGCGTCGAACACCCCGCTCAACACCATGCGCAGACCTTGCGTCGCGGTTTCGACGGTGAACCCCCAGGCGGCGCGCAATAGCGAGGGGTAGCGCTCGACATAGTCCTTGTAGTAGGCCTCGACGACGGCGGGATGCGGCAATGCTGGATGCAGGTAGAGCGGCACGTTGAGTGCCTGCGCCCGCTCGAAGATCGGCCAGAACCGCTTGTCGTCCAGAAATACCCCGTTGGTCAGACCGTTCACCAGGGCGCCCTTGAAGCCCAGTTTGGTCACGGTACGCTCCAGCTCGTCGGCCGCCGCATACGGGTCGGGGGTCGGGATTGCGGCAAAGGCTGCGAAGCGGTCGGGATGAGCGCGCACCGCATCGTGGAGGCGGTCATTGGCGCCGCGCGCGAGCCGGACGGCGGTTTCCGCGTCGAGCTTCTGTAAGCCGGGGTTGGCATGCGACAGCACCTGCATATCGATGCCGGCCTCGTCCATCTCTCTCAAACGCAATTCGCCGACATCATCGAGGCGCTCGACGATCCGCGGCGCGTTAGTCGGCTCTTGGCCGACAGTGTGCCGCTTCACCTCCGGATCGAAGTAGTGTTCCTCCAGAGCGATAATGTAGGGCTTCTGGGCCATTGCGTTCCTCCACGGATGCGGGATCGAGCCGACGATTTCTAACAGGCGCCCGCCAACCTGTCATGCGCCGGAGCCGTCCGCGGCGAGAAACTCCCGGACGAAATTGTTGACCTGTACGGGCATTTCGACTTCGGGCAGATGACCGCCGCCGTCGATCATCGTCAGCTTCGCCTGCGGCACCGCTTTTGCGAGCAGCGAGGCGTTGGCGGCAGCGGGCGTAATGCGGTCCTCCGTACCCTGGATCATCAACATCGGCATCGTCAATCCGGCTCCGAGCGGTGGCGCGTGATCTTTGGCACTGCAGCGCACCGCCTGCATAAACCCTCTCGGGTTGGTCGCCCTCAGGGTGTGCCGGACCAGCTCGACCGTGTCCGCCGATGCCTGCGAGCCGAGCAAGGCTGCGGCGCGCTCGCCAAAGCCGTAGCCGCCGCGGCCGATCTGCTGCATGCGTCCTTCGATGATCCGCGCGCGCTCCTCCGCCGACCGAGCCCGCACGATGCTCGATCCGGTGAACACGGCATGCCCGATTCGACCGGGGTGCCAATAAGCGAACCACTGCGCCACCCGTGTGCCGAACGAGTTGGCAAGCACGTGGAACCGGCCGATCTCGAGCGCGTCGAGGAAATCGCGCAACGCGTCGGCATAATCGCGGCAATGCGGGATATCCGCGACCAGGTTGTCGCTCAGCATGTAGCCCGGCGCGTTCCAGGCGATCACCCGGTAGCGGTCGGCCAGACCGGCAAATTGAAAGCGCCAATGTGTGGAATTGGCGCCGATGCCGTGCAGCAGCACCAAAGCCGGTGCTGTGTCCGCGCCTGCTTCCATATAGCTGAACCGGTCGCCCGTATAACAGACCCGCGACCGGGCCGGTATCTCGGCAAACCGCAGCTCGGGCAGCGGCGGACGATCCACCGGTCGCCTCTATAGCTTGAGCAGCCGCCTGGCGTTGCCGTTCAGCAGCTTTTCCTTGTCCTCGGCGCACAATGGCAGTGTCTCTGTCCACTTGGTCGCCGGCGGGTTGTCGGCGAACGGGTAGTCGACGGAAAACAGAATCCGGTCGATCCCCATCTCCATGACGCAGCAGAGCAGCGCCGGGTCGGAAAAGAAGCCGCTAGTCGTGATCCAGAAATGCTCACAGAAGATGTCGCGGAAGCTCTTCACACTCATGCTGCCGCGGAGCCCGTGACTGATGCGCCAGAGATAGAAGGGCAGGCCTTCGCCCATATGGCCGAGAATGATCTTGAGGCCGGGATAGGCGTCGAACACGCCGCTCAAGACGAGCCGGATGCCCTGGGTCGCGGTTTCCACCGTAAAACCCCAGGCGGCGCGCAAGATGCCGGGGTGTTTCTGCACGTAATCCTTGTAGTAGGCCTCGATGACCGAGGGGCTGGGCAAAGCCGGGTGGATATAGAGCGGCACGTCGAGCGCCTGCGCCCGCTCATAGATCGGCCAGAAGCGCTCGTCGTCGTGAAATAGGCCGGCGGTCAGGCCGTTGATCATTGCGCCCTTGAAGCCGAGTTTGCTGACCGTGCGTTCCAGTTCATCGGCCGAAGCGCGCGGATCGGCGGTCGGCAGCGCCGCAAACGCGGCGAAGCGGTCGGGATGCCGCACGACCGCTTCGTGCAGCCGGTCGTTGACGCGGTGGGCGAGCGGCACCCCGGTCGCGGCGTCGACGCCCTGCAGTCCCGGGATCGAGTGCGACAGCACCTGAAAGTCGATGCCTGCCTCGTCCATTTCCTTCAGCCGCAATGTGCCGAGATCGTCCAGCCGTGAAACGATTTCCGGCCCGGCGCCCGGGCTTCCATACTGCTTCACCTCGGGATCGAGGTAATGCTCCTCCAATGCGATGATGTAGGATCTGTTAGCCATCCCTATTCCTCCATGGTTCGGCGTCATTGCCGCATGCGCAGCACCGGCTTGATCGTTGTACCGCTAATCGCGTCCGCGACCGCCTGATTGATCGCCGCGAGTTCATAGAAAGTAACGAGGCGGTCGATTGGAAACCGTCCGGCGACAAAGAGATCGACCAGATATGGGATGAATTGCTCCGGCCGGCTGTCTCCCTGGATCACGCCGCGCACCGTACGACCCGCCTGTAATGTGCTCATCTCGAATGATACCTCGGTGCCGCGCCGGGCGCTGCCGACGAGGACGCAGGTGCCGCACGTCAACAGGCAGTCCACCGCCTGGCGAAACACCGCGGGGACTGCCGAAGTTTCCAGCGTGAAATGGGCGCCAGCACCGGTCAGGTCTCGGATCTTCGCGACGGCATCGTCCCGAGCATTGTCGATCGTATGGGTGGCGCCGAGCGACCGGGCGAGCTGGAGCCGATTGGCGCGGATGTCGACGGCAATGATCGGTTCGCAGCCGGCGAGCTTTGCCGCCATCAGCCCGGCGAGCCCAACCGAACCCGCGCCGAACACCGCAAAGGACTTTCCGGCTTCCGGCTTCAAAACGTTGAGCACGGCGCCAGCCCCGGTCTGAAGGCCGCAGGCCAGCGGACCAAGAAATTCAAGCGGCGCATCACTGCGAACCTTTACGGCATCGCGCGCCGGCGTCAGCGAGAGGGTGGCGAACGAGGATTGTTGAAAAAACGAGCCATAGACCGCCGCGCCGTTGCGCCTCATTGTCGTGGACCCGTCAGCCCGCGCCCCGCCCGATTTCAGCTCGCGGCCGCGCTGGCAATAGGACCTTCGGTCCTCGCGGCAATGCTCGCATTCGCCGCACCACGGAAACGAGATCACCACATGATCGCCCGCTGCCAGATGCTCGACGGCGCTACCGACCGCGACGACGACACCCGCCCCCTCGTGACCGTAAACCGCGGGATACGGCATTTGGAAATAGCCGTCACGGGCGTGCAGATCGGTATGGCAAATGCCGGTCGCAGCGATCTCGACCAGCACTTCATCGGGTCGCGGCGCGTCGAGATCGAGGCTCTCAAGGTTGAAGGCGCCCGACTTCTCTTCCATTACAGCCGCGGTAACGCGCACCCAAACCTCCTGTCACGATCGCGCCGCTTGCTGGCTCTGCACCTCGCGCGCAGCTTCGATCAGCTGCCAAATCTGCAACGGTGAAAGCGGCAGCTCGCGCAGCTTGACATTGAGGGATGCCAGGGCCGATGCCACTGCGTTGGCGATCACTCCGCCCACCGAAACGATCCCACCCTCACCGGCTCCCTTGGCGCCGAGAGGGTTGATAGGCGATGGGTGCGTCTCGGTCACGATGGCCCGGATGCGGGGAAAATCGCTGGCGGTCGGCAGCAAATAGTCGGCAAGCGAACCGCTCAGCAACTGCCCCTCGTCGTCGTAGACGAGATGCTCGAACAACGCACCGCCAAGCCCCTGCACGACAGCGCCGACGATCTGGCCCTTCAGCAGCATCGGGTTGATGATGCGCCCGACATCCTCGACCGCGACATAGTCGACGACTTCGACATGCCCGGTCCGCGGGTCGACCGCGACATGGGCGGCGTGCGCGCCGTAGCTGTAGGCGTGTCTGCTGTTGACAAAGCTCTCCTCGGCCGACACGCCATCGGCGGCGAGCTCGGCAAATGCCACCGATTTGTCTCCTGCAGCAGTGGCGGCGCGGCCGTCGCCGAGCTCGACCTCGCTTGGTTCGCAGCCGAGGCGCCTCGCCGCGGCGGCGCGCAGTCTCTCTTTGAAGATTTCTGCGGCCAATAAGATCGCCGATCCGCCCATCACGACCGCGCGCGAGTGAAACGACCCGAAACCCTCGCGGACAAAGGCGGTCGAGCCATGGAACACGCCGCGGATGCGATCCATCGGCATCTCCAAAGCGTCGGCGGCGATCTGCGCAAAGGCGGTTTCGAGACCTTGCCCGACCGCCGAGGAGCCGACATAGACCGAAACCAAACCGTCGGCATCGAGTACCAGCCGGGCATTTTCCTTCGGGCCGGCCGCACTGCCCTCGACGAAGCATCCGATCCCCAGTCCGTGGTAGCGGCCGTCGACCAGCTTTCCCTGGACTCCCGCCTTTTCCGCCCAGCCGAACTCCTGCAGGCAGCGGTCGAGGGTCAGCCGATAGTCACCGCTGTCGAACGCGTCCTTGTGCTCGTAGGGGGTGACTGTCGCGATCGAATAGGGCATTTCCGCCGCTGTCAGTAGATTTCTTCTGCGGAACTCGACGCGGTCGATGCCGAGATCGCGAGCGACAATGTCCAAGAGGCGCTCGCGAAAGAAATCCGCCTCAAACCGGCCGGGTCCGCGATAGGTGCCGACCGGGGTCTTGTTGGTCAGCAGCAGCGACGCTTCGATGCGGATGTCGGGAATGCGATATGGGCCGGAGAGGAACTGGGCAATGTTGCGGGCGGCGACCATTCCATTGGTCCGGTTGTAGGCTCCGACATTGACATAGACGCCGCCGGCTAGCGCGAGGATCGTGCCATCGTAGCGGCAGGCGATTTGCAGCTCACATTCGGCTTCGCGCGCATGGTTGGCCGCGATCAAATGCTCGCGGCGATCCTCGATCCACTTGACCGGTCGCCCGGTGAAGCGCGCCGCAAATGGGATCAGAAAATCCTCGGGGTAGAATTCGCCGCGTACGCCAAAGCCGCCGCCGACATCGTTTTCGACCATGTCGATCGCATCCTCGGCGAGGCCCATCTGCGTGGCGAGGATCTGCCTGTTGAAAAATGGCACCTTGCTCGCCCCCGAGACGTTGAGCCGGCCACCGGCGGCGTCCCATTCGGCGAGCACGCCGCGGGGCTCCATCATCGCCGCGGTATGTCGCTGCACCGCAAAACGTTCGCGTCGGACATAGTCGGCACGGCCCCAGGCCCGATCCGGATCACCCTTAGCGGCAGTGTATTTGATCGCGAGGTTGGTGCCGGTCTCTTCGAACAGCAGCGCCTCCTCGTTGGCAGCGGCATGCCGATCCACAACCGGTGGCAGCCGCTCGATCTCGACGCAGATCGCATCTAATGCGTCCTCGGCGATCGCGGTGCTATCGGCCAGCACCACGGCGATCGGCTCGCCGACGTAGCGAACCTTTGTCTCCGCAATGACCGGCTGATGATAGGGGATGAGATTCGGCAAGGGCTGCAGGCGTATCGGGATCCTGGGCACCGGCCTGCCGATTTCTGCCGCGGTGATGACGTGATGCACGCCGGGTTGGGCCAGTGCCGCAGCGGTATCTATTGAGCGAATACACCCATGCGCCTGGGAGCTGCGCAGAATGGCGGCGTAAAGAAGCCTCGGGCGGGGCAGATCGCCGACATAGGTTCCCTTGCCTCTGAGGAACCGCCGATCCTCGAGGCGCTCGACGGAACTGCCGATATAACGGTTGGCCCTCATCTTCTTCCGACCTGTGGCGCAGGCCTTCGTTCTCCCCTTCGATACTATAACGATCTCATCTTATCGTCAGCCAGCGTCCGGCTATCTCGACATGCGGGCGGCGGACGAATTCTCGGCTATGATGAGCACGGGCTGCCCGCTGATGGTTATCCACACCTCGGCCATCATTGCTGTGTTGTTGACGGGCGAGCACAGCCCGTGTTGCGCAGGCGGTCGAGAGATCTCGCGTCTCCGCTCCGCGGCAAATCTGTTGGAAGTCTCGATCGTGGTCGAAAGCCGATAGGGCGAGGCAGGCGGCCGCAAGCTGGACTCGTTGCTCTAGCGCACCGCGATCGAGGTCGTTGCGATTGCTCAGGACCAAGCAAGGATCGCGCGGCTCACATACAGATGCTTTGGCAAGGGTCGGCATCCGGCCGGAGTGAATTCCGGCGGTTGCCTTGCCTACGTGCTCGCCAAGACTCCTCGGTTGCCGCTGTTCTATCAACGAGTCGATTTCCGGCAAACCGAGATTACAGGTGTCTCACTGCCGCGGGCATCGATCTGATCGATCGCGCGCCTGTGGCACGCCCGCCGCATTAACGATTCGTGCGAGCTGCTACTGCTGCAGCCCTCGGGGTCCTTCGTGCGCGCGGATCTGCCTGCAAATGCAGCCTTCGGGGTCCTTCGTGCGCGCGGATCTGCCTGCAAATGCAGCCCTGCATTGA
>Ga0306920_100016156_pt1 | contig 10263 bp, 9 predicted proteins | sample flu12Cox44000170_FD_204666 | JGI IMG/M metagenome (GOLD analysis project Ga0306920, IMG submission 204666) | Lab enrichment of tropical soil microbial communities from Luquillo Experimental Forest, Puerto Rico - flux4day.12C.oxic.44.000.170 (v2)... | ecosystem: Environmental > Terrestrial >...
CCGCCTCATGCGCATTCGCGGTCGCGGCGATTTCCTTCGCGGCCCGGGCGGCACACGCGATCACGGTCGACGGCAAGCTGGACGCGGGCTATACGCAGTTGTCCGTCCAGACGACGAAGACCAGTCCCGGGCCAGACGCGACCACGGGCCAGCCAGACTTTTCGGTCGGCAGTGAGCTCGACGGCGCCTGGGCGGCCGTCGATCAGGGCATGCTCTACCTGTTCTTCGCCGGCAACCTCATGGACACGGTTTGCGGCTTTCAGGCCTGCACCCAGGCCGACGCGCTCGAAATCTTCATTGATTCACAGCCGGGGGGGCAGAACCAGCTCCTGGGCGATTCGCCCGCGGGCTTCCCATTGGCGGGTCTGACCTTCGACTCCGGATTCGTGCCCGACTACCTCCTGGAGTTCTTCGCCGCCGGCGCGCTCGATCACGCGTTCACCCGCAACGCCTACTACGGTTCGCTGCCGACCGGCGGCGGGGGCTCGGCGATCTATCTCGGGTCGGGGACGAATCCCGGGGCTCCGGCAACACTGAGCGGAGGCACGAACCCCTTCGGGATCCTGGCCACCATCGACAACGAGAACACAGCGGGCGTATCGGCCGGATGCGGACCTGCCAGCGGCGCTGGGGTGACCACCGGGGTCGAGCTGGCGATTCCATTGGCCGCCATCGGAAACCCGGCCGGCTGCTTCACGGTGAGCGCATTCATCCTCGAGCCGCCCTACGCGGTGACCAACCAGGCGGCCGGCCCGCTCCCGCCCGGCACCTGCTTCCTCGGCCCCGCGGCGGGGGTGAACTTCGCGAGCATTCCGGGGGATCAGTTCCTCACCGTGTGTCCGGCCGCGACATCGGCTCGCCGTGCGACCTGGGGCCGCCTGAAGGCGATCTACCGATAGCGCGCCCGATGCCGGTCGAGATCGGACAGATCGAGGCCCTGTTCCGCTATCCGGTGAAATCGATGCGGGGCGAGCCGCGCGACGCCGCTGCGCTGGGCTGGCAGGGCCTCGAAGGCGATCGTCGCCTCGCGCTTCGGCGGCTCGAGGAACGGGGCGCGTCCCCGTGGCTGACCGCGACCAGGCTCCCCGAGCTCATCCTCTTCACTCCGCAGCGACGTGAAGAGGGGAGCGGCGAGGCGCTGCCGACCCACGTTCTCACCCCGGAGGGGGAGGCGATGCCGGTGTTCGGGGAGGCTCTCGCGGCCGAAGTTGCGCGCCGCCATGGAGCCCCGGTGCAGATGATGCAGCTGAAGCACGGCATCTTCGATGAAGCGACCATCTCCGTGATCACGTCCGAAACCGCCCGGGAGATCTGCCGACTCGCGGAGCAGAGCGCGGACATCCGGCGATTCCGTCCCAACATCGTGGTCCGATCCACGCGCGCCGTCCCGTTCGAAGAGGACGAGTGGGTGGGTGGCGTCCTCACCTTCGGCGCGGCGGCTGATGCCCCCGCGGTCGCGGTCACGATGCGCGACCTCCGCTGCGCGATGGTGAACTTCGATCCCGGCGGTGCGGCCGGTGCCCCCGAGGTGCTGAAAGCGGTGGTTCGTGTGCACCAGAACACGGCGGGCGTCTACGGCACGGTCACGCGCATCGGACGACTGGCCGTCGGGCAGACCATCCTTCTACACCGGTAGGCGGCCATACGCCTTTCGCGGGCCGGGCGAGACCGGGTCCTCAGGACTTGAGGTCGGCGAACGAAAAGCTCAGCGCCACTCCGGTAAAGACCGCGCCATCCACTTCCACGCGGGGATAGACCAGGAAGTTGAGGCGCTCGGACGCCGGCGGATCGACCTCGAGGTCGCGGCCGCGCGTGAACGCCACCCGGTCGGCGTCGAGACCGCCGAAGAACAGGTCGCGCTTCTCCGGGTGCCGGCTGGCCTCGGAACTGTCGACCGGCAGCCAACCCACGCCCTCAACGTACATCTCCGCCCAGCAGTGGTAACCCGGGATCACGCCCTCGCTCTGGTGCTCCGGGAGCGGGAAGCCGATCACGAACCGCGCGGGGATGCCGCAGGAGCGCGCCATGCCGATGATGAGCGAGTGGAAGTCGGTGCAGTTGCCGCGCCGCACGTCGCAGGCGCGGATCGCGTCGCCGCGGCCCCACCCCTCGCCGCTCTTGTCGTAGTGCATGCTCAAGGTGACGTAGTCGTAGATGGCCCGCGCCTTCTCGAGCGGAGTGTGGGCGTTCGCGGTCGCCTGGCGCGCCGCGGCCGCGATCTCGCCGTCGATCGGCACCAGGGCGTCGGGGCCGAGATCCTTGAGCGTCGGCGCGTCGGCCCGCGACCGTGTCTCCGTGCCCAGCACCCGGTACGCCTGCCTCGCGACCACGACCTCGAGCTTGAGATCGATGCTGTCCGGCAGCGGAGCCGCCGCCGCCACGTGCAGCACCCGGTTGCCGTAACGCTGCTCCCGGGTGAAGGAGTAGTGGAGCGGCGACCGAACGAGGACATCGAGCACCTGCTGGTGCGAGTCGCTCTGCGGCACCGGGACCCAGATCGAGACGCGGCGCGCTCCGGCCGGGATGTGTCGGACCGCGACCGCATAGGAGAAGCGGAAGGTCCGGGTCGCCCCGGCGCCGGCCCCAGTGCCGGCCCCATGCGCCCCGGCCCAGGCGACCATCAGGGCCGCGAGCGCCGCGCCGCCCGCCGCAAGCGTCCGGCGCGTGGCGGCCGCGATCCCGCCGCGCGGGCGCGCGAACGCCGGGCTGGCGCCGGGAGCGTGCCGGATCTGCTCCGTCCTCAGGCCTTCACCTTCTTCCAGACGCCGTCCTCTTCCTTCCATCCGTAACGGGGCTTACCGGCCTTCTTGTGGATCGACACCTCGGTGGTCTCGATGCCGTGGGGCGTCCGCTTCATGAAGAAGTCGAGATCGTAGACCATCCCGTCGTCGGTCTTCATGTCGGTGCAGGCGAAGTAGACGCCCCCGCCCAGGCTCGACAGCCGCTCGCGATGGACCTTGTCGAGCTTGAGCACCAGCGGCTTCTTGTCCTCGGTGTCGTACACCAGGAAGTAGCCGCCCTTGAGCTTCGAGTCCTGGCTGATGTAGAGCGTGATGGCGTCCGCGAGCTGATCGAGCGTCATCGTGTCGGCCTTCTCGGCGCTCGGTTTCTCGCCCTGGCTGGGATGCTCGGGGTGCTCCTGGGCCAGAACGACGGTTCCGAGCATGAGGAGCACGATCGTCACGATCGCTGCCATCGGCTTCATGATTCCCTCCAGGGTGGGTGGCTGCACGGTCCGGCCCGCCCCCAATCTAGCACGCACGCGATGAAGCGCCGACACCTCGTTGGGACCCCTTGCCAGCGATGGGCGTTGGCCGGATGCTGGGGCGATGAGAGGCTTGCTCCTGATCGCGCTGCTCGTGGTGGCCGTCGCCGTCGCGTCCGCGGCGCAGGACTTCTACGACACCCGCCCCGCGCACGAGCGCCCGCTCCCGGCGCAGCGCATCCCGGCGGGCCTCCACAGCCTGTCGTCGCGCGAGTGCGGGACCTGCCACGTGGCCATCTACCGCGAATGGCAGCAATCCGTTCATGCCCAGGCGTGGCGGGATCCCCAGTTCCAGGCCGAGCTGAAGAAGGAGCCGCCGGTCTCCTGGCTGTGCGTGAACTGCCACACGCCGCTCAGGGACCAGCTGGATTCGCTGGTCGTGGATCTGGCGGCCGGGGACGTCGCCAAGGCCCGCCGGGTCGCGAATCCGGACTTCGTGCCGGCGCTCCGCGTGGAGGGAGTCGGCTGCGCCTCGTGTCACGTGCGCGACGGAGCGGTCGAGGGCCCGTATCGCGACGTGAAAGCGCGGCACGCGGTCCGCTTCAGCGCCGCGTTGCGGGGCGCGGAGGTATGCCTCAGGTGCCACCAGGCGGTGCAGGCCTACCCGGGCAAGAACTTCGTCTGCACCTTCCAGACCGGCGACGAGTGGCGATCCAGCTCCTACGCCGCGCGCGGCGTGGCCTGCCAGCACTGTCACATGCCACAGGTGACGCGCCCCCTGGTCGCGGGCGGCCCGGCGCGGGCGGGCAGGCTCCACGGCTGGATCGGGAGCCATCTGCGAAAGGGCCTCGAGACCGACCCGGCGCTGTGGGACTCGCTCGCGGGCCGCCTCCGTCCCGGCGTCGAACTCGACCCCGATCCCGTGCCGCACGCGGCGCCCGGCACGGAGGCGACATGGAACGTGCGCGTGGTGAATGCCCATGCCGGCCACGACCTCCCGACCGAGGACCCGGAGCGCGCGCTGCGCATCGGGCTGGCGGCGCTCTCCAGCGCCGGCGACACGCTCGCACGCTCCGAGCACGTGATCGCCCAGCGCTATCGCTGGTACCCGACGGTGGAGAAGCTGTCGGACAACCGCCTCGCTCCCGGTGCGCACGTGGCCGTGACCCTGCGATTCCGCGTGCCGCCCGGCGCCTACCGGCTGGAGGCGTGGGCGCTCAACGAGCGCATCAGCGACGCCAACGCCGACTATCACCACCTCCCGCCCTGGTACCCGCGGCGCGCCGAGGTCGCCCGCGTCGAGCTCGGCGCTCCCGGGCGCTAACGCCAGATGCCCGCGATCGTCCAGGGAGCACCGGCATGAATGAACTCACCCCGCTGTGTCGGGCGGTCGTGGTGCTGGCGTTGTGCTGGCCGGGCGCATCGCGGGCACAGATGCACCATCACCCACCCGCGGACAGCACGTCGCATGGCGGGGCGCCGCCGGCCTTACATCAGCATGGAGCGTCGGAACACGGGAGCACCAACGGCACGGCCATGGCCGGCATGGACATGTCAGGGATGGGCATGGCCGTGGCGCCGATGAGCGGCATGTACGGCCCCTACGCGATCACTCGTGAAGCGTCGGGCACTTCGTGGCAACCGGAGGCCGCCCGGCACGAGGGCGTGCATCGGATGAGGGGCGCGTGGATGGTCATGCTCCATGGCTTCGCCGACGGGGTCTACGACGCCCAGGGCGGGCCCCGCGGCGACACCAGAGGTTTCAGCAACAACATGGGCATGGCGTTGGCCCAGCGGCCGCTGGGGCCGGGAACGCTGGGGCTGCGTACCATGCTGTCCCTCGAGCCGGCCACCATCGGCAAGGAGGGCTATCCGTTGCTGCTCCAGACCGGCGAGACCGCCGACGGCAAGACTCCCCTGATCGATCGGCAGCATCCCCACGATCTGTTCATGGAGCTTGCCGCCGCCTATAGCGTCTCCAGCGGCAACCGCTCGGTGTTCGTCTATGGCGGGCTGCCCGGCGAGCCGGCGCTCGGACCTCCGGCGTTCATGCACCGCTTCTCGGGGGTCAACATCCCGGTGGCGCCCATCACCCATCACTGGCTCGATTCGACGCACATCACCTATGGCGTGCTCACCGGCGGTGCGGTCGTCGATCGCGTGAAGGTCGAGGCCTGCGCGTTCCGCGGCAGGGAGCCGGACGAGAACCGCTGGAACATCGAGGCTCCAAAGCTCGACTCCTACTCCTTTCGCCTCTCGGTGAATCCGACCGACCGCTGGGCGCTGCAGGCGAGCTACGGGCGCCTTCACAGCCCCGAGCAGCTCGAGCCCGACGTCGATCAGGATCGGATCACCGCGTCGGCGATGGTCGACGGAAGCTGGGCTGATACCGGACGGTGGGAGGGCACGCTGGCCTGGGGTCAGGATCGCAACCAGCCCGGCCACACCCTGAACGGGTTCACCGCGGAGGGAGCGTTCCAGAGCGGTGACCGCCACACGTTCTTCGCCCGCGCCGAGGGCGTCGAGAAGGACGAGCTGTTCATTGCGCCCGACCGTCGTGCCGGTCAGGTCTTCGACGTCGGCGAGCTGACGGGCGGTTATCGTTACGACTTCTTCCGAGGCGAGCACACGGCCGCCGGGATCGGCGGCGCCGGCACGTTGTCGCTGGTGCCGAGCGAGCTTCGACGCGACTATGGCGACTGGCCCGCGTCCGTGCTGCTGTTCGTCCACCTCGCGCTGCGCTAGGGGACGGCCTCGACGCCGGGCGTGAGGGCCCTCGCCGATCGATCGGCGGGGGTCAGAAATACATGCGCATCGAAAACGCGGCGCCTCCAGCCCATATCGCCGAGGCCTGGGCGTTGTGCCGGTTGAACACGCCAAGGATGTCCACGGCGACCAGGTCATGCTTGCCGGTGTAGGCGAGGCGCAGAGCGGTCTGTGAGCTGTTCCCGTTGTCGGAGGCGGTCACCCCCGGCAGCGACGTCAGGCGGTAGGCCAGGGCGGTTCCCACCGGGATCCCGTGGGTCGGCCCGGCGTCGTAATCCACGCTCGCGCCCAGGTCCCACCCCCAGGAGGTGGTCTCGTGGCGCCGTGGCGCATCCCCGTACGAACCCTCTCCGAGCAAGGTGACGCCGAAGCTGCGGCTGGCCGCCCACGCGAATCGCAGGCCGGCGTTGGACCGCACGGTCGGCACATTGTCGATCAGCCTCGCATTGGGCACTCCGTTGGCCACATCCTCCGCGAACTGCTTCACGTCGACGACCGTCACGCTCTGGTTCGTCACCCCGATCGAGCCGCACAGCATGCTCTTCGGAGTCTCGCGCAGCCTGGCCAGGAACCCGAAGTCGTATCCCTGGGTGACGGTCACGCCCTCGTAGGCCAGCGAGGATCCCTGCGTGCCCAGGCTCGAGACCAGTCCGGCCGCGATCCGGGCGGCGATCCAGCTCCGCAGCGCGGCCTGGTACTCGAGTGCGAGCGTGGCGTAGGCCAGGCCGCCGTTCAGCACTTCGAGGGTGTCGCCGCGGATGATGAGCGGCGGGTAGTCGATGCTTTGCGCCTGCGCGTAGCCGAGCGAGGTCCGCACGTAGGTGCGAACGAACGCATCGGGGACGAGGTCGGTGGGCACGAAGGTGTGTCCGGCGAGCGCAGGCCGCGGATTTTCCTGCGCCTGCGCCCGCGGCGGCGCGCCCAGGGCCAGCAGGGCCACGGCGATCATCGCGGCGCTCCGCACCGCCGACCCACCCGGCCGACGGTCCGAGAGGCGCATCATCGCTTCCCGACCGGCAGCAGGTCCCCGATGATCAGCTCCAATCCGCTGGAGTGCAGGCGGGGCGCCAGCGCGCCGGCCGCCTCGGCCGCGGTGCCCGTGGTCATGTTGGAGATGCCCTGGAACAGGCGCAGCTCGGCGTTGAGGCGCGTGCGTCCGGCCGGGAACACGACGCCGAAGCCGAGCAGGGCGCCGAGGCCGCTGCTGCTGTACGCCGACGTCACATCCCGGTCGGACCCCTGGCCCGACAGCATGGCGGACGTCAGGAAGTCGAGCGTCACGCCGCCAGCGACGTAAGTGCGCCCGCCGGCCTTGGCGAACTTGACGACCACTGGGACCGAGACGTAGTCGAACGAGAGGTCGAGCTCGGTGGTGCTGCCGCCGCGGGTGGAGGGAGCGATCAGCACGCCGCTCTTCCTCTGCACGAACGACGGCTGGAGGCTCAGCGCCAGGTCCTGGGCGAAGCCGATCTCTCCCTGAATCCCCGCGACCACACCGAACTGGTCGGTGTACTCGCTGTTCGGCGGCGTATCTCCGTCGATTCCGGCATGATTGAAGCCGAGGTGGGCACCAACGGCCGCCGCCTCGGCCGCGGCGGGCCCTGCCGCAAGGCCCGCCACCAGAAGGACGATGAACGACAGGCGCATGGCACGAGGTCTCGTGGGACGCCTCGCGGCCCGGTGTGGTCGCGCCTGGGAGCGCTCGCCCGCGGCCATCCGCGCGACCATTCGGCGCTCGAGATCAGCGCATCATCGGCACCAGGATACCGCCGCGCAGCGCCACGAAGTTGGTGCTGGTCCCGGTCGAGAAGACCCAGTGATAGACGGCGTCCACCACGAGGCTCGCCGGGCCCTTGCCGTGCAGCTCCACTCCCGCGCCGGCCTGGGTGCCGAAGAAGTAGTCGGAGCTGCTGGAGTTGCTGAAATCGGTCCGCATGTAGTTGAAGCCGATGCCGCCCGTTCCGTAGAGGTCGGCCTTGCCGCTGCCCGGCTTGGGAAAGAACTTGAGGACCGCATCCACGGGGAAGTTCGAATGGCCGACGCCGTTCTTCTTGCCGAATGACTGGTATCCGACCTGCGACCCGACGGCGATCTTCTTGGTGGGGTTCAGGAACTGGAAGCCCTCGAGCGTGATGGCCCAGCCGTCGTTGGCAATTTTGGAGAAATCCCCGCTGGGGCTCAGCCAGCTGCCCGAAATGCTCCCGTAACGATAGACCTGCGGCTTCGGGCCCCCGGCGCTGGGTGAGGCGGGGGTCTGTGCCTTCGTCACCTGCGGCCCGAGCATGAGCAACGCAACCACCATGACAGCGCCCTTCTTCATCTCGAACCTCCTCTGTTGGCTCTCCGATAGCACCGCGCTGCAAAGTACCCCATGGTGCGACCTTACGCCAACCACCCGTCGGATGTTGCCCTTAGGAGCCTGCACGGCGTCCGGGCCAGTGCCCGCTCATTTCGGCTCCTGCGCTGGCTTCCCTGCGGCGGGAACGATATGGATGACCGCCATCTTGCGCAGGTAGGCGTCGTCTGCGGCGTCGAGCTGGTTCTGACGGATGAGGGACTTGATGTCCTCGACGTAGGCCTGGCCGCGCTCCGAATAGCGCGTCAGCGTCTCGGCCAGCACGGTGCCGGAGATCCGGAGGTTCTCGCGGCGCAGCTCCGCGCGCTTCAGCCGCAGGTCGCGGTAGGCATCGCCGCTGTTCAGGTTGAGCGCGTACGCGTAAGCGGCTTCGGCGGTGCTGCCGAAGGAGGCGATCCGGTAGTCGCCGTGCGCGCTGGTGCGCTGCTCGGCCGGCACCAGTCCCTTGCCCCAGGTCCATTGTCCGAACAGCGCATTGCCCTCGGCCGCGAAGCGCGAGCCGCCCCATCCGCTCTCGCTCGCCGCCTGAGCCAGCGAAAGCGCCGGGGAAACGATGTCGACGCGCAGCAGCAACTCGGGGTAGAGCTCGGAATCGAGACGCTGGTCGGCGGACTTGAGCAACTTGTAGCGGACCGCGAGCTGTCCCAGCCACGCCTGATCGTCCGGCGTCACGCCCTCGCCGACCAGCAGACGGCCCGTGATCTGCTTGGCGCGCGCCCGGTCGGCGGCGATCAGCTCGTTGATGCGCAGGACAATCGGGCCGAGGACGCGGAAGAACAGGCGCTTCTTGTCGGCCACGGACAGCGACTTCGAACTCCGTTCGCGCCAGCCGTCCGGGATGTCCTCCAGGTAGACGCGCGGCACCTCGCGAATCCCCGCCTTCCAAGCCTGCTGGGTGTAGCCGAGCCGATCGAACACGGCGAGCACATCCTTGTAGTCGCGACAGGGGACTTTCTCGTCCGTCGGCCGGACCTGCGCCGGCGCCCGGCTGGCCATCAGCAGGAGCGCGAGCGCAACGCTCTGCGCGAGTCCCCTTCTCATGCCCCACCTCCGGTGGCCGGGCTTTGCGGCTTCGCCCGCGGCGACCCATCCTAGCCCATCCGGATGGTGAGGAGAGCCCGCCTAATGGTGGCTCGAGTGAACCGCCGGACCATCCGGCGCCGGTAGGCCCAGGGCCCGAGCCGCCCAGGCCAGCGACTCGCGCAGCATGTCGAGCTGAAAGGCGCGCAGCGTTGGCCTCCCGGACAAAGGCGGGAGGCCGGCGTGAGCGGCGTAGAAGCCCGCGACGAAGCTGGCCAACTCTCCTTCGCCCGGCAGGATCTCATCCGGCGCCGGACCTCCTTCGAGGGCCAGGCTCGGCAGCCAGGCCGCGATGTCGAGCTTGGGGTTACCGCGACACGCCCAATTCCAGTCGACCAGCACCACGCGCCCGTCCGCGAAGCAGAGGTTGTCACTGCGCACATCGTCGTGGAGCAGGGCGGCTCCGTCGAGCGTCGCCCGGCTCTCGGCGCCGAGCAGCACAGGGAGCGCTCGGGAAAGCCAGGGCTCGGTCGCCACTCCCAGCCGCATGAATGACGCGGGATCCGCGGCCACCCTCGACCAGCCTGCGAACTCGCTGCGGCGGGTCTCCATCGAGAACAATTCGGAAGCGGGGGAGGCCGCGATGTCAGCCATGGCCGCCAGGACCGCCTCGATCCTCGTCCTGGACCAGGGTGGCGGCCAGAATGCTTCGCTCAGGTCCTCGATGGCGAGCCACGGCGCCGCGCCGTCGTCCTGCCAGGCCAGCAACTCGGGCAGGAAGGAGGCGCGATAGTGCGCGTAGATCACATGCTCGGCGCGCAGCCAGGCGGCCGTGTCGGCGTCCGTGGCGCCCTTCACGAACACCGAGCCACCCTCGCGCCATCGAATGACGAGGCGCTCCGCGGCACTGTAGCCG
>Ga0306920_100016158_pt1 | contig 10263 bp, 9 predicted proteins | sample flu12Cox44000170_FD_204666 | JGI IMG/M metagenome (GOLD analysis project Ga0306920, IMG submission 204666) | Lab enrichment of tropical soil microbial communities from Luquillo Experimental Forest, Puerto Rico - flux4day.12C.oxic.44.000.170 (v2)... | ecosystem: Environmental > Terrestrial >...
GGGCCCGCAATGCGGCCGTGCGCAGGACCTTGAGTCGAAGGTCCCGGTGTGCACGACGGCGCCGGTTGTCCACGGTCCGCAGGTGCGGCCGTGGGCTCGTCCCCATCGAGGCGAGTCGCCCACGGCCTCCCCACACCCGCTCAAGAGGCGAGTGTGGAGAACAACGCGTTCACCTTGTCGCGAAACGACTCGTCGCGCTGGATGCGCCCGCGCGTCTGGTTGATGGCGTGGATCACCGTGCTGTGGTCGCGGCCACCGAAGAAGTCGCCGATCTCCACCAACGAACGCTCGGTGAGCTGGCGCATCACGTACATCGCCACCTGGCGTGGCACCACGATCGCCTGCGTGCGCCGCTTGCCGACCAGCGTCTCCGGGCGGACGCCGAACGCTTCGGAGACCGCGTTGAGGATGCGCTCGGGCTGGTGGTGCTCCGCCTCGGGCCGCACGTACTGCGCCAGGACCTCATTCGCGAGCTCGGCGGTGATGTCGCGGTGCGTGAGCGACGCCACGGCCAGGAGCCGCACGAGGCAGCCCTCCAGCTCGCGCACGTTGCCGCGCACGCGGTCCGCGATCAGCAGCACGACGTCGTCGGTGAGCCGCACGCCGCCCGGGTCCTCGTCGCCGCGCGCGCGCAGGATGGCGATGCGCGTCTCCAGGTCGGGCTGCTGCGTGTCGGCCACCAGGCCCTGGTTGAAGCGCGAGATCAGTCGCTCCTCAAGCCCGGCGATGTCCTTGGGCGCCTTGTCGGCCGTGACCACGATCTGCTTGTGGGCGTCGCGCAGGGCGTTGAACGTGTGGAAGAACTCCTCCTGCGTGCTCTCCTTGCCGGCGAGGAACTGCACGTCGTCCACGAGCAGCACGTCGACGCTGCGATAACGGTTGCGGAACGCCAGCGTCTGGCCGTGCTGGATGGCCCAGATCATCTCGTTCGTGAACCGCTCCGCCGACACGTAGAACACGTGCGTCTCGGGCTTCAAGCGCTTCACCTCGTGTCCCACGGCGTGGAGGATGTGCGTCTTGCCGAGGCCCGAGTCACCGTAGATGAACAGCGGGTTATAGACCTCGCCCGGCCGTTGCGACACCGCCATGGCGGCAGCGTGCGTGAAGCGGTTGCTGGCGCCGACCACGAACGACTCGAACGTGAGCCGCGGGTGGAGCTGGCTCTCGAGCCACTCCCGGGGGCGCGTATCGGGGGTGGCGGTCGAGGCCCCGGGGCGCGCCGGAGAGGCGGCTTTCGGGAGCGCCATGGCCTCGCGCTCGCGGGCGGCGGCCGGCGGGGGCGAGGGCTCGCGGGCGGCGAACCGGATGTCGGGGCAGTGCCCGAGCACCTCGGAGAACGCCTCGCGCAGGTGCGTCAGGTGGTGTTCGTGGATCCAGTCCACGAAGAACGCGTTGGGAACCTCGAGGTCCACCGACTGCGGACCGAACTCGAGCGCCACGATGGGACGGAACCAGGTGTCGAACGCCTGGGTGCTCGCGAGTCGATCCCGCACCTTGAGGAGGACCTGCTCCCAGACGTAAGCGACCTGGTCAGGGGCAACAGGTAGGACAGCCATCGCCAACATCCTTGCTGAATGGTTTCCGGCCGCCGCTCGCGGGGCGAGGACCCCTCGCAAATCGCTTGCGTGCAGGGCCACTTGCCGTACGGGCGGGGGGGCGGCTGTGTGCTTCGGGGACGAATGTCAACATCCATGGACACTGGCTCAAGATGTTGAAAGAGAATCAGTTGTCGATACCGGGTTCGGGTCCTCCACAATTCAGTCCACAGTGCCCGGGGGGGCCTGGGAACGGTCGACCGCGGGTCGCGGTTCAATTATCACGCGCGGCCCCAAAACGATGAGCGTCAGTAGTTTGTGGAATCGGCCAAGGCTGCTCGCCGGGGACGTGGTACCCAGCCCCTCACGGCGGACGCAGAGGCTAGCATCCACCCGGTGCCCCTACAAGGAACGACTGACGGAATCGTAAGGTGTTGTCCGACTGCGGATTGCAGCCGGGCTCAGGAGCGGTCGGACTCAGAACGGAAACATCACCCCGGCCGTGAACGAGAAGTCGTCCCTAATCTCATCGCTCACAGAGAGTTGCATCTCGGTGAGGATGCGGATGAGGGGGTTGGGGGCGTACTGGAGCGAGAGCCGCAAGGGCAGCGAAGTGTCGGTGTTGCGCTGACCGTTGATCTCCGCCCGCGAGAGCAGCAACGACGCCCCCGCGGTCGCCGTCCATTGGCTCGCCTGGTCGAGCACGCGTGAGGCCGCCGCCGTGGGGCCCACGGACAGCAGGGAGTAGCCGTCGGCGCTCTCCACGCCGAGAGCGGCGCCGAGCGTGATGCTCAGCGGGAAGTCGGCACTCTGGGTGGTGATCTGGCCGCGGAAGTCGGTGGCCAGGCGGACGGACGACTTGGTGTTGTTGTCGATGTCGAGCCGCGAGAGCCCGCCCACGAACCCGAAATCCATGTTCGGATAGAACGAGAGCCGGAGCTGGCCCATGAGCGTGGCGCTGCTCTTGTCGAACTGGAGGTAGCCGCCCCCCAGGTGGCCGTTCACCGGCACCACCTTCGCGTCGTTCAGGATGCCGAACACCTGCGCCAGCGCCGGGCTGGCCACGCAGGCGAGCGCGACGGCGAGGCAGAGGGCGAGGGGTCGCTTCACGGGAACTCCCTTCTTCCACCCGCATCATGCGGGCATCGTCCATGATCGCGTTCAGGAAGCGTCGGACCCAAGCTGCCCGCTGCCGGGACTCAGGTCAAGCGCAAGCGTGGAGCGCCGTGTCCGGAGCGCGTGAACTATCCCGCGGCCTTGCGCGCACGCGGTCCACCGTGAGACTTAAGAGCGCATGAAGCTCCTGACCGATTTCGACGGCGTGTGGACGTACCCGGACGAAGAGGGCGTCGCGCACGGCGCGGCGCTGGACGCAGCACTCGAGTCCGCGCTCGGCGAAGAGGAGCGGCCCGCCGTGCGCGGCTGGATCGCCCACGCACGCGAGGCGCTGCGCGCCGAGCCCCTGCGCTGGGGATGGAGCGTGGCGGGCCGAATCTCGGCGTTCGCCGACGAAGACCCGTTCACCGAGCACGGCGCGTTGCTCCACTACCTGGAGGCGGCGCGCGCTCGCGATCCGCTGGCCGCGCGGCTCGCCGCCGCGGTGGAGGAGCGTGACGGCACGCTCGACGCGCTCGGAGGCCGCGCGCACGTGGGCGGCGTGCGCGACGTCGAGGCGCGGCGCGGCCCCGGGATCACTGCGAGCGCCGCCGATGCCGGCCGCGAGCTGCTCCAAGGCGGCGTCGAGGTGGTGGTGGTCTCCAACTCCGGCACCGAGAAGCTCAAGCGCTGGTTCGACCACGCCGGGCTCGCGAACCGGATCCATCCGGAGCAGGCCGCGGGCGCGCTCCGCCTGCGCGGCTCGGCGCGGAAGTTCGTGCTGGCGCCTGGAGGGCCGGACGCCATCGACGTCGGCGGCGTGATCGTGGACGTGGCGCGCCCACACTACGAGGCGGTGTTGCGCGAGGAGCGGCCCGACGCCGTGGTGGGGGACGTGTTCTCGCTCGACCTGGCGCTCCCGCTCGCGCTCAAGCGCCGCGAACCCGCGTGGCGTCACGTGCGGCTCTTCTGGCTCGCGCACGGCTACGCTCCGGAGCGCATGCGACAGGCGGTCGCATCGCTCCCGGCGGGCGAGGTGGAGATCGTGGAACGAGGGCTCCCCGGGGTGGCTGACAGGCTGCTCGGCAAGGCGTAGGCCGGGAAGGCCTAACCCCAGCAGGCCGTGGGATTTCCGGCAATGTAAGCCTAACGATCTCAACGGTTTTCGCGTGATCCATGCTAGGCTGGGGGTTCACCCCCTCGGCCCAATCCCCCCCAAAGATCCCGCACGGACCATGAGGATCATCCTCTTTCGACACGGCCCAGCCGAGCCGCGCGACGCCGCACGCTGGCCGGACGACCTCCTGCGCCCGCTGACCGAGCGCGGCATCAAGCGCACGCGTCGCGCCGCCCGGGGGATCGCCCGTCTCGAACCGGCAACCTCAAGCGTGCTGACCAGCCCGGCCACACGAACGCTCGACACCGCGCGGCTGCTGAGCGAGGCCCTGCACCTGGGGGAGCCCGAGCCCGTCCAGGCGCTCGCGCCCGGTGGCTCGTGGCGCGAGACTCTGGTGAGATTGGGGCGGGAGGGCGCCGATACCACCGTGGCCATCGTCGGCCACGAGCCCGACCTCGGCGTGCTCGCTGCGACGCTGCTCTTCTCGGGTGATGCGAGGGCGTTGGAGTTCAAGAAGGCTGGCGCATGCGCGATCGACTGCGAGGCCCCCGAGAAGGGCCGCGGCCGGCTGCGGTGGTGGCTCACGCCCGGCGCGCTGCGCGCGCTGCGGCCCCGCAAGAGGAGCATGACATGAGCGGCGCCAAGACCTACGGCGAGCGCCCGAATCCCTATCCGGGCAAGCTGGTGATCGTCGAGGGCATCGATGGCTCGGGCAAGAGCACGCAGCTCGGGCTCCTCGCCCAGTGGCTGCGCGGCGAGGGCCACCTGGTCACGTTCAGCGAGTGGAACTCGTCGCCGATCGTGAAGGCCACGACCTCGCGCGGCAAGAAGCGCCAGCTCCTCACGCCGCTCACGTTCTCGCTCATCCACGCCACGGACTTCTCCGACCGCGTCGAGCGCGACATCGTGCCCGCGCTGAAAGCCGGGGCGATCGTGCTCGCCGACCGCTACGTGTACACCGCGTTCGCCCGCGACGTGGCCCGCGGCGTGGACCGTCAGTGGGTGCGCTCGCTCTACCGGTTCGCGGTCAAGCCGACGCTCGCGGTCTACTATCGCGTACCGCTCGAGGTGGCGCTCTACCGCATCCTCTCGGGGCGACCCAAGCTCAAGTGGTACGAGTCCGGCATGGACCTCAAGCTGCACACCGACCTGATCGAGAGCTACAAGCGCTTCCAGGAGCGCATCCAGCAGGAGTATGAAGGGCTGGTGCCGGAGTACGGGCTGTCGTCCATGGACGCCACGCTCCCGGTGGAGGTGCAGCAGCGCCAGCTGCGCGAGCTGATCCGGCCGCACCTGGAAGGCATCACGCCGGCGCCGCAGGTGCAGGCGCTGGAAGCGGAAGCGGAGCGGCGCGCGTGAGACGCTTCGAATCGTACGGGCAGGGCATCCCCGGGCTCGAGCTGGGCGACCTCTCCGGCTGGCTGATCGTCGTCGAGGGGCCCGACGGCGTGGGGCGCACCACGCACGTGGACCGCCTGCGCAAGCACCTGGAGCAGCTCGGCTACGCGGTCGCGGAGACGGGCTTCACGCGCTCCGACCTCGCGAGCCGCGGCATCCGCCGCGCCAAGCAGGGCAACACGCTCGGCACGAACGCATTCAACCTGTTCTATGCGACCGACTTCGCGGACCGGCTCGAGCAGCAGATCGTGCCCGCGCTGCGCGCCGGGTTCGTGATGATCACCGACCGCTACATCTACTCGCTGATCGCGCGCGCCATCGTGCGCGGGGCCGACCCGGACTGGATCAAGCAGGTGTATTCGTTCGCGCTGCTGCCCGACGCCGTGTTCTACCTGCGGATCGACGCGCAGCCGCTCGTCCATCGCGTCCTCGCCGACGGACCGTTCGACTACTGGGAGTCGGGAATGGACATCCCGATGGGCGGGGACCTCTACGACTCGTTCGTGACCTACCAGGGGAGTATCATCCGCGAGCTGGACGGGCTCGCGCGCGAATACGGGTTCCACACGCTGGACGCCACCCGCGACGTGGACGACATCTCCGACGAGCTCTGCGCCAGCGTCTCGCGCCTGCTCTTGAAGAAGACCTCCGGCGCGACCGCCTGAGGCGTATGGAGATCGAAGCCAAGTTCATCGTGCCGGACGAGCCGACGTTCGATCGGCTGCGCACGCTCGAAACCCTCGGCGAGTACGCGCTGGTACCCGCCGGCGAGGCGCGAACGGCGGACCACTACCTCGACACCGCCGACCGCGCGCTGCTGCGGAGCGGGCACGCGCTCCGCAGGCGCTCCGGTCCGGACGGCGGGCCCGAGCGGGTGACGATCAAGGGGCTCGGCGGCGCACGAGGCGCGGTGCACAGCCGCTCCGAGCTGGAGATCGAGGTCGCGCCCGAGTCGCCGCCCGAGCGCTGGCCCGAGGGTGCGCCGCGCGACACCGTGCTGCGGATCGCGCGCGGCGAGCCGCTGGTCGAGGTGCTGACGCTGCGCCAGCACCGCACGGCGCGCGAGGTCTCGAGGCATGGCCGGCACGTCGCCGACCTCTCGCTCGACCAGATCGAATTCGGCGACGGCGCCACCGCCCGCGAGTTGGAGATCGAGCTGAAGCCCGACGGCAGCGTCGACGACCTGCACGTGCTCGAGGAGCACCTTCAGGACATGGGCGTGCGGCCGCAGCCGCTCTCCAAGTTCGAGCGCGCGCTGGCGCTCCTGGGCGGGGCGATCCCAATGGCGGAGCCGCAGGTCCCCGTGCGGACCGCGGAAGAGCCGCCCAGGCGCGACGCCGCGCCGGCGAAGGCGCGAGGCAAGGGGGCGAAGCCCATCGGGATCACCGCCGACGATCCCATGATGGAGGCCGGCCGCAAGATCCTTCGCTTCCACTGGGAGCAGGCGCTCGCGCACGAGGCGGGAACGATCGCCGGCCACGACCCCGAGGAGCTGCACGACATGCGCGTCGCCACGCGCCGGCAGCGCGCGGCGCTGCGTTTCATGGAGCCGTACGGCCGCCGGAAGGCGGTGCGCCCGGTGCGCGACGGATTGCGCGGCCTCGGCGGGGCGCTCGGTGCGGTGCGCGACCTCGACGTGCTGCTCGCCGCCGCGCGCACGTACCAGGGCACGCTGGGCGCGGACGACGCGCGAGGGCTCCAGGGACTCCTCAAGTCGTGGACGAGGCAGCGCGAGGCCGCGCGCCAGCGGATGGTCGAGTACCTGCGTGGCCAGGCGCATGCCGCGTTCAAGGAGCAGTACACCGCGTTCCTCGACACACCCGGCGCCGGCGCGCGCTCGGACGCGTCGCCGCGGCCGACGCTCGTCCGCCACGTGCTGCCGTTCGAGGTCTGGTCGCACTACGCCGCCGTGTGCGCGTTCGAGCGCGTGCTGCCGTGGGCTTCGGCCGAGACGCTGCACTCGCTGCGCATCGAGGGGAAGCGCCTGCGCTACCTGCTCGAGTTCTTCCGCGAGGTGCTGGACCGCGGCGTGGAGAAGCCGATCAAGGCGATGGTCGGGCTGCAGGACCTGCTGGGCGAGCTCCAGGACGGCGTGGTGACGGTCGGGCTCGTGGGCGACTTCATGGCCGGGCTCGAGGCCATCGCCGACCCCGCGGCGTCCGCCGCGGCGGGTCGCTACCGCGACATGCGAAAAGCTCGGATCGAGGAGCTGCGCCACGGGCTCGAGCGGCCGTGGAGTGGCGTCACCGCGCCCGAGTTCCGCGCGAGCTTGTCGCGGGCGGTGAGCGAGGTGCAGAAGAAGCCGTCGCGCCGCTCGACGGCCCCGGCGCGCTGACGGCCGCCTCGGACGGGCTGCTCTGCTCACGCCCGACGCCCTGCGCGACGCGCTGGCGTGACTCCTCACTCGTCTGGGAACGCGCTCCGCCATCCATGGCTCCCACGCGCTCCCAGGCGCCCCCTGCGCTCGACCCCCCTGCGCACGCCAGCGCTCGCGCCGGGCTGCGCAGGCCCTAGCGACGCGGCTTCCCGCCGAACATGCGGGAGAGGGCGTCGAGGACGCGGCCGAGGAGGCGGGGCGGCCGCGACGCCTCGCGGGCCTCGCGCTCGAGCAGCGGCTCGCCGCTCGCGCGGTCGCGCGCGTAGACCGGCTTGAGCCCGCTGCCCTGCACGATGAGCGCGCCGAGGCGGCCGCGCTCGCGGTCGGAGATCCGCGTGTCGATGAGCACCACGGATTCCCCGTAGTGCGGGTGATCGAGGACGATCGAGCCGTCCGTCGTCGGCGAGTGGCCGAGCACGATGCGCTCGGCGCCGAGACGCTCGAGGATGGTGCGGATCGTCTTCTTCGACGGCGCGTCCTTCGGCCTGCGACCCCGGGGCCTGAACGCGCGCGTCCACATCGGCCCGTTGTCGTCGTCGAACGCCCAGCGCGTCTCGAGCGGCGGCCTGGGACCCTTTCCCTGGTGGTGGGCGATCCACGCGCGCACGTGCGCGTTCACGTCGCCGGGGTCGGTGTCGAGCGCCCACTGGTCGAGCCCGGCGTGCACGTAGAGGATGCGGCCGATCTTGAGGATGGTGGGCCGGCTCAGCACCCACGCGGCGTACGGTCCGTCGCCGCGGAAGTCGTCGCGCCCGTAGGCCTGCCGCTCGCTGCGCGTCAGCTTCCCGAACCGCCCCGCCACCGGCGGCAGGTCGTGGTTGCCGAGCAGCGCGTGAACGCGTCCGCCGGAGCGCCGGGCCTCGCGCGCGAGGCGCATCACGGCGTGGATCAGGAGCCGCGAGTGCGGGCCGCCGAGGAGGTCGCCCATGAGCACGAGGTGCGTGTCCCCGCCGCTCCAGCCGCCGCGCTCGTCGATGAGCCCGCACTCGCGCGCGATCGCGCCGAACGCGCGCAGGTCGCCGTGCAGGTCGCCGATGGCGACCACGCGGCGCGGCTCCGGGCGGATCTCCCAGTCGGTCTCCGCGACCGCGGCGAGCCGTTCGCTGCTCATCACGACGCCCGCCTGGCCGAGGCGCGCTGGACGACCCGCATGCCGCGCCGCTCGAGCTCGCGCACGAACGGCTCGGGCGGGATCACCTGCTCGGGCGCCCACACGCCGGGCCGGAGCGGGATCTCGCCCGAGATCATGAGCTGGACGGCGATCGACGGCGGCGCGCCGGTGTCGATGTCGGGGCCGACGCCGCCGCCCGCGCGCGGGCCGGCATGGCAGTCGGCGGTGACGGTCACCGGGCGCCCGCGGCGGCGGCCGTGCACGACGATGCGCAGCACCTCGTAACGCTCGGGCCGCCCGCGCACGACCGGCTTCGGCAGCCGCTCGATGAGCCGCAGGAACACGTCGCGGGCGCCGGGATCGGCGAGCCCGAGGCGGACGAGGAAGCCCAGCCGCTCGAGGAACGTGGGATCGAAGCCCTGCCGGAACGTGACCTCGCGGATGCCGCGGGCCTTGAAGTAGAGCGGCAGCGTCGCGACCTCGGAATGCAGCGTCGTGTCCACGGGCAGCGTGCCGACCGGCGGCGGGAAGCGGACCACGATCCGCTCGCCGGGATCGAGCGCGGGCACCATCGCGAACCGCCCGTCGCGGAACACGGCCGAAGGGAGCGCGAACTCGTCGAGCAGCGTGTCCACCGAGTAGCCGAAGCCGAGCGGCGGCGCTTCGGCGTAGCGCGTCCGGTCCCGCGCGCCCACGAGGCAGTGCACCTCGGTCACGCGGTCGAGATCGCGCGCCGCCCTGGCGGCGAGCACGTTGAGGATCCCCGGCGCCGAGCCGATGCCGAGGATCGCGATCAGGCCGCGGCGCTCGAAGTCGCGTCCGCGCGCGAGCTGCCGCCGGGACATGTGGAACAGGCCGCCCAGGTCCACGTAGTGGGCGCCTGCCCGGAGCGCGCCCTCCATGGCGAGCAGGTTGAAGCGGTAGGGAAGCGATGCGATCGTCGCCCACGCGCCGGCGAGCGCGCGGCCGAGGCTCGCGCGGCTCGTGACGTCGACCGCGACGGCCTCGACGCCCGGGATGCGGGTCTTCGGCCGCTCGCGATCGGCGATCACCACCTCGACGCGCCGGCCGCCCGTGCGCGCCAGGTCACGCGCCGTGATCCGCCCCATGGCGCCGGCGCCGCCGAGGATGACGATGCGGTGTCTCGCCATCAGGCCACGTCCGCGAGGCAGGATTCCAGCACGGCGAGGCCTTCGGCGAGCTCGGCATCGGAGAGCGTCAGCGGCATCAGCGTGCGGATGACGTTGCCGTGGAGGCCCGCCGACAGCACCAGCAGCCCGCGGGACGCGGCGAGCGCGATCACCCGCTCGGCGCGCGCCTTGTCGGGGAGGAGCGAGGTCTTGTCGGTGACCAGCTCGAGCGCGCGCATCGCGCCGACGCCGCGGGCCTCGCCGATGAACGGGAAGCGCTCGGCGAACCCGGCGAAGCGCCCGGCCACGACCGCGCCGATCGCCACGGCGCGCTGCGGCAGGTCCTCCGCCTGCAGCGTCTCGATCGCGCCCAGCGCGGCGGCGCACGCGACCGGGTTGCCGCCGAACGTGCCGCCGAGCCCGCCCGGCTGCACGGCGTCCATGAGCGGCGCGCGCCCGACCACGGCCCCGAGCGGGACGCCGTTCGAGAGCGACTTCGC
>Ga0306920_100016160_pt1 | contig 10262 bp, 9 predicted proteins | sample flu12Cox44000170_FD_204666 | JGI IMG/M metagenome (GOLD analysis project Ga0306920, IMG submission 204666) | Lab enrichment of tropical soil microbial communities from Luquillo Experimental Forest, Puerto Rico - flux4day.12C.oxic.44.000.170 (v2)... | ecosystem: Environmental > Terrestrial >...
TACGGAACTCGCCATCACTACTGACATAGCTGCCAAAATTCTCGTGTGGGCATTCTTCATCGTATCAAGGTCAAACATTTTGCGGGTGATAGTAGTTAGATCGGATATGGAAGAGAATACGCACCATTGACAATCGACCTCTCAAATATGGTAGGCCATGCCACATGGATCTGAATGCCGCCCGCATGTTTGTTGGGGTCGTCCAGGCGGGCAGCCTCTCGGCGGCAGCGACTCGTCTCGGAATTCCCCTTCCAACGCTAAGCCGTCGGATGCGCGACCTGGAGCGGCAACTCAAAGTGCAATTGCTGGAGCGTTCCGCACGAGGTGCAAGACTTACCGACGCTGGATCGCGGCTTTACGAGCACGCCAGCCGCGGTATCGAGGCGCTGCTGGAGGCCGAGGAAGCCGTGGTGAGCGACCAAGCCTGCCTGAAGGGACGCCTGCGGCTATCATTGCCCCAGACGGTTGAACCGTGGTGGGAATTGCTGGCGGCCTTTCAGCGCCGCTACCCGGACATCCAGGTTTACGTCTACTCGACCGAGAGGCGCGTGGACCTCATCGAGGATGGCATCGATGTCGCCCTTCGCGTCGGCGCAATCGCGCACGAGGCTATGGTGGCGCGGCTCATTCTGTCCTTTCGCAATATTGTCGTGGCCAGTCCACAGTTGGTGGAGCGCTTCGGCCTGCCGGACGAGCCCGACGCGCTTCATCGCTTTCCCTGTGCCGTATGGGCCTCGCGCATCGCTGTCCCGGCCCGGTGGGAATTGGGCGGCCACGTGATCGAACCCAAGGCGGTGCTAGCCACTAACGACTACCATCACTTATGTAGCCGTGCGCTCGGTGGTGACGTGGTGACGGAGCTGCCCCCCTTTCTGGCGGCCGCGCCCATTCGGGAGAAGCGCCTGGTGCCATTGCTGCCACAGTATCCGCTGCCCGAGTGGCCGATCAATCTGCTCTATCCGCCCCACCGCCACCAATCTACTATCGTCAGGACATATCTGGACTTCTGCCAGAGCTATCTCCCGAAAATCGTTCAGGCCTGGGAAACTTGAGCTGACAGGCGAAGGACGGCCCCCGTTAAAGTCATGCCCGAATGGGACCTACGCCAATTCGATTGTCGGTCTTCCATTTGTGCGATCCCCATATCGCGTTCAGCGCCTCTTGCTTTTCCCATTAACTTCCGATTGACTGGGGCCGCCGTTGACGTGCGGTTGCCGTCTTCTCCGCCCGTTACTCTGCCACGCTCGACGCCAGCCGGCTCTGCACTCGGGTATCCTCGCAGACCGCAACCTTGAACCGCGGGACCGACGCGACGGCCCATCGCGGGAATGCCAGGGGTCGGGCCTTACGTTCGAAAACAAGTGCTGCAGCCAAAGAGCGGGGCTGGCCTCGCTCACGGACGCCACCCCCCTTGCCAAAGCCCTCTGATGGACCGCAACTGGCTGTCCGACCCTGAAGACATACAGTTGACTGTCCGGTCACTCGAGCGGTCCAAGAAAGAAAGAATCTGGCCCGCTGCAAAAGCGCCGAGTCCCGCTATTGTCAGACCCCGAACGCGATCCGCTCCTTGCGGTACATCTCGCGGATCAGCTTCATGGTGAAAGCGATTTCGGGCGATTTGTCCCCCTTACGGGTGTTCATGATAATTGGAGAAACCGCCTTCTCCTCGTCGAGCGGGCGGTACACGACATTGTCGCGGCGCAGCCGCTCGACGGATACCGGCACCAAACAGACGCCGACTTCGGCCGCCACCAAGCCGAGCGCCGTCTGAAGTTCTCGGACCTCGTATACCGCGGGCGGCTTAAGGCCGCGCTCGCGGAACAATGTGAGCACTTGGTCGGCGTAGCTCGGGCGAGGTGCCTTAGGGTAGAGAACCAGCGGCTCACTGGCGAGATCGTCAAGCCGTAGCTGCCCGGCTCGCACTAGGAGCGGGTGCTCGGAAGGCAACGCGGCGGTGAGTCTCTCATTACGCAGCAGTGTCCGCTCGATCGCGGGATCGTCGAAGGAAATCCGCCCGTAGCCGACATCAATGCGCCCTTCCTTCAGGGCAGCGATCTGCTCGAAGGTTGTCAGCTCGAGCAGCAGAAGCTCGACGCCGGGGCGAGCCGAGCGATAGCTCCGGATCAGTTCGGGCAACCGGCCGTAAAGAACCGAGGGAACAAAGCCGATTCGGAAGCGCGGCCGCTCCGCCTCATGCAGGCGTTGCGTAATCGCCTTCATTTCCTCAACGCGCTCGAGCACTTGTGCTGCCTGCTCAAACAGCAGGCGGCCCGCGTCGGTGAGCCGCAACGGACGGCTTCCGCGCTCGATCAACGTTACGCCGAGCTCGCCCTCGAGCTGCTGGATTTGCCGGCTCAGTGGCGGCTGTGCGATATGCAGCATCTCAGCCGCGCGGGTGAAGTTCCGCTCGCGCGCCACCGCCGCGAAGTAACGAAGTTGGCGCAGCTCCAGATGATACCTCCCAGGTATGGTTCCGACCAATTTAGTCTTGGACTCAAAGCAGCGGAAGCGCGATCTAGCTCACGACAGGGGAAAGCAACGACGGTGCAAGCGGCAAGGCCCGGGAGGAAGCAGATGCACGATACGATCCAGAGAACGCTCGACACGATGCTGGAAGACAATGGCGAGAAGGGGACCTACAGGGTTGCCCGCGACATCTTCACAGATCCCGAGATCTTTGAACTCGAGATGAAGCACATCTTCGAGGGCAACTGGATCTATCTCGCCCACGAGAGCCAGATCCCCAATAAGAACGACTATTTCACAACCTATATCGGCCGCCAGCCCATCTTTATTGCGCGGGACCGCGATGGCCAATTGAACGCCTTTATCAATGCGTGCAGCCACCGCGGTGCCATGCTGTGCCGCTTCAAGCGAGGCAGCAGAGTTATCTTCACCTGTCCGTTCCACGGCTGGACCTTCACCAACTCCGGCAAGCTCTTGAAGGTCAAGAATCCTGAAGGGGCGGGATATCCCGAACCCTTCAACAAGGAAAGCTCGCACGATCTGACGAAGGTGGCTCGCTTCGAATCCTATCGCGGCTTCCTGTTCGGCAGCCTCAACCCCGATGTCGTGCCGCTCGTCGAGCATCTCGGCGAAGCCGCCAAAATCATCGACCTGATCGTCGACCAGTCGCCGGAGGGGCTCGAAATCCTGCGTGGTGCCTCGACCTATGTATACGACGGCAACTGGAAGCTGCAGACCGAAAACGGCGCCGACGGATATCACGTCACCTCAGTCCACTGGAACTACGCAGTGACGACCAGCCGCCGCAAACAGGCCGCGACACCTGATGACATTCGCGCCATGGACGCTGGCAGCTGGGCCAAGCAAGGTGGTGGCTTTTATTCTTTCGAGAACGGCCACCTGCTCCTGTGGACCAACTGGGCCAACCCGGAAGATCGGCCGAACTGGGAGCGGCGCGAGGAACTGGCCGCGCTATTCGGGCAGGAGCGAGCGGACTGGATGGTGCAGCGCTCGCGCAATCTCTGCCTCTACCCGAACGTGTACCTTATGGACCAGTTCAGCTCGCAGATCCGACACTATCGGCCGATAGCCGTCGATAAGACCGAAGTGACGATCTATTGCATTGCGCCAAAAGGTGAGAGCGCAGAGGCGAGGGCGCGTCGCATTCGGCAGTACGAGGACTTCTTCAACGCCAGCGGCATGGCGACGCCGGACGATCTAGAGGAATTCCGCGCGTGTCAGATGTCCTATCTGGGGCGTGCAGGACACTGGAACGATCTTTCTCGTGGGGCCACTCATTGGATCAATGGCGGCGATGAAGCGGCCGAATCTATCGGTCTGAAACCGCTGATGAGTGGCATGCGTACCGAGGATGAAGGTTTATTCGTCGTACAGCACAAATACTGGCAAGAGGCGCTGCAGCGCGCCTTGTCCGCAGAGGAAACCCCGCCGGGGCGCGGAGCGGCACAATGACGAGCGCGCTTGGCAACCCGGTCGCCGCAGCTGTGGAACTCTCGCTTGAGGATGTGCGGCAATTCCTCTACCGCGAGGCCCGCTTCCTCGACGATAAGGAGTGGGAGAATTGGCTCGCGCTTTATGCGCCGAACGTGGAGTTCTGGATGCCGTCTTGGGACGATGATGACCAACTCGTCACCGACCCGCAGACCGAGATTTCGCTGATCTGGTACGGCAACAAGGGCGGGCTCGAGGATAGGGTCTTCCGGATCGGCACCGAGCGGTCGAGTGCCACCAGCCTGCCGGAGCCGCGAACCTCGCACAACATCAGTAACGTCGAGATCATCGAGCAGGAAGGCGGCGTTTGCCAGCTGCGGTTCAATTGGGTGACGTTCAGCTACCGATACAAGACTGTGGACACCTACTTCGGCACGTCTTTCTACACCCTGGACACCACTGGCCCGCAGCCGCTGATTACGCGGAAAAAGGTCGTTCTCAAAAACGACTATATCCACCATGTCGTGGACATCTATCACATCTGAACGGGCGCGATCGGAGAACGCGATATCGGCCACGGCGCCGCATTCAGCAAACGGCCGGAGTAAGGAGACAATGATCTTTCCAGCACGCTTCGCCGGCAAGGTTGCGGTCGTCACCGGAGCGGCCCAAGGGATCGGCCGGAGCGTCGCACGTCGCATCGCGCACGAAGGCGGCAAACTTGCACTGGTCGATCGTTCCCCGTTGGTCGCAGAAGTCCAGCAGGAAGCCGAAGGCGCTGGCGCTGAAGCGATCGCTAGTATCGCCGATCTCGAGACTTTTTCCGGCGCCACCGTCGCAATCGATGGAGCACTGGCGCGCTTCGGCCGTATCGACATCTTGGTCAATAATGTCGGCGGCACGATTTGGGCAAAGCCTTATGCCGAGTACGCAGAGACGCAGATCGAAACCGAGATCCGCCGCTCGCTCTTCCCGACGCTGTGGTGCTGCCGTGCCGTGTTGCCAGCAATGTTGGAGCGTGAAGCCGGTGTCATCATTAACGTGTCTTCAATTGCGACGCGCGGCGTAAATCGCGTGCCTTACGCAGCAGCGAAGGGTGGGGTCAACGCGATCACCGCCTCTCTCGCAATGGAATACGCGGCGCATGGTATCCGCGTCTGCGGCGTGGCACCCGGCGGCACAGAAGCACCGCCGCGACGCATACCGCGCAGCGCCGAGGAGCCGAGCGTCCAGGAGCAAGAATGGACCCGCCAGGTCATTGACCAGACGATCTCGTCGAGCCTCATGAGACGTTACGGCACGACCGAAGAGCAGGCGGCGGCGATCCTGTTCCTGGCATCAGACGAGGCGTCGTACATCACCGGCGTGACTTTGCCCGTGGCGGGCGGAGATCTCGGTTGAGGACCTCACCAAGCGTACCCCGGAGGAAAAGTCGATGAGCGATTTGCTTGAGACCCGCGAAGTGCAGAACCTGCTGACCGAAGTCAGCGGTCTTGGCAACGACAAGGGCGACGCGCGCGCGAAACGCATCGTTCACCGCGTCGTCTCCGACCTGTTCAAGACGATGGAGGATTTCGACGTCCAGCCGAACGAGTTTTGGGCCGCGATGAGTTATCTGACCGAGCTCGGCCAAGCGAATGAGGTTGGCCTTCTGGTGCCTGGCCTCGGCCTCGAGACGTTCCTCGACCTTCGCACGGATGAGGCGGAGCACAAGGCCGGCATCGAGGGCGGGACGCCGCGCACGATCGAGGGGCCGCTCTACGTCGCCGGAGCGCCGTTCTCCAAAGGAGAAGCACGTCTCGACGACGATAGCGAGGGGGGCGAAGTGCTATTCATGGACGGTCAGGTGCGCGATATTGACGGCAAGCCGGTGGCTGGCGCTGTCGTCGACGTCTGGCACGCCAACACGCTCGGCGGCTATTCCTTCTTCGACCCATCCCAGCCGAAATATAATCTCCGCCGCCGTATCGAGACCGATGCCGAGGGCCGCTACCGCTTCCGAACTGTGCTGCCTGCGGGCTACGCCTGCCCGCCGGAGGGTCCGACGCAGAAGCTGCTCGACCAGCTCGGTCGGCACGGCCGACGCCCGGCCCACATCCACTTTTTTGTCACCGCACCGGGTTATCGGAAGCTGACGACGCAGATCAACATCGATGGTGACGAATATTTGCACGATGACTTCGCCTTTGCGACGCGCGACGGACTAATTCCGGAAGTGCGCCGCTCCGCCGACCCAGCGGAAGTGCGTGCACGCGGGCTGAATGCATCATTCGCCGAGATTACGTTCGACTTTGTCCTGCATCCTGCGCGTGCCGATGTGCCAAACACAGTGGTGATGCGCCCCCACGCTGAAGCGGCCTGACGCGCCTACACAATTCGTGCAGCACCTCCCCTACTGCACCTTCTTCGAACCAGGTCATGCCAGACACTCTTCCAGCCGTCTCGGCCGGCGTGCAGCGCGATTTCGCCATAGCCTCGATCCACAGCACGATCGTGGACGTCCCGACCGTACGCCAACACAAGCTGTCCTCGCTCTCCGTTACGGCTCAGAGCTATGTCATTGTCGAGCTGCGGTTGGCCAACGGCGCGGAGGGCATCGGCGAGGCTGCAACGCTCGGCGGTCCGCGCTGGAGCGAGGAGAGCGTCGAAAGCATCAAGGCGACGATCGACACCTATTTGACACCTGCGTTGCTCGGGGCTCCGGCGAACGGGTTCGAGGCGGCCCGAATTCGCATGGACGAGGCGGCAAAGCGCAACAACGCCGCCAAAGCCGCGATCGAAAGCGCGCTGTTCGACGCCGTTGGCAAGACGTTTGGTGTTCCCGTCGTGCAACTTCTCGGCGGCAGTGTGCGTGAGCGCGTGCCCGTGCTGTGGACTCTCGCTTCCGGGGATCCTGCTCAGGAGATCGAGGAAGCGGAAAAAAGATTGCCGCAGGCTTACACAATGCGTTCAAGGTCAAGATTGGCGCCCAGGCTCCGGAGGCCGATATCGCGCGCCTGAGTAGTCTCGTCCGCGCACTCGCCGACCGTGCCAGCCTGATCGTGGATGCCAATCAGGCCTGGGACGAGACTGTAGCGCTGCGTTACCTGCCGGTATTGGCCGAGCTTGGCGTCCGGCTGGTGGAGCAGCCTCTGCCAGCATGGAATCTTGCCGGGATGGCGCGCCTGCGCGCTCGCTCGAACGTGCCGTTAATGGCTGATGAGTGTGTGTTCTCGACGCATGACATGCTGAACGTCGCACGCAGTGGAGCAGCCGATGTCGTCTCGCTAAAGCTCGTCAAGCATGGCGGGCTGCTCGCCATGCGCGATGTCGCGGCCGTGGCCGAGGCAGCCGGGGTCGGTCTCTACGGTGGTTGCCTGCTGGAGAGTTCGATCGGCGCCGCGGCACATCTACAGGTCTTCGCTGGGCTGCGCGCCCTCGCCTGGGGTTGCGAGCATTTCGGTCCGCAGATCCTCGTCGACGATTTGGCCGAAGAGCCGCTGCGTTTCGCGGATTTCCAAATCCATCTGCCTGCCGGGGCCGGCCTCGGCGTCGCACTCGACCAGGACAAGCTGCGCCACTACGCCCGGCGCTGAGATGAGACGATATGCGACTGCCACTGGATGGACGGTTCGGGTACCGAACGAGGCGGATCTGGAAAGCCCAACCGGCTGACGGCGACGTGACCGATTCTGACACCGTGTAACTCTGCTCAAGTGCCTGACCATAGTCGGTACTTGGCGGATCGCGGCTATTCGGCCAGCGGGATGCTTTTCCGTTTATCAGTAGATACTTAAATTCGATCACACAAATGCCATCAGGAGGAACAGAGAATGGCAGGAGAATAGGCGCATTTCGGCTTGCGGAATCGGCCGCCGACACCAGCGGCTCGGCCGTTCAATTTGCCGCCGCGGCTGAAGCCCATGCTCGACGGGCCCATGCGGGTCTGCGAGAGCCCTTCCGGTGAATCGCCGGCGGTGGCGAGATCGTGCCGGGACTTTTTCGCGCTCGAACAGACCGGCATATCGCTGGCGCCCGTTCTGTAAGCCGCCCGCTCCTTCGTCGCGGCGCTCACCGCGGAACAACGCCAGGCGGCATGCTTCGCAATCGACGACGAGGCCTGGCGCAAATGGTCAAATATTCATCCTTGGCTGATGCCTCACGGCGTTTGCCTCGCCGATCTTGGCGGCGATCAGCGCGCGGCGGCGCTTGCCCTGTTGCGGGAAAGCATGAGCGCGTCGGGATACCGATCGGCCACGGACGTCATGAAACTCAACGAGCACGCACTCGAGATCACCGGGAAGCCCGAGAAATACGGCGAGTGGTTCTATTGGGTCAGCATCTTCGGGACGTTCTCGCAAGGCGAGCCCTGAGGCTGGCGGGTCGATGGGTTGCGGGGACGAGCCCCGCACCTAGCGTCGCGAAATCCCTATAAACATCAATGAGTTAGAGATAAATTACCTCAGACGTCATGTGGTCCCGAATATTTTGATGATTGTGAACCATGACACGGTGTCGTTGTAGGAGGACTTTTCACAGACTATTACCGGAGAGATCGGCGGCCTTGGCCGGGTGGGAGACGCGGTGCGTGACAAGGTTCCGGAGATCGATCCTATGTGTGGATCGACACCCCCGGTCGTGCGCCAGCAGAGCCGCAGCGCCTATTCTGTCACCAAAGCAAGTTGAAAGAGACCGTCCGGAGCTGCTGCAGCTCGGGTAATCGCGCGTTCTCTCCATGCGGCCGGACGAAGCCGGCGGCGGTGTGATCAGTTGCAGGTTGATAGCGGTAACCGGGCGGGACGTTCTCGCGGACCCATTCCACCCAGCTCTCGTAAGGTCAGGGGAGGCACCGCGGCTAAATGTCGTCAAGTTCGTCGCCGGTAGTATAGCTGACAAACTTCAGGCTGCTCCTTCCGAGAAATCCCGAGCAGAAGCGGCTTTTATGTGAGGGAGGAGTGCGTCATTGAAATTAAGATGCCGTAACGCTTTAGGGGGAGGCGTCGGAGGAGGGCCCTCGATGGGAACAGGCTGGATCGCCGGTGGGCGCTGGTCGTCACCCCCCTTCCGATTCAAAGCGTACTCGATCTCTTTCGCGACCCATTTTGAAGCGGCAGCGGCACGAGACCAGAACAATAGAAATACATCGCAATCGTCGATCTCATGGTAAAGCACCCGTTCCCAACTCTCGCCCGGGTCGATATTAAGTACGTCCATAAAAACAGACTGTCCGGCGATGCGAAACGCTTGAACGCGACGGAGCACTTCCCCTCGATCTTCTGATGAGTAAGAAGCGAATGCACGATGATATCTCACTGCGCTCGCCTCACATATGACGGGGTCGGCGTCCCTTGAGTCCTGACTTACGACTTCGACCTTGAAACGGAGCGTCCCAGCTGGGATTCCTGAAACGAAAAACCGAACGCGACCTATGGTGTCGCCCAGCTTAGTTGCTGGCACCACAACCTCGAATTGGGTGCTGGTTATCCTGCCACGCCATACGAGAGCAGCATCTGGTTCTGCGATCTCTAAATCCTCCATCTCTAGCCGAACATCCACTCGCGTTTCTGACGGGATGTCTAGTGGGAACGAATACGACCCTCGACGTCCAGTCAGGGGGTCGACTTCACTGGCCTGCATGGCGGCCTCCGCAGCGGCACTGGGCTGATAGAGATATACCTGAACGAGAAAGGCGGTTCCCGACTTAACTCGTGGCGGGCAAAACACAGCGGCATCAACTGGTTCGACATCAGCTTTGGAAAATCTACTCGGAAGAGACGATAGCTGGATCTCAAAAAGACGAGATAAATCCACTCCTTTTGCCGCCTCGGCCCGCTGCTTCTCCGCCTCGGCCTGCCGTGCCGCCTCGACCCGCTGCTTCTCCTCCTCGGCCTGCCGCGCCGTCTCGGCCCGCAACTTCTCTTCCTCGGCCATCTGTGCTGCCTCGGCCCGCAGCTTCTCTTCCTCGGCCATCCGTGCTGCCTCGGCCCGCAGCTTCTCCTCCTCTGCCTTCCGTGCTGCCTCGGCCCGCAGCTTCTCCTCCTCTGCCCGGCGTCTTTTTTCTAGAGCTAGTACTTCTTCCTCGGCCAGGCGTGTCCTGGCAACTTCCGCTTTTATTTCCTCTCTCTGCGCATCTCTCTCCGCTCGCCTCTCATCCAATATCTTATGAAGATCCGCTAGGCTAGTTCCTGAGTCATGAAACCGCTGTAGCACGCTCCCGATAAGATTATGCAACATACGAGCTCGTCTGGTGTCGCCATCACGAATTGCATCGTCCCTCTCGAGTATAAGATCTGCTAACTCTATTAAGGAGGGTCTGAATAACGAGCTGCGATTGGATAGCCGCTGCTGAAACTGCGGCGTCCGGG
>Ga0306920_100016161_pt1 | contig 10262 bp, 8 predicted proteins | sample flu12Cox44000170_FD_204666 | JGI IMG/M metagenome (GOLD analysis project Ga0306920, IMG submission 204666) | Lab enrichment of tropical soil microbial communities from Luquillo Experimental Forest, Puerto Rico - flux4day.12C.oxic.44.000.170 (v2)... | ecosystem: Environmental > Terrestrial >...
GCCGCGGCTGGGCGGCAAGCTGTCCGTGTCCGAGATCGCCGGCGTCGCTGTTGATGAGGGGGCCGAGGCACTGCTCGTCACGCGGCCGGAGGGCACCGGGCTGATCGCCCAGGCCGGGCTCGGCGGTGAGCGGGTCGAGCCGGGAACCACGTCCTCGGCGATCTGGACCCTCGGCGCGCTGCGCCCGCTGCCCCGGCGGCAGTTCATGGGCGTGCCGTCCGACCTGGCCGAGCTGGCCAAGTCCGGGGTGCTGACCGGCGACGGGGTTGCCCGGGCGAGCCAGGATCTCCTGCTGCCGCCGACGACCCGGGACGGCGACGTACCGGTCGCAGGGTATGTCGGAGCCCGGTTCGGCGCGGAGGTCGTTGACCGGCTGGTCGACCCGCTGCTCGGCGGGGTCTACGCCGGGCGTTCCGCGGACTTGTCCTTCGACGCGACGATGCCGGCGCTGTCGGCCGCGTCGCGGAGATACCGGTCGCTGGCCGAGGCGGCGCGCTCGCTGCTGCCAGCCGCGGTCGGCGACCGGGAGGATGGGCCGGCCGCGGGCACGCGGTCGGGCGGATCGGTATTCACCACGCTCGCCGGGGGACTGGGGGTGCTGCCCTCCTACCTGGCCAAAGCATCGGGCGCGGAAATCCGCACGTCCTCGATGGCTCGCGAGCTGTCGCGGAGGCCTGCTGGCGAACCAGTCTGGCGGCTCGCCGTGGGATCCGCGGCTGCCCAGGAGCGCGTGGAGGCCGACGCGGTGATCCTCGCCGTCCCGGCACGGCCGGCCGGCCGGCTCCTGGCCGGAGTGCCGGGCGCATCGGCCGCCGTCACGGCGTTCACCGAGATCAGCTACGCGAGCATGGCGATCGTCACGCTGGGGTACCCGCGCTCCGCCTTTCCCGGTGCCAGCCTGGCCGCGCTCGGGTGGAGCGGGTACCTGGTCCCGGCCGTGGACGGGCGGGCCGTCAAGGCGGTCACCTTCTCCACGGTCAAGTGGCCGCACCTGGCCGGCGTGACGGCGCGTGGCAGCGAGCCGCTGGAGATCGTGCGGTGCTCGGTCGGCCGCATCGGCGAGGAGGCCGTGCTGCAGCGCGCCGATGATGATCTCGTGGCGCTGGCCGCGGCCGAGTTCGCGCAGGCGACCGGGGTCCGCGGCGCGCCGGTGGCCAGCCGCGTGACCCGCTGGGGAGGCGCGCTGCCCCAGTACACGGTCGGGCATCTGGACCGGGTAGCGCGGATCCGGGCGGCGGTCGCGTCCCAGCCTGGCCTGGCAGTCTGCGGCGCGGCCTACGACGGGGTCGGGATCCCGGCCTGCGTCGCGACGGCCCGGGCCGCGGTCAGTCAGGTGATGACCTTGCTCACCGTCAGGCCGTGAGCGTGCCTGCCCGGTGTCGTCGTGGCGGACAATGGGTGGCATGGCTGACGAACACGCGATGACCGAGCCGGGCGCCACGAGCGCCGCGGTCGCGGAGGCGGCCCGCAGGCCGAAGGCACGCGACCTCAACGAGCTGGTCCGGTACACGATGTGGGCGGTATTCCGGGTATCCGACCGGGCCGGCGTGGATGCCGGCGAACGCGGGACCGACGCGGACGAAGTGTCAGACCTGCTCGACCAGGCGGCCGACAAGGGCATCGTCACCCGAGGCTGCTACGACATCCAAGGCTTCCGGGCCGACGCGGATTACATGTTCTGGTGGATCGCGCCGACCTCGGACGAGCTCCAGGAACTGTACGTGCGCTTCCGCCGGACCCGGCTCGGGCGCCGCAGCGAGCCGGTCTGGTCGGTGATGGCGCTGCACCGTCCGGCCGAGTTCAACAAGAGCCATATCCCGGCCTTCCTGGCCGAGGAAGAACCGCGTGGATACCTGAGCGTGTACCCCTTCGTCCGCTCCTATCAGTGGTACCTGCTCGACCCCGCCGAGCGCCGTCGGCTGCTCGCCGAGCACGGGATGATGGCGCGTGAGTATCCCGACGTCAGAGCCAACACGGTCGCGTGCTTCTCGCTCAACGACTACGAGTGGATTCTCGCCTTCGAGGCCGATGAGCTGCACCGGATCGTGGATCTGATGCGTCACCTGCGCGGCGCCGAGGCCCGGATGCACACCCGGGTGGAGATCCCGTTCTATACCGGCCGCCGCAAGCCGGTGCGCGGGCTCGTCGCCGACCTCGCGTGAGCGGCCGGCCACGCCGCCCTACGGGGAAGCCAGCATGGACATCTTGATCGCGCACGAACCAGCCTGCGCTCCCGGACCTGTGACGAGCGCGACCGGGGCGGCACGGGTTAACGTCGACAAGTGCCTGACGATCTCCGGGTGAACAGCTGGCTGCTGATACCGGCCACCGAACTGCACGAGCGCTTCTCCCGGTCATCCGGACCCGGCGGCCAGTCGGTCAACACCACCGACAGCCGGGTCGAGCTCTCCTTCGACGTCGAGCGCTCGCCCGCGCTGCCGGAATGGGCCCGGGCCAGGATCGCCGAGCGGCTGTCCGGGCGGCTCGTAGGCGGCGTCCTGACCGTGGCCGCGTCCGAGCAGCGCAGCCAGCTGGCCAACCGGCAGGCCGCCCGGGCCCGGCTGGCTGCCCTGCTCCGAGACGGGATCGCCCCGCCACAGCGCCCGCGCGTCCCGACCAGGCCCGGCCGGGCCGCCAACGAGCGGCGCCTGGAGGCCAAGCGCAACCGCGCCGCGATCAAGCGCGCCCGCCGCTACGACCGCAGGGACCCCGAGTGACCGTGGCACGCGAGGAATGATCAGCGAGCCAGGCGATGTCGCTATTGCTTGGGCCTGGCTGATTTCGGCTTCTTGATCTTGGGTGGCAGCCAGGAGCCGGCTATCGCCGCGGGCGACTACCAGGTGACCGGCGGCCAGACGCGAGCCTCCAGCACGCCCTGCTGCCAGTACACGGTCATGGTCACAGCTGCGGCACGCTGACGACGATCGCTTCCTGCGTCGACCGGGCGATCACCACGACGGCGTCGGTGTCGGGCGACGGGTTCTCTTCCCGGTGCGGCACGTGCGGCGGGACCCAGACGTAGTCGCCTGGCGAGGTTTCCAGCCGGACCAGCGACCTGCTGTCGGGATCGCGGAACACGAAGACCGGATGACCGGATACCACGTAGATCCCGGTCTCGGACGCGCCGTGGTGGTGATCGCCGGACGAGGTCCCCGGCAGCACCACGGTCCGTCCCATCCACAGGGATTGGGCGCCGACCAGGTCGCCGGAGATCGCCGCGCTCCGGACCATCCCGGGCGTCTGGGCGGTGCCCGACGAGAGCGAGCCTGCCCGGATGACCCGCAGGCCCGCGCTCACGAGGCGGCCGGCTCCAGGGTCAGCGAGACCGAGTTGATGCACCAGCGCTGGTCGGTGGGGACGTCGTAGCCCTCGCCGGTGAACACGTGGCCCAGGTGCGAGTCGCACCTGGCGCAGCGCACCTCGGTGCGGGTCATCCCGAGCGAGCTGTCCTCGATGAGCACCACGGCGTCCGACTCGGTCGGCTGGTAGAACGACGGCCACCCGCAGTGCGACTCGAACTTGGCGTCCGAACGGAACAGCTCCGCGCCGCACGCGCGGCAGCGGTACGCGCCCTCGGTCTTGGTGTCGGTGTATTCCCCGGTGAACGGCGCTTCGGTGCCCGCCTGGCGTAGCACGACATATTCCTCGGGTGCCAGAAGCTCCCGCCACTCGGCGTCCGTCCGGTTGACCTTGTCCATGAAACGCAGCGTACCGCCGGGAGCTTAACCAATCGGAATCGCCGCTGCCAGGTGGGATACTCGTACACATGATGCTAAGGGTGTCAGCCGGGCGCATGGTCGGGCGGGACGACGAGCTCGGCCGCCTGCTCATGCTGCTCGACGACGCCGAGGCAGGCCGCTCCGTGGTCGCCTTGGTCAGCGGCGACGCGGGCGTAGGCAAATCCCGCCTGATCAGCGAGGTCACCCGGCTGGCCGCGAGCCGCGGCTTCACCGTGCTGTCGGGCCAGTGCGCCGAGCTGGGCGACAGCGTGCCCTACCTGCCGCTGGCCGATGCGCTCCGGGGCGCCGCCCAGTCCACCGGGGTGCGCGATGCGCTCAGCTCCCGGCCCGCCCTGACCCGGCTGCTCCCCGAGGGCGGCGACGGGCGGCAAGCCGATGAGGATCGCTCCGGCCTGGCCAGGCAGCAGATGTTCGGCGGGGTGCTCGGCCTGCTCGCCGAGCTCGCCGCCGCGGCGCCGGTGCTGCTCGTCCTGGAGGACCTGCACTGGGCCGACGCCTCCACCAGGGACCTCGTCACGTTCCTGTCCAGGATGCTGCACCGGGAACGGGTCGCCCTGATCGGCAGCTACCGCAGCGATGACCTGCACCGGCGTCACCCGCTCCGGCCGGTGGTGGCCGAGCTGCTGCGGCTGCCCAGCGTCATCGCGGTCGACCTCGCGCCGCTGGATCCCTCCGCCCTGGCCGAGCACCTGACCGCCACGGCAGCGGGGCGGCTCGGCGCGACCGAGCTGAACGACATCGTAGCCCGCGCCGAGGGCAACGCCTATTACGCCGAGGAACTGCTGGCCGCGTGCGTCAGCGGTGACCGGACCGAGCACAGCGCCCTGCCCGCGGGGCTGGCTGCCTTGCTGCTCAGCCGGGTCGAGCAGCTGTCCGACGCTGCGCAGCAGGTGCTCCGGGCGGCGGCGGTGGCCGGCCGGAAGGCCGACGACGAGCTGGTGGCGGCGGCCTCGGGCCTGGAGGCCGCCGAGTACGAGGCGGCGGTGCGGGAGGCTGTCACGCACCAACTGCTCGTGCCCGACGGCACGGAAGGCTACGTGTTCCGGCATGCCCTGCTGCGGGAGGCGGTCTACGCCGACCTCCTACCGGGGGAGCGGACCAGGCTGCACGCCACGATGAGCGCACTGCTGGCCGACGAGCAGCGGCTCGCCATGCCGGGCACCGCCGCGGAGCTGGCCCAGCACTGCCTGGCCAGCCACGACATCCCGGGTGCCTTCGCCGCCTCCGTCAGGGCCGGTGATGAAGCTGACCGTCTGGGAGCGCCCGCGGAGGCGCACCGCCACTACGACCAGGCGCTCGCCCTGTGGGAGCGGGTGACCGAGCCGGAGAAGACGGCCGACATGCCCCGCGCCAAGCTCGGCCTGCTGTCCGCGACCAACGCGGCGGACAGCGGCGACTACGAGCGTGCCGTGCACCTGCTGCGGCGGCTGCGGCAGGCCCTCGCCGCCCGCCCGGGCGACGGCAGCGTGCAAGAGGCCAACCTGGCCAGCAGGATCGGCGAGCGCCTGGCTTTCTACCTGATGCGGGCGGATGACCTCAAGGCCCTCACCGAGGCCGTCGAGGTCGCCCGGGCCACGGTGGAGGCCGTCCCCGGCGAGCCGCCGACCTGGCAGCGCGCGCGAGCGATCTCCACCTACGCCAATACGCTGCTGGTGGGGGACGACGACGACGCGGCTAGGGAATGGGCCGAGCGCGGGCTCGCCGCGGCCAGGGCCGCGGGCGCGCCATGGGTCGAGGCCGACGCGCTGGTGACGCTCGGCTTCCTGAGCAACCGGCAAGGTCACAACGACGAGGCCATCAAGCTGCTCACCGAGGCGCACCGGCAAGCGCGCCAGGCCAAGATTATCGGCGTGGAGCTACGGGCGGCGTACTACCTGGCGCGGGCGCACCTGGAGCGCGGCGACCTGACCACCGGCGGCGCTGTGGCCCACGAGGGCACGACCCGGGCCCAGCATGCCGGGCTCCACCTCGCGCCGTTCGGCCTCGACGTGCAGCATCTGCACTTCCAGTGTCACTTCGCGGATGGCAAGTGGGATCACGCGCAGGAGATCGCCGACGGCTTCGCGATCCGGGTGACCAGCCCGTCCGAGGCATCTCTGTCGTCCATGGCCCTGTTCATCGACGTGGCGCGCGGCAATCCGGCCGTGGCGGAACGGCGGGCCTGGATAGAGCCGTTCTGGGGGGCGTACGGGTTCGACGGGTTCATTGCGCGCGGCCTGTTCGCCGAGCATGCCCTGTGGCAGGGAGATACCGAGCAGGCTGTGGCGGAGGCCCAGATCGCCATCGACCTGACCTATGAGCCCTCATGGGGCTATGGCCCGTCCGCCATCCGGCCAGCCGCGGTGGCCCTGAGCGCGCGAGCCGACCGGGCGGTCCAGGCCCGGATCGTCGGAGACGACGAGGCCGCGGCGGCCGAGCTGGCCGCGGCGGCCGAGCTGCTCCAGATCGCCCGCGAGGGCGCGGCGTTCCCTAAGCGGCCGAAGTTCATCCTCGGTCCCGAGGGACGCGGCTGGCTCGCCCGGGCCGAGGCGCACTACGCCCGGGCCGGCGGCGGCAACGACCCGGAGGCGTGGCAGGCGGTCCTGGACGCGTTCGGTCCGGCCTACGTCTACGAGATCGCCCGCACCCGCTGGCGGCTGGCCGAGGCCCTGGCCGAGGCGGGCCGCAGGGACGAGGCCGAAGCGCAGTGGCATCAGGCGGCGCAGGCCGCGGAGCGGCTCGGGGCCAGGCCCCTGCGAGCGGCGCTGGCCGACCTCGCCCGCCGCGCCAGGATCGGGACCGCGCCCGATCAGCGGCCGGGCGGCGACGTGCTTGCCTCGCTGACCAGCCGGGAACGCGAGGTGCTCCGGCTCCTCGCGGCCGGCCGCAGCAATCGGGAGATCGCCGCCGTACTGTTCATCACGCCGAAGACCGCCAGCGTGCACGTGTCCAACATCCTTGGCAAGCTCGGCGCGGCCAGCCGCACCGAGGCCGCCGCCATCGCCCACCGTGAGGGCCTGTCCGCCCAGCTCGCAGGGCGCTGAGCCCTTGCCGCCCGGGACGCTGGCTCAGCGGGGAGCGAGCTCGGCGAAGATCTCCCCGGCGCGCTCGGCCGCGGCTTCCGGCTGCGGACACTAGCCGAGCTTGGGCAGGACCGTGGCGGCGAGTCGCTCCATCTGCTCCGCCTGATCGAACACCGTCGTACACAGGATCAGCTCCGCGCCGGCCTCGGCGACCTGCTGCAGCTCGCGGGCGCAATCAGCAGCGGTACCCGCGACCGCGGCGGCCTCGATGGACGGTACCCGCTGCCCGTAGATACCTTCCAGGGCCGCGTTCATCCGCACCCTCGCCCCCCCGGCGTCCTCGTCGACCCCAACGTACACGCGCTTGGCGACAGGGAAATCCTCGACGGGCCTGCCCGCCTCCACCAGGGCGTTCCTGACCACCCGGACCTGCTCGGCGAACTTCTCCGTGGGAGACGACCCCGCGCCGAAGAAGCCGTGGCCCATGCGCACGGCCCGCCGCAACGCGGGTTCACTGGCCCCGCCGAACCAGAGCGGCGGGAACGGCTTCTGGAACGGCTTGGGTTCCATCGGCGCGTTCTCGAGCTGCCAGAACTCGCCTCCGAAGGTGACCCTGGGCTCGGTCCACAGTGCCTTCATCAGCTCGATTCCCTCGGTGAACCGCGCCACGTACCGGGAGGGATCCACCCCGAAGGCGGCAAACGGGCGGCCCTTGCCGCCGGTGCCGACCCCGACCTCGATCCGGCCGCGGCTGAGCTGATCCAGCGTCGCGATGCTGTTGGCTAGGTGCACGGGATTGTGCAGGGTGGACACGAATACGGCGCACCCCAACCGCATCCGCCCGGTGCAGGCGGCCGCGTAGCTCATCGTCTCGATCGGGCTCAGCTGCGCGCCGACGTTGAGCGTCCCTTCCTGGGTCCAGGCGCTGTCGAAGCCCAGCTCCTCGGCCCGGGCCAGGTAGGCGCGGAACGGGCCGGGATCGAACTCGCGGTCGGCGTAGAACTGGGGGATGGCGATCGCGAACCTCATGAGCCACAGCGTATCGGTAGCGCCGGTGACAGAATCGGTCAGGTGAGCGACCCGACAGCTGCCCTCGCCGAGCGGATGCGCGCGATCTGCCTGGCCCTGCCCGAGGTCACCGAGCGGCTCAGCCACGGCGCGCCGACCTGGTTCATCCGGGGCAAGAGCTCCTTCGTGATGCTGTGGGCGGACGGCCACCATGACGACCAGTTCCCCCACCTGTGGTGTGCCGCGCCGCCTGGGGCGCAGTACGAGCTGACGGCAGCCGGGCCGGACCGGTTCTTCCGGCCGCCCTACGTCGGCGGCCGCGGCTGGATCGGCGTCCGGCTCGACCGCTATCCGGACTGGACCGAGATCGCGGAGCTGTGCCGGGACGCCTACCGCGCGGTAGCCCCCGCGCGCCTGGCGGCGCAGCTGGACGGCTAGCCGGCGACGGCGGCGGCGATCTCCGCGGCGCAGCCCCAGGACAGGGAGATACCGGCGCCGCCGTGCCCGTAGTTGTGCCACAGCACGCCGCCGTCGAACGGCTCGGACTCCAGCCGGACTTCGGGACGGACCGGGCGCAGGCCGACGCGGTGGCCCAGGATCGCCGCCCCGCGCAGCCGGGGATCGATCTCGGCGCATCGAGCCACGATCCGTTCTGCTATCTCGGTCTTAGGGTCCTGATCCCAGCCGCCTTCCTCGTTCGTGCCGCCGAGCAGGACGGTGTCGCCGTGCGGGAACATGTACACGATCCAGGGCGGTTCTTCGTCCCGGTTGATGAAGAACTCCTCGATCCCGGGGTTGGCCACCAGGACCACCTGGCCGCGGACCGGAACCACCGCGGGGTCGGGCACCAGGTCATGGGCGGCGACGCCGGAGCAGTTGACCACGACCGGAGCCGCCCCGGCCAGCTCGGCCAGGGACCCGACCGGGCACACCTCCAGCGCGCCGCCGGCCCGCTCGAACCTGGCGCGCAGGTAACCGAGGTAGGTCGGCATGGTGGCCACCGGCGCGGCGTAGTGCCAGCCGTGGGTAAACCCGGTCGGCAGCTCGGACTTCTCGCATCGCCGCAGCCTGGGCAGCAGCCCGGTCCAGTAGTAGGGCCTGAGCGGGGCGCGGGAGACCTCCCGGCCGCTGGCCATCCGCACTCCGGTGCCCGGCTCGGCCGCGAGCTCGGACAGGACCTCGAGCCCGGTCCGCCCCCAGGCCAGGACCCGCTCCCGCGGCCCGACCCGGACCAGGCCCCAGATCGCCCCGGCCGCCGCCGAGGTGGTCCGCTCCGGCGGGGCCGCGGTCCTGATGGTCACGCCGAGCCCGGCCTCGGCCAGGCAGATTCCAGTCGTCAGGCCGCTGACCCCGGCCCCGATTACCAGAACGTCCATGCCCCGACCGTATCCTTTGCGGAATGTCCGGGGAGGTGCCGATGGGCGGGCTGTCCGACGCGCAGGCCAGGCTGATCGACCAAGCGACCGCCGCCCCCGCCGGGTCAGCGAGCCTGAGCGACATCCAGCACGTGGTCATCCTGATGCAGGAGAACCGGTCTTTCGACCACTATTTCGGCACGCTGTCCGGGGTACGCGGCTTCTCCGACCCGCACGCGATCACCCAGTCCGCGGGCGGGCGGAGCTACCCGATCTTCGACCAGTTCGGCTATCAGCCGGGCCAGGGCGCCGACCCGTCCGGGTACCTGCAGCCGTTCCGCCTGTCCAGCGACCCGCCGCTGCGGGACGGCCAGGCCACCAACGACATCTCGCATACCTGGCCGACCCAGCACCGCAGCTGGAACGGCGGCGCGATGGACAAGTTCGTCGCCACCCACGTGGACGTCGACGGCACCGACAACGGGCCGGTCACCATGGGCTACTACACCCGGCAGGACCTGCCCTTCTACCACGCGCTCGCGGACGCGTTCACCGTCTGCGACGGCTTCTTCAGCTCGGTGATCGGCCCGACCGACTCGAACCGGCTGATGGCCGTGTCCGCGTCCATCGATCCCGACGGCGTGGCCGGCGGCCCCGTGGTCGAGACGTTCGGCAACCGGGTCGCGGAGTACGGCAAGCTGAGCTGGCAGACGATGCCGCAACAGCTGCAGGCCGCCGGGGTGAGCTGGAAGGTCTACAGCGACCGGCTCAGCCAGCTGGCGCTGAGCCCGCTGCCCTACTTCAAGGCCTTCACCGATCCGTTCTCCGTCACCGGGATGGAGCTGGTCGGCCGCGGGCTCACCCCGACCTTCCCGGACGATTTCTCCCAGGACGTCCAGCAAGGCGAGCTGCCCTCGGTGTCGTGGATCTTGCCGCCGCTGGCGCAGTGCGAGCACCCGGCCGCGCCGCCCGGGTACGGCGAGCACCTCATCCACGGTGTGATCTCGAGGCTGGTGTCGAACCCGGCGGTGTGGGCGCAGACCGTCCTGTTCGTGACGCACGACGAGAACGGCGGCTTCTTCGATCACGTGCCGCCGGTGACCGCGCCGGCCGGGACGCCGGGAGAGTGGCTCACCGGGAACCTGCCCGCCGCCGCG
>Ga0306920_100016164_pt1 | contig 10261 bp, 8 predicted proteins | sample flu12Cox44000170_FD_204666 | JGI IMG/M metagenome (GOLD analysis project Ga0306920, IMG submission 204666) | Lab enrichment of tropical soil microbial communities from Luquillo Experimental Forest, Puerto Rico - flux4day.12C.oxic.44.000.170 (v2)... | ecosystem: Environmental > Terrestrial >...
GCCTTCGAATAGACCGAGCACGCAGCGCATACCTTCGACCCGGTCGAGCGCGGCGACGAAATGCATCTCGGAAGTGCCGGGATTGGTGAAGCAGACGTTAACCCCGCCCGCGACCAAGGTCCGCACCAGACTTTCCGCACCGTTCATCGTTCCACTCCCGTTCGGCTATCTTCGCCAGCGGCTGCCGCAGATCAACCATTGTTCGGCCATTTCGTCAAAGGGGGCCGGAGACATCGCTCACCGGCATGAATGCAGGGGCTTCTTGTCCGAGCGGCGGAAAAGCGCCGGGCTCACGTGGCTGTGGCTTGCGCGGCGGCGGCCGATATGGCCAGTAGTTGCAACGGGCCATGATTGTCGTGGGGAAGAAAATGAGGCGGGCAGTTGTCATTTTGGCCGCGTTGGCGGCGCTCCTTGTTACGGGCAGAGCAGTGCGCGCCCAGGGCTTTGCTGGCAACTTCTTGAGCGGAGGTCACTTCTTTTTCGGCGGTGGCGCAGGTCCGGTTCCGCGCGAGGCTGTCTACTTCCCGCCCAACTACGCCCCCGGCACCATTGTCATCAACACCGCCGAGCGGCGGCTCTATCTCGTTGGGCCGCGCGGTCAGGCGCTGCGTTACGGCATCGGCGTCGGCCGCGACGGTTTCCAATGGAGTGGCGTGCATCGCGTCAGCGCCAAGCGAGAATGGCCGGGCTGGACGCCGCCGGCAGAGATGCGAAGGCGCCGGCCCGACTTGCCCGGCTACATGGCCGGCGGCATCGAAAATCCGCTTGGCGCGCGAGCCATCTATCTCGGCTCGACGCTGTACCGCATCCACGGCTCCAACGAGCCAGGGACCATCGGGCAAGCCGTCTCCTCCGGTTGCTTCCGCATGACCAACGAAGACGTGATCGACCTCTATAGTCGCGTTTCCGTCGGCGCCACGGTGGTGGTCAAGAACTAGGGCGCGCCTTGCGCGAGCAGGACTGTTGCGCCAGCGTGACCGCCATCATGCGCGCTATCCCTCGACTTGCTTACTCTGCAGTGATCGCGGCCATCGCGGTCAGCGTCGTGGCGGCGGGTCCGGCTTCGGCCGAAGTCCAAGAGATCGCCGCGCGCCAGCTGCGGAAAAGAAGTTTTTTTCCGATGCTGAGATCATCGAAGGTTTTTTGAAAACCGCCTTCGGTGCCGAATATCATCTGGCCGGCCGGGTTGACCGCATCCGCAAATATGTGATGCCGGTACGGGTGTTCGCCGACGGCGGCAGCAAGCGGCGCCGGGCGCAACTTGGGAAAATCGTCGCCGATATCGGCGCGCGCGTCGAGCATCTCGACATCGCGATGGCCGGCAAAAGGGGGGACGCCAACGTCGTGGTCAAGCTGGTGCGCGACCACGACCTCAACCCTACCATCGCCTCCTACTATGGCAGCGCGCGGGCGCGCGAGATCGAGGCCTCGCTCGATCCGCAATGCCTCTCGGGCTTCCGAAAGAACGCAAGCTACGCGATCGAGCGCTCCGACATCATCCTGACGACAGACAATGGCGACTTTGTATTTCTCGACTGCGCCTACGAGGAGCTCTTGCAATCGCTCGGGCCGATCAACGACACCATCTCGGTGCCGTGGACCATGTTCAACGACCAGGTGTCGATGGGCTTCTTCGACGTGTTCGACCAGTACATCCTGAACCTAATCTACGGCCCTCACATCAAGGCTGGTATGACGATCGAGGAAGTCAAGGCGGTACTGCCCGAGGCGCTCACCGAGGTGTGGGCCTGGGTGAAAAAGGTGAACAACCTGCCGGACTGACCTGCTCAGCTTTTCGCGCCGCAGATCGCCTTCAGCTGGGTCCATTCGGTGGGCGACAGAAGCGGCGCACCGCTCGGTGGCCGATCCGCACTACTCATCCGCTTCAGCCGGTCCTCGGTCAGGGGATGGCTTGCGATGATCGACAATCCGCTGTCGCCCTGCTTTCCGGTCACGCGAAACAGCAGTTCGCCCATCGGCTTAGGCGACCGGCCGAGCTTCTGCATCACATCCATCGAGAACGTGTCGGCGTTTTGCTCGACATCGCGCGAATAGGACGACGTCAAAAGCGTCCGCGAGGCAAACACCAGCGCGCCCGCCCCGGTCACGTCGCCAAACAACAGCCCGACCAGGAACGACGTGCCGCTGTCGTGGATCAGATTGCGCATCGTGTCGCGGCGTTTCAGGTGACCGAACTCGTGCGCCAGGACGCCGGCAATCTCGTCGGGACTGTTGGCCTTGTCGAGCAGACCGCTGAACAGAATGACCTTGCCACCGGGCAAGGCGAGCGCGTTGGGAATCGACGTCGATAGAACTTCCGAATCGACCGAGGTGTTCAGGCTCGCGGCCTGGCGCAGCTCTCGCAGCAACTTGTCGAAAGCGCGCTGTCCGGCCGCAGTCTTGCACGTCGTGTTGCCGAGGATGGTCTTGATTTGCGCCTCGGCAGCATCGCCGATGCGCCGCTCGAGCGCCCGTGGCACCAGGGGGGCGAGCCGATCGGCCGCAAGTGGAATGGCAAACAGGATGACCGCGACGATCGAGATCACAGCCGCCAGCGACCAGCCGACAATCCTCGCGAGCGCGCGGCCGTCGAGCCGGTCGTCGGCGAGCCGCGTGCAGCGCGAGACCAGCTTGGCGGCGATGGTCGGGTTGCGGATCTCGAGCCGTGCCAGCGGCGGCGCGGACAGGCACCTCACGCGCAAAAGTCCCTGCGGATGATCGGCCTCACGGATATCATCGTAGGCCCACAGAACTGGTGCTGTCGCGGCTTCACTGATTTCGAGCGCGTCCGCAAAGGATAGGCTCACCGTGCGGCGCCGGCTCGAGCGCCCGTCGAAAAAGATGACCGCGCCGTTCGATTCCTGAGCGGCGCCTTGCTGGCGGGTGCTATCCATCACACTAAGAGCTCATGCGGCTAGAATCCGGCGACGTCGAGGCCGTCGGCGAAGCCCTCGCCGAGCGCACTCGCCAAGTCGCCCTTGGCGAGGACGTCTGCCGCGGCTTCGATGCCATGGACGCTGACGGTCGACAGCACCTTGACCCAAAGATCCCGCATCAAATAGACGCGCATCACGACATTGGTCGCCAGCACAAAGGCCAGATAGCCGATGCCAGCCAACACCAACAACGGAACGCTCCAGAGGTAGGCCTGTGTGGCAAAGAAATCCCCGAACGGCATGCCCCGCATGCGCGCGACCAGTGCCGCAGACAGCGCCAGATAGGCAAGCAGCAGGACGGCCAGCAGCAGCACCCATCCGACCGTCTTCCAGTACAGGCCGATCAACGCGCGGCGTCGCATGGTCGATTGAAGCCGCACGCCGCCAAAGCGAATTCCCGACAGCCACCAACGCCACTCCACCGCTTTGAACGCGGCATAGACGAACGGCGCCCCGATCATGACATACAATGCCACCGGCGTTAGCAACCACAGCCACCAGCCGCGCTTGAAGAATTCCCAGCCGCTTCCCTCGAAGCTGCCTTGCAGGTCGCCATAGTAGGAATGGCCCATCTTATAGCGCTCCAGCGCAGCCTCCCGCCACGGCAACGCCAGGCCCAGAGTGAGCACCACCAAAACGCCCCACAGCATGGCGCGCCAGGCATAGGCCCAGCCCGAGCCGTCCATCCACAAGCGCACCCCGCGCCAGACCGTGCGCGTCAGGCGATAGCGCCGCGCGCGATAGATCGCAAATTGCCCAAAGGCGTAGAAGGCAATGAACAGCGGAATACTGGCAAAACCCTTCAGCCGTTCGGCTTCGATGGTGATGAGGAAATAGGCGAGATAGATCGGGACCAGAATGGCCAGCGCAAACAGAAAGCCGATCAACAATTCCTTGCCGCGTCCGGTATACTCGGCGGCGTCACCATCGATCAGCGTGTTCGACCACAGGTGGCGTCGGATGTCGGTTACAAGCCAGAAGCGGTAGAAGCCGGCGGTGATGAGTTCGAGCGCCGCACCCTTTGCCACCAGGCGAATGAATTCACCGCGATGTCCTGAAAATGTCGCCGGTACCGGCAATGGCGGCGGCGACGGCGAGCGCTTGTGGTACAACAGTTCCCATTGCATCTGATACCCAGGATTCATCTTACGGAGTAGATACGCTCCAACAGGATCATAGACCAGCGAGCTGTCGGTTCGAAGACAATCTCGGTTCGGGCGCAAACGCCCTCTTGTCAAGCTCGTGATCGGTGGTGGCGCCCTCGTGCTACTGCTAGGCCGTTTTCTCGAACAATTCCCGGCCGATCAGCATGCGGCGGATCTCGCTGGTACCGGCGCCGATTTCGTAGAGCTTGGCGTCGCGCAACAGCCGTCCCGTCGGATAATCGTTGATATAGCCATTGCCGCCGAGCAGCTGGATTGCATCGAGCGCGACTTGAGTAGCCTTCTCCGCCGCATAGAGGATCGCGCCGGCAGCGTCCTCGCGCGTGGTCTCGCCGCGGTCGCAGGCCTTGGCCACCGCATAGACATAGGCACGCGAGGCGTTCATCGTGGTGTACATATCGGCGATCTTGCCCTGCACCAGCTGGAAGCTGCCGATCGGTTGGCCGAACTGCTTGCGTTCGTGCACGTAAGGCAGCACGACATCCATGCAGGCCTGCATGATGCCGATCGGTCCGGCCGCCAGCACCGCACGTTCATAGTCCAACCCCGACATCAGCACGTTGACGCCCCGGCCGACCTCACCCAGCACGTTTTCTTCCGGCACTTCGCAATTCTCGAAAACCAATTCGCCGGTGTCGGAACCGCGCATGCCGAGCTTGTCGAGCTTTTGCGCAGTGGAAAATCCCTTCATGCCTTTTTCAATGATGAAGGCGGTGATGCCGCGTGGGCCGGCGGCTGGATCGGTCTTGGCGTAGACGACCAGCGTTTCCGCGATCGGACCGTTGGTGATCCACATCTTGCTGCCGTTCAGGACATAGCGGTCGCCTTTTTTCTCAGCACGCGTCGTCATCGAGACCACGTCCGAGCCGGCATTTGGCTCCGACATCGCAAGCGAGCCGACATGATCGCCCGAGATCAGCTTTGGCAGATATCTGCGCTTCTGCGCATCGTTGCCGTTGCGGCGGATCTGGTTGACGCAAAGATTGGAGTGTGCGCCATAGGACAGTCCGACCGCGGCCGACGCCCGCGACAGCTCCTCCATCGCCAGGCAGTGCTCGAGATAGCCGAGGCCGGAACCGCCATATTCCTCCTCGACAGTGATGCCGTGCAGCCCGAGCGCGCCGAGCTTCGGCCAGAGGTCACGCGGGAACTCGTTGCTTTTGTCGATGTCGGCGGCACGCGGCGCAACCTCGTTGCTTGCGAAATCGAACACGGTCTCGCGAATCGCCTCCGCGGTTTCGCCAAGATCGAAATTGAACATCCGATAGGCGTTGGGGATCATGGTCTCACCGGCTCTTTGCGTATCTGGTTGCTTGGTCTCCAGCTTAAGCCTTATTCCGCGGAAATAAGCTTGTCACGGGTGGAATTTGCCGCCCGGCGGGATACCGGCAGACGCGACGTGGTGCGGCGCAGGCGCCAAACTCCTTCTTGCATGGCCGTGGGCAACGGGATGTAATTCGCGCTAAAGTCAACCTTCCGGATGCCTAGGAATGGATCAGGAGGAAGCTGCCCATGCACGGGACCGTCGATCTCGCTCAAAAAGCCGAGCTGGAGGCGGCGCGCGAGCGCGCTTTTTCGCTACCGCTTCAGGACCTCAACCCGGGTGATCCGGAGCTGTTCCGAACCGATACGCATTGGCCTTATTTCGACCGCTTGCGCAAGGACGAGCCGGTCCACTACTGCAAGGACTCGATCTTCGGCCCGTATTGGTCGGTCACCAAATACAACGACATCATGGCGGTCGACGCCAATCATGGCGTGTTCTCCTCGGCCGCGGCGCTTGGCGGCATCACCATTCGCGACATCGCCCCGGACCTGCGCCGCGAAAGCTTTATCGCCATGGACCAGCCGCGCCATTCCGCGCAGCGCAAGACGGTGGCGCCGATGTTCACGCCAACCAACCTTGACGAGCTTGCGGTCAACATCCGCAAGCGCGCGGCAAGCTGCCTCGACCAGCTCCCTGTCAACGAGGTATTCGACTTCGTTGACAAGGTCGCGATCGAACTCACCACGCAGATGCTTGCCGTACTGTTCGACTTCCCCTGGGAGGACCGCCGAAAATTGACACATTGGTCCGATGTCGCGACGACATTGCCAGGTCCCGGCGGACTGGTTGCGACTGAAGAGGACCGGCAGGCCGTGTTGCTGGAGTGCCTGCAGTATTTCACCAACCTCTGGAACGAGCGCCGCGAGAGCGAGCCGAGGAGCGACCTGTTGTCACTGATGGCGCATAACGAGGCCACCCGCGACATGGACATGAAAAACTTCCTCGGCAATCTGATCCTGTTGATTGTCGGCGGCAATGACACCACCCGCAACACCATGTCGGGCAGCGTCTATGCGCTGGACAAGAACCCCGACCAGTACAAGAAGCTGCAGGAAAATCCGGCACTGCTCGATAGTTTCGTACCGGAAGTGATCCGCTGGCAGACTCCGCTGGCGCATATGCGCCGCACCGCGCTTAAGGATTTCGAGCTGCGGGGCAGGACCATCAGGAAGGGCGACAAGGTCGTGATGTGGTATGTTTCCGGAAATCGCGACGAGGAGGCGATCGAGCGGCCTTACGACTTCATCATCGATCGCGCGCGGCCGCGCACCCACCTGTCGTTCGGATTCGGCATCCACCGCTGCGTCGGTATGCGGCTCGCCGAGTTGCAGTTGAAAATCATCTGGGAGGAAATCTTCAAGCGCTTCGGCACTATTAAGGTGGTCGGCGAGCCGAAGCGGGTGTATTCGAGCTTCATCAAGGGCTACGAGACCCTGCCGGTTCGCATCGCCGCCTGACCGCATGCGCACCGAACCTTTGTAGGATTACGGCAATGAATGTCCAGACCACCATCCGCCGCGGGCAGGCCGAGCGTCTGCGCCAGGCGCGCGACGAGGCCTACGCCACACCGCTCAAGGACTTTCATCCGGGCGCCCCAAAACTGTTCCAGGACGACACGCTGTGGCCGTGGTTCGAGCGGCTGCGCAAGGAAGAACCGGTGCACTACTGCACCAATGCGCCGATCGAACCCTATTGGTCGGTGGTCAAATACAACGACATCATGCATGTCGACACCAATCACGGCATCTTCTCTTCCGATGCGGCACTTGGTGGCATCAGCATCCGTGACGCCCCACCCGGTTATGACTGGCCAAGCTTCATCGCAATGGATCAGCCCAAACATTCGGCGCAGCGCAAGACGGTATCGCCGATGTTCACGCCGACGCATCTCGACGAGCTTGCCGTGCTCATCCGCAAGCGTTCGGCCAAAGTGCTCGACAATCTGCCGCGCAATGAGACTTTCAATTTCGTCGAGCGCGTCTCGATCGAATTAACCACGCAGATGCTGGCGACGCTATTCGATTTCCCGTTCGAGGAGCGGCGCAAGCTGACGCGCTGGTCTGACGTCTCGACCGCGCTGCCGAAAAGCGGCATCGTCGAATCGCCAGAGCAACGCCGCCAGGAAATGGACGAATGCCGCGACTATTTTGCCAGGCTGTGGAACGAGCGGGTCAATACCGAGCCACGCAACGACCTGTTGTCGATGATGGCCCACAGCGAGGCGACGCGCCACATGGATGCCGATAATCTGATGGGCAACATCATCCTGCTGATCGTCGGCGGCAACGACACCACCCGCAACACCATGTCGGGCTCGGTGCTAGCACTGAACGAAAATCCCGACCAGTACCAAAAGTTGCGGCAAAATCCCGCGCTGATCGAGTCCATGGTGCCGGAGGTGATCCGCTGGCAGACGCCGCTCGCCCATATGCGGCGCACCGCGCTCGCTGACACCGAGGTCGGCGGCAAAAGAATCAAGAAGGGCGACCGCGTCGTGATGTGGTACGTCTCGGGCAACCGCGATGAGGAGGCGATCGATCGCCCCAACGAGTTCACCATCGACCGCCCACGCCCGCGCACGCATCTATCGTTCGGCTTTGGCATTCATCGCTGCGTCGGCATGCGGCTCGCTGAGCTACAGCTTCGGATCGTCTGGCAGGAAATCTTGCAGCGGTTTGAGCGGATCGAGGTGGTCGGCGAACCCAAACGGGTCTATTCGAGCTTTGTCCGTGGCATTGAGTCCCTGCCGGTACGCATACCCGCCTGAGGCGTCCGGCATTTGCAGACTACCGCAGACCGGTCGGCCCTGCTAACCAGGGTCGGCGGGCGATGTTGGCCCGCCCTGATCCTTGGTTCGGCTTCCGATGACAGCTCACGACCTACAGGACGACCATGGCGAGATCCGCGACGCGGTTGCAAAGCTGTGCACCCAGTTCCCCGGCGAATATTGGCGCAAGCTCGACCGCGAGATGGCTTACCCCTCCGCCTTTGTCGATGCGTTGACGCAAGCGGGCTATCTGTCGGTGCTGATCCCGGAACAGTATGGCGGCGCCGGCTTGAAGCTGTCGGCCGCGACCGCAATCCTGGAGGAGATTCATCGTGCGGGCTGCAACGCCGGCGCCTGCCACGCCCAGATGTACACCATGGGCACGGTGCTGCGGCACGGCAGCCAAGAGCAGAAGGCAAAGTGGCTGCCGCAGGTCGCAAGCGGCAAGCTGCGGCTGCAGGCCTTTGGCGTCACCGAGCCGACATCGGGCACCGACACATCCTCGCTCAAGACCATCGCCAAGCGCGAGGGCAATGACAGCTATATCGTCAACGGCCAGAAGATCTGGACCAGCCGCGCCGAACATTCCGACCTGATGATCTTGCTCGCGCGCACCACACCGAAGGACCAGGTGCGCAAGCGCACCGATGGTCTATCGGTTTTCCTCGTCGACATGAGGGAGGCGAGGCATGCCGGGCTTTCGATCCGCCCGATCCGCACCATGATGAACCACTCGACCACGGAGGTATTCTTTACCGACCTGAAGGTGCCGGCGGAAAGCCTGATCGGCGAGGAGGGCAAGGGATTCAAATATATCCTGTCGGGCATGAACGCCGAGCGCATCCTGATCGCCTCCGAATGCATCGGTGATGCCAAATGGTTCATCGCGAAGGCCACGAACTATGCCAAGGAGCGGGCGGTGTTTGGCCGGCCGATCGGCCAGAACCAAGGTATCCAGTTCCCGATTGCAAAGGCCTACGCGTCGATGCGCGCGGCCGAGCTGATGGTGAAGGAGGCGACCCGCAAATACGAGGCCGGGCTTGATTGCGGCGCCGAGGCCAACATGTCCAAAATGCTCGCGGCCGATGCCTCCTGGGACGCCGCCAACGCCTGCATCCAGACCCATGGCGGCTTCGGCTTTGCCGAGGAATATGATGTCGAGCGCAAATTCCGCGAGACGCGGCTCTACCAGGTTGCGCCGATCTCGACCAATCTGGTGCTCTCGTTCATCGCCGAGCACGTGCTCGGCATGCCGCGCTCCTACTGAGACCACACCCATGCTGCCGCTTGAAGGAATCACCGTCATCGCCGTGGAACAGGCGGTCGCAGCGCCATTCTGCTCATCGCGCCTTGCTGATGCCGGTGCCACCGTGATCAAGGTCGAGCGTCCGGAGGGCGATTTCGCCCGCGCCTACGACGCCGCGGCGAGGGGACAAAGCAGCTATTTCGTCTGGCTCAACCGCGGCAAGCAGTCCGTGATTGCCGATCTCTCGACCAAGCAAGGACGCCAAACCCTCGAAGAGCTGATTGCAGGCGCCGACGTGCTTTTGCAAAACCTGAAACCCGGCGCGATGGACAAGCTCGGCTTCTCGCTCGAACGCCTCAAACGCGATTATCCGGCGCTGATCTGCTGCACCATCACGGGCTATGGCGATGAGGGTCCTTTTGCCCATCGCAAAGCCTATGATCTCCTGATCCAGGCCGAGAGCGGGCTTGCGTCGATCACCGGTGGGCCGGACGGGCCGTCGCGGGTCGGTGTGTCGATCGTCGATATCGCGACCGGCGCCACCGCGCATGCCTCGATCCTGGAAGCGCTGTATACGCGCACGCGCACCGGCAAGGGCGCCGATATCCGGATCTCGATGTTCGACGTGATGGCGGACTGGCTTGCGGTACCACTGCTCAATTCGGAGGCCGGCAATCCGCCGCAGCGCATGGGGCTCGCCCATCCCTCAATTGCGCCCTATGGCGTGTTCCGCTCCAAGGACGGCAAGGAGATCCTGATCTCGATCCAGAGCGAGCGCGAATGGAAAAAACTCTGCGCCGAGGTACTGGATCAACCGGAACT
>Ga0306920_100016165_pt1 | contig 10260 bp, 18 predicted proteins | sample flu12Cox44000170_FD_204666 | JGI IMG/M metagenome (GOLD analysis project Ga0306920, IMG submission 204666) | Lab enrichment of tropical soil microbial communities from Luquillo Experimental Forest, Puerto Rico - flux4day.12C.oxic.44.000.170 (v2)... | ecosystem: Environmental > Terrestrial >...
GAGGAGGAAACGCAGCACATGGCGGCTCGACCGGCATGACGATGTCCCCGGCGCCGATCCCTCAAACTACGGCGAGCGCGGCCGCGCCTTTGCTGGAAATCGCGCAGTTGACGATGCGGTTCGGTGGCATCATTGCGCTCGACAATGTCGGCTTCACGGTCAGCAAAGGCCGGATTGCAGGGTTGATCGGTCCGAACGGCGCCGGCAAGACCACTTTGTTCAATTGCCTGAGCAGGCTCTATCGCCCGGAACGAGGGGACATTCGCCTGAACGGGAAGTCGTTGCGCCAATGCGCCACAGCGGACATCGCCGGCATCGGAGTCGGTCGGACGTTTCAGAGTCCGGCGCTGTTTGCGTCCATGACCGTCCTCGACAATGTCAAGGTCGGCGGACATGCGCGCGGCCGCAATGGCGCGCTCATCGATGCGGTAACATTGCCGTCGGCACGCCGCGAGGAGCGTGAGTTCGATGAGACCGCGCGCGCAATGCTGACTTTCGTCGGACTGGAGCGCGAGACATCACGGCAAGCGGCAAGCCTCTCTTTCGCCGCGCGCAAACGCGTTGAGCTGGCGCGCGCGCTGGCGGTTCGGCCCTCGCTACTCCTGCTCGATGAGCCGGCCGGCGGTCTCAATCATGACGAGGTCGCCGAGCTGGGCGCACTCATTCGTTCGGTCCGCGATCAGCTCGCCATCACCATCCTATTGGTCGAGCATCACATGGGCTTGGTGATGAGCCTTTCCGACCAGGTTGTGGTGCTCAACTTCGGCCGCGTCATCGCCGATGGCCCGCCGGAACAGGTGCGCGGCAATCCGGCGGTCGCCGAAGCCTATCTGGGGACGAGGCACTGATGACGGCGATACTCGAATTGCGCGCGGTGAAGGCCTTTTACGGGCAGTCCGAAGTCCTGCACGGGATCGATCTCGTGGTGGAGGAAGCCGGCATGACCGTCCTGCTCGGCGCCAACGGTGCCGGTAAAACCACCACGCTACGGGCGATCTGCGGCATGGTGCGCAGCGAAGGTGAGATTCTATTCGGCGAACGCCGGCTGGAACGCTGCACCACCGAGCAGATCGCCGGCTTCGGCGTTGCCCATGTGCCGGAGGGGCGCGGCACTTTCATCGACCTCACGGTGGAAGAAAACCTGCGCATCGGGGGCTACACCGCCGCCCGACGGCCCGACGAAAAGATGCAGCTCATGTATGGGTATTTTCCAATTCTTGCGCAGCGGCGGCGCCAACAGGCTGGCGCTTTATCCGGCGGCGAGCAGCAGATGCTTGCCATTGCCCGTGCCTTGATGATGTCGCCACGCCTTCTGGTGCTCGACGAGCCGTCGTTTGGGCTGGCGCCGCGAGTCGTCGAAGCTATTTTTGGAATCGTTGAGCGGATCAAGCGCGAACAGCGTGTCAGCGTCCTCTTGGTCGAGCAGAACGCGAGCCTGGCGCTGGAAATGGCGGATCGCGCCTATCTGCTGGAAACCGGTTATGTCGTGACCTCAGGCAGCGCCAAGGCGCTGGCGGACGACCCCCAGATACGCCGCTCCTATCTCGGATACTGACGGCCCGCCGATGCATCAATTCCTGCAACAGATGCACCGGCATTTCTGCGACGCCCGTCAGTTTGAGTAAACCACGTAGTTGTGTCGAATTGACGGCCACTTCTTCACCTGACAATTCCCGACCACGAGTGACAGCTACCGACAGGTTTGCGCTTGCTAACGCTTGCTAACTGATTGCTCATCGACTATCTGTCAGTTGCACGCGGCTAGACAGATAGCCGATGAAATTAGCAAGCAAAGAGGTGGGGAATGCCAACCGGACGGATCACCGTAGCTGCGTTGAATGGGTTGGAGGGCTGGTTGTGGTGTGAGAAATTGATCGGCTTTGGCGCTCGTCGTCAACGACGAGGTATCTTCTTCTATGTCAGGGCGCGTCACCACGGCCGACAAGTCATGCACAGCATCGGCCGATTTGGTTCGCCCTGGACTGTAGAGACTGCGCGGGCCGAAGCTCTGCGCCTGCTTGGCGTACTCTCTACTGGCACCGATCCGTTTGCGCAGTCACTTTCATCCGAGACCTTTGGTGAAGAGATCGACCGCTACCTTGAGCGCAAACGCAATTCGCTCAGGCCCCGCTCATTCATCGAGGTGCAACGCTACTTGCGTAAGGACGCTGCCGCTTTGCATAAGCTACGCCTCACCGACATTGATCGGCGCACCATTGCTGTCCTGTTAGGCCAAATCGAAACCACATCCGGCGCAACCTCCCGCAATCGCCTACGCTCCACGCTCTCGGCGTTTTGGGCGTGGGCAATTGCAGAAGGGCTATGTGAGCAATCGCCCGTCAACGGCACGATGAAGGCAGAGGTTGCCGCTAGCCGTGACCGTGTGCTGACGCACGACGAACTTAAGCGGCTGTGGCGCGGCCTTGGTGATGGACACTTTGCCGACATCGTACGCCTTTTACTTTTAACTGGGCAGAGACGCACCGAGATCGGCAGGCTCACTTGGTCAGAAGTAGACTTTGATCGGAAGATGATTGTGCTTGCGCCAGACCGAACTAAAAACTCCAGGTCTCATGAAGTGCCACTATCGACGCAAGCCCTCGCTATCTTGCAGCGACAAGATCGGCGCACCGAGTTCGTATTCAGCAAGTATATAAATTGGTTTGTCGCAAAGGCGAAGCTAGACCAGCGCGTGGGCATTGCACCGTGGAGACTTCACGACTGTCGTCGCTCGGCAGCGACCTACATGGCCGAGATCGGCGTACTACCTCACATCGTCGAGGCGGTCCTCAATCACCAATCAGGACATAAGTCTGGTGTCGCGGGAACATATAACCGGGCACGCTACGAAGGGGAGATGCGTTCGGCGCTACAGCGGTGGGCGGATCATCTCGACCGGCTGACGACGTGACGATACTTCCGTATGGGCCCTATACTTCCGAAGTCAGCGCGGGATCAACTCCCCGTGACTTGCGTACGACTGTCGCCTGCTGTCGGACAATAATGCAAATCCGTCGCATGTTTTGCCGTAATCGTCGTCTAGTGTCGTCGTTGGCGAGATCGTTCGTAGCCCTGCCTTGGTCCAGCACTCGGCCAGTGCTTAGCGCGCAGACTGTGAAGCTCTTCACAGCAGAGCCACCTAGACGCTTCCGCATAGTGCGGACGGTAGGATCGGCAGCCCCTGGGGCGCGGGGGCACCTCCTCGAACGCGATAGCTAGGTCGTCCCTAGCGTTTACCGACGCGAGTGATCGCGTAGAGGAGTTGCCATGACCCTGCTCACGCAGCGGGAAGCTGCGTCTGTCCTCCGCCTATCAGAGCGAACCCTAGAGCGAATGAGAGTGCACGGATCATCGTTGAGGTTCGTGCGTCTAAGTCGTCGTTCAATCCGCTATCGCCAAGCCGACCTCGACGCTTACGTCGCAGCCCGAGTTGTCGCCTCAACATCAGAGAAAGGAAATGGAAATGCTTAACCTCACCAAACCCGCCGACGACTTCGGGAGTTACATCGCCCACCCGCTCGCCAACATGTTTCCCATGATTGAGGGCGGTGCGTTCGAGGAGCTGAAGCGAGATATCTCTGCACAGGGCATCCTTGAGCCAATCCGTCTCTATCAGGGGATGATCCTCGACGGACGTAACCGCTACGCAGCGGCGAAGGCTTGTGGTCACGTCTTCTCGTTGGACGATTTCATCCAGTGGGAAGGGACACTCGCCGAAGCCGAGGCCTGGGTCATCTCCACCAATCTCCATCGTCGCCATCTCTCTGCGAAGCAAAAGCAAGAGATGGTGCGAGATCGCATTCGCAAAGCGCCTGAGATGTCCAATCGCCAGATCGCCAAGCTGCTCGGGGTCTCGCACACGATGGTCGCCGACGAGCGAGAGCGGACTTTGAACCCTCCTGAGCTGCGCCGCTTTGCTGAGTTCAAGCGCACTTGGGAAGGGCTGTCCGACGAGCACCGGCAAGCCTTCGTTCAGGAGTTCAATCGCGACATCGTGGATTTGCAGCGATCTCTAGTGGAGGACTGCTCCACTGGAAATCGGAAAGTCGGCACTGCCGCTTAGGTTGGTGGAGCAATGCTCCATGGAGAGGGGGACAGTTTCGGCTGTCCCCTTTCGCACCAAGCCCCGCCACTAGCTGTGTGCCTCAACACCGCCTAGCTCCGCACCATGGGAAGGCGTCACCAGGAGAGTTACAACAAAACAAAATGGTTGACTTTCGGGAAAAAATGGAGTACAATCAAAAAGTTAAGACGCTAAGATAGAATGGAGTGGTGTGTGATACTGCGGCCATCTGGTCACCAAATCTGTGACTACTGCGGCCAACGCTACCGCCCAGTCAGGTCCGACCAGCGATTTTGTAGGCGTTGGTGTCGGATGCAGTGGCGAAAGACAGAGGCCCGATCAGCGCGCCGGGTCTGGATCAGGGAAGGCCGACCGATGATCAACGAGCCAGTGATCGACGAGCCGAAGGCGATGCCTGAGTACAGGAGGATGTGAGGATGACCGACGACATTTCAACGCCAGCCAGATCATTCCGGCGCGTCATGCAACACGTCAAACGCACCCGACCGAAAGTCGAAGCGTGGATCAAAGAGAGAATAAGCAAAATCGACCCTGACTTTCAGGACGAAGTTCGCCAGATGGCAGCCAGCATGACATGGAAAGAGCTTCATGAGTTGGGGAAGCGAATGAAAGCACAGGCTGAGCAACTCGAACTCCGAGCATGGTTCGTCGATCACACAGCGGACGAGCTACTGCTTGCACAGGTTAATGCTGCGGAGAAGGGCGAGGCAGCATGAGCACCTCAGCGCAAGATGAGATGGCCGAACGCCACAGAGTGTTTACGCAAGACCAATCACTGCGAACCAGCACCCTTCATCAGCACGCTATAGCCGACGCAGCCACGCCGAAGGGGCGATTTACTGCTGAGGCCCACTCCAGCATCGTCGGTCAATCCGCCGACCCATGGCCCAAGATGCCCGAAGGCAATCCGTGGGCACATGATCCGGTGCCTAAGGAAGAACCTCTTGGTTTTTGCATCGACGACATGAGACCCCTTGAGCAAACTGTCTCATCGGCTCAAGGCAACTCAGGCGACGCAACCGCCACATCAGCTTCTCCTTTGGCTGAGGGCACTGCGCCGCCACCTAATCCCGACAATATGGTCGCTCAGCACAAGTCGTCGCAGATGACATCGGCAGCGTCTCACCACTCTGCCGATGTTCGTGCTGAGCGACCGCCTTACCGCAGAGTTCGCTAACGGAGCCACCGAATGCCGCAGCCAATCATCTACGACCAGAAACACGACTACATCGAACTCGTCTGTCTGTACACGAAGCTTCAGTACAGCAAGTCGCCGACCACATACCCGGAGGTTATCGAGACCGCACTAGATCGGGATTTCATCAAACTCGAACGGGAGTTGCTCAAGCACCCGCTGACGAACATCCACATGTACCACGCCATGTTCTTGCGGGTGGCTTGGGCTCAGGCCGTGCTCTTCGGGTTGGCCGATCCCGAGATCAGACATCGCACGTTACTGCAACTGCGCGACAGTTTCCGGGAGATCCAGCGCCTGCCTGAGGCTTGGCAGGAAGCATTCGCGCCTGCCCTCGCACATTGGCTGGAAGTTTTGAACGAAGAAGAGGAGCACAGCGATGCCTAACCCGCCGACAGCCGCCAAAGCAATCTGGGGTCACCTGCGTCAGGGCACACCGGAACCTGTGCAGCAACGCCAATACAAATCATTGGCCGAGGCAATGTACCCGGCACAAAGTGGCGATGAGCGTTTGTGGGCCACGATTTTGAAAAAACAGCGAGAGAGCTTCCGGCAAGGGATGCGCGAGAGGGGGCGCTGAATGCCTGACCTCGACCAGGGCGGTCACCCTCGCCGAACCTCCCGCACTGACCTTGGGCCAAGTGTTGGCTGGGCTGAAACTCCATATCGGAGCCTGTTGCAGATTGGAATGGCTGGGATTTATTCGATCGACCCCAGCATCAATCTTGTCACCGTCGCCACTGCTTCGCTGGTGACGCTGATCCTGCCCCACGCACAAATGCCGACCAGTGGCCCGACTGCGCAGCCGCAACTCTTCCTTGGTCCGAATATTCAGATTGTCGACGCTGGCGGCTTTGCCGGCTCATTCCCAATCACGATCCAACCAATCTCGGGAGGCGAAACCATCCTGGGTCAATCGCAGATCCAGATCACTACGAACTTCGGCGGCTTGATCCTCATGCCGATCTCGGCCCAACGAATGTGGATCACGGTCACATGAGGGAGGAACGTTGATGAGGTATCGACTTTCGCAAAGTTGGAGGGTGGGGGCAGTGCGCTGCCCATCTGGCGTCGTGATCGACGCCAGCGCTAACGACTATTGGTCGCGGCTGGTGAAGGGCAAGACGATCCCGTTCAACGCCGTCCCCCTGGATGCCGAAGCATATGAAGCGCAACTGAAAGAGTTTCCGGACGCGAAACACCTTTTATCTGGTGGTTGGGAGGACAAACAATGAGCTTCATCGAACTTGAAACCGGTGATCGTCGGCAGCGGGAGGGGAAGGGCTGAATGTTCCGCTTTTACGATGCTGTCGAGCGATGGTCGGAAATTGAGCCTCATCTTGCGGATGAGGAATTCCAGCGCGTGCTCACCGAGGACTTCAACAAGCTAACACTCGGCCGCTGGGGCGTGCGCTTTCCCACTCCTGACAAGCCTTGGCCGGGGGATTGGGAAGATTTCGGGGGAGAGGCGCGGACTGAGGACGACGGACCTTGGCTAGGACCAGAGGGAGAATATCGGAAGCTAGTGAAAAACCTCGCGTGCTTTTTCCTAGTGAACTGCAATCTTCGCTTGGCGACACTGGTCCTGCCGGGGCGTAAGTGGCGGATAGTCCTGAGCCGCTTCCATTCAACTGTCTACGACGGTCACGATCTCCTCTTTGATCTAACTGGTCTCGCACTATACGGGGACCCCGACCTCGCCTGGGAATACGCATTCGGGATGGGCCGTCAGCTACCAGTTGGCGCTTATTTTCCCGTGAAGTTTGCACCGCCTTATGAGCGGAAACCTTATCGGAGGGGTGTGAGATGAAGCGCCTAGCGCTCACACTCGCTAAAGCAAACTTCCCGATCTTCCCGGTCAACGTGTTCCGACGTGGTGATCGCTGGCGCAAAGTCCCCTACGTCGCTGATTGGGAAAACGCAGCGACGACTGATCTCCCGGTAATCGGTGAGTGGTGGATGCAATGGCCCACAGCAATGCCAGGGCTACCACTCTCTCGCTGCGGCCTTGTTGTCGTCGATGCTGACCGTCATGGCGGCGCTGATGGTGTTGCGCTCATTCGAGCGATGACACTCCCACCGCACGCTGTCACCACAACCAAATCAGGCGGCGAACATCATTTCTTCCGCCAACCTCCCTCTCCGGTCCATTTCACAAAATGGGCTGGCGGCGAAGTGTTGGGGATCGGCCGCTTTGTCGTTGGCTACGCTCTTCCTGAGGGAGTGATGCCTGAACTGCCTGAGGTGTTCTGGCCTAGTGAGGGGAACCTTAGGAGTGGTGTGTGTTTGAACATCCCTTCCCCTCCTGCTCACCATGATCCTGTTGTGGTCGCCGATCGCACCACTGCGCTCCGGAAGATGAACGTGCGCGACTGGAACGGGAAGCGCGTCGAGGGCGGAAAGCATGAGGAGTGGTACGAGCTACTGCTGGGGTGCAAGTACGTTGGGATCAGTCTCGCCGATTTCACTGAGTGGTGCGTGAATGATCCGGATTACGCCGACGACGCAGAGGACATTGAGTGCCAATGGCACCACGCACGCGCTAAACATGGCGGCGCATTTTGGCGAGAGTTAAGCAGGCGGAAGATCAAGGTCAGGCATGTAGGAGGGAATGGGCAGGCTCAACGACCACCCACTCCTAAGGTTCCCCTAACTGACCCCGATCCCGAACCAAGGCCAAAGCCCAACCTCCGCCGAGCGTCCGCCCGCATGAGCAGCGCCATCGACGCAATTTACCGAGACCCGACCGAACACTGTCTGTTCTGGGCATCATGTCTGTGCGCTGAAATTGTCCATGAGTGCAAACTCAACCCAACTCAGATCACGAACCTGATCGCAGGGAACGCTTACCCAACGCCACTGCGAAACACACTAGGCAAGGAAGGCATCCGACGAACAATCGAGAATGCCTTTGCGCATGTGAGGCGGAAGATACTCAACGAAATCCCCAACCCTGACCAACGAAAGGAGACACCATGCGTAGATCAGGAACTGGAAGTGGTGGCGGAATTGGAATGAATAAAAATGTCCGGTCCTCCGTCAGAACTGGCACCGGCTCGCGGGGCACTCATCCCGGCGGAGTGGCACAACTCGGCCAGCATGTTGGCGACAAAGCCACGCATGGCGACCCAAAGGGGTCGGGCTACAGGGGTGAACCATTGCACAACAACAGATCGTTCCAACCAGTCAAGTTTGGGAACGAGTTGGCGTTGAACTGCGGCCCCAATGGCCGAGGTGGCAGGACGTACTACGGCCAAGCAGGGTCGCAGGGGACGCACGGAGCAACCAACCCAGGACAACCACGTCCGAACACTTATCGCGACGCCCTCGAACAAGAGTGACAGGAGGAACAAATGGTCGAGACAAAACTCACCGGCAAGTCAATGGAAGAACGCCTTCGAGATCGTACGAGAAACTCTGGCGACGTTAAGCACGCTGATCACATCGTGACAGTCGACAAAGGCATTCGCACCAACGTCCACAAGACGCGCAACCAACAATACGGCGAGGACCACCCTGGCGAGCCTGGAATAGACGGGAAGATGCGCGGGCCAGCCAATCCAAAAGGGCAGATCCCATGACCGACGACAAAGACGAACTCGCTGAACTCAAAGCCCGCATTTCCGAACTTGAAGCGAAAGTCTCGCCGCCAAAATCGACGTTCGTCCCCATGACCGACGCAGAACATCGCGATTGGGTCCATCAGATGCAAGAACGTCGAATGGCGATGGCAACCCCGCCCAGCGTCGTCCGCTACTTCGCGGACCAAGACGACCGTTTGGTGAAGGAGATCGCTCTCCGAGACGCGAGGGCTCCCACCGGTAGACCGGGCATATCCCGGACAGTCAGCAAGGTGGGGGCGGGCGACCGAGTGCTGGCAAGGGATCGGGCTGGGTCGAGCCAACTTCGCTCTCCAATCCTCCAGGCACATTTTGGGTCGATGCTCAGTGTATCGCCGACGACGAGCGTCAGCGTGCTGAACTGAAGAGAAAGTTAGGCGAGGAATGAGCCGGGGACTAACTGCCGACGAACACCGCGAACTTGGTCAAGTGCTGAAGGAAGCCCGCCGCCTGTTGTTGGAGGCTGGCGCACTAACTCGGGCGGCCTACCCCGGCATATCTCGGCAGTTGTTCGGGATTGCTGACGACTTGATTTCGCCGAGGGCGTTTCTCGAACGGAAGTTGATCGAGGCTGTGGGCGACGACGACTGGGTGCGTGACGTGTATTTCGGGGAAATGGCGATGGAGGAGGTTGAGCAATGACCAACAAGAACATCTCTTCCGACGACCTTGTGCGAATGCGGGCGCTCAAGGCGAACGACTGGCTAACTCCGATGAGCGAAGAGCTAAAGGCTTTTCGAGAACGATGCTTGAGGTTTGTGGAGGCCCTCAAGGAAGTAGCGCCGACATGGGCCAGAGAGCCGGAAAAGTACGCCAAGGAACTCGCCTGGATGCAAGAGCTACTGATGGCGATGCATAGGTCCGTCGCCGAGGCCGAGAACAAAGCCAGAGACGCCCTCGCATCAGGTACTCACTTCATCTTCGACCGGGTTCGACTTCATCGGGGCATCGTTCCGGAGGACCAAGATCGCCTACTCAACAAGCGAGGCCGACGGCTAGGTGAGGACCTCCAGTTTGAGGAGGAGATCGACTGTTGGAGCTTCGAGATCGTGGTGTTGCGCAAGGAGGAGGCTAGCGATGGTCAAGCGCGCGACGAGTAAGAAAGTCCCGAAAGCGATGACGCTTTTGGGCGGGATTGGTGGGCCACTGACAGCCAAGCGGGTTATTCCGGCACTATCTCCAGGCTCACTTCAGCGACCGTACGTGTTCGTGCCATCAAAGGCGAAGAAGGGAAGGAAAGGGCAGCGATGACGCCTGACAAACCGTCGTGGTGGCAGATGTTCGAACCTATCCACTTTGATGAGCGGGAGGAGCATTCGTTGATCGGCGAGATTGAGCCCAAGCGAGAAACTGCGCGGGAA
>Ga0306920_100016167_pt1 | contig 10260 bp, 11 predicted proteins | sample flu12Cox44000170_FD_204666 | JGI IMG/M metagenome (GOLD analysis project Ga0306920, IMG submission 204666) | Lab enrichment of tropical soil microbial communities from Luquillo Experimental Forest, Puerto Rico - flux4day.12C.oxic.44.000.170 (v2)... | ecosystem: Environmental > Terrestrial >...
GCCCAATTGTTCTAGCGAGTCCAGGAATGCCGCGATGCGCGCCTGCCCTTCCGGATCATCCCGGGCAGGGTACATAAGCACGCCGATGCGCCGCATCCGCTCGCCCTGCTGCGCGCCCGCCGCGAGCGGCCACGCCGCCGCCGCGCCGCCGAGCAGCGTGATGAACTCGCGCCGTTTCATGTCGAGCATCGGGGACTTCCTCCCCTGTGCGGTATCAGCCGCCGACCGACCCGTGCGCTCGGTTTTCCGGCACCATCAGCCGGAGGCCGGCTAATCCTTGGGGCAGACCTGAATTGTTCTGAATCGTGATGCCCTTTGATTCGCAGTGTCGCGATTGTAAAAAATGCGCAAGCGCGGGGATCGTCTCGCAACTCAGAGCGGTTGCGAGCGCCGCCGGCTCAAGCCGATCCCGCTGGTTATCACCCACACCCAGCCGTTCGGACGTCGGCTCGCGTTTTGCTCAATGAGCAATGACGAGGGGCGTACGATCACCCTCAACGTCCCGACGATGTTCACCGATCTTATAGCCGACAGCGGCACGCTGCTACACGAGATGGTTCATCAGTATCTCAATGAGCGCGGCGAGCCCGCCGGTACGAGATCATGCGCCTGCACGAGCTGGTAACTGGCAAGAAGATTTGGGCCGGGCATCGATAACCAAACGGCAAGATGGTCGCGTCGTTCGCATGAACACGCCGAGCCCGACAGGGAAAGCGTCGCTAACGCAGCGCCAGATTGAGCGCTGGCCGCACGCGGTGCGGGGTTCGCATTGGCGTGTTATATCCGGCGCCCTGCCTGACCGGAGCGGCAGTGATGCTCAGCGATATTTGCTGACGTCGTGCGAGAGCTCGGGCGGATCGAAAAACTTGCGCTGCGCCGCGCGACAAGCCTTGGCCACGGTGCCGGGGCCGATCTCGCTGCAGCCGGCAAGCGCGTTGGCTACCTCCTGCAGAAAGGCATCGCGGTCGTGAGGGCGAAGCGGTCGAGCTGCGAGCATGACGGCGTCAAGCTCGTCGTCGGAAAGACGAAGGGGCGGCATAGGTGAGCCTCAAAAAGGGGTTTGCGTGCTGATGACACCGGCAGTAGCGTCGCCAGGTTCAACTCTTCAATGGCCGATTCGCCTTGCCCCTGCGCCCGCGCGGCGCGGGGGCTTCTTATTACTCGGCTGCTTGCAGCTTCTCCGCAGCTGCGAGCGCCGCGATCGGGTCCGGCTCGAAGCGAGAGAGATGAGCCGTGAGCAAGCGTCGCAACAGCTTTGCCGCTTCCGGCTTACGTTTGAACGCGGGACCCGCAGTATCGTCGACGTCGAGCAACCAGCATGGCGGAAATTCCTGTATTTCAAGGTGCAGGTTTTTGCTTTGACAAAGGTAGGCGCAAAACTTTGCGGTATCCTTCCAGCCGTCGTACTTGATCTTCCAATCAATTTGCTCCGAACGGCGGGGATACGTGCGTGCCATTTCGATGCAGCGTTTAAGCGCGTCGCAGTCAACGTCACTCAGCTTCGTCATGCGCTTCGAGCTCCGCTCGTTCGTAATACGACATCGACGCCGGTCTCGCCGCTCGGGGATTGTTGGGCTGCCTGCTCTGTGGACAGAGGCGCAAGCGCGCGGCGAGCGCCACCATGTTCCTGTTCGCCTTCTCCCATACTTGCAGCCAGCGCGGCGCCGCGTCATCACGTTGGAGCTCCTGCGTCGCCCGCGCAGCGAGGGCAGAGCTCTCGCAGTATTGGGTGAGCAGCGGCAGGTCTGACGGCTTGAAGTGCTCGGGCCGCTCGCATGTCACGATACGAATGAACTCGGCCTTCGCTCCCTCCGAGAGGCCGGGCGGTGGATGCAATCGCGTGGTTGGGATCGAGACGACCAGCGACTCGGCAGCTCTTCGCGGCATGAGGGCTCCTCAACCGGCAGTCTAAATCGTCGCGAACGCCGGCGAAATGATATTTTCGAAGGCCAAAAGGTTCGAAAAACGCACGAATTCCTGTCGATATACCAATCGTCTGCGGAATGCCCGCGGAACGCCGTAAAATGGTAGGCCTTAATGCTTTTCGACAGGTAGCATAGGTTGCACGCCGCCGCGGCCCGTGAGATTGGTCGTCGCCAGAAAAATCAGTACCCCCCCGGACGTTGATTTCATTACTGAATTCCCAATTCCTGGCGCAGAGGGTAGTCAGCGGTGCAGGCGCACCGTGCGGCCGCGTAGCATGAAACGCTACGAGCGATTTCAGTACCTTAGAGCCTTTGGCTCACAGGCTCTCGGAACGAATCGAGCACGAGGCGGTAATAGCTAGACACAGCAACGGCTTACAGCGAGGAATGGGATTGAGCCGATCGGCGTGCAGCTGCGGAATCCGTCACCCGCGGCTCGGCGCGTGAAGGCTCAAGAGATCGGGCCACCGCGATTGGGGTGGTTTAGGATCTTGGGCTCGCGCGATCTCATCCACCACGGCCGCTCCTGCTGGCGCTGCTGCTTGTGGCGCAGATGCGTAACGGGTGCGTAGAGGAGGGGACCCCGTTACGCACCTCAATGCGTAACGGGATTCCTCTATGCACCCGCTCGTCGTTACGCAGACCGTTTGCGTAACGACTGCGTAACGGAAATGCTCCCGTTACGCAGAATTTTTGAGCTCGTGTCGAGCGTACAGTCCTCTCTGGGATCGCCTTTGAACCGGATCCTCGTACCCGTCCTCGTAAAGCAGACCCTTCTCGATCCAGCCCGCCACGATTCGACGGCATTGATCGCGGGTCTTGTCGGGGCAGTGCTTCTGTACGATGGGCCACGCTGGCCGCGTGGTTGCTGTGTTGTGGTTTGAGAAGCGCTGCCCATTTGGCATCCCGTCGTCGATCTCGGCGACGATGCGCTCGGCGACCTCGGGCGAAACGGCGGTTTGGCTTGCCGGGTACGTCCACGCCGTCACCACACCGACGTTGTCGCCGTTCACTAGCACCATACTTTCGATCTTGAACCAGTCCGACTGGTCGACCGGTGGTGCGAAGCTGCGCTTGCCGTTGAATGAGCGGACGTAGTGCCCGGGTGGCAGCATGTTCGGTGCTATCTCCTTCAACTGCTCGTGTTCCTTGGTAGACATTGTCTCCAGGACGCGGGCGGAACGGCAGGCATCAATGACGGCGCTGGCGCCGCGGGCGGCCTCGATCGTCGCCTTCTCGCCGCCAAGCTTGCGGGTGTGGTGCCACAGGTGAACAGCACCTGACGCCGCGACTGCCACATCCTCGAAGCACTCAATCACCTCTTGCATCGCTGAATTGTCGTTCTCGTTGACTTGGTGCGTGCGGATAAGGCTATCGATCGAGAGCACGTCGGCACGACGCTCTTGCATGAGCTGTATCAGCGCTCGAATAGTCTGCTCGTCGCGCTCGATCTTGCCGGAACGGAGCTGCTTCGCCACCTTAATCTTGACCTCACCCTTACCAATGATGATCAGGCGGTCGCCGATGTCATTCGTGGTCAGCCCGTAGTGCCTCATCACTGCCGCGATGCGCTTGATCATGGTGTTACGCGTGTCTTCAAGATTGATCAGGACAACACGCAGCGGCTTTGGCACCGTCTCACCCAGCAGTGTGCGACCACTGACTAGGGCCAACGCCTCGACGATCGACAGCGTGCTCTTGCCAGTGCCGCCGGTGGCGACGGTGGCAGCTACTTCGCCGCGTAGCAGGTGCCACCCGTAGAGCCACTCCCACGGCAGAATGTCCGCTTCTGCGGGCGGCACGAAGGGCTCGGCGATGATGATCCCCTCGGCCGGAATCTCACGACAGATGTCGAGCAGCTTGCGCGGGTCGCCGCCAAGCTTGATCCAGTCCTGCACGTCGTCGTGGGGTTCGGGCTCTTTGTTACCGGGTAGGTGCTTCCATAGATGCAGCGCTGGAATGATGCGAGTGCTGACAGCAACCGGTGCGAGCTTGTTCTGTGTGATGTTGGCGTATCGCTTGCCGTCATCGTCGTGATCCTGGAGGATGATCGCGTGTCGTCCGGCCAGCGCCGTCACACATTCCTGCGACCATGCGTGACTAAGCACCGTGGTTGCCAGTAATCCGGCGCTGATCAGAGCCTCAGCGTTGGCCTCGCCCTCGGATACGAACACAGTCGAGCGTGGCCCGGCGCGCATGATCGCCGGCCAGTTGTAGATCACGCGGCGGTCGCCGGCGCCGAAGATTTCTCGCCAATCCACCTTGCGGTGCGGGAGGAAGCGTTTGCGCGGCCGTTTCTTCGACGGCGTGTATCCCTTCTTGAGCTCGTAGCGGTTCTGCTGATAGAGCAGCGTCTCGTCCGGGAGCGTGTAGTTGAACACCCGCACCAGCTTGTACCCCTGCTTCAGCAGGTCGGCATCGCTGAACGGTTCGTCAACGTGGTCCTTGGCGTAGGTGTCCTGAATCGCCTCGGCTAGCGAGCCACCGCCTCGCCACGCGCCGTTTCCGCCGCCGGCTGAAGGCGACTTATCTTTTGGTGGAGGTGGTGGCGGAGGCGGCGGCTCTTCATCTTTCTGGGATGCGGGTGACGATGTCGACTCCCACGGAATCCCTTCTTCCGCCATCCGTGTGCGGATGTAAGCCTCGTCGGTCTGCGGAGACGAGGCAGACTCAGGTTCGACGGAGGGTGCCGCTGCGCCTGCACGCGGAAACTTCTGTTCGAGCTGGGTAGTCCAATCTATCTGGTGCGCGGGCGGGAGTTCGATCTCTTCTGCGTTCTCAACATTGCCGCCACCGTTGAGTTTGGATGTTACGTTAGCAGTATGTAGTTCGTCCCACGTGTGCTTGGCGTCGTTCCAATTACGGCCGAACTTCACGTCGACCACCATAGGTATTTCGAGCCCGATAACCTTTTCGCCGAGGCACGCCACTATCTCGGCTTGCTCCGGTGAGGTCACCGAGAGGTCGAGGCTGTCGTGCATTTGGATCGTCGGCGTAACGCCGGCCTTCCAGACGTCGAGCATCCACATCTTGGTGTAGCGTGCGGACGAACTCTGGATTAGTGAGTTCAGAGCTTTGTGTACGTCGGCGCGGTAGAGCTTCTGCCCGTACCAGGGGTGACCAGGATCATGCGTGCGGCGCTCGGCCTCCTCGCGCGAGCACGGACCTGCACCTTTTTCCCACTTCCCGATGCCTGCAACCCATTGATTGAAGTGCATGCGCATCCCGTCGAGCAGCGGTAGATAACCATCGCGCCATACCAATTGTTTGCACACATCTGTGAGTCGCGAGACGAACGGCATTATCTGGTCGTATAGCTCGTACAGCGCACGCGCTTCTTCTGGGGGTTTGCTAATTCTTTTGGCGAAGCTCTCGATCCCCATGCCGTAGAATTTTCCGAAGTTGAGGCCCTTTCCGCCCTGCCGATTAAGGGCGCCGTTCGATCGATCAGCAGCCGCTTGATGGATGTCGAGCCGCGGGTTGCGGATGTACTCGTCGCGCATCTCGATTGCGCCCGGCAGTTTGCGCCGGACCGAGTAGTGCACGATCATGCGAAATTCTTGCTGGTTGAGGTCGCAGCTTGCCCACGTCTCGCCCTCTTCGGGCAGGTACAAGCTGCGGATCAACGGCGCTAATTCTTCATTATGTTTCGGTGTTTGCTGTAGCGCAGGATGACTGTAGCTAAACCGCGATGTCCGCGACCCGCCGACGTCACTGCGATGCGGATGAATCTCGGCGTATACGCGGCCGTTCTTGGTGTGGTCGATGGTATTCTCGACGAACTTCGCACTGTTGTCGTATTTCCTTGCACGATCGACGAGCAACGGTAGCCAGTGATCGGACTTGTCTATCCAGCCCGACAGCCCCGCCGTGAATGACGGGTTGCCCTTTGGAGTGCGCGGATATGAAATGCCGTATCCGTCGCAGATTTTTGCGAGCTGCTTGTCGCTCCTAATCGCGGTCATGCCAACATCGGCGCCGTGCTTCTCCGATAGCTGTTTGAGAACGGCGTCGCGCTTTGCCAGCATTAGATCGCGCACTTGTTCCGCGTGCGCGGTGTCGACCCTGATGCCGCGCTTGCGCATCGCGTGCACCATTGGCATTAGCTCGACCTCTAGTCTGTAGGCATCGCGCGTTTTCTCGCGGTCGAGTACCGGATCCAAGCTCTCGTACAGCAACAGGGTATTGACGCCGTCACCTTCGGCGTAGGGTCCGACATAATGTGCTGGCAGTTGCCAGATGTGAGCTTGCGGGACGAATTTTTTGCGGCCTTTGGGGATCAGCCCGAGCGCGTTGCATCCCTCCATCAACAGCTGCTCATCTTTGCCGGGAATGCCGCGCCACTTGCATAAGTTGGCGAGCGTGTAGCTGGTGCGGTTCTCATCGACCATCGTGGCGAGCGCGCCGATTTCTTCCAGGCGCTCCGCCGGCGGCATCGCGATGCCGAGGTCGGTGCTCAGCCAACCGTAGTCAAACAAGCCATTTTGGGTGACGATGCGTGTGTTGGACGCAAACAGATCGCGCAACCAGCGCTGCACCTGTTCTCGATCAAAGTTCGGACTATCAGGATGTCGCAACGGAACGTAATGCGAGTAGACAGCACCGTTGATACGATAGGCGACGCTGATGCCGCAGATGAAGCCTGCGCCCCACGGCCAACTGGACCCGAGGCTCGCGGTGATGCCGTCGTCCTTGCCCTCGGTGTCGAGCGCGATCGTGCCGACGTTGCGAAGGTCGGGGAGCTCGCTTGGCGGCTGCCAGCCAGCAGACATGGTGTTAGACCTAAATTTCTGATCACTTCCTGATACCGTCCCGCCCTCCAGGACGGCATCAAGCAGCGATCGATTAGTCACACCTAGAACGGGATTTCGTCGCCGGTCACTTCCTTCGCCGTTGGCTCTGCAGCGGGTTTCAATCCGAGCTGCTCGTCCACCTGTTGCGCGGTTGACGTCGCCGATGCGGCTGTTGCTTCGATAGCTTTCACCGTGTCGGCAGCGGATATTTCCCCGCCTCCAAAGTTAAGCTCAACCCACCGCACGGGGACGAAATACGCCTTCTGCATTCCCCACTTCTTGGACCAGAGGGTGTCGGAGAAGGCGATCACAGGGTAGACGAGCTTGCCCGTGGTTTGACGCCTCCATGTGATCGTCGAAGCGAGTTGCTCGATGGCGACATGATCCCTGTTAGCGGTGCCCGCGTAGGTGTAGCGTTCCATCGCCGGCGTCATGCCCATGAGGTAGAGCACAGACTGGTTCTGGTACGGTCCGCACGATTTTCCATCCGGTCCCGTAATCCATTCCGACTTCGGCGCTTCTTTGTTGAGCGCCTCGATGTTGGGCCACTTCTCGTTCGGAGCGAGCACTCTGTACCAGGGCGGCAGCGCTTTATCCTGACCCCACTTTAACTCGGCGCGAAGGGTCTTAACGGCGAGCGCTTGGAAGTCCTTGGGCATCGCGACGCCGTCTATTGTGTACTTGTTGTCCTTGCCGAACTTGATGCGCTTGCCCACGATCAAGCTGTTCGGCCGCTCGTCGACGGTGTCATCACCTTCGGTTTCGCTTGTGTACCCACCAAAGCCGTCGTCGAGATCGATTACTTGCCTTTTCGCTACTTCATTCATGACACTTACTCTCTTCTGCTATTGTCCGGTTTAAGCCGTTGCCGGACGTCGGCTCTCCCGCGGGAACGGGAAACTGGTTCATGATGTTGCGGATCAGCTGAAACGCGCGCAGCGGCTCGCCAAGCTCGACTAGCGCGTCGTCAATCGGCTCTTGGTCCAGCCGCTCGCGCAATTTGCAGATCGCGGCGTTGACTTCGTGCAGCGCGACGAGCCGGGTGTGCGCGTCGATTGCGCTCCAATCCTGCGCCTCGATGAAAGCGACGAGCTCGCGCGCGGACTTCAGCTCCGCGAGCTGCGTCATCAGCCGCGTCATGACGTCGCGATGCAGCCCGACGAGCGCCTCCGTCAGCTGCTCGGCGTGCCAATTCCGCCAAGCGCGCATGAGCCGCGCGTCGTCAGCGAGTTTTTTGTTTTTCTCGGACTGACGGCGCTTCATTCACTCCCCCTCCAACTGCGAGCGCAGGTCAGCAACACGGTCCTGCACGCGAGACTCGATCTCGTCTTCGAGGGTGCGGCCAAGCTCGTCGATGGCGGCCGCGATGCTGTGATGGCGTTCGAGCACGGACGCGATCAGCACCTTGAGGCGTTGCGCAGAGGTCATGGTGCGCCCCTCGCTGCGCAGGAAGCAGATGCTGCGCGCGTTAATGCGGCCGCGTATGCCTGGATGTCATCGAGCTTGGCGCGACGAGGCTTCCGCTTAGTAGAAGGTCGACGATTGTGGACTTGCTCGGCGCGGGTCGCCCACTTGCAATTGGACGGCATGTAACCGAGCGAGTTGTCGGTACGATCGATGGTCAGGCCGGGCGGCGGATGATCCATGTCGGCGAGAAAGCAGAGAAAAGGATGCTGACCGTTCTCGCCGAAGCGCCACCGTTCGCAGACGGTGACGGGGACATCGTCGCGCCCGCCGTAACTGGAGTAGCTGCGATGTCGTGGATTAAGACATCGCGTCAACATGCCTTGCCAAATACGGTAAGCTCGGGTCCCCCACATACCGTGCTTGGTGAATTGCTTTTTCCCCCTCTCTCGTCGAAGACACCCACAGCTTTTTGTCGTGCCTCGACGTAAATGGTCCCCGCGCGCGATATGCTCTCCACCGCAATCACAGCGGCAGTGCCAGAGGGTTCCCCCATCCCCGTTTCGCTCCGGTCGGAGCTCAAGAACGACCAAGCGACCAAATCGCCGTCCCGTAATGCCGATAACTCTACGTCCCATGAGTCGCCCGACCCCCATTACTCACCGTTGCCATAGGCTTTGCGGATCTTCAGTGCGCGCGTCGCCGTCACCCAGTCATCCTCAATCGAGACCAAGGCTTGCCTTGCAGCGTCCTCGTCGATCTCGGGCTGCGGGACTTCGATTTCCGGCAGATGGAATCCGTCGGTGGCGAGGTTCAATTGCTCGTTGAGATCGGCGATCGCGGACTTCAACTCGGCGAGCCGCGTGGTCGCCTGCTCGCGCACCGCCGCCAACACCGCGGGATTGATCTGCGCGTCGATCGCAGCCTGTGCCTCCTCCATCCACGCGGTTTCGGCCGCCTCGACGCGGTCCGCCAACGTGTCGTCGAAGTACGGAGCGAAGGCGTTCTCGACCATCTCGCGCAACGCGTCCGGCCGCAGAACCTGCAACGCATCGATTTCGGTCTGCTCGATGCCGAATGCTTCGACCCACCGATCAGCCCGCTTCTCGCCTTCCTTGAGCGGCGTGGAGGGGAGATTGAGTTCGCCAACCTGCTCCGGGGTCAGCGCGACCGGCACCACCTCGAACTCCAGGTGGGGGAAGAGCAGATCGCGGAAAGCCTGGAGCTTTCTGCCGATCGAGATCGGCATCTGGTACCTGGCCGGATCGCGGTCGGACACGGTGAAGAGCACTAACGGTCGACCGTCCTCGGCGGCGTCCTGGGCAATCCGAAAGAGCAGCGTGTCGCTGATCTCGCCCGTGGGCAGATACAGGTCCGCCTGCTTCACCCGCGCAATCGGGAGGAGAACGGACTCCAGGCTTGCCTTCTCGCCGAACATGACGAAGTGGAAGGCTTGCCTGGCGACGAACCCCTCTGCCGCCGGCCTGGGCTCGAGGTCGTCGACGTCGGGGATCGAGACCTCGATGCCGACCGAAATGATCCGCTTCGGCGTGGCCGGAGCTTTGTGAAAAATCACGGGCTCGGCATTGCGGTTGTCGGTAATACGCTCGAAGGGGATGTATCCCAACCAACGGGCCGCCTTTCCTGCGCCCTCCGAGAGCCAGGTCCAGTCCACCTCATTGTTGCGATACGGCTGGCCGTTGGGCTTGGTGAGTCCGGTGCTGGAGACGAGCAGATAGTGCAGCCCGCGCCAGTGGATTTGCTTCCCGCGCGCCACCAGGCGCTCGAGCTGCTCGGCAATCCAGCGCCCGTCGCGATGCCCAGCATCAGTGTCGAGCCGATACGGATCGACCGCCGGGCTCAGAACCGTAAGATCACCCAGGCGGCCGCCGGTCTCGGCGCACGCCTGCGCCAAGACCGAGCGCAGCACGCCGAAGCCGTTGACCGTGGTAAGGCCTGCCTTAGTGCCCGGGATGGCGGCTGGATTTTTCGGCTGTGTATGCTTAGATGGCATTTGCGTAGTCTCCGAACTTTGGACGGTGAAGAGATTTCGCGACGAAATCCCCCAGCGCAGCGATCTCGCTGCCTGGGGTTTCGTTTAAGGGGGTTGCTCACATGCTGAAGGCGCGCCGCGGAGC
>Ga0306920_100016168_pt1 | contig 10260 bp, 7 predicted proteins | sample flu12Cox44000170_FD_204666 | JGI IMG/M metagenome (GOLD analysis project Ga0306920, IMG submission 204666) | Lab enrichment of tropical soil microbial communities from Luquillo Experimental Forest, Puerto Rico - flux4day.12C.oxic.44.000.170 (v2)... | ecosystem: Environmental > Terrestrial >...
GATGTCCCAGCCATGCTGCTCATACAGCGTGGATGTGGCATCCACGTCGTTAAGCCCCGCGAGGGTCTGGTACGGGCGATGTCGGAGTGACGGGAGTCCGTTTCTTGCCCGCGGGACGCCTACCGCGACAACAGGCGACGGCGTCAGTGGCTCAGATCGACATGCCGCCGTCGACGGTCAGCGTGGCGCCGGTCACGAACGAGCTCTCGTCGCTGGCCAGGAAGAGCATGGCCCGGGCCACCTCGTCCGGCGTGGCGTGCCTGGCCAGCGGGATGAGCTGCTCGAAGATCGCGGCGGCTCGGTCCCGGTCGGCGCCGGTCGCGGCGACCTCGATGCGGTGCTGGAACTCGTTGTCGACCGGGCCCGGGTGGATGGTGTTCACCCGGATCCCGCGCGGCGCCACCTCCTTGGCCAGGGTCCGCATCAGCCCGACCAGCGCGTGCTTGGCGGTCGCGTAGGCACAGATCCCCGCGGCCGAGGTCAGCCCGACCACGCTGGAGGTGATCACCACGCTCGCGCCCGCCTGCAAGTGGGGCAGCGCGTGCTTGCAGACCAGGAACGAGCCGCGCACGTGCACGGCGAGGACCTGGTCGAACACCTCCTCCGGATAATCGGCCACCGGGGCGATGACGCCGGCGATCCCGGCGTTGCTCACCACCACGTCCAGCCGGCCGAACGTCTCGGCGGCCCGCGCCACCGCGGTCTTGACCTGCACCGAGCTGGTCACGTCGGCCATCTCGAAGATGGCCGCCTCGCCGAGCGCGGCGGCCCCGGCCCGCAGCTCCTCCTCGGCCCGACCGACCAGGCAGACCCTGGCCCCCTGGGCCACGAAGACGCGTGCGGTGGCCATGCCGATGCTGCCCTCGCCGCCGGTGATGATGGCGGTCTTTCCGTGCAGCTTCATGCCGCCGCGCTCACGCTCCTGTCCGCCGCCCGTCTTGCACGCCAGCGCACGCCGCTTGACCAGGAGAGTACGGCGCTGAGGTTACAGTATCTTGCTGGCCCGGTAGTCGCGCGGGCCGACCCCGTAGGCCGCCTTGAACAGTCGGCTGAAGTGGGCCGGGTCCGGGTACCCCCAGCGCGCGCTCGTCCTGTTCGGGCCGCAGGAGACGCTGTCCTCCTACGGCGCCTGGTACCGGGTCATCGTGGGCGGCCTGGCGGTGATCGCCACCCTGGTCGCCTCGCACGGGCTGTGGGGTTTCGTCGCCGACCGTTCGGCTGGTTCCTGCTTCCGGTCGGCTACCGGGTGCGTCCACCACGCGGATGACGGCAAATCGGCCGCTAGAGTGACGAATGGTACGGGGCCAGCGCGTACGATATGTCGTGTGGAGAGTCGCGAGAATCGCGAACTCGCGCCAACGACGGGGGTCGGGGGCGACACCGGGGCAACCGTGCCCGGGGTCTGGCGGTCTGTACCCACCATGCCCTGGGCCTGGCTGGCCATCGGCCTGATCGCCTCTGCCCTGTTCGCCGGCGGGGTCGCGCTGTTCAGTTCCGACCCGCGGCACCGTCTGTGGGGCCAGGCCGCGGTGGGCGGGTACGCGCTGGCCGCGCTCGCGGTCATGGCCTGGCGGTCACGGCGGACCCGCGGCGTCGACGTGGCGCTCGCCGTGATGGTGTGCGGCGCGATCCTGTTCCCGCTGCTCTGGCTGATCGCGCACGGCTACGGGGAACCAGAGGTCGGTGTGGTGGCCACCTCGGCGAGAGAACTCATCCACGACGGCACCCCGTACCGCAGCGCGCAGGCGCTGGCCGCCACCACGGACCCCAACCAGTACAACCCCTACCTGCCGCTGATGGCGGTGTTCGGCGTGCCGCAGGCGCTGCTCGGCCGCGGCTTGCTCACCGATCCCCGGGTCTGGTTCGGCGCCGTGTTCCTGGCCACCTTCGCGGTGGCGCTGCGGATCGCCGGGGCCAGGGACAGCGTCCGCTGGGCGCTGCTGCTGACCGCCTCGCCGATCATCTCGTTCGAGCTGTGCGTCGGCGGCACCGACGTACCGATGGTGGCGTTCATGTGCCTCGGCTTCGCGCTGCTCTGGCGGGACCAGGTGACCAACCCGGTCCCGGCCGCCCTGGCCCTGGGCGTCGCCTCCTCGATGAAGGCGACCGCCTGGCCCGCACTGGTGGTCGCGTTCGCCCTGCTCTTCGTGCGTGACGGCCAGCGCGTCGCGTGGCGGTTCGCCGCCGTCGCGATCAGCGTGGTCATCGTCATCGTGGGCCCGTTCGCCGTGCTCAGGCCGGGCTCCCTGGTGAAGAACACCATCCTGTTCCCGCTCGGGCTGGCCAGCGTCAAATCCCAGGCGGACAGCCCGCTGCTCGGTCACGTCCTCGCCCAGACCGGCGTGCTCGGCCACACCATCGTCGTCTTCCTTCTCGTCGGCTCCGGCCTCGCCATCTTGGTGTCCCTGGTCGTCCGGCCGCCCCGGGACGTCCCCGCCGCCACCATCCGCCTGGTCGCCGGCCTGTCCGCCATGTTCGTCCTGGCCCCATCGACCCGCTTCGGCTACTTCATCTACCCCGCCGCCATGGTCCTCTGGCTCCTGGCCGCCCAGGCCGGCCGCACCCTAGCCGAACGCCCCGCCCCCGAACTCCTAGCCTCCCGCTAGCCCCGGCGCCCGCGTACCCCGAGCCTCAGCTACCCCGCGCGCCCCTGCCCCCCGCCCGCCTCCGCGCCCCTCTGAGGGCGAACCATGATCGTGGAGAGTTTTGGGCAAATAGCGCCGCGAACTGTCCACGATCATGAAACCGGCCCTGGTCGCGCAGGGGCAACTTGGCCGCAGGGCCTATTGTGGGTTCGTGCGTCATGGGCTACGTGCCACAGGGGTCACTAAGGTCCCTGCGGCAGACGATGCCAAAGCGAAGACGCCGGCGGCGGAGAAAGCCCGGGGGTGGGCCGGATGGCTGTTCGGCGCCGTTACCGTGGTGCCCGCGATGCTGGTCGCGGCCTGGCTGCTGCCGGCCTTCCCGCTGCTGCTGGGCGATCGGCTCTCGGCCCGGCCGATGGTGTTCATGTTCGTCCCGCTGGCCGCCGCGCTGTGCTATTTCGCCGTCCGCCGGCTCCCCGCCGCCTGGCCGACCTTCCGCGAGACAAAAGACAAGGCCACAGCCCACTGGTGGCCGCTGGCCGCCACCGTCGCCATCGCGGCCGCCTTCACCGCCTGGCAGCTGGCCGAACGTACCGAGCAGATCATCTACCTCCGGGACCCCGCCACCTACCTTCAGGTCGCCTACTGGATCGCGCACCACGGCTCGCTGCCCATCCCCGATTCGGTGGCCGCGTTCGGCGGTCCGCACCCGGGCCTGAGCTTCGCCAGCTCCAACTATTACCCGCGCGGCACCGGTATCGTGCCGCAGTTCATGACCGGACTGCCGCTCGTGCTGGCGGCCGGGATCTGGGTCCACGGCATCAACGCCGCCCTCCTCGTTACCCCCGTGATCGGCGGGTGCGCGGTGCTCTCATTCGGCGGCCTGGCCGGGCGGCTGGCCGGCCCCGGCTGGGCGCCGGCCGCGGCGGCCGTGCTGGCGCTGAGCCTGCCCCAGCAGTACACCAGCCGCGGCACGTTCAGCGAGCCGCTGACCCAGGTGCTGCTGTTCGGCGGCCTTTGCCTGCTGGCCGACTCGCTCACCGTCAACCGAAACCGAGACCGATACCCGGACCGGGACCAAGACCGGGACCACGGCAAGCCAGACTGGCCCGGCCAGGACAAGGTGCTGGCCGCGCTGGCCGGGCTCGCCCTCGGGCTGACCGCCCTGGTCCGCATCGACGCGCTAAGCGACATCCTCCCGGCCGTCCCGTTCCTCGGCGTGCTGCTGGCCGCGCGTCGCCGCCAGGCCGTCCCGTTCGGCGTGGGCCTCGTCGTCGGGGTGGGCTACGGCCTGGCCGACGGCTACCTGAAGTCCCGCCCCTACCTGAACCTGGAGGCGCCGTCGCTGCGCCCGCTGGCCCTGATCGCCGCGGTCACCGTCCTGGTCACGGCCATCGGCATCGCGATGACCACCAGCCAGAAAGCCAGGAACACCGCCGAACGGATCCTCGCCACCAAAACGGCGCAACACCTGCCCGTCGCGGCCGCCGCCCTGACCATCGCCATCTTCATCGCCTTCGCCGTCAGGCCCCTCGTTCAGACCGTGGCCGGGGAGACCGACCCGACCTCGATCGCTTACGTGGCCGAACTCCAGAAGCTGGCGGGCCTGCCCGTCAACGGCCACCGCCAGTACTACGAGGACAGCCTGTACTGGGTGATCTGGTACCTCGGCGTCCCGGCCGTGCTGCTCGGCGCGTTCGGCCTGGCCGTCCTGGCCAAGCGGTGCGCGCAAGCCCTACTGACCTGGAAGGATCCCACCGCGGCCGCTCGGATCTGGGCGCTCCCGCTGATGATGGCGCTGTGGTCGATCGTGACCGTGCTGTACCGCCCCGCCGTCGCCCCGGACCAGCCGTGGGCGAGCCGCCGCCTGGTGCCGCTCGTGCTGCCCGGCCTGATCCTGGGCGGCATCTGGGCCGCCGCCTGGCTCAAGGACCAGGCCGCCCAGCTCGGCCGGAACAGAACCACCGCGATTACGATCGCCTCCTGCTGCGCGGCCTCGATGCTCATCCCGACCGCGCTGACCACCCTCGACCTCAGCATCACGAAGGCCGACGGTGTCCAGGCGCACGGCATGGCGTTCCGCAAGACCGGACCGGGCGAGATCGCCGCGGTCGGCCAGCTGTGCCGCAGCATCCCCCCCGACGCGTCGGTGGTCATCCTCGACTCGCTCACCGCCGACCGGTTCGCCCAGGTGGTCCGCGGCATGTGCGGCCTGCCCACCGCGGTGCTGACCAGCAAGACGGCCCTCGACACGGTCATCAGGGGCATCCACAGGGTCGGCCGCCGCCCCGTGCTCCTGGCCGAGAACAAGGCCGAATTGCCCGGGACCGGGACGCCCAGAGAGGTCGTCAACCTGCTGACCACGCAGGAGGCGCACAACCTGACCGCGCCCGCGACCCGGACCTGGCCCATCCGCTACACCGTCTGGATGAGCACCATGGCCGTGCCCGCACCGGGCCCCGCGGCCTAGTACTCGCCACCATCACCGCCGTGGCAGTATCTCTCGCAAGTATGGCGATCCTGCCACTCGTCAGCGGCGCCGCCGCCTGGCAGGCTCGATGGTTGTGAGTACGCGGACCACCCAGACCGTTCGGGATCAAAAGAAAGTTTCACCAGTACGGCGGGCCGGGGTGGCCGCCTGGATCTGTCTGCTCATCGTGTACGTCGTGTGGGGCAGCACCTACCTGGCCATCCGGGTCGGGGTCGAGACGATGCCGCCGTTGCTGATGGCGGCGGCCAGGAACCTGGTGGCCGGCCTGATCATGTTCCCGCTGGCGCTGCGGCACTGGCGGTCGGCCCCGCTCGCCCGCCGCTGGCCGTCCCGCCGGGAGTGGCTGGGCTGCGCCGCCGTCGGCATCCTGCTGCTGGTGGCCAACGGCGTGGTCGGGGTGGGGGAGAAGACCGTGCCGTCCGGGCTGGCCGCGCTGCTCGTGGCCACCGTGCCGCTGTGGCTGCTCGGCGTCGACGCGGGCCTGAACCACGCCCGGATAGGCCTGGCGCCGCTGGCCGGCCTGCTGCTCGGGCTGGTCGGCGTGGCCCTGCTGTCCGGCCTGGGCGGCGGGTCGCGCGGGAACTCGGTGGCCGGCGTGATCGTCATCCTGGCCGCGGCGGCCACGTGGGCGCTCGGCACGATCTTGGCCCGCCGGGCCACCATCCCGTCCAGCGCGGCCCTGACCAGCGGGATGGAACTGCTCGCCGGCGGCGCGGCCCTGCTGGTCCTGGGCGCGGCGGCCGGGGAGTTCGGCTCACTGCACCTGAGCCACGTGTCGACGCGGTCCTGGCTGGCGCTGGGCTACCTGACCGTGGTGGGCTCGATCGTGGCCTTCTCCGCCTACGGCATCGCGCTCCGCGCCCTGCCCACCGCGACCGTGGCGACCTACGCGTACGTGAACCCGGTCATCGCGGTCCTGCTCGGCGCGCTCATCCTGAACGAGCGGCTGACCCCCGCGACGATCGCCGGCGGCGCCCTCATCGTCGGCGCGGTGATCCTGGTTATCCGCCGCAGCCCGCCGGCCCACTGAGTAGCCTGAGGTGCCATGACCCTGGAGATCAAGCGGCTGCATCTGGCCAGCCTGCGCCACCACACCGACCTCGTGCACGGCTGAGGAGACCGCCTTGCATCTGATCAGCAGCGCCGGGACGTACACGCCGCCCGACGGCGGCCAGCCCAACCATTGGGTGGTGCACCTGAACAGCAAGGACCTGAGCCTGGGCACGTACTCGATCCCGGCCGGCGGGGCGGACGACCAGGAGCCGCATACCGAGGACGAGATCTACGTGGTCCAGGCCGGCCGCGCCACTCTGGTGACGGCCTCAGGAACCGTGCCGGTCGGGCCGGGCAGCGTGATCTTCGTCCCGGCCGGGGAGACCCACACGTTCACCGACATCACCGAGGACCTGGCCCTGGTCGTGGTCTTCGCCCCGGCGTACGGCTCCCGGTCCTTACCGGGGCTGGGCCACGCCCGCCGCCTCCTCGATGCCCCGGCGCGCCAGCGCGTCGGCGCGCTCGTTTCCCGGATCGCCCGCATGCCCCTTGACCCACACCCAGCTGACGTCGTGCGGCCTCATCGCCTCGACGAGCCTGCGCCACAGGTCTTCGTTCTTGACCGGCTTCTTGGCCGCGGTCTTCCACCCGTTGCGCTGCCAGCCCGGGAGCCACTTGGTGATCCCGTCGAGCAGGTACTTGCTGTCGGTGTGCAGGCTCACCCTGGCCGGCCGCCGCAGCGCCTCGAGCGCCTGAATGGCCGCCATCAGCTCCATCCGGTTGTTCGTGGTCTGCGGGTCGCTCCCGTACATCTCCTTTTCCCTGCCCTGCCACTGGAGCACCACGCCCCATCCGCCCGGCCCCGGGTTCCGGCTGCACGCGCCGTCTGTGTAGATCACGACCTCGGCCATGCCGGAAGGCTACGCCCTGCCGCTCCCCGGCACCGCCATCCGGCCCGTGCCGCCGCGACGATTTGCGTTGGACGCCGGGAGTTCATAAAGTAAAGGAACACCGACGCGGGGTGGAGCAGTTCGGTAGCTCGCTGGGCTCATAACCCAGAGGTCGCGGGTTCAAATCCCGCCCCCGCTACTAGTTTCCGCAGGTCAAGGCCCTTTCCCGGTAGGGAGAGGGCCTTTGCGTTTCTGATGCTGTAGTAAAACGTGTAGTAAAAGCAGGGCTCCGTGCGGTCTGGCGGCGAGACGGGGGAGACGGGGTGGCACGGGATAAGACAGCCTGGACGTGGTGGACGCTGCTGCCCGCGATCGCTGGGTGCCTGGCCCAGAGGTAGCGCAGGCGCACCTCGGTCCCTCCTCGTTCGTGCTGGACTAGCCGGAATGCGCGGAGCCGCCGGGGGGTTAGGCCGGGGTCGCCCAGTGGCTGGTCGTGGTCTCCGGCTGTCAGTAGCGCGAGGTCCGGCCCTTGCTGAGTTCAACGACGGCGTCGCGGGACACGGCGGTGCCGATGCGGCTGCGTATTCGTCCAGCGCGGACTGCGCAATGTGGCACACCTGCTACGGCAGTCTGAGTGTGCAACCTCCATCCAGAGCGGCTGCTGTGTAGGTTTCAATGCGAATCAGTGGGCTGTGCAGAACAGGTTGATCTGGCGTGTCAGATTGGCATGGACGTCTCCGGCCTTCAGGCTTATTAGAGCCTTTATTCGCCGCCTGCGGTCCGGCGAATGCCGCCTGCGCGAGCGGGGACCCGGGGCTTCGCCGCACACTCCAACGCGTTGGCCGCCTTCCGCCGGTGGCGCGGGGTCAACCGGCGGTTTTCCAGGCATCTGGCCTGGCTGGCGCTCGGTCGACCTGTTCATCCCCACGGGCTCCCCCGTCACCCTCGCCGTGGCATGGCGGCGCTAGCGGCGTGGGTGCTGGGGCAGCAGGAACGCGTGTTCCCGGCTGGTGGAGTTGTAGCCACCGGCGGCGATCTGGCCGTTGTCGTTGTTCGCGGTCGCGTTGTCCAGGGTGAACCCGGAGCCGGCCAGGCGTCGGAGCGGCGGTGGCGGCGATCAGGCTGCTAGCAGCGATACACCAGATGAGGGAACAAGAGTGCGACACGATGCTTCATGTCTCGCACCTTTCTCAAGGCTGACTCTGTCCGGACTTCCGCAGATAGTAGGCAAGCGATCGAGAGAAAACGTCCTGTGACCTGGGCAGACGTCATGGCGGCGCGATTGGGGCGTGTTACTACAGCATGCGGCTGGGCCGGGGTCAGCGGCTGGCCTGGGTCTCGATGGTGAAGTCGAGGAATTTCGGTGGTTCGGGCAGGTCAAGGGCGTGCAGGATGGCCTGCTGGCCTGGGGTGGCCGCAGAGCGCTGCGCGACCTGGCCGTCGGCGGTGGCCAGGGTGACCAGGTGCATCCGGTCGAGTTCGTGCCGCAGGTTGCGCCAGGTGTCGCCGGCGGCGGTCTCGGCGACCCGGATGAGCAGCAGCGCCAGCCAGCACAGCTGGACGTGGGCGCGGATGCGGTCCTCCCGGTAGTGGTAGACCGGCCGCAGCTTCAGGGCGCCCTTCATGTCCTTCCAGCCGCGCTCGACCGCGACCAGCTGCTTGTAGGCGGCGGCCAGGTCATCGGGGGTGAGGGTTTCGTCGTTGGTGCGCAGCAGCCACTTGCCGTCCAGGCCGCCTTCCCGCTTGATGGCGGCCTTGTCGATGCGCAGCAGCCCACGTGGGGTGCGGCGCAGGAACCGGCGCAGCCCGGGCTTGTCCTTCAGCGAGCCGGCCAGCTCATCGCGCTTGCGCTGGGCCCAGGCATCGGAGCCGCCGATGAGGCCTTCCAGGTGGCTGACGAGCCGGCTGCGGACCAGCTGGTCCCGCTGCGCCTGCTCGGGGTTGTGGCAGACCACGAATCGCTCCGCCCTGGCCCCGGCGTCCCGGGCCGGCACCCATACCTCCTTGACCCGCAGGTTCCCGGCCACGGTGCGGTAACGGCCCTGCCGGGCCAGCGCCGCGGCCGCCTCGCGGTTGGTGTCGCGCAGCTTCTCGGCGTGGATGTAGTGCCCGCCGCCGCGGGCCAGGTACGCGCGGTTGGCGGCGGAGGCGAACCCGCGGTCGGCGACCCAGACCAGCCGACGCAGGTTCCAGCCGCCCAGGTCGTCCCTGACCTTGCGGATGATCTTCTGGTCGGGCGTGTCGCCGGGGAAGGTCCAGCAGCGCACCGGGATCCCGTCCCGGGTGACCGCCATCGCGATCACCACCTGCGGCAGGTCGTCGCGGTAGTCCTTGGAGTGCCCGAACAGCCGCGCGCCCTCTTCCTCCGGCAGGCTGTCCTGGTCGTCCTCGTCCCGGGCGGCGGTCTCGGCCAGCTCCGCGGCGACCTCCATCTCCCAGTAGGTGGAGGTGGTGTCCACGAACACGATGTCCACGTCCAGGTTGAGCAGGTGCGCCACCGAGTAGAAGATCTCCGCGGCGATGTCCTCAAGCGCGCCGAGCAGGAAGTCCATCGCCCGGTAGGCGGCGTCGTCGGAGAACCCCGGGCAGCCCTCGATGAACACCCGCTCGGCCACCCACCTCGTCGCGGCCAGCTTGGAGGCCGGCTCCAGCGCCCGCTGCGCGGCCAGCGCGAAGATCACCCGCTCGGCCGCCTCGCCGTCCAGCCGCCGTCCGGCAGCGACCCGGCGGACCGCGGCCCCGATCTCCAGCCGCTCCCACAGCCGGTCCAGCACCCACGCCCCGCCCATCCGCCGGGAGTCCAGCACCTCCACCTCGGCGGCCGCAGCCGCGGCGACCGCCTGCTCCGGCTCCAGGAACCGGCTGATGGAGGCGACCAGCCGCCGCAGCGCCTCCCGGTCGACCAGGTCCGCACGGCCGAAGTTATGGATCACCCGGGCGACCGGGCTGCCGGTCCGCGGGTGCCGCTCGTTGTGCGCCAGCTGCAGGTACGACACCACGGTGCCGTCTTTGTTCCGCCGCCGGGACTCCCGCAGGTACACGCCTACAAGTCAAGTCATCAAGGCAGGTCAGCACAAGCGACACGCCGAAACTCATGTGCCTACAACAATCCGGGTCCCGGATACCCTCCCGCATCCCTGATCAGCGGAAACGGTAGCAATCGAGCTCCGGAATGCCTACGAGCTGCGGAAGTCCGGTCAACAGGCTAGCCGTCAGAGCTGGGGGCGAGGTTCATGGCGAGAGCTATGACGCCGCATCAGCACCCGTGCGGCCTCTCGGAACGGCACCCCCAGGTACACCG
>Ga0306920_100016170_pt1 | contig 10260 bp, 9 predicted proteins | sample flu12Cox44000170_FD_204666 | JGI IMG/M metagenome (GOLD analysis project Ga0306920, IMG submission 204666) | Lab enrichment of tropical soil microbial communities from Luquillo Experimental Forest, Puerto Rico - flux4day.12C.oxic.44.000.170 (v2)... | ecosystem: Environmental > Terrestrial >...
ATCCGCTGCTGATCAACGGAGCGGGGGCCACTTTCCCGTATCCGATTTACTCCAAATGGTTTGACGTTTATCACGGTAAGAACCCCAGCATCCAATTCAATTATCAGTCGGTTGGCTCGGGGGCCGGAATCAAGCAGGTCACCGAAGGTACGGTGGATTTCGGAGCGACGGATGGTCCGATGAACGACGAGCAGATGAAGGCGTTTCAGGATAAACGGAAGACCTCGATTCTGCATTTTCCGACCGTTCTCGGAGCGGCCGTGCCGACCTACAATGTGCCGGGAGTGAGCGGAGCGCTAAATTTCACGCCGGAGGCCCTCGCGGGGATTTTTCTGGGAAAAATTACCAAGTGGAACGATCCGGCAATCGCAGGCCCGAACAAGGGAGTGAACTTACCCGCGAACGACATCGTTGTCGTACATCGTTCCGACGGCAGCGGCACGACCTACATCTGGACAGATTATCTTTCGAAAGTCAGCGACGAATGGAAGGGCAAGGTGAGCCGCGCGACTTCGGTGAACTGGCCGGTAGGCTTGGGCGGCAAGGGAAATGAAGGCGTGACCGGGCTGATCAAGCAGACGCCCAATGCCATCGGGTACGTGGAGCTGATCTATGCCGCGCAGAACAATATTCCCTACGGATCGGTGAAGAATTCCGCGGGGACTTTTGTGAAAGCGGACCTGGCGAGCGTGAGCGCAGCGGCGGCGGGCGCGGCGAAGGAGATGCCGGACGATTTCCGCGTGAGTATCACGAACGCGCCGGGAAAGACGGCTTACCCCATCTCGAGTTTCACTTGGCTGCTGATCCCGGCGAAGATCGACGATACGGGCAAGCGCGATGCCATCAAGGGCTTCCTGAAATGGATGCTTTCGGACGGCCAGGGCAACGCCGAGGCTCTTTCCTACGCAAAACTGCCGAAAGAAGTCGTACAGAAAGAAGAAAAGGCCATCAGCAACATTCAGTAACGAAGAAGAAACGTGGCCACCGCAACCCCAACGATTCCGAGCGCGGGCCCGATGGCAGGCTCGCGCTCTTTTCTCTCCCGCCTGCGCGACGGGGACGAAATTGCGCGGCTGATTACCTTGGTGTTTGCGGCCTCGGTGGTGTTGATCACCATTTTGCTGGTGTACGAGTTGTGGATCAATTCGGCGCTGCCGCGGCAGAAATTCGGTCTGCATTTTTTCGTCACCCAGGTATGGGACCCGGTCATGGACGAGTACGGCGCTTTGCCGTTCGTCTACGGAACGCTCGTCACCTCCGCCGTTGCTTTGCTGCTGGCCGTGCCGCTGGGGATCGGAGCAGCGATTTTCCTGGCCGAGTTGGCGCCGCCGCGAGTCTCCGATGCGCTGCAGTTCTTCATTGATTTACTGGCAGCGGTGCCGAGCGTGATCTACGGGTTGCTCGGGGTGTTCATCGTGGTGCCGATGATGCGGACGGTGATCTTCCCGGCGCTGAACAAGCCATTCGGGTATTTGCCGATCTTCAAAGGACCATCGTACGGCGTTGGATTTTTCACCGCCGGGATCGTTTTGGCGATCATGGTCATTCCTTACATTATTTCGGTTTCGCGCGAAGTGCTGCTTTCGGTGCCAGGGGACCAGCGGGAAGCGGCTCTCGCCGTGGGCTCGACGCGCTGGGAGTCGACGTGGAAGGTAGTCGTGCCCTTTGCCAAGACCGGCATCATGGGTTCGATTTTTCTGGCGCTGGCGCGCGCGCTCGGAGAAACCATGGCGGTGACCATGGTGATCGGAAATACACCGAAAATCGCGGCTTCGCTCTTTGCGCCGGGCTATTCGATTGCCGCCGTTATCGCCAACGAGTTCACCGAAGCGACCGGCGACCTGTACCTGCAGTCGTTAATCGCCTTGGGCCTGGTCTTGTTTCTCTTGACGTTCATCCTGAACGGACTGGCGCGGTTGCTGATTCTGGTGACGACGCAGAAAGGCAGCGGGGTGAGCAATTAATGGCAGCGCGGCTGCGATGGCGGAAATTTGTCAGCAACCTCATGCTGACGATGACGGGTGTATGCGCGTTTGTTTCCGTCGCCGTGCTGTTTTTCATCCTGGGATACCTCTTGTTCAACGGCGGAACCTCGATTAACTGGGCTTTCTTCACGCAATTGCCGAAGCCGGTAGGCGAAGCCGGTGGAGGAATGGCCAACGCCATCGTGGGCAGCGCCAAGCTGCTGCTGGCCGCTTCGTTGTTTGGCGTGCCGATCGGATTCCTGGGTGGAGTGTATCTTGCGGAGTTCAGCGGCAGTGCGGTGGCCTCCGTGGTGCGCTATGCGGCCGATCTCCTGAACGGCGTTCCATCGATCGTGATCGGGATATTCGCGTACAGCCTTGTGGTGCTGCCCTTCAAACACTTTTCAACGCTGGCCGGGGCTTTTGCGCTGGGGCTGATGATGATCCCGATCACGCTGCGCAGTACGGAGGAGTTTTTGAACGGGGTGCCACGGATGCTGCGCGAAGGAGCAATGGCACTGGGAGCAAGCAAATGGAAGACGATTGCGAGCGTTATCGTTCCGGCGGCGTACCGGGGCATTCTTACGGCGATACTTTTGGCGCTGGCGCGTGTGGCCGGGGAGACCGCGCCGCTGCTTTTCACGGCATTCGGGAACCGCTTCTGGAGCCAGGGGTGGGGCCAGCCCACCGCGTCCTTGCCGGTGATGATCTTCACCTACGCGGTGTCACCGTACGAGGACTGGCATCGGCAAGCATGGGCGGCGGGGTTGGTCCTGCTCGGACTGATCCTGATCATCAATATCGTGGCCCGGACGATCCTGTCGCGGGGCATAGCGGTGCCGAGGTGATCGAGATGGGCGCGCCATCCAAGCCGGGACTTTCTGTGAACATCGCTTCGACGCAGGGCGGTGGAACGCGTGAGACGGCCGCGGCGCTACCGATGCGCATGACGATTTCGAAGGTCAATTTCTACTACGGCACCAAACAGATTCTTTTCGATATCAACATGGGGATCGCGGACAAGAAGGTCACCGCGCTGATCGGTCCATCGGGATGCGGCAAGTCCACGCTTTTGCGCACCTTCAACCGCATGCATGAAACGGTGAGCACCTCCAGGTTGGAGGGAGAAATCCTGCTGGACCAGCAAAACATCCTTTCGCAGGACGTCACTTCCTTGCGCCGGCGCGTGGGAATGGTATTTCAACGACCCAATCCGTTCCCCAAATCGATTTTTGACAACGTGGCTTATGGGCCGAAGATCAACGGTATGAAGGGCTCGACGGCGGAGACCGTCGAAAAGAGCCTGAGACATGCGGCTTTGTGGGACGAAGTGAAGGACCACCTGCACAAGTCAGCGTATGAACTTTCCGGAGGGCAGCAACAGCGGCTGTGCATTGCGCGGGCCCTGGCGGTAGAGCCAGAAGTACTGTTGCTCGACGAGCCCTGTTCCGCGCTGGATCCCATCAGCACAGCGAAAATCGAGGAACTGCTGGTGGAACTGAAAAACCTTACGACGATTGCCATCGTCACGCACAACATGCAGCAAGCGGCACGCGTGAGCGACTTCACGGCATTTCTTTTGACCGGCCAGTTGATTGAATTCAGACCAACGCCGCAGCTGTTCACGACTCCAGCCGACCCGAGAACGGAGGCTTATATCACCGGCCGGTTCGGATGAGGTGAATCGAACGTTTTTTTGGTGTCCAGGCTCCGGAATGCAGATAAGATGCAAACGGGAAGGCTTTCATGGAACGTCACTTCGAAAAGGATTTGAACGAGCTGAAAGACAGGCTGCTGTGGATGGGCAGCCTGGCGGAGCGAGCCGTACACCAAGCGCTTCACGGTGTGCTGGACTCGGACGAGCAACTGGCGAAGCGGGTATTGGATGAAGAAGACGCCATCAACGAACTGCAACTGGAAATCGACGACCGCGTTGTACAGTTACTGGCCTTGCATCAGCTGATGGCCGCGGACCTGCGGTTTGTGCTGGCGGTTTCGCGGATCAACAACGACCTGGAACGGATTGGCGACCAGGCGGTGAATATTGCGCAAGGCGCGTTGCGGATTTTGCGGCACCCGCGCGTCAAGCCGTACGTGGACCTGCCGCGGATGACAGAGTTGGTTGAGGAGCAGGTCCGCAACGCGTTGAATGCCGTGGTGCGGCGCGACGTGGAGCTGGCGCAAAAAGTGATGGCCAGCGACGATCAGGTGGATCATTACCGCGACCAGATCTTCCGCGAACTGTTGACCTACATGATGGGCGACTCGAGCCTGGTTTTCCCCGCGTTTGAGCTGATTCTTGTCGCCAAGAACCTGGAGCGAATTGGAGATCACGCGACGAATATCGCGGAAGACGTGATTTACATCGTACAAGGCCAGGATATCCGGCATCCTTCGATCGACCGGCGGTAGGTCGAGTCAACATTCTGTCGAAGCCTTCCGAACCAGGTTCTGCGGCGCGAAGGCCGTTGCGCCTCAGGACAACGTGACGCGGGTAATGACTGGTCACGCGGCGAGACCAAGGACTCCTCACTTCGGTCGGAATGACGGCAGAGCGTGGCGGCGGTCCGCCAACAACAAGCCAGCTAGGATCGAGGCGCTGACGAGCGAGAGCAGGATTCCCACCGTGCGGTCGGGTGTGCGCATAAAACGCACGCGGACATCGGAAGTTCCCGGAGCGACCGGAACCACCATCTGATTCGCGTCGTCCGCGCGTTCAGGGACGACAAGCCTGCGGTTCACCTCGACCTGCCAGGCAGGATAGTTGAGGAGCCGAAGAGCAACGCGAGCGGCATCCTCGGCGTCGATATGGAGCTCCTTGTGTTCCGTGGTCCAGGAGCGGACCTGCACGTGCGCGCGTGGAGGCGCTGTTGTTTCGGCATTTTCGGGCAGCAGCTTGACGAGAGGGGCGTTCGCTGGCAAATCGAGATGGTCGTCGCCTTTAGGGTCGTATTCGTCGGTGCCGTCGTAGCCCGTGCCGTTCGTGATGGCCGCCTGTTGCGTGGGCATTTCATCGAAATCCCACCAGGTTTCGTTGACCAAAAAAACGGCTAGGGGCACCGAGAGCAGGAGGACAGAAGCGAACCAGAGAGAAGCCCGCCGCTTCTCGATGGCCGCGGCGAAAAAACATGCCGAGACGACCGCGATGATGGACATCGAGCGCCAAGGGAACTGAACGAAACGAAGCTTTGGCAAGTAGGTCCACAGCGGGGCCGTTATCCTCAAGGTGAGCAGCGAAGCCGAGGCGCCGAGAACCAGGAGAGAGAGAAAGGCTTTGCGGCCACGTTCTGGCGCGGCGGTTTGAAAGGCAAAACGCCGAGAAGCGAGAGCGGCAATCCCGAAAAAGAGCATGAGTGCAAGGCTGCAATCAGAGGCGATCCAGTTGAACCAGGTGTGATCTGGGTCGTCAGTCACCGTAAACAGGAAATTTTGTGAGGGAAGCAGACCGCTCGAGAGTGCTTGCCCGATGTTCACCCAGCGTTGTTCGTAGGCGGCGGGGACGATGTAGATGGCGGCCAGACCGAGGCCCAGTGCCAACCCGGCAACCCCGCGAACGAGGATACCCCAGGAACGCTCGGTGAGAGCGGCTGCCCAGGCAAGGAGCAATGCCATGCAATAGCTGGCGATCACGGCCGCCGGAGCGTTCGACAACCAAACGGCGGCAAAAGGGATGGCGAACCAAGCGACAGCAGCTGGCCAGGAAGGCCTGTCGTCCAGCAGCTCGGCCAGGCGAAGACCTGTTAGGAGCAACAGCGGAAAGAAGGCACAGGCCAGTTGCTCGGCGAAATCGCTTCGCACATAGGTCATGAGCAGCGCGTTCGGGTTAATCACATAGCATGCCGCACCGAACAGCGCGGCTCGATCGCTGGCCAATCGGCGGATAAGCAGAAAAGCGGCGAGCCCCGCAAAGGTCTGCATCAGCACGACGAAGACGACTGGTACGGCGATTCCTGGAAGCAGGAGAGTAAGAGCGGCGCCAATCATCCAGGAAAGCGGTGGATAGAAAATGAAGCGGGGCTCGCCAAAGCCATGGTTGGTCCAGGCCGTCCAGCGCGGATAGAGGACCCCTTCTTTCCACTGAAATGCTGCGTCGTACCACGAGGCGGCATGGAACTCGAAGTCGTGCCCGGAGGCGCTGCCGAGCCAGAAAAACGGCAGCACCAGCAAAATAGACAGTAGGAGCGAGAGCAACAAGGCTCGAGACCAGAAAGGAATGCGATTTTGCGCGGTTGGGTCTGGTGGCGGGATTGTCATCGAGGGTTCACAGAATTGTAACCAGAGAGAGTTCGGCGAGGCGAACCTCGCGGATTGCGGCGCCCGAGGTTGATTTTGAGCGATAATACGGGCGCTTCTGAGCACCACGACAGCAGCGGCGGTCGAACCAATCATTGAGGCGCGCAAGCTTGAGAAGTTCTATCCGCAGCCGGACGGCACCAGGATACAAGTAATCGCGCCGACCGACATTGCCGTGTATCCCGGGCAGATTATCGCACTGCTTGGACCTTCCGGCTGTGGGAAATCCACGATGTTGCGAATGCTGATCAACCGGCTGCTGTGGAGAAGGCTGTATCGGCTGGCTTCGACGCGCTACAAGCTCGAAACGTGAGCGCTCGAGGAGTTCCGAACGCTGCCTGGGCGCTTCGAGCTTCAGGGTAAGGGGGGTTGAGCTCTAGGAAACTTCGCGGGACAAAAAGATGATTTGGCCGACGTGATGATCGAGGTGGACGGCGCAACGCAGAAAAGCGGCCAGGCGGTTCGTGGCGTCCGGTTGGCGCTCGGCGGAATACGCAAGGGTCCAGTCGGCATGCGACTGCCGTTCGAGAGTGGTCAGAACGAGCGCAATGGTTTCATCGAATTTGCGCAAAACCTCGGCTTTGGGCGGTTGGCGGGACTCGGTGAACTCAAGGTCGCGGTTGCGAAGGTAGCCGGAATCGGCAATGCGCGCACCGACGTAGTAACTGAGATTGCCGGTCAGTGGAGCACGAGGTGGCCGACACTGTTGCCGTGGGAAAAGGGATTGCGCCAAAACTGGCCATCCGACAACGGGTCGACCCACTGATGGAGGTCGGCGGCGCGCTCGCGAAATTCGTGCGCCAGAGAACTAGAAAGTGCATCGCTTAGTCGTTCCATCGCTTATCCCTCAAGACCAGAGTGGTCCTTAATGCGAGCTGGCGGGCTTTTCGTTCTTGTAAATCACGCCCTCTTTCATTACGAAGAAGACGTGCTCGGTCTGACGAATGTTCCGTAAAGGATCGCCGGGCACAGCCACCAGGTCCGCAAATTTGTTGCTCTCGAGCGTGCCGATTTTGTCGGCAAGACCCAGAAGGTCGGCGTCGACAGAAGTGCCAGCCCTTAGAGCCTCGATCGCCTTCATGCCGAGGTCAACCATCTGATGGAATTCCTCGGCGTTACGGCCGTGGGGATAAACGGCCGCATCCGTTCCTAAACCGATTTTGACGCCCTTGGCGAGCGCCCTCTGGAAGGTTTGGTGCAGGGCGTTAATGGCGGCACGGGCCTTGGCGGCGATCGCGGGCGGCATGTATACGCCGCGGTCCATTTTTTCCTGCAACCCTTGAACGGCCATGAGTGTTGGGACCAGGTAGGTGCCGTGCTGCTTCATCATGTCCAAGGCCTCGTCATCAAGGAAGCTGCCGTGCTCGATGGAGTCGATGCCTGCGCGGATGGCGCGCTTTGCGGCTTCGGCACCGTGGGCGTGAGCGGCGGTCTTCCTGCGAAGCGAGTGCGCCTCATCGACAATGGCTTTTAGTTCGTCCTCGGTAAGCTGGGGTGTGTCGACATCATCGGTAGGAGAAAGGACACCGCCGGAAGCGCAGACCTTGATGATGTCCGCGCCATACTTGTGGTCCAGACGAACGGCGTAGCGGGCCTGCTCAGGCCCACTGATCACGCCTTCGAGCGGACCGGCCTCGTGGCCGAAGACTCCCTCTTTGAAACCACTTTGAAAGTCGCAATGTCCCCCGGTGGAACCCAAAGCGTGGACGCTGACCAGCATGCGCGGCCCCGGGACCTCGCCGTTGCGAATCGCGTTGCGCAAGCCAACATCAAGATACTCCGAAGAACCGACGTCGCGCACGGTGGTAAAGCCGGCCATCAGGGTGATCCGCGCAGTGACGCTGGCATCGAGAGCCCGTTCGGCCACGGTCTTTTGCAGGCGGTTGAGTTGTTCCTGTTTGTAATCCTCGGAGTAGGGAGCCGTGAGATGCGTGTGCGCGTCAATGAAGCCGGGGAGCAGCGTCGCGTCGCCGAGATCGATGACTTCTGCGGCGGAAGGAATTTGCGCCGACGGACCGACAGCAACGATCCTTCCGCCAGTCACGACGACTATCCCGGGTGTGGCGAGCGAATCACTTCTGCCATCGAACAGACGGGCGGCTTTTATGACATAGGTTGTTTCTGTGTTTTTTTGCGCTTGGACGCTTACACTCGTGCAGAACAAGAGGCAATGCATCGCCACAAAAACGATTCGCGTGAGCATGGGCGGCTCCTTGGGTTCGAATGACGTCTAAGATGAGAGGCAAACTGTAGCGTGCCAGCCGGAAAAGTCAAGGCTCGGAAAAAGGATTCACAGCGATGCGCTCGAGCTGCGCGACGCGAACTCGTACAGCGATTTTTGGGGTGCCGGGGCGCTACGACCGGCGGTGGGGACCGGAGCGGCCGTTGTTTGGTACGATTTTGCTATATGAGCAGCGAGCCGTGGGCGCGGCACGTGTCAGTAAGGCACGATATCAAACGGTATCGCGAAATGGCTCGGGGCGGAGTGGGTTAAAGCCGGAGGGAGAATCTTACAAATTTTACGACCATGTGGAACCGTGCTTGTCCATTGTGTTTCGGAAAGGTGCCGCGGCTCCGCGTGCTCGTCCGAACCGAGAATTTACAATGCGCTTCATGCCGCGCAAGTTTGGAACTCTCGCGGCCGAGTCGGGTGTTGGCCGCGGCGCTGGGATTGTGCATCGCGCTCGGAGCGGTCAGAGGTCTGACCATTCTAAATGTAAGAGGGGGCTGGATATTGGCAATCGTGGTGGGATCGGTTGGGTATGGGATGGGATCGGCCGCAGCGCTCTGCGTGATTTCGGACCTGGTCGTGAGGCAGCAGGAAGAACCTGCGGGATTTCCACATTTCCGCCCGTAACGGTCCCACAGTACTATTGACCCATTAAGGAGTCATGCGGAAACTCGCTGGGATGGCGTCCTATACCCAGTTTCTGGGCCGCATCGTCACGGTGCAATACCGTGCAGGTGACATGCTGCTCTCTGCATACGGGAGTTTCGTAGGCGACTCAGGACGCTCCATTTTCCTCGAACAGCACGTGGAACAACGCGGAAAGCGGAGCTACTTCCGCTGGGAAATTCCCTATCAGTACATTCATCGCATCGTGGTGGATTCGCTGTCAGAGAAAACGCAGGCTTCGGCGGCGGACGGCGGAGCCGAAGTCGCCGGCGAAAAGGCAGCGGCTGCCATCGCCGGCCAGTCCACGGCCGGCGCCACGTCCGCGCTCTCCCTCCCCCCGCGCTCCAAGTCCGCCTAACCGAGAGCGCTGCCCGACGCGCGCGCAGGAATCCGCTACAATCTTTTTCCGCGCGCCGGCATCAAAGCATGAAGATTATGCCTGAGGAGGCGGCCAGTGAGCACAACAACGGCTCAACGAAGGATTGGTTTGATCGGGCTCGGCCTGATGGGGCGGCCGATGGGAATGAATTTACTGAAGGCCGGCCACAAGCTGACGGTGTGGAATCGCACGCCGGAGCGGGCAAAGGAGTTGGTTCGGGCGGGAGCGGTGCTGGCGAAGACGCCGCATGAAGTAGCCGAAGCAAGCGAATTTCTTCTGACGATCGTCAGCGATCCGCCGGCGCTCGAATCCGTGCTGTGGGGCCACGAGGGGAAAAACGACGGTGCTTTGGGGGGATTGCGGGCGGGAAGCATTTATGTGGACTCCAGCACGATCTCGCCGTCGCTGGTTGGACGAATCGCCCTTACCTGCAAAGAACGCGGCGTGGGCTTTCTGGACGCTCCGGTTACGGGAGGCGACTGGGGAGCGCGCGAGGGAAACCTGGTGTTCATGATCGGGGGCGACGCCGAGACCTTGCGCGAAGCGGAACCGATTCTGGGAGTGATGGGAAAAAAATGGTTTCATCTGGGCCCAAGCGGCGCGGGTCAGACGGTGAAATTGGCGATGAATGCGATTTTGGCGTTACAGGTTGGAGCGATGGCGGAAGCGCTCGCGCTGGTGACCAAGGCAGGATTGAAGGGAGAGCAGCTCGTGGAAGTGATGCAGGC
>Ga0306920_100016172_pt1 | contig 10260 bp, 11 predicted proteins | sample flu12Cox44000170_FD_204666 | JGI IMG/M metagenome (GOLD analysis project Ga0306920, IMG submission 204666) | Lab enrichment of tropical soil microbial communities from Luquillo Experimental Forest, Puerto Rico - flux4day.12C.oxic.44.000.170 (v2)... | ecosystem: Environmental > Terrestrial >...
GTCACCTACGACTATACGCCCGACGACTACACCCCGATGAAGACGCTCTACATCTCCAGCTTCAACGGCAAGGACTGGGATATCTCGGACAGGCCCGTGACGGAGTGACGTATCTTTTCCCTCTCCCCGTTCTTACGGGGAGAGGGTCAGGGTGAGGGGCTCTCTCCGCGCATTGAGCTCTTGGAGAAAGCCCCTCACCCGCCGCGCGTTCCGCGCGTCGGCCTCTCCCCGCGCGCGGGGCGAGGCTGGAGCTCGCGGCTGCATTTGCGCAGACATCTCCCTCGACGAAACCGGGCGGGCACCATACGTTCTCCTTCGTGCCGCCCCTCCTTTCACCAGTTCTCCCCGAACCAGCGGCCGCGTTGTTGCCGGACCGTTTCGAGACATGGTTCGCATCGCGCGGCTGGGCGCCGCGCGCGCATCAGCTCGCACTGCTGGAAAAGGCGCCCGAGGATCGCTCGGCGCTCCTGATCGCCCCAACTGGTGCCGGCAAGACGCTGGCGGGCTTCTTGCCGACGCTGGTCGAGTTGAGCGCGCCCGTGTCGCAAGTCATCTCCACCGGTCGCAGCGTCAAACGCATCGGCGGTCTCCACACGCTCTACATCTCGCCCCTGAAGGCACTCGCCGTCGACATCGCGCGCAATCTCGAGGCGCCGATTGCGGAAATGAGCCTGCCTGTGAAGGTGGAGACCCGCACCGGGGATACGCCGGTGTCGCGACGGCAGCGCCAGCGCCGCTATCCGCCGGACATCCTGCTCACCACGCCCGAGCAGTTGGCGCTGCTGCTCGCCTCCGACGACGCGCCCTATCTGTTCTCCTCGCTCAAGCGCATCGTGCTGGACGAATTGCATGCGCTGGTCACCTCCAAACGCGGCGACCTGTTGTCGCTTGGGCTGTCGCGGCTGTGGAAGCTCGCACCCGATGTTCGCGCCATCGGCCTGTCGGCAACGGTGGCCGAACCGGATGAACTCGCGCGCTTCCTGGTACCGCAGCCGGAAGGCGCTCACGCCGCCGCAGACATCGTCATCGCCGGCGGCGCCACCCCGCCAGTCGTCGAAATGCTCGACACACGCGAGCGGCTGCCCTGGGCCGGCCACACCGCGCGCCATGCGCTGGGCGAAATCTACCAGCTGATCAAGGCCAACAAGACCACGCTGGTCTTCGTCAACACCCGCAGCCAGGCCGAGATGCTGTTCCAGGATCTCTGGCGCATGAACGACGATGCGCTGGCGATCGCGCTGCATCACGGCTCGCTCGATGTCGCGCAGCGCCGCAAGGTCGAGGACGCGATGGCGGAGGGCAGGCTGCGCGCGGTGGTCTGCACCTCCTCGCTCGATCTCGGCGTCGACTGGGGCGATGTCGATCTCGTCGTCAATATCGGCGCACCCAAGGGCGCCTCGCGGCTCATGCAAAGAATCGGCCGCGCCAACCACCGCTTCGACGAAGCGTCGCGCGCCGTGCTGGTGCCGGCCAATCGCTTCGAGGTGCTGGAATGCCGCGTTGCCATCGATGCCATTGCGGAGAACGCGCAGGACACGCCGCCCTTGCGCATAGGCGCGCTCGACGTGCTGGCGCAGCATGTGCTGGGCTGTGCCTGCGGCGAGCCGTTTCTCTCCGATGAGCTCTATCGAGAGGTGCGCATGGCCGCGCCTTACGCCGAGCTTTCGCGCGGCGATTTCGACGATGTCGTCGATTTCGTCGCCACCGGCGGCTACGCATTGAAGACCTATGAGCGCTTTGCCCGTATCAAGCTGGACAAGCAGGGGCGCTTTCGCGTCGCAAACCCGGCGGTGCGCCAGAGCTATAGGCTCAATGTCGGCACCATCGTCGAGGAGACGATGCTGAAGGTGAAGCTGGTGCGCTCGCGCGGCACTGGATCGGGCTCGACCGGCATCATCGGTCGGGGCGGGCGGATGCTCGGCCAGATCGAGGAATATTTCATCGAAGGCCTCGTGGTCGGCGATACTTTTGTCTTTGGCGGCGAAATCGTGCGCTATGAGGCGCTGGTCGAGGACGAGGTCTACGTTTCCCGCGCCAACGACAGGGATGCAAAGGTGCCGTCCTATATGGGCGGCAAGTTTCCGCTGTCGACCTATCTCGCCGAGCGCGTGCGAAAACTGCTTGACGATCGCCGCGCCTGGAGCGGCTTGCCTGAGCAGGTGCGCGACTGGCTCTCGCTGCAGCGGGATTTTTCGCGGGTGCCCGCGATGCGCGAGCTCCTGGTCGAAACCTTTCCGCGTGCCGACAAACATTATCTCGTCTGCTATCCCTTCGAGGGCCGGCTCGCGCACCAGACGCTCGGCATGCTGCTCACGCGCCGTCTGGAGCGCGCCCGTGCCCGGCCGCTCGGCTTTGTCGCCAACGAATATGCGGTCGCGATCTGGGGATTGGGCGATCTTTCGTTCATGGTGCGGCAGGGCATGGTCGATCTCAACGCGTTGTTCGATCCGGACATGCTGGGCGACGATCTCGAAGCGTGGCTTGCCGAATCCGCGCTGATGAAGCGCATGTTCCGAAACTGTGCCTTGATTTCCGGCCTGATCGCGCGCCGCTCGACATCGGAGGAGAAGAACCGCCGCCAAGTGCTGTTCTCGACCGACCTCGTCTATGACGTGCTGCGTAAGCACCAGGCCGACCACGTCCTGCTCCGCGCCGCGCGCGCCGATGCTGCAACGGGCCTGCTCGATTTGCGCCGGCTCTCCGACATGCTCTCGCGCATCCACGGCCGCGTCACCCACCGGGAACTCGACCATGTCTCCCCGCTCGCCGTCCCCGTGATGCTGGAAATCGGCCGCGAGTCAGTTTATGGCGAAGCAGCGGACGAGTTGCTGGCGGAAGCCGCCGACGATCTCGTCAAGGAAGCGATGTCGTAGACGTTGGGGCCGCTGGACTCATGAACGCGTTGGACTCAGATCTCTCCGCATCGTCATGCCCGGGCTTGACCCGGGCATCCACGTCTTTCTCGCCAGTGGCAAGACGTGGATGGCCGGGACACGCCCGGCCATGACGGAGAATTTGGCTCTCGCCGCCAACTTGCAACGAACATTGGAAGTGGCCAGCGTCACGCTGCTCGCCGATCTCTCCGGCGCACTCTTCTGGGAAGAAGAAAGCCTGCTCGTCGTCTCCGACCTGCATCTCGAAAAAGGCTCAAGCTTCGCCACGCGCGGCGTGCTGCTGCCTCCCTACGATACCGCGGCCACGCTGGGCCAGCTCGGTGCTGTCATCTCCCGCCATGATCCGCGCAAGGTGATCGCGCTAGGCGACAGTTTTCATGACCGCAACGCGCATGAGCGGCTGTCGGCTACCGATCGCGATGCCATAGGCAGCTTGCAGGCGCGGCGCGACTGGATCTGGATTTCGGGCAATCATGATCCGGCGATTCCCTCCGATCTCGGCGGCGTCGTTTCAAGCGAAGTCGCGATCGGTCCGATCGTCTTCCGCCATGAACCGACCGGTGCTGCCGGCGAAATCGCCGGTCACCTGCATCCCAAGGCGCGAGTCTCGGCCCGCGGCCGCTCCATGGAGCGCCGCTGCTTCGCCTGCGACGGCGAGCGCGCCGTGATGCCCGCGTTCGGAGCCTACGCAGGCGGCTTGAGCATCCGCGACCAGGCCTTTGCAAAGATTTTTCCGACGACAGGCTTCATCGCTCATCTGCTCGGCGACCGTCGCGTGCATAGCATCGCGGCGGCGAGGTGCTATTGATTTGGATCCATCGGAGCCGGAGGCGGAAAGGTGAATTCCGCCGATACGTCGATCTCCGCGACTCCCTCGTGCCTACGCGCGCGTGAACACCATGATCATGTTGTTGGCAGGCATGTCCTCGACCTCGCGTAAGGCGAGGCCGTTTCGGGCGGCGAGCGCTGTGAGATCACTGGTGTCGCGCACGCCCCACTCCGGATTGCCCTCACGCAGCCAGGTGTCGAATACGGCATTGGAGAGCGCAGTGTGGTGGCCGCCGCGCTTGAACGGGCCATAGAGAAAGAACCGGCCGTCGGCACGCAGCAATTGGCAGGCGCCCTTGAACAGGCCCTCCGCCACCGGCCACGGCGCGATGTGGATCACATTGGCGCAGAACAGAGCGAGCAGCCGCTTCGGGCCGCCCTCGCGCTGCATCACGCCCGCCCAGTCGGGATCGGACAGATCGATCCTGAACGGTGCGCGGATATTTTGGAGGCCGGAATGCGCGCGCCAGGCCGCGATGCTTTTCAGATGCTGTTCATTGTAGTCGCTCGGCCACCAGGTAATGCCGGGGGAGCCTTGCGCAAAGTACACCACATGCTGGCCGGTGCCGCTGCCGGCCTCCAGCACGTCGCCGGATTGGCCTCCCAGGAAAGCCGAAAGCACCGCCCAGATCGGCTGGTGATTGCGGTGGAAGGCCGGCGCATCCAGCCGCCCATCCGGCTCGACCCGCCCGCCGTCCTTGCCGAATTCCACCGCATATTCCGCCACCGGCCGCGCTCCTGTTGGATAGCCTTTCCGGACCCAGAAACTTCGCGCCGGTCGGCTGGAGCGGCATTTTAACCTCGATTCCCCGCACTTATCAGCGGCATTGCCAGGCAATAGCGTTTGTGCTTTTCACGATCTATATTTCTCGAAAGAGATCATCGACATAGCGCGCCTTCGGAACCGCCCTTGCTCGCCCTTCCCCGCACCGTATCGATAGCTTTCGCCGCCTTTGCACTCATGCTGTCGGCCGCCACGGCGCCCGGACGCGCGCAATCGGCGGCAGCCGAGGGACAAAAGCTCGCCTTCGACCGGGGCAAGGGAAATTGCCTGACCTGCCACGACATCAGAGGCGGCGACCTGCCAGGCACGATCGGGCCAAAGCTTGAAGACATCAAAAGCAAATATCCTGACCGCAACGATCTGGTCGCGATCCTCAACGATGAGACCAAACGCAATCCCCAGACCATGATGCCGCCGTTCGGCCGCAACCGGATTTTGACCGAACAGGAAATCAACGCGATCGTCGATTTCCTTGAGACCTTGTGATGACGGCCCTTTGGAGACCCAGATGAGTTTTTCGATTGAACAATTTTCCGCGACGCGACGGCTGGTCCTTCAGGGTGCAGGCACGGTGGTGCTGATGAGCCTGGGGAATCTCGTGGCCCCGCCGGCGCTCGCCGCGGCCAACGACAACTATCCGGAAGAGGCTTTCAAGCAGAAGGCCGACAAGGACGCGATACAGGCGCTTTATGGCCGAACGGCCGAGGCTTCCGACAAGGTGAAGCTGGATGCGCCGGAGATCGCCGAGAATGGCGCCGTGGTGCCGATCGCGGTGACGACGACGCTGGAAAACGTCACCTCGATCTCGTTTCTGGTCAGCGGCAACCCGAATGCGCTCGCCGCCTCCTACGCGATCCCGTCGGGAACGCTGCCGAGCGTCTCCAACCGGCTGAAGATGCAGCAGACCAGCAATGTGATCGCGATCGTGGAGGCCGGCGGCAAGCTCTACAGCGCCACCAAGGAAGTCAAAGTCACCGTCGGCGGCTGCGGCGGCTAGAGCGGGCAGAAGAGGATTTTCCCATGGCATCGACAATCCGCGTGCGTGCGATCGCAAATGGCGACACCACCGAGGTGCAGGCGCTGATCCAGCACCCGATGGACTCCGGGTTCGTGAAGGACGCGCAGGGACAGCTGATTCCGGCGCATTTCATCCAGCAGCTCACTTTCGAGCACAACGGCAAAGGCGTCTTCATCGCCGATTGGGGGCCTGCGGTGGCAAAGGATCCTTATGTGAAGTTCGCGTTCAAGGGCGCCGCCAAAGGCGACGAGCTGAAGATCAGCTGGGTCGACAACAAGGGCGCGAGCGATTCGACCAGAGCAAAGATCCAGTAGACATGCGCGGGCGCTTTGTCCCTGCCCTCTTCCTGGCCCTCATCTCGGCAGCGCTGGCGGCCGGTGTGATCGTGCAGGCTGCAACGGCCGGCGAGACGCCGAACCCGGCCGCCGACGCAAAGGCCTTCCGCGACTTTTACGTGAAGAAATTCCCGAATGTGAAGCTGGAGGATTTCGTCAACGGCCCCTACTCCTTGAACGAAGATATGCGCCGGCAGTGGCAGGAGAAGGAGGAGTTCCCACCTTACGAATTCGCGCTCGAGTCCGGCAAGGAGATGTTCGCCACCCCGTTCAAGAACGGCAAGACCTACGCGGATTGCTTCGAGAATGGCGGCATCGGCGTTCGCCAGAATTTTCCCTATTTCGACGTGAAGCAGGGCGAGGTCGTTACGCTCGAGCTCGCGCTCAACCGCTGCCGCGCGGCGAATGGCGAAGCGCCGCTCTCCTATGTGAAGGACGACATGGCTTCCCTCACCGCCTATATGGCCTACACGTCCCGCGGCAAGCCGTTCGACATCAGGATCCCTGACGATCCGCGGGCGCTGGCGGCTTACGAGAACGGCAAGCGCTATTTCTACACACGGCGAGGCCAGCTCAACTTCTCCTGCGCGAGCTGCCATGTGCAAAGCCCCGGCGAGCGGTTGCGCGCTGAAATCCTGGCGCCGGCGCTCGGCATCCTCAACGCCATGCCGATCTACCGCTCCGAATGGGCCGGAATGGGCACGATCAGTCGCCGCTTCATCACCTGCAACAGCCAGACCCGCGCCGTGCCGGAAGAGGCGCAATCCGAGAACTATCGCGACCTCGAATATTTTCTGTCCTATGTCAGCAATGGCCTGCCGATCTCGGGCCCGGGAGCACGGCCATGACGCGCGTGTTGCTCATCGCAAGCCTGGTCATTGCAGCCGCTGCGCCGGCGCGCGCCGCATCCGAGGCCGATTTCAAGGCGGCCTATGCTGCGGCCGAAGCAGCAGAACAGGAAGCGGGCGGCCTGCGCAACCAATGGATCACGACCGAGACCACATTGAGCGCGGCGAAGACGGCGGCGGAAAAAGGCGATTTCGATGCAGCTATCGCTTCGGCCAAGGAGGCAGAGGCGCTGGCAAAAGCGTCGATCTTCCAGGCCGCCAGCGAGAAGGAACGCTGGCGGGACGCGGTAATTCACTAACACCTCTGACGGACGCGGAGACGGACGCGCGATGCCGATTCGCCGGCGGGAATTCCTGAAACTTTGCGGCGCCGCCGCGCTGCTGCCGTGGCCGCAGGCGTCGCGCGCGGCCGATGTCGCGAGCCTCTATGACCTCCCGCGCTTCGGCAATGCACGCATCCTGCATCTGACCGATACGCATGCGCAGTTGAAGCCCGTCTATTTCCGCGAGCCGAGCGTCAACATCGGCATCGGCGCCATGACGGGCCAGCCGCCGCATCTCGTCGCGAAAGCCTTTCTCGACCGTTTCGGCATCGCCGCCGACAGCGCGGAGGCTTACGCGTTCACCAGCCTCGACTTCGAGAAATCGGCGCCGCGCTTCGGCAGGCTCGGCGGCTTTGCGCATCTGAAGACGCTGATCGATAAGCTGCGCAGCGATGTCGGCGACACCCGCGTACTGCTCCTCGACGGCGGCGACCTCTGGCAGGGCACGGGGCAAGCCAATGAGGCGCACGGCGCCGACATGGTGGAAGCCGCGAATTTGCTCGGCATCGAGGCGATGACCGGACATTGGGAGTTCACCTATGGCGAGGCCGCGCTGCGCGACAATCTCGCCCGCTTCAGGGGCGAATTCCTGGCGCAGAACGTGTTCCTGACCGAGGAAGCCGCCTTCAACGACGCCAAAGCCTTCGATCCCGCTTCGGGCCGCGTGTTCAAGCCGGCGATGCTCAGGGACCTAGGCGGCCACCGTGTCGCCGTGATCGGTCAGGCCTTTCCCTATGTGCCGATCGCGCATCCCAAGCGCTTCACGCCGGACTGGACCTTCGGCATCCGCGACGAGGAGCTGCAAAAACTTGTGCAAGGCTTGCGCGACAACGACAAGGCCGAAGCGGTGATCCTGCTGTCGCATAACGGCATGGATGTCGACCTCAAGCTCGCCAGCCGCGTCGCCGGCATCGATGTCATCCTCGGCGGCCATACCCATGACGCCGTGCCGCAGCCGATCCCCGTGAAGAACGCCGGCGGCACCACGCTCGTCACCAATGCCGGCTCGAACGGAAAATTCCTGGGCGTGCTCGACCTCGAGCTGGCCAGCGGGAAGGTCGGCGGTGTGCGTTACCGCCTGCTTCCGGTCTTCTCGGAGCTTCTGAAGCCCGATCCCGCAATGGCCGCGCTGATCGACAGGATGCGCGAGCCGCACGGCGCCTGGTTCGAGAAGATCGCAACCAGCGACCGCCTGCTCTACCGCCGCGGTAATTTCTCAGGTCCCATGGATCAGTTGATCTGCGATGCGCTGCGCAGCGAGCTCGATGCCGAGATCGCGCTCTCGCCCGGCTTTCGCTGGGGCACCACTTCGCTATCGGGCGAAGCGCTCACCATGGAGGATGTGCTGGCCGAAACCGCCATCACCTATCCCGAAACCTATGTCCAGACCATGACCGGCGCGGAGATGAAGGCCGTGCTCGAAGACGTCTGCGACAATCTCTTCAATCCCGACCCCTATTATCAGCAGGGCGGCGACATGGTCCGCATCGGCGGCCTCACCTATACCTGCACGCCGACGGAAGCGGTCGGGCGCCGGATTTCCGAGCTCAGGCTCGACAGTGGCGCGCTGCTCGAGGCCGGCAAGCGCTACAAGGTCGCGGGCTGGGCCTCCGTCAATGCGCAAACCGGCAAGCCGGTATGGGCCGCGTTCGCAAACCACCTGCGCAGCGGCACAATGTCGCCCTCGCGCGGCAGCGGCGTCACGCTGAAGGGCATTGACGGCAATCCGGGGATTGCCGACCCGGCATGACACGGCCTTTTGTCATTGTGCGCTGCGCAGCGGCATTATTCTGGTGATGGAAAAGGGGTATACTTTGCCTTGGCCCTAAGAGCTCTCCTGTCATTCCGGGGCGGCTCGAAGGGCCGAACCCGGAATCTCGAGATTCCAAGAGCTTAAGGCTAGAGCTCTGTACGGCCAGAACCGGATGATGCGATAATGTCCGGAAGCATTGGAGAACGAACGGCAATGATTTTTCGCCAGCTTTTCGACAGCGTGTCCGGCACCTACAGCTATCTGCTCGCGAGCCGCGCCGGCGGCGAGGCGCTGATCCTCGATCCGGTGCTGGAAAAAGCCGACCGCTATTGCCAGCTCCTGCGCGAGCTCGATCTCAAGCTGGTCAAGGCGGTCGATACCCATCTGCATGCCGATCATGTCACGGGCTTAGGCGAGTTGCGCGACCGCACCCATTGCATCACCATCATGGGCGAACAGAGCAAGGCCGACGTGGTGTCGATGCGCGTCTCCGACGGCGACAAGGTGACCATCGAAGGGCTGTCGCTGGACGTGATGTACACGCCCGGCCACACCGACGATTCCTACAGCTACCTGATGGGCGACCGCGTCTTCACCGGCGACACGCTTCTGATCCGCGGCACCGGCCGCACCGATTTCCAGAACGGCAGCGCGCGGGCACAATATGAATCGATCTTCAACCGCCTGCTCAAGCTGCCGGAGGAGACGCTGGTGTTTCCCGCCCATGACTACAAGGGCGACACCGTCTCCACCATCGGGGAAGAGAAGCGCCACAATCCGCGGCTGCAGGTGCGCTCGGTCGACGAATATGTCGAGCTGATGAACAATCTGAAGCTGCCCAATCCAAAGATGATGGATGTCGCGGTACCCGCCAACATGCATGTCGGCCTCCACCAGGAGGAACTCGCGAAAGAAGGCCGCGCGCTCAGCGTAATCGAGGCAATGACTGCGCTGGGCCGCCCCGACATCCTCCTGGTCGACTTGCGCGAACACGGCGAGCGCTTGAAGCACGGCACGCTCGCGGGCGCCTTGCACGCGCCCTACCCATCGATCGAGGAGAATCTGAAGCCGGGCGGCATGCTGCGCGAAGTCGCTGCCGCCACCGGCCGCCGCATCGTGTTCTTCTGCGCCTTCGGCGAACGCTCGGCCATGGCTGTCACTGCCGCGAAGGACGCAGGCCTCCTCAACTCCGCTCACATCGCCGGCGGCATGGACGCCTGGAAGAAGGCCGGCGGCCCGGTCATGCCGGCTTGAGACGACACGGGGGAATACATGGGCGGCATTGGCAGGAAGAACGAGCCCGGCAACGAAACCAAGAAGGCCGACGACAAGGCGAAGAAGCCGGCCTCGCCGCCGCAAGCCGACGACGACGATGACGAAGACGGCGATATCGCCACACCGAAGCGCGATCCTTACGGCAACGACGACGAGCCTCTGTAGGTCTCAACGCGTCGTCATTGCGAGGTGCGCGCTATCC
>Ga0306920_100016173_pt1 | contig 10260 bp, 8 predicted proteins | sample flu12Cox44000170_FD_204666 | JGI IMG/M metagenome (GOLD analysis project Ga0306920, IMG submission 204666) | Lab enrichment of tropical soil microbial communities from Luquillo Experimental Forest, Puerto Rico - flux4day.12C.oxic.44.000.170 (v2)... | ecosystem: Environmental > Terrestrial >...
ATATATATAGATATGCCGGAGCTCTCCAACTTCACATCCGAGTTTTTCAAGGCCCTTGCCCACCCGCTGCGGATCAAGATTCTCGAAGCTCTCCGCCACGGGGAAGTCGGCGTCAACGAACTCAGCTCCCGACTCGCCGTAGAGCAGGCCACCCTTTCCCAGCAGCTTGCCGTCCTCCGGAAGAGCAACATCGTTGTGGGCCGCAAAGAAGGGCAGAACGTCTACTACTCGGCTCGTGATCCTGAGATTTTCCGCCTTCTCGATGTCGCCCAACAGGTCTTTAACAATCACCTCATCGACATAAGAGATCTGCTGGCGCAATTGCATTCTGCAAGCCAGCTTTGATCGCGACGGGCTACCAACTGCCCTCACGTGCATGGATGTCCGGCCCTGCACCGGGCTTGGCGGACGAGGCTCTCGCCAACATAAGCGCAGCACAATGCAAGCGAAAAAGGATTGGATGATTGAGATTCTCTTCAACTCGCTCCTCGCAGGACTGCTCATTTCTCCAGCCCTCACACTGCTCGCATTTCGCAGCAGGATCGCACGCCATCTCCCAGCCACGGTCCAGCTCGTTGCACTGATCGCCGGGGCGTCGGCCGCGCTTGTCGTCCTCGTCTCGAATCTTCGCCACACTGTTGATATCTACTGGCTCTCTCCATTCCCTTTCACGCTGGCCGTCGATCGCCTCAGCGCCTTCTTCCTGCTGCTCATCTGTGCGGTTTCCGTCCCCGTGGTTCTCTACAGCACTGCGTACATCGCCCGCCATTACAGCGCCCAGCGGCAGCGCTGGTTCTGGACGCTCTTCCCGCTCTTTCTGCTTTCGATGGTGCTGGTGGTTACGGCTGACACGGCCTTCGCGTTCCTCTTTGGCTGGGAACTGATGACGCTCTTTTCTGCGGCGCTGGTGATGCTCGACGGCTGCGAGGGTGAACGCCGTCGCAATCTCTTCATCTATTTGCTCATGATGCACGCGGGCGCTGCCGCCGTATTCGGAGCATTCCTCGGATTTCTCCCGAATACCGGACTGCTCGAATTTGCTTCCCTGCGTGCGAGCGCACCGTTTCTTGCGCCTGCCATGCGTACGGCGATCTTTCTGCTGGCGTTCATCGGCTTCGGAACCAAGGCCGGCATTGTTCCGCTGCATCTCTGGCTGCCCAAGGCTCACCCAATCGCTCCCAGTCCGGTTTCAGCCCTCATGTCGGGCATCATGCTCAAGACCGCGATCTATGGCTTCATTCGTGTCACCTTCGATCTTCTCGGCGGTGGCCCTGCCTGGTGGGGCTATCTCGCCCTTGCGGCCGGCGCAGTCTCCGCGCTGCTTGGCGTGCTCTACGCTCTCTCCGAACGCGACCTCAAGCGCCTGCTTGCGTACTCGAGCGTCGAAAACATCGGCATCATCTATCTCGGTCTCGGCGCAGCCTTGATCTTTTCTGCTCAGCAGGTTCCGCAATGGGCGGCGTTGGCGCTGACCGGCGCGCTTTTGCACGCACTCAACCACGCACTCTTCAAAACGTTGCTGTTCCTCGGCGCCGGGGCCATCTCCGACTCCACGCACACGCTCGATCTTGAAAAGCTCGGCGGCCTCTTCCAGAAGATGCGCGTCACCGGAACAATCTTTCTCGTCGCCTGCTGCTCGATCGCCGGCCTACCCCTCTTCAATGGGTTCGCCAGCGAGTGGCTCGTCTTTCGCACCTTCATCGCCGGTGGCGATCTCCCCGGTGCTGGTGCCTCCATTGTCCTTCTGGTGGCTGCAGGAGTGCTTGCGCTGGTTGGTGGTCTCGCAGCTTCCTGTTTTGCTCAGTTGTACAGCGCTGCCTTCCTCGGCCGGCCCCGCACACAGGAAGCCGCTCGCGCTCACGATGTGCCGAAACCCATGCAGATTGCCATGGCCCTGCTGGCCGCTACCTGCATTGTGATTGGCGTGGCACCTTCGCTCGCGGCTGGTCCAATTGGCGCAATTGCGCAGCAGCTCGTCCCCGGAGCCGTCGCAATCCCGGCATCAGACCTGTTGTTCATGCCATGGGTCGCCTGCTTTGTCGTCGTAGCCGCCGCAATCTGGCTGCTCATTCCACGCATCTCCCGCATCACGCCCACCTGGGCCTGCGGAATGCCCGGCCTCAACAGCCGCATGCAGTACACCGCCACTGCGCTCTCCAAGCCCTTGCGCAAGGTGTTTGCCGCCGTGTACAGGCCCGATCGCACCGTCAGGACGGTGCCCTCCGATCAGCCCTTCTTCCCGGCGTCCATCTCCTACCGCTCGGTACGCACCACGTCATTCGAGCGCTCGCTTTACCGGCCGGCGGTTGACAGCATCGTGGTCGCGGCCAAGCGCCTGCGCCGAATGCAGACCGGCAACATCCAGGTCTACCTCCTCTACATGTTCCTCGCGCTCGTAGCGGCGCTCATCTGCATGAGGTTTGTATGAGCACAACGATCGACGTTCTTCAGTTCCTCATCATCGTGGGCATAGCGCCCCTTATCCGCGGCGTCATCAGCCGCGTCAAGGCGCGTATTCAGAATCGCCGCGGAGCCAGCATCTTCCGGCCCTACGCCGATCTCTGGAAGCTCTTTCACAAAGAAGATCTGATCCCCTCAACGGCGTCGCCGTTCTTCCGCGTGTGCCCGATGATTCTGTTTGCCGCAACGATTGCCGGCGCGGCCCTGGTGCCCGTGCTGCACGCGTCATCACTCCTCGGCAACCGTGGCGACATCATTCTGCTCGCCTATCTCTTTGCGCTCGGCCGCTTCTTCCTTGTTCTGGGATCGCAGGACGGAGGCAGCGCCTTTGGCGGAATGGGAGCCGGCCGAGAGGCTCTTGTCTCGACGCTCGCTGAAGCGCCCCTGCTCTTCGGCCTCATTGCCGTTGCCGTCACGGCGCACACCACCAGCATCGCGGGAATCGTCGGGTGGACGGCGGCTCGTCATCCGCTCGAGCTTTCATCTGTGCACGCGTTCGCCTTCGCAGCTCTTGTGCTGGTTACGATTGCTGAAACCGGCCGCGTCCCGGTCGACAACCCCACCACGCACCTTGAACTCACCATGATTCATGAGGCCATGGTCCTCGAGTACTCCGGCCCCAGTCTCGCGCTCATTGAGTGGGCAAGCGCCACCAAGCTCAGTCTCATGTTCGCGCTGATCATTTCGCTCTTCGCTCCATGGGGAATCGTCACCGGCGGTTCCGTATTGGGCATTGCCATTGCTCTTGCGGCCTATCTGCCGAAGATCGGCTTGCTCGTAGTATTCGTGGCGGCGCTGGAAAGCAGCATGGCCAAGCTCCGTATGTACCTCGTTCCTGAATTCCTCGGCATCGCAAGCGCGTTGTCGGTTCTGGCGGTGGTGTTCACCGTCTTCAAGAGGTAGTCGATGGACCTGTTTCAACTGGCGGCGGCCAAGACCCTTGCAACCTCCGCCGTATTTCTATTCATCACCGTGCTGATGATCGCCGCGGCCAAGCGCACCGCCACGTGCATCACGCTCTTTGCCGCTCAATGCGCCATCATCGCAGCGCAGATCATTGCCCTCGCCTTTCTGCACCACTCCGTCGAGGCATTCGTTGTGGCCGCCATGGTGCTGCTGGTCAAGGTCATCGCCATACCGAGCGCTCTGGTGCGCATTACGCGCCGGCTCAAGGTATCACCTACGGTCAGCGCCTCCACATCTCCCGGACTCTCGCTCTTTATCGTGGCCGTGCTCATTCTGCTGGCCTTCATCGTGGTGCAGCCGTATGCGCGCGCCTTCGCGCTCGACTCAGAAATGCTCGCCGCCGCCACGGCCATCGTTCTTACCGGCGGATTTCTCATGGTGAGCCGGAGAAAAGCCCTCATGCAGGTCATCGGCCTGCTGGTCCTTGAGAACGGTATCTTTCTCGCCGCTCTCACCACCACGTTCGGTATGCCTCTCGTCATCGAGATGGGCATCTTCTTCGACCTGTTGATGTGCGTGCTGCTTATGGGTGTCTTTGTTTTTCGCATCCGCGAGACGTTCGAGCACGTAGACGTTTCCAGACTGCGGCGGTTGAGAGGCTAACGCGATGATTCTCTGGCTCACGCTCGCATTTCCCCTTGCCGCGGCAATCTTCCTGCTCGCCTTCAGGCGCCCTGGAACTGCCTCCACCTTCGCGCTGACGCTGGGGGCCGCGCAGGTTCTGCTTCTTGCCGCGTGCGCGTGGCAGATCCACTCCGAAGGCGTCCTTCAGCAGGGCCAGTACCTTCGCGCAGACAATCTCACGCTGCTCTTTCTCGCCAACCTCACCATTATCTTCGCCGTCGTCCTCGTCTATTCGGTTGGCTATCTGCGCCACGTTCCCAGCGGACGTTTCTCATCACCGCGCTGGTTTTACGCGCTGCTCTTCCTGTTTGTCTTCACCATGCTGGCTGCATATCTGTCGGCCAACCTCGGCGTCCTCTGGATCGCCATTGAAGCCACCACGCTTGCCTCGGCGCTGCTGGTCGGCTTCTACAACACCAAGGGCGCCATCGAAGCCGGGTGGAAATACCTCATCGTCTGCACGGTTGGCATCGCCTTTGCGCTCTTCGGCACCATCGCTCTCTATCTTGCGGCGGTGCGTGGCGGGGTGCCGCAAGCCCAGGCCCTCGACTGGACAGCCCTCATGGCTGCCGCACCCGGCATGGGTGCAGCTCACGATCTGCTGAAGCTCGCCTTCGTCTTCATCGCCGTTGGCTACGGCACCAAGATCGGCTTTGTGCCCATGCACAGCTGGCTTCCCGATGCTCACGCTGAAGCCCCCGCTCCCATCAGTGCCATGCTTTCTGCTGTGCTGCTCAACTGCGCCATGTATGCACTGCTGCGTTTTGACGCCATCACCTCGCACGCCATCGGAACCACCTTCAGCCACACGCTGCTCATCGCCTTTGGCTGCCTCTCTTTGGTCGTAGCCGTCTTCCTGATGATTGTGCAGCGCGACCTCAAGCGCCTGCTTGCCTACAGCAGCATCGAGCACATGGGCATCGTCGCTCTCGGCGTGGGAATCGGCGGACCGCTCGGCCTCTTCGGCGCATTGCTCCACTCCTTCAATCACTCGCTCGCCAAGACGCTCCTTTTCTTCACCACCGGCAAAGTCCGCGACACCTTCGACACGCTGCGCATGGATCGAATTCACGGCATGGCCCGTGTGCTCCCCTATACAAGCTCGGTGCTCATCGCGGGCGGTGTTGCCATCGTCGGCCTGCCGCCGTTCGGGCTCTTCGTCAGCGAGTTCTCCATCCTGATGGCTGCCTTCGGCGGATCGCATTACATCATCGCCACCTTCATGCTGATCGCTTTCTCCATCGGCTTTGGAGCGCTTCTCTTCCACTTTCAGCGCATGCTCGGCGGTGAGCCGCAGCTCCCGCGCAGCCGTGTCAAATTGCTGCCAACGGAAATCGTGGGCATGTGCACCTGCGGAGCCTGTCTGCTCTTTCTCGGTGTCCACATACCAGGCGTTCTCATTTCCGTTCTCAACAGTGCTGTGGCGGTGCTCCAATGACGACCAGGGTTTCGGGCAACACCGCTGACGCCGTTGCGCTGCTCAAGGTCGGCCACTCGCGGCTTGTTTCCATCTTCGGCAGCATCGCAGATGACGGCTCCCGCTGTGTCAATTACCTCATCGACACGGAAAAGCGCGAGTATCGCCTCTTCAGCGAACCGGTGCATGGAGCCGCCCTCGCTTCCGTCACCTCCATCGTTCCCGGAGCTGCCTGGTACGAGCGTGAACTGCACGACCTCTACGGCGTGGAGATCGAGGGCCATCCGAATCTGCAACCGCTTGTCTTTCATGAAAGCTGGCCCTCGAATGTGCACCCGTGGCTTGATACCTCCGCCAACCCGGTCCGCGGCAAGTATCGCTTCCTCGAGGTCAGCGGTGACGGAGTTTGCGAAGTCCCGGTAGGCCCTGTGCACGCGGGCATCATCGAGCCGGGCCACTTCCGGTTCAGCGTTGTCGGTGATAGCGTTCTCAATCTCGAACTCCGACACTTCTATACCCACAAGGGCACTGAAACTCGCTTTGAAGGCGTTCCTGCTTCCGCAGGTGTCATGCTGGCCGAATCCGTTTCCGGAGACAACACCTTCTCGCACGCCGTCGCCTACTGCCAGTCCGTAGAAAACGCGCTGGGTGTCTCCGTTCCGCCGAGGGGCCGCGCGCTCCGTCTTATCGGCCTCGAACTCGAGCGGATGATGGCCCACATCGCAGATGTGGGCGCTCTCTGCGGCGACGTTGCTTTCGCAGTCCCCGCCGCGTATACAGCGCGACTTAAGGAGTCGCTCCTGCTGGCCTCGGCTCGCATTGTTGGAACGCGCTATTGGCGCGGCCTCAGCCGTCCCGGCGGAATGACTCGCGATCTCTCCAATGAAAGCGCGCAAGCTCTCGGCGCTGTTGTCAAAAGTGTCGCGCAAGATTTCGCCGAACTCGCGCAGATGATCCTTGCCACCCCCTCCGTGGTCAATCGCTTTGAAACGACCGGAGTGCTCACGCGCGACGTCGCGCGATCCCTCTGCGTCGTCGGCCCCGTGGCACGCGCCAGCGGTCTCCGCCTCGACATCCGCCGCGACCATCCCTACGGTCGTTATCGCGCGATGCAAATTACTGTCCCGCGCCACAGCAGCGGAGATGTGCTAGCCCGTGCCCGCATTCGCATTGAAGAAACCACAGTTTCCGCGCGCCTCATTGCGCAAACCATCGAAGAGTTGCCCGCAGGCGCAGTCTCCGTTTCAGTGCCCGGCCAGGCCAGCGCTGAGGGGCTTTCTGCCGTGGAATCGCCTCGCGGAGAATTGCTCTACTTCATCCGGCTGCGCGAGGGCCTCGTTCAGCGCTGCCACATCAAGTCGCCGTCATTCCAGAACTGGCCGGCACTCCCGCTTGCCATGCCCGGCAACATCATTGCCGACTTCCCGCTCATCAACAAGAGCTTCAACCTCTCCTACTCTGGATGTGACCGATGATCTTTGACGTAGCTGCGCGCAGCTTGGCAAGCAAACAGGTGCTCATTCCGGTCGAGCGCCTGCTGGGCGATTGCACCGGCAGCCGCATGCCGCACATCGAGCCCGGCCTGCTCACATTCGAAGCAGCCAGCCGCGCCGTTGCCGCTTGCCCCATGTCTGCCTTGAGGCTTGAGCAGCACCACGGCATCCGCCAGCTCATTCTCGACTACGCCCAGTGCAACGGCTGCGGTCAGTGCATTGACGCTGCTCCCGGCCCATTTTCCTTAGCAACAAGAAATGTTCCGTGCGGCGTTTCCCGTTCTGCACTGATCTGTCATTGGGATGTTGACCGCGGTCATGTTCTGTATGCTGACGAGCCAGCGGCCCAGGCCGCTTCCGCGGCAATCCAGGCTCTTCTGGGCCGTGCCCTCAACATCCGCCAGGTTGACGCCGGTTCCTGCAACGGCTGCGAAGCCGAAATTGCCGCGCTTACCAATCCCTACTATGATCTTGAGCGCTTCGGCGTGCACTTTGTGGCCTCGCCCAAACACGCTGACATGCTTCTCGTCACCGGCCCCGTGACTCGCAACATGGCCGAAGCACTTCGTCACACTTACGAAGCAACGCCATCGCCCCGGCTGGTCGTCGCAGTGGGCACCTGCGGATGCACCGGCGGGATTTTCGAAGGCAGCTACGCTGTTGCCGGAGCCGTTGACGCCATCATCCCCGTCGATGCTTACATTCCCGGCTGCCCTCCTACACCCGCCATGCTGCTCACCGGAATTCTGCAGGTGCTCAACGCGGTCCAGGATCGTCCTTGACGCGCAGACCTTACCGCGTCGAGAACCGGTAAATCGTTGTTGAGGTGTACGTCTGCCCCGCCTTCAGCGTGGTGGTTGGAAAGTTCGGCTTATTGGGTGAATCCGGATAGTGCTGCGTTTCCAGGCAAAAGCCAGAGCGGAAGGCGTACACCTGACCTCCCTTTCCCTTCTCCGTTCCGTCAAGAAAGTTTCCGCTATAAAACTGAATTCCAGGCTCAGTGGTATAAACCTCAATCAAGCGCCCTGAAGTTGGCTCAAACACCTCGGCTGCCTTCACTAATCCGGGGCTCTTTCGATCGATCACCCAGTTGTGATCGTAGCCTCTGCCAAACTTGAGTTGCTCGTCCTGCTGCCCAATCCTTGCACTAATCGCCGCAGCGCTCGTGAAGTCAAATGGAGTTCCTTTCACGTCCCGCAATTCGCCCGTAGGGATGGATCCCGCATCGATCGGCGTAAATCGCGAGGCATGCAGCGTCAGTTCGTGATTCACGATCGTGATTTGCGGATTGCCAGTCAGGTTGAAGTACGAATGATTGGTCAGGTTCACAATGGTGTCTTTCCCCGGCCCCTCTTTCGCCGAGTAGTCGATTCGCACCTCATTGTTGTCGGTCAACGTGTAGGTCACGCCTACGGTTAGCGTGCCCGGATATCCCTCTTCGCCATCCTTGCTCGTATAGTGGAACTCGACCGACTGGCCCGACAGCATCCTCGCATTCCACTCCACATGGTTGAAGCCCCTGGTTCCACCATGAAGATGGTTCGCACCATCATTGAGAGCAAGTTGATAGGTCTTGCCATTCAGCGAGAATCTGCCGGATGCAATGCGGTTTCCGTATCGCCCGATGGAACCGCCGAAGTAAGCCTTTCCCTTCTCATAGCCGGACACGTCATCGTATCCGAGCACAATATCTGCCAACTTCCCCTGGCGATCCGGTACTTCCAGCGACACAAGAGTCGCCCCAAAATTAGTGACCGTTGCCTTGAGACCATGTTTGTTCGTGAGCGTGTAAAGGCGCATTTCTGTTCCTCCAGCGGTTTTGCCGAATGGTGCTGCATTGCTCGCGGCGACCGGTTTCTGTTGTGCGCCAGCAAGAAAGGAATTCGTTCCGAGAATGGAAAGCGCGCCCGCAAGGGCCCACGCGCAGAATGCCGGATATCTCATGATCTCTTCTCTTCGACCGATCCGATTCGTCAGATCTTTTGTCTTGGAATACAGCGATACGATAGCCTGACGAGGGCTCTTGTTCTGCATTGTAGTGGTTCTCAAGGGAAGCACACTCATGCTCGACCTTCAAACGATCGAACCGGCACTCACCGGGACCATTTTTTCTGGTAAGCTTCATCACGCGCTCATTACCGACTCCACCAATAGCGACGCCGTGTCCGGTGGCCGCCAGGGCGCACCTCACGGCTCCGTCTGGCTTGCCGAGGAGCAATCTGCCGGTCGTGGCCGCGGCGATCACCGATGGTATTCCACAGCCGGTGAAGGCCTCTACGTCAGCATCCTGTTGCGTCCAAATCTTCCCCCAGCGCGACTTCTCCTTCTTCCCCTTGCGGCCGGTCTTGCCGCGGCGGAGGCGATTCGAGCCACAACCGATCTTCCCGTCGACATTCGCTGGCCCAACGATCTCCTCATTGGCCCCCGCAAGACCGGCGGCATCCTCCTTGAATCAACCGGAAACTTCGCCGTCATCGGCATTGGGATCAACGTTCATCAGCGCAGTTTTCCTGAAGGCCTCGACACCCCAGCCACCGCTCTCGACACCGAAGCAGCCAGGTATATCTCGCGCCAGGCACTCCTCGTCGCACTGTTGCACGCCATCGAACGAGAATCCACCACTCTTGCCGACCCGGTAACGGCCTCTCAAATCCCGCTCCGGGTTGCTCAGGCTTCCACGTGGATCAATGGCCGCCGCGTGGATGTGCACGGCCCCCAGGCCTGCACGGGCACCACGGCCGGTCTCGACGAATACGGCTTCCTGCGCGTACAAACATCAACCGGGCTCATTACCGTTCAGACCGGCGGCATTCGCGCCCCGGCGCCCGCGTCCTCTACCATGGAATAAAGCCATGCTGCTCGCACTCGATGTCGGCAACACCAACACCAAGCTCGGCCTGTACCGGCTCGAGGGCGGTGAACTCGTCACTCACTGGCGCCTCACCACGCGCGAGCAGACCACCGACGAATACGGTGCGCTCTTGCTGCACCTATTCACGTTGAGAGGGTTCAACCCCGCCGACGTAAAGCAGATCGCCATTTCATCGGTTGTTCCTCCTATCGATTTCACGTTGCGCAAGATGTGCCAGGTCTACTTTCGTGTGGACCCGATGTTTGTGGAGCCCGGCATGGATTCCGGGCTCACGCTGAAAATCGATCATCCGCACGAACTCGGCGCTGATCGACTCGCTTATTCCGCCGGAGCCTACGCAAAATATGGCGGCCCGGTCATCGTGGTTGAGTTCGGCACGGCGACCAAATTCGAGGTCATCTCCGAAAGCGGCGAATACCTCGGTGGAG
>Ga0306920_100016175_pt1 | contig 10259 bp, 4 predicted proteins | sample flu12Cox44000170_FD_204666 | JGI IMG/M metagenome (GOLD analysis project Ga0306920, IMG submission 204666) | Lab enrichment of tropical soil microbial communities from Luquillo Experimental Forest, Puerto Rico - flux4day.12C.oxic.44.000.170 (v2)... | ecosystem: Environmental > Terrestrial >...
ACGGCCTGCCGTCGCACCAGGGCCTCATCGTCATAGCTGTACCCGCGGGGAGGACACGCGGCGCCGCCGCAACGCTGGAGCATCGAGGGCTCCGCACGGGATAGGGACGGCACGGGCCGGTCAGCGGGGTGAACCGGTATCCGGCTGGCATCGGCGGGCGCGATAACCCGATCCGGGACATGATCTGGGGCGGTCGGCCATTGCGGGCTCGGCATGGCGGAGCCGGCCGTCGGCTGGTGGCGCCGCACAAACTGGTTACCCTGACCCGGCATGAAGACCTGTTCCGGGTTCCTACCCGGAAATGAGGAGCGCCGACCTGGCGCCGGGACCCGGTCACGGCCGGAACTCAGGTCCGCTGGTGTTGCCGGGCTTCTGAGCGCAACCATTGTCCTCTCCACCATAGCTCACTGGTCCATGTAGCCCAGCGGCAATCTATTTCGTCGTGGGCTGTTCCTTCGGCCTGTCCCACAATTTGCTTGGCCCAGTGGTTGGCCCGACTCCTACTTCGAGCGCCGTGCCTCCCGCGATGGCAGCGGCGGGATCGTATGTCTTCGGCAGGGTTTCCGGGTTCATCTGGTAGATGCTGTGAGCCTGGTTGGTCGAGCCATAATACTGGATCGATATCGAGTTAAGCGTCTGGCCCTGCTGCACGATGTGCTTGTTCCTGAATATTCGATTGAAGGATGCCATCGCCGCATTGAACGTATCCGATACCGTCGGGACCACATCATAAAATGGTCTCATGACACGGAATGGGCTCGTGATGCCAGGATCCGGAAAATAGGAGAACCCCCATTTGAGCGCGCCATAGATCAGCCCGATGTCCTTGGCGAACGCCGCCGTCTCGAATACAAATTGACCTTGGGCACGACCACCTCCAGGTGTGTCGTCCATGGTTACGTCGTGTTTGCTTCCGTTGGCGCGCTTGTACCCTTCGGGGTGCTGTTCGAGTGCACCCTTCGTCGTGTCCGCACTGTGAAAGTTCGGCGGATAGTTCGGCGAGACCGGGGGATCGTCGCGTTTCGATTTGGGCTGCACACCCTTAACATCAACCATGACGCCGCCTTCGACCGCGCCGGGGATGCGGAGCAGCGTTCCGGCGGGCAGCGCGCGGGTCAAAGCATCCTCCTGCGGGCCCGCCGCCGCGGACCACCACGCCAACCGGCCCTGATTCTTTTGGAGGATCTCCGTTGCTTTGTCGGTGGTCCCGAAGTGCCGTTGCGACACCGACGAAAGCGTGTCGCCCTGTCGCGTCTCGTGCACGCTGGCACCCGCAGTTGTGGCCGACTGGGATTTCGCCTTCTCGTCCGGAAGGTACTTTTCCAAGTCGCCCGGTCCACTGACCCCCGGCGGGTGCACGGTTTGAATGAAACCGATCTGGTCCGTAACCGGGCTCTCGGCATCAGGGCTGAACCTGATGTCCACTCGCTCATAGGCGCCTTTGGGGTCTTTTCGCCCCTCGATGGCGGCATCGACGGTCTCACCCTTCAGCGTGAACGTTCCGCGCTTGGGCAGCTTGCCCTCATATGCCCAAGGCTCCAGGTCCCGCTGGATGGCGGGCTGAGCGAGGTGGGTGACTGGGCCGATAGCGGCCGGTGCCCGGCCCCGCTGCTGGACGACGTGCGCCAACTCGTGGGCGAGTAGCCGCTTGCCTTGGGCGGTTGCGGGTGAGTATCGGCCGGCGCCAAAAACAATTTCGTTCCCCAAGGTGTACGCCTGCGCTTGCACCGCCTGTGCGGCGTTTGCCGCTCGATCATCGGCATGGATACGCACGCGGCTGAAGTCGTAACCGAAGCGCGGCTCGAAGAAGGCACGGGCCTCAGAGTCGAGCGAACGACCCGGCGACGCAAGAGCGTCATACGCGATCACTGGCGCCTCTGGTCCGCAAGGCGCGGCGGGGCTGTCGCTCGGCTTCGGACGCAAAGCTGGCGAGCCCTCACGGCCCGGTTGCACCGCCAGCGGAGCAAAGGAGAGACTCGCAGGCGATGTCCGCATAACGGCATCGGCAATACGACTCGCTTCCCGCTCAAAGCGGTCGTCGTTCCGCGCAAGGCGGGCACCGGCATTCGTGCTATTGCTCGAGTGCTGAGAAGTCTTTGTTCGCAGCTTCGCGGCGAGCGGAGCAAACATGAGCACCCCAGGTTCGACGGAGGTCAGCTATGAACCACGGTAACGCACTCACCTCGATCGGACTCGTACCTGACGTCGCTGATGCCTTGTGAGCAAACATTGCTGAAACCTTCTTTGTTTTTCCTGATTTATTTGTGTCATGGCATGCCTCCGCTAGACGATCCAGCGACGCGTTCGCAGAGCCGGTAGAAAGTTGGGTCTTCGCGCCGGAGGCGTTCCTCCAGACGCGAGGTGATCCGGGCGTCCTGCTTGGCGTCGGCGAGCAGGTGGGTGAAGCCGAGCCTGGCCGCCTCCGCCGGGTCGAAGGCCGCGCCGGTCGACGGGAACAAGTATCGCAGGTAGACCCCACTATGCGGCGAGGCGGGACCGAAGCGGTGGAAGTCGAGGCACGCGGTCAACAGGAACTGTTCAATCGTCACGTTTAGGCTGGCCCGGTCGGGAACGGCCGCCCAGACTGCCGCATGCCGCTGGCTGAGCACCAGATCAAGCCCAAGGTCGGCGTAATACCTGATGAAGTTGACGTTCGTCCCGCCCAGGATTCCGCAGTTGGCGGCGTGGAAGCGCCGGGCGTCACATGAGCGCGACCACTCCCATTCGGCGGGCAGGCTCAGCCCGGCCCGGGCGAAGGCGTCTTCGACGATGCGGACCCCGTAGTGCTCATCGGCCACACTGTAGGTCTCGCGATGCTGAGCCAGCACCGGCGCGCCGGTCAGGCGGTCCGGCAGCGCCTGCCATAGGAACACGTCGGTGTCGATGTGCACGAACGGCTGGTCCTGGAGGCCGTACGTCACCAGCTTGCCAAGCGCCCACCAGCACGGATCCACATCCCGCAGCCGGTCGAGTTCGGTCGACACATGAGCGAACGGCAGGCCGAGGCGGTCGATGAGCAGCGCCCGGCCGGGGCTGTCAGTGATCAGGACGGTCTCGGGGTAGTGAGCCTGCGCCAGCCGGAGCGACAGGCCCCAGGCCAGCAGGTGGTGGACGGGCTCGCGCCAGCAGAAACCCTGGCCCGCTTGGTAGGGCCTGCTCCAGAACGACCAGACTGCGCGCATCGCCGCGGCTCCCGTGCGGTTACTCAATGCGGATCGGCACGGTCGGCAGGGCGCCGGTGACCACTAGCGGGGTGTTCGGGTTGGTGCTGGCGCCGGTTGGCCACCTGATTTGCGCGGGGACCGAAGCGGTGATGGAGAACTTGAACGCCGTCGGGGGCTGGCCTGGAACGACGCCGGGATTACCTACGACGTTGAGGGGAACGCTGACGGATGTTCCTCCCGCGGGGATGCTCGCGGGGGCCGGGACGATAGTCCCCGCCCCGTTTGTCGTGCCGTCAATGTTCAACACGTCAACTGTGACCGGCGTTTCGGCGAGAACCGGGTAGTTGACGCTAACCAGCGCTTGGAGGCCATTGGTGGGCAGGGTGTGCTGCGGGTTAGTCCCCGTGACGAACAACCCTGTCACGCCGCCGGCGAAGTCGACAATCACCGTAACCGTGAGGGGATCGCCCGGGTACCTGGGATTGACGACGTTCACGGCGACCACCTGAAGGATCGGGGCGACATTGAGCCATCCGTCGAAGTCCGTGGCGACCTCGTTGCCGCCGGAAGGGAGGTTCAGGCCGATCCGTGGCGTGCCGTCAAGCCGGTTGCCCCCAGGTTTGCCGAGGGCCCGCCCGTCCAGGTACGCCGGTGCGGCCGAGCCAGTGGCGTAAATCAGCTGGCCGGGGAGCCGGATGCGCATCCTGACCCACTGCCGGTCAAGCGCGTTCGGAAGCAGGAGGGGGTTGAGAGTCTCGATGAGACGTGTCATCACATCGACGTTCGCTTGCAGCTTCCAGGTGATGACCGAGCCGGTCAGGGCGACCGCGCCGTCAAAGACCGTTGCGGTGCGCAACATATCGAACGGTGCCGACTGGAGCAGTTCGAGGGTCACGATGACGTTGGCTCCGCTGAGGGGACAGTCCGGCGTCGGCGCCAGGTCCAGGGTGATCGTGAGACCGCTGACGACGAGCGCGTCCAGCGTCACGACGTCGTCGTTCACCCAGCTGATCCCGGTGACGTGGAGGGCCTCGACGGTAGTCGGCGGGGCGATGGTGGTCAGCGGGTTGAATATCTTCCGGCACTCGTCGACCGTCGCGCCGGAAGGGTTGGCGTCAGTAGGCGGGGCGTAGTGGATGCAGGCCAGCGGCGCCCGGAAAACCTGAATGGAGGTGGGGCGCTGGGCCGGGTTCTCGTCGCTGCCGCAAGGCGGCCATTCGATCTGGCCGGTCGCGGTGCGCGCCGGGATGGTCCAGTAGTCACCGCTCTGATAGGTACCGATCGGTCTCAGCACGGGACTCGTCGGCTGAGGGTCGAAGGTGACCTGGATGCCGTTCTCCAGGTCGATCGCGGAACCCGGTGACAGCGGGATACCTGTCGGCGTGACCGCGGGGCCGGACATATCCCAGCGACGCATACGCGCGTTCTTGGCCGGGTCCACCGACAGGGTCTGGTCCGCGGGCACGTCCAGCGTGAAGAACGGGTCCGTGTCCGTCGGGCTGGTGCCCAGTATCTGGTACAGATTCCCCGGACCGTTCGCTGGCTGCCCGAGCTCGAACGTGTCGTCGGTCAGCTCTACCCACTGCCCCACCTGGAAGCCGAGGTTGGTGTCCGGTGGTGGAGGGCTGACCCAGACCGTCGACCCGGAAACCTTGCTGATCGCCGTGACGACTGAGCCGTTCTCCCGGGACCACTTGAAGGTGGCCTCTCTCTCCGAGCCGCCGTTGTGGATCTCCACCCGGTACAGCTGGTTCTCGATGCCCTGGTACCCGGCGGCCGCGACCGGCCCACAGCCGCACTCGGCTGCCGGACCGGTGGTGCTGGCCAGCATGGTCCCGGTGCTCGGCGGGGGCGCGGGCGTTGCGTACATCTCCTGGCAGCATGACGGCGCGGAATCGGTGCTGCCCGGCTGCGGCTGGGGAGCGAGTACCACGTCGGCGACCACTTGCCAGACCGTCTGCAGCCGCGCCGTCGTGTCGGCCTGGCCGAGGGCCGGCTCGCGCAGGCACGGGTCGTCCAGGGCGGTCTGCAGGCGCTGCCACACCTGGAGCCAGACCTGTATGACGGATTTCCCGGCAGCGGCGTTCAGCTGGGAGAGCAGGGATCCGGCGTCCGGTTGCCCCGGAGGAATGATCAGGTAGGGCTGGGCGTCATAGGTAACGTCGGCGGGGTTCTCGCACAGCAGGCCGTTGACGTAGTACCGGCCGGGGCCGATGTGGATCTCGTTGTCGCCGGGCACCATGATCTGGAAGCCGGCGTCTGCGGCGGGGCCGCCGTACTGGCCGACGGCGTCGATGGTCCGCGTCTGGGACTCGTACGCGTCGATGAATTGCTGCTCGTTCGCGTCGGCATCCAGCGCGACGCGCCCCTGCTGCTCCAGCACCGCCGTGTAGTTCTTGCCGCGGTTGAACCTTATCTGGCTGAAGTCACCTTGCATTCTCTCTGTCCCTCGCCGTTTCTCTGGCGGCTGCGCTAGATCAGCCCAGCGCCGATTCCAGGAGCGTCCGCCGGCTGGTCGCACCGCTGCGGGTGGTAGCCGTAAGCGGCCGGCACGAGCGGGAAGCCAGCCTGCCGGGCCGGGTGGATGAAGACCCCGCTCTCGATGAGCGCGGGCAGGTACTCGGGAACTCGCAGCTGGACATTGCTGACCGCCTCCGTTTCCTGGATCTGGAGATAGGCACCCAGTTGCGAGCCGTTATCCGCGCCAGCCCAGATCGCCATGGGCACGTCGCCGCTGAGCAGCGCGTAGCCGGGCTGGCCATACCGGAGGGTGACGAAGGCAGGCTCCAGCGCGGGTTCCAAGGCGGCGCTCGGGGGCAGGCAGCGGTAGCGGCGAGGCGTGATGGACGCGAACGGCAGTGCGCAGAACCGGACGCAGCCGGCCTGCTGGCGGCTGGCCAACACCGCCGCCGTCGTCCAGGGATCGTGGCGGCCGAGGCACGCGCGGAAGATGCAGTTGGATGCCAGGGTCAAGGTCCGGGTGCCGACCTTGCCGATGACCGTGCTGGCCTCGATGTGCAGGTCGGCTCCGGCGCTGGCCAGGTCGGGACCCGCGTAGGCGACGTAGAACGGCGACGTCGCGTCGATGATGCTGTTGCAGATCCTCGTGGTCCCGCTGGGGTCCGCGGCGACCGGCCCGCTGATCACGCGGTCGAGGGACAAACTGGATCCGGTAGCGGTGACCTCGATGCTGGGGTCGCCGGGTGAGAGCGGCTCGCCATCCGGGAGCAGCCTCAGGCCGGGCACGAGGGTGGTGTCGGCGACGTGGATAGCGACCGGCACCTCGCCGCTGACGCGTAGGTGGCCGGCCAGCCACACGCCGTTGATCAGCAGCAGTCCGGCGGGGCCCGCCGGCTCGGCCACGCCCGTGACCTCGATGTCGCCGGTGATCGTGACCCTGGAGGTGGTCCAGGTCACCTCGCGCGGGTCGCTTGCCGGGACCGGCTGGCCAGCAACCATAACCAGGCTGCTGCCGGTCGGCAGCAGCACCGTCACCGGGCCGACCGTCAGGCACTCGAAGCCGGGCAGCACGATGATGCCCTTGGGGCCGGCCTGCTGACCGCTCCAGGCGTTCCAGGCCGCGACCGCTCCGGGCAGGTCGTCGAAGGAGGTCCAGGCCGGGTCCGCGCCGGCCAGGTCGGGGAAGGAGCCGACGATCGCGCGGAAACCCGTGTCGTTCGGATCAAGCTGGCCCAGCGCAGCGGACCGGTCATAGGGACCGCCGCCGATCGCGGCCGGGAACCCGTACAGGTAGTTGACCTGCAGTGACACCGGCGGCGTGAGGCCCGGGCCGTACTGGATCCGGCCGAGCTCGGGATCGATGGCTATCATGCCGTCGGCCACGGTGCACCAGGAGCCGCCGGGCCGGTCCGCGAGGTTCGCCCCGTAGACCTGGCTGACGTCGACGGGAATGCCGTCGGCGGTGAGCAGGACGCTCGCGTCCGCCCCGTAGGAAGCGGTGAGCTCGCACCGCCCGATCGGCAGCGGGATATCCGCCCGGGTGGTCAGGCTGGTGAAGGCGGGACGGGGCTGGGCGCTGGAGAAGATCGGCATGTCGTGGCCGAGCGGGCTGAACCGGTACTGCCCGTCGCCCAGCGCGGTTGCGGGCTGGCCGATCACGGGCCAGCTCTGCCACCGCCACAGGTGGACCGCGACGTCAGTGAGATTGGACCGGCCCGGCCCGTGCAGGGCGATGTCGAGCGGCGTGGTATCGGGATCGGCGGCGCCGCGGGACCGCGGCGCGATGCGGCGCACGTCGATGGTGCGGTTCGTCACGTCGAAGGCGGTATCCAGGAGGCCGAACGTCGTGCCGTGACGCAGACTGAGCGTCGCGTCATGACCGGGGTCGACGAGGCGCATGCTCACCGTGGTGATCAGCCGGCGGAACTGCTCGACCGCGAGGGTGGCGCGTCCGGAGATGTCGGCGGTCACCTGCTCCAGCGCCAGCAGCGTGCCCTTGCGCTGGCGGTAGCCGATCGTGTTGGCGACCTCGGCACGGCTGTCGGAGCTGGCCGCGGCGATCTCGTAGATCGAGTTGTAGCCGAGCAGGTCGGCGATGTACGGGATGACCCAGGGCGCGCACGTCTCAATGAACTGGTCGTCGTACAGCTGGGTGATGTTCTCCTCGACGACGGCGGACTGGGCGGCCATGACGGCGAACAGTGCTTGCAGTTGCCCGCCGTTGGCGGCGTCGCGGGTGCGGTAGACGGCCGGGAGGAGCGTGTACAGCGCCTTCGCATCGAGGCTCACGGTGACCACGCCCCGATCCGGCCCTGGGTTGCGGTATCGAGCTGGAGTAGTTCGGCACCGGCCGGCGGCTGGGGCCCGCTGACGCAGAGCATCGCCGGGCCGGGACCGGCAGGCGCTGTCCCGCTCCGCGTCAGCCCCTGGAGCTGGACCGCGGTGACGCCTGCCACCTGCTGGATGATCCCGATGATCTCGCTCGCCGCGACGCCCTGGCCGAACTGGCGCTGGCCGAAGACGAAGGCGGCGGTCAGGTCCTGCCATACCTGGGCCAGGACCTGGGCCGGAGCGTAGTTGGCCTGGTCGACGACGACGGCCGCGCCGAAGGTGAACAAAACGGGCTGGTACGACGCGATCCGCAACGGGACATGCGGGTCCCCGCTGAGCCGGATCGCGGCGGCCAGGCTGGTAACGACGGGATCGTCGTCGCTGAGCACAGCGCCGCCCACGCCGGCCACGGTCAGGAAGACGCCGCGGATGTCGCCGAACCAAGTCCAGGTCGCGAGCGCCATGCCGATGCCGGCGAAGCCGAGCGCGTAATTCTGGTAGTCCTCGAGGGAGACGACGCGGCCGACCGTCAGCGTCGGCAGCGGCGCGCTAGCCCGGGCCTGGCCGGTGGTGGCCGGATCGGCGCCGCCGGACGCGGCGCTCGGGTTGATGACCGACAACAATCCCTGCGGGCGGTCCAGCGCCTGGTTGAGCTGCCCGGCGCTGACCATGCCAGCGCCGCCTGCGCCGATGCGGTAGACGGCGCGGATGTTCGCCAGGCCGGTCGGCGGCCGCGCTCCCTGAACCCCGTTGCCGAACTGCACGACCGTATAGCCGGCCGCGTTCGTGCTCGTGACGAACACTCGGTCGGTCGGCCCGGCGGTGAGCAGGCTGGCGGTCTCGTGCCACCGCAGGTTGTTGACCCAGACCTGCAGGGTGGACGCGGAGCCGGTTCCGTTCGGCGCGGGCAGGTAGGTCAGCGGAGCCTGCTTGAGCGTGAACTGCAGGGCGGGGTTGGTCGCGTCGCCGGAGCCGAGAATCTCCTGAACGGTCTGCCCGTTCGTGGCCAGGACGGCGTTGGCGTTCACCGTGACCGTGCTGGCGTCGTAGATGCCGGTCAGCGGGCTGGCCAGGGTGAGGGTGGCGACGTCGCCGGTGACCGAGACGCTCTGCACGACGGCCGCCTCCCCGGCCTGCGGGTCGGTGGTCGCGGCCGGCAGCAGCGTGATGTTGCCCGGGGCGACGCTCAGCGTTCCGGGTATGCCGCTGAGCGTCGTCACCGTCCACAGCAGGTTCCCGGTCATCGGGTCGGTGCCGGGCGGGAAGCTGCTGGTCACGAACACCTGACCCGCCGCGGCGGCCGAGCTGCCGGACTGGCCGACCGGGGTGAAGATGCCGCTCAGCGGGCTGTTCGGCACCTGGATTCGCAGGTACCTGCCGGACACACCGATCGGCCGGCCCGGCGCGATCTGCTGGCCGCCGGTGACCGGTACCGACGAGCGGGACACCGGGGCCAGCATGCCTGGCTGCCGCGGGTACGCCGTGTCCTGGCCCCAGCTGGTGTTCGGCAGGCTGGCCGGAGTGAGCTGGGCGCTCTGCAGGTACGCAGTGACGTTTGCGGTCTGGTCGACGATGGTCTCGACCGCGGTGGCGAGCGCGACGGACTTTCCCTTCTTGCTCACGTCCTGGTATCCGGCGGACGGCAGAGGGCCGCCGAGCGCCAGCGTCAGCCTGGTCGTCTTGACGGTCAGCGTGTAGTAGCCCGGGCCGGTCTCCGCTGTCCCGGTGATCTGGAAGAACCAGGCCTTCGATCCGGTCGTGAAAACGGCGAATTGCGGCGGACCGTTCGGTGGCTGGCCTGGCGTCGCTGGGGCGGGCGGCTCCACGCCGGGGTAGGAGGCGTCCAGGCTGATCTGGTCCAGTTCGTTGAAACTGTTGGTGTAGTCCCAGGTCGACCCCGGAGAGATATCGGACGGGTACCCGAGCACGTTCGGGATGTTCTGGCCGGCCAGGGTCAGCGGGCTCGGTGCCTGCGCCCCGAAGAGCGCGGCCTTCTTGCGGAATACGAACAGGCAGGCCTGGCTAGCGTCGGCAGGCACCGAGAGGACGTCGGCGAGCGGTCCGTCCCACCAGATCTGAGTGTTGCCGTACGTCGCGCTTCCGACGGTGGTGTCCGTTGCGACGGCGGTGACGTAATGAAAATCAGCGGGCCCGGCGGGCAGTGGATTGCCTGCCTCTGCGCTGACGAACAGCAGCGCGTCGCCGGGGTTGACGTTGTTCGCGGTTCCCGCGATCCAGGTGCTGGTGTCCTGCCCGTTCAGTTGCCACGGGACGGTGGTCTGCACGGGGAGCGCGTTCCAGCTG
>Ga0306920_100016176_pt1 | contig 10259 bp, 11 predicted proteins | sample flu12Cox44000170_FD_204666 | JGI IMG/M metagenome (GOLD analysis project Ga0306920, IMG submission 204666) | Lab enrichment of tropical soil microbial communities from Luquillo Experimental Forest, Puerto Rico - flux4day.12C.oxic.44.000.170 (v2)... | ecosystem: Environmental > Terrestrial >...
GAGCCGGCGGGCCGCCTCGGCGATGGCCGCGGGCGTGGCGGCATCGGCCAGCGTGTCCACCTCGCGGGACTTCGAAATATCCCAGTTCTGTCAGAAGCGGCAGGCGTAGGCAACGTCCGTGAGGATCTCGAGGAACTGGCCGAGCGTCTGCTTGGTTCTTGACGAGAGCCGGGTTCAGGGGGCAGGATCATGCGATTAGGGGCGGAGCAGGCCCGGGCTCTAGGCCACGGCCCCGGCAGATCGACGGCGATCCCAGGATCCTCTCACCGGCCCCACCGAAGCGGTCGGGCGGTGTCGTTCTCAGCGATCATCTACGTCACACCCAAGGGGGGACGCATGGCGCAGCCGACATCATCGAAGGCTACCCGACGTGATTTCATGAAACTCGCCGCCGGAGGGGCCGCGGGCGTCGCCGCAGGTCCCTTCATCTCGCGGCACGCGGAGGCCAAGCCTACCTCGATCACGTTCGTGCGCGAGAGCGCATATGTCAAGAATTTCGACGAGCACTTCATCAAGGTGCTGATTCCCGCCTACCAAAAGGCTACGGGGATCAAGATCGACTTCCAGATCCAGGCGGCGGGCGGAAGCGCGGTGCCGCAACTGGTCTCCATGGTCGAGAACAAGTCGGGGGCCGACGTCGCCTGGGTGCAACAAGAGTGGCTCTACCGCGACGCCCTGCTCGACGTGTCCGACATCGCCGAGGCAGTGGGCAAGGAGCAGGGGGGATGGTACGAGGAGATCAAGCTCCTCTCTGTCGACAAGGGCAAGTGGAAGTCCGTACCCCAGGCCAACATCGGCCAGGTGATGGTCTACCGGAAGGATTGGTTCGACGAGGCCGGCATCAAGAAGTTCCCCGACACCTGGGACGAGTTCCTGGAAGCCGGGATCAAGCTCAAGGCGAAAGGCCATCCCTTCGGCATGTCCATGGGTCACGGCTTCGCCGACAACTACTCCTGGCTCTACCCCCTGCTCTGGTCCTACGGGGTGACGGTGATGGACAAGGACGGCAAGAAGGTCGCGCTCGACAGCAGCGAGACCGCCAAGGCCGTCGAGTACGTGAAGCGGCTCTACAAGGAAGCCTGCCTCGAGGACTGCATCGGCTGGCTCGACCCCGCCAACAACAAGGCGTTCCTGACCAGCCAGATCTCGTGCACCAACAACGCCTACAGCATCATGGTCTCGGCCAAGCGCGACCTGCCCGACATGGGAAAGGTGATCGACCACGCGCTCAATCCCAAGGGCCCCAACGGCCAGCGGTACCACGCGCTGGTGCCGGTGACGCACGGGATCTTCTCGTTCACCAAGGACCCGCAGGCGTCCAAGGACTTTCTCCGCTGGATCATGGACCCGAAGCAGTACCGCCCCTGGATCGCATCCGGTGACATGTACTTCGCGCCGTATCTCCACGCTTTCGACAAGGCGCCGGAGTGGGACATCGAGCCGCGCGTGAAGCCCTTCCAGAAGGTGCTCGAGACCGGCAAGCTCACCTCGTGGCCGGCGCCCGCCAACCGGCAGCACGGGGAGGTCATCAATCGCTGGATCGTGATCGACATGTTCACCAAAGCCTGCACGGGGCAGGCAACCAAGGCCGTCATCGCCGAGGCCGTGGCGCAGCTCAAGCAGATCTACGGGTAGGCGGACGGGGCAGTCGTGAGCAAGATCCTCGAGGCGCGGGCGCCAACGCTGGCCGCCCACGCCCCTCGCCCTCTCGCGCTGCGCAGGCTCTTCGATCGAGAGTCGACGTTCAGCTGGCTCATGATGACGCCGCCGCTCCTTTTCCTGCTGGCCTTCCTTGGATACCCGTTCTTCTACGGCGTGTATCTGAGCTTCTATCATCGCGAGGTAGCCGGTCTCCCGACCTTCGTCGGCCTCGGCAATTTCGTCAGGCTCTCGAACGATCCGATCTTTTGGCAGGCGGTCCGAAACACGATCCTCTTCACCGCGGTCGCGACCGTGCTGAAAGCCTCGGGGGGGCTCGGCATGGCGCTCGTGATGAACCAGACCTTCCGGGGGAAGGAACTCACGCGCGCCATGCTGCTCCTGCCGTTCATCGTGCCCACCGTGCTGAGCACGGTGGCGTGGCAGTGGATCCTCGATCCCGGCATGGGGCTGTTCAACCGGTTGCTCGTGACCAGCGGACTGGCCCAGACAGGCCCGTCGTGGCTCGGCACGCCGGCGCTGGCCATGACGTCGATCATCATGGTGAACACGTGGCGCGGTCTGCCCTTCTTCGGCATCTCGATCTTGGCCGGGCTGCAGACCATCCCCGCCGAGCTGCACGAGTCGGCCACCATCGACGGCGCCGGCACCTGGGGGCGCTTCCGCTACGTCACGCTGCCCGCTTTGCTGCCCGTGATCTTCATCGTGACCACGTTCTCGATCATCATCACCTTCTTCGACTTTCAGCTCGTCTACGTGCTCACCGGCGGCGGCCCCGCCAACTCCACGCACCTGATGGCGACCTACGCCTACAGCATCAGCATGGGGGCGGGCAAGATGGGGCTCGGCTCCGCGGTTGCGCTCAGCATGGTTCCCGTCCTGGGGTGCCTGCTGGTGCTGCTCACCGTGTACGTGCGTCGCCGGGACTGAGCCATGGTCGGCGAGCTGACCTGGCAGAAGCGGCTCTTCGGCCTGTGGCTGCCCCTCGCCGTGTTCCTCGTCGTGGCGCTGTTCCCCTTCACGTGGATGGCGGCCACGTCCCTCAAGACCAATGCGGAGCTGTACGACCCCAAGGCCTCGCCGCTGGCCATCAAGCACCCGTCGCTGGTGCACTACATCTCCCTGCTCACCGAGACCAACTTCCTGACGTGGGCTGCCAACACTATGCTGGTGGCCGTGATCGCCACCGCCCTGTCCCTGTTGCTCGGGATGATGCTCGCCTACCCGCTGGCGCGCATGCGGTTTCGCGGTGCTCCCCTCCTGGCGGTCGCCGTCGCCGTGACGTACCTCATCCCGCAGACGCTCCTCTTCGTGCCGATGGCCGACCTGATCCAGCGGATGCGGCTGGGCAACACGCTGAGCGCCGTGATGCTGACCTACCCCACGCTCCTCGTGCCCTTCATCGCCTGGCTCCTGATGGGCTACTTCAAGACGGTGCCGAAGGAGCTGGAGGAGCAGGCGCTCATCGACGGGGCGAGCCGCTTTCGCGCCATGACCCGGGTGATCCTCCCGCTCTGCATGCCCGGCTTCATCTCCGCGGGCATCTTCGCTTTCACGCTGTCGCAGAACGAGTTCCTGTACGCGCTGCTCTTCCTCACCCGCTCCGACATGCGCACTATCCCGGTCGGCGTCGTCGGCGAGCTGATTCGCGGGGACGCCTTCTACTGGGGTCAGCTCATGGCGGGGGCGCTGCTGGGGTCGATTCCGGTCGCGCTAGTCTACTCGTTCTTCGTGAAGTACTACGTCGCCGGCCTCACCGCGGGGGCGGTCAAGGGCTGACCTCCCGGCGCCGACCCAGCAGCGGGCGGTGCCATCGCGTCCTTCGATCCTCGTCGACACGCCGGGGCCCAGGTTGCTCTGCTCGTCTGGCTCTATCCGGAAAGAGTAACCGTGTAGATTTGCTGGGCCTTCCTCGACTTTCCATGACGGACTCGGGTAGGTGATTGAATCTGCGCGCCCTTCCCTCGCATGTTGCATCGGCATCGGCTTTGCTTCCTAGCGTCTGAAGGGAGGGCGATTCGATGACCATCCCCCACGCGTTGCTGAGCAGTCTCCGGAGCTCCCGACAGACCACGTCGGCATCGTCGAAGCTGTGGTTCGGCCTAGTAGTTGTTGCCGTCACGACGCTCCTCTCGGCGCCGACGGCCAAGGCTCAGCCGGAGCCGGTCCTCAGCTTCGAGGGAAGGGTGACCTCCGTCTCGCCCCGGGAAATGCTCGTCGCGGCCGAGCGTGAGGGCGTCGTCGTTGACGTCGTGATGGTCGACTTGGCGCGCATCCCCCAGAGCGAGACTCGTCAAATTGCGCAGGACGACGTAGTGGTCGTGGTCGGCTTCATCCGGCGACCGGGCCACCGGGTCATCGCGACATCCGTCCAGCCGGTCAGCCGCTGGTTTCCAACAACTCCAGCGTGGATGCGACCGGGGCCCTGACCCAAGTCGCAGGATCGCTCCGGAAAGCGTCAGAAGCGCCCTCGGTCACCCCATTCGCCCTCGAAGGCCATCGACGCTGCGGAGGAGCTGGTCGAAGTCCGGCGTCTGACCGCCCGGCGTGACATGATTGACGAGCTCGGGAAGCAGCTGCGACAGGCCTTCGGAAGTCTCCTGCGGCGTGAGGTTCGCATGTCGCGCGATTTCGTCGAGGCCCCTCTCGCCGAAGATCTGGCCCATCGCATTCGGCGCGATCGGCATATTCTGACCACTTCCAACCCAGGACTGGGCGTGCTCACCGAAGCCGGCACGCTGCATCTGCTCGAGCAGACCGCCCAGGCCACCGCTGGTCCCCGACGGCGTACCGCCACCGAGCATCTGCCCGAGCATGCCGCCGAGGCCGCCGCCACCGGGTTGCGACCCGCCCCCCCGACTTGCGAGCATCGAGAGCACTACGGGCAGGAGCGCCATCATGATGTTAGACCCGCCGCCGGCCGCGGCCGGGGTCTGGGCGGGACGCTCACCCCCCTGCTGACCAAGGCCCCCACCCAGTGCACTGCCGAGCAAATCGTCGAGAAGTCCCATGATCTCGTTCCCCCACGGGCTAAGCGCCCAACCTGCGACAGAATCTCGGGTCCCTCGCGAGTCGAGCGCGGGAGGCTGCTTCCCGCCTACGCTCTCGACGCGGGCTTGGAGCATACCGCATCCGGAGATCGAGGCAAGGGGGGCCTCGGGTACGGGCTGCCGATGAACCGGCGTCTTGCTCGCGAATCTGCGAAGATTCAGTCGCCGCGGCTTATGCGGCGCGACCAGCGACCACTGACATGACTTTGGCTCGCAAGAAGGTGAGGCCGCATGCGAACGATAGCGCGCGGATCCGCATTCGCGCTCCTGGGAGCGATCCTGGCCATCATGACTGGCTGCGCCTCCCTGCACTCGGCCGGCGGAGAGCCGATAACCGGCATCGATCAGATCGTCGGCAAGTGGGCGGGCACAATCACCCCGGGGCACGATAGCGTCAGGGAGCCCTTCTATCTGACCATCACGCCGGATGGCAGGCTGGTCGCCGAGTGGGGCGTGGATACCTCCTGGGGAACCGTGACGCTTCGAAACGGCCAGGGCACCTTTGAGATGAAACCACCGATCGCCCAGGGCTCGATCAGGCTCTATGTGGACAGTGGCAAGCGCACCCTGGTCATGGCGGGAGTGGTGCCTTCGTTCCTCGCCGAGATGACCCCCCGGCATTGAGCCTTGCCACGACTGGAGGCCGATCGCAATTTCGAAGGGAGCCGTTATGACCGTATACGCGGGTTCGGTCCACTCGAACCCGGCGCAGCTAATGACCGAACGTGGGCGTGCCGAGCCAGCCCATCTTCGACACATCGAGCATGACGTCGTCCGGTCCGGTCCACTTCACCTCGACGTTGCCTTCTGTCTCCGGCCCGACGCCGAGCGCCTGCTCGACGTCATGACGGCGTCGCGACCCTGCGGCGGTGAGCCGCTCGGCGATCGCCTCCAGGCTCTCGACCTGAAAGCCGATGTGGTGGATGCCGGAGAAGCTCTTGCCGCGTTCGATGCCGGCCGCTGTATCGTTCTTGAAATTGAGGATGGCGAGGTTGATGTCGCCGTCAGTGAGGAAGACGCCGCGCGTCCCGGGATCGTCTACCTTGCCGACTTCCTTCATGCCGAAGGTCTCGACGTAGAACTTCGCGGTCTTTTCGACGTCCTGGGTGGACAGCGCAATGTGCTTGATCTTCGGCATCGGTATCCTCCACGTGCTCGGTCTGGTCGGCCACGGGAGCCTTGAAGCATTCCAACCTGCGTAGCAATATCACGCTTGTGACGGTCCGAGGTCAAGAGACGAGGACGGCAGGTGGCGGCAGGCCCCGCAATCACTGACGCCGTCCTTGACTCTTTCCCGTCACCCGCATACGATCCCGCCACCTGTCCGACTATTCCCAGCTCGTAAGCTCGGGAGGACTCGGGATGCTGTGCCCAAGTTGCCACGCCGTATCGATCATGCTCGCGAGCGATGATTTAGTGTCGTGGTTCGACGGACGGCAACCGGGATCTACTGGGAGTTGGCCAATAGGCTGCGTCAGCTCGGCGTCAGGCCGCGGTCGTCGTAGCACGGGCGCATCGCCGGATCGGAGGAAGAACGTCGATGCCGATGGTTGAGCCGGTTTTCAATCCGCGCCTGCCCGAATTTCACGCGAATCCGTACCCCTTCTACCACGCGTTGCGCGAGAAGGATCCCGTCCACCAGAGCCCCCTGGGCTTCTGGGTCCTCACGCGCTACGACGATGTCGTCACGAGCTTGCGCGATTCGCGCTATGGCCGCGATGGCTTTGCCCCATTGATCGAAGCTGTCTATGGGCCAGAGACCGCGGAGGGCAATCTTCCGCGCTCGATGCTCATACGAGATCCCCCTGATCACACCCGCTTGCGCTCGCTCGTGAACAAGGCGTTCACGCCCCGCGTGATCGAGGGGATGCGCGCGCGAATCCAGATGATCGTGGAGCGCCTCCTCGACAAGGTACAGGACGCTCGGTCGATGGACGTCATTGACGATCTGGCGTATCCCCTGCCCGTCACGGTGATCTGCGAGATGCTGGGGGTCCCGCTCGACGACCACGAAGCGATCAGAGGCTGGTCGTCCGATATCGCCCGAAGCCTCGATGCCATCGGCCTCCTGGCGGACCCGGAGATCGTGGCGCGAGGCGTGGCAGCCCGGCGGAATCTCACCGACTACTTCCGTCGTCTGCTCCCGGAGCGTCGCAAGCACCCGCAGGCGGACCTCCTCAGTCTCTTGATCGCCGTCGAAGAGCAAGGGGACAAGCTGAATGAGGGTGAGCTCCTCGCCATGTGCTTGCTCCTGTTCATTGCCGGTCACGAGACCACGGTGAATCTGATCGGCAATGGCACGCTCGCCCTGCTCGAGCATCCCGACCAGATGGCAAAGCTCAGAGACGATCCCGTGCTCATCGCGTCCGCCATCGAGGAGCTCTTGCGCTACGACAGCCCGGTCCAGTGGACGGCCCGAATCACCAATTCCGACGTCGAGATCGGCGATCGCACGGTCCCGAGCGGAAGTATGGTCATCGCCGTCATCGGCGCGGCCAATCGGGATCCCCGCCATTTTCAAGATCCCGACCGCCTCGACATCGTGCGTGCCGACAATCGCCATGTGTCGTTTGGATTCGGCATTCACTTCTGCCTGGGGGCGCCTCTTGCCCGAGTGGAGGGTCAGATCGCCTTGGGCATGCTCCTCCGTCGAATGCCAGACCTGGCTCTCCAGGCAGGGGCTACGACGGATCGGCGAAAGTCTTCCGCGCTACGAGGGCTCCAGACTCTCCGAGCGACATTCTAGGGATCGCGGTCGATAGAGGCACGGCGGGGCGAAGTCTTTCGACGTTTCCTGCCCTGGAGATGTGCTTACTGCTCGCCGTTTCCTTGACAAACGCAGCCGGCCTCGCATAGCGTTCCTGCGCATTCCGTTTCCGGCCACTCGGCTACGGGGAGGCTCAGGATGCGCTCAGGCTCCTGTCCGGGGCAGCAGATGCCAACGCCTCAGCCCTCTCACATTGTGTGGGGAGCAATCTCTACCTCGCTTCCGATTGTGCTTGTATTGATCCTGCTCCCTGCGCTGGCCTTTGCCACTCCTCCGGATCCCTCGTGGATCGCCGGAATCTACGACGGCGCTGACGGCGATGACATTGTGATCCTCGTCTATCAAACCTCCGCGGCCAGCGCGCCTGCTCCGTCGCCGGTCGGCCCACTTCCCTGCCTGCCGGGGACGTTCCTCGAGGACATTGCCCGCATCGTGTTCGGCAGTCGTTTCACGCCTGGTCCTCGGTCACCTCCTATCCTTTTTTCCGCTGAGTTCGCTTACGTCTTCAGTTCCTTGCCACCCCCTGGCACGAGGCGCGGAAGCTCTCGCCGCCCTGCTTTCTATCAGTACGACCCGCCTGTGCCACTGGGGCGACCGTCCAGCGCTCCGCTCTTCCAGAGAGCACCCAGAGACATTCAGCAACTACGAGTGCGTCTCGGCCTGCAGATCAGCAGATTGAGGCCCTCGGATGACCAGGATCGAGAACGTTCCTCGTATTGTCCCCGCGGTTCGCTCAACAACCACCCCACGAAGGAGGAGACATCATGATCGGACGCCGGGCCCTGCTCGCCATCACGTGCTTGCTTCTCGTCGGATGTGGCACTACTGCTTCGACCCCGTCGGCCAAGGTGGCACCGACCGTCGACGTCACTGGGAGGTGGTCCGGCACCTACGCGACTAACGTAGGCCCCATGCCGGTGGAATTGACCCTGAAGCAAAACGACGCGGACGTCACGGGCGACGCTCACATAGCGGGTGACTCCTGGACGACCTCTACTTACAAGGGCGCCATCAAGGGAACGGTGAGCGGCAACACCTTCTCCTACACCTACCCGGGAGGGGGCGGTGAAGTGACCGTGAACGCGTCGCAGATGCAGGGCAGAACGGACAGCGGCAAGACGCTTCTCATGCAGCGGAGTCAGTGAGCCGATTCAGGCAGGAGGCCCAGCCTTCTGGTGCCTCGAGAAACTCCGACCGCGATCCCGGAGACCCGCGGCTTTAGCCGTGGCTGCTCATGCGCGCCCCCTCGTCAGGCCCGCGGCCAGGTAACGGCGAAGCGCGTAGAAGATCACGATCGGCGGCACGGAGTAAATGAGGGCCGTCGCCATCATGTAATTCCACGGGGCCTCGTCGCTGTTGAAGAACTGGGCGATCGCCACGGCCACCGTCATGTTTCGGCTCGAGGACAGTAACAGGTACTGGTACAGGTACTCGTTCCAGGCGAGCAGGAGAGCGAAAGTTCCCACGGCGATCAGCGCCGGAGTCATCAACGGTACATAGATGCGCTGATACATTTGCCCGGGGGACGCACCGTCCACCTGCGCCGCCTCGTCGAGCTCTACCGGGATCAAGGTCGCGTACTGCCGCAGGATCAAGATGGCGTACGGCGCCGCGAAGGTGACATTGACCGCGACGATCGCCCAGAGAGAATTCGCCAGCCCGTAGTTCGCCATGAGGCGATAAAAGGGAATGATCAGGAAGGACGCCGGTACCGCATAGGTCAAGAGAGGAGCATTCACGAGCATCCACCGCTTGCTCACGTGCATGCGTCCGAAGGCAAAGCTCGCCAGCGATCCGATCACCAAGGTCAAGGCCATCGTCATCAAACCGATGAAGAAGCTGTTGCCGAACTGGTGCCAGAAGTCCTCGACCAGCCAATATCCTTGGGTCAGGACGGTCTGAAAGCTGTGCAGCGACGGGTCCGGCGGCCAGATGAGGCCCTCGAACTCGATATCACCCTCGTCTCGGTCGAGCGCGATCAGCAGCATGTTGTAGACAGGCACCAGGGACCAGACGAGGAGCACGATGCCGAGGATTCCCGAAGCCACGTCGGTGAGAATCCGCCGGAGCCGACGGGGCGGCCGCCGCATCGGCCCGCGAGGAGCCCTCACAGCTGAACCTCCCGCGCCTGGACCGCGCGCATCAAGATGATGGCAATCGGGAGCAGCACCGGGAGGGCGGACATGACGGCGGCGACACCGAGCGATGGTTGGGCGGCATCGAAGGCGTAGTGGATGCCGAGCGTCGCCAGCACGTCCGTGGAGTAGAACGGCGCGCCTTCGGAGACCAGAGCGACGGTGGTGAAATCACCGACGGTCCAGAGGGTGAAGAGCAGGGTGCAGACTAGATAGAGATTGCCCAGGATCGGAAAGATGACATAGAGGAGCCGGCGGCACGCGCCGGCTCCGTCCACGCTGGCCGCATCATAGAGCTCCTGCGGGATGGCCATCCGGCCGGCGAGGAAGGTCAAGGTCCAGAAAGGCATCCACTTCCAGATGTAGGCGACGATGTTCGATCCGAGGGCCAGCCAGGGATCCGCGAACCAGAGCGGACCCCGAATACCGAACAGCGTCCACAGAAGGCTGTCGATGAACCCTTCTTCCCCGATGAGCATCCAGTGGAACGAGACGAACGCGGGAATGGCCGGGAGCGCCCAAGGCAGAATGTAGATGGGCAGCAGCGCGTTGACCCACCAGCGGCGCCGCATGAAGAAGCCGGATAGCAAGAACGCCAGGAACATCTGCACATTCACCCCGAGGCCCACATACAGCAGGGTATTGATG
>Ga0306920_100016178_pt1 | contig 10258 bp, 10 predicted proteins | sample flu12Cox44000170_FD_204666 | JGI IMG/M metagenome (GOLD analysis project Ga0306920, IMG submission 204666) | Lab enrichment of tropical soil microbial communities from Luquillo Experimental Forest, Puerto Rico - flux4day.12C.oxic.44.000.170 (v2)... | ecosystem: Environmental > Terrestrial >...
GCCGCAAGACCGGGATCGTGTTCGTGCGCACCTTTGGCTGCCGGCAGGACGGAACGAAGGCGCTCGAATATGTGCGCTGGGTGATGGTCCGCAAGCGCGACGAGGCGGCGGCGGCCCCCGCCGACCACGTTCCCCGGTTGCCGCAGGCGGTGGCCGCGGGCACGCTTGGCGACGCCTGCCCGCGGATTAACGGTAAAACCTATGATCTCGCGCTCGCCGGCAGCCCGTTCCGCTTTGACGATTATGCGGTCGGCGAGCGGATCGATCACGTCGACGGGGTAACGGTCGAGGAGGCTGAGCATCAGATCGCGACGCGGCTTTATCAGAACACCGCGCGCATCCATTTCAATCAGTTCATCGAAGGCAAGGGTCGCTTTGGCCGGCGGCTGGTCTATGGCGGGCACGTGATCTCGCTCGCACGCGCACTTTCTTTCAACGGCCTTGCCAACGCCTTTCACGTCGCCGCCATCAATGGCGGGCGCCACGTTGCCCCCTTGTTTGCCGGCATGACGGTGTTTGCGTGGTCGCAAGTGCTGGACAAGGCCGAATTGCCGGGGCGCGACGATGTTGGTGCGCTGCGCTTGCGCACCGTGGCCACCAAGGATCATCCCTGTGCCGATTTCCCGCTGAAATCAGGAAATGAAGATCATCCCGCCGTGCTGCTCGAGCTCGACTACTGGGTCCTCATCCCGCGATAAGCCTGCTTACCGCGTCTTTGCCGGACCCTCCGTGATCACGCCACAGGCGATGCGATCGCCCGCGTTCCCGGCCGGATCCGTCATGTAATCGTCTTTGTTGGCGTGCACCACCAGTGCGGTACCGGCAGCCTGGAAAACCGAATTCGGTTTGCCTTTATCAAGCGTGATGTCCTTGTTCACGACCGTCAAAGTCAGATTTCCATTTGCAGGCGTGCTGAAGTTGTCCATATCGCCGGCATGATGACCCTCCTGATTGAGCTTGCCATGCTTCTTATTCCCAGGATTGAAATGGGGACCCGCAGATGTAAAGCCGGGCGCTTCGCATTTGCCGACCGCATGCACGTGGAAGGCATGCTCGCCTGACGGCAATCCCATAAGCGTAACCGCGATGCGCACGCCGTCAGGCATTTGCGTCAATGTGGCCGTGCCCACATCCTTGCGTCAGCCGTTTTGAGCTCGGCATTTGCGATGGGCGACGATGTGGCAGGGCTTTGAGCGGATGCGGACGCGACAGCAAGCAGCAGGCTGCAACTCACAAGTGCCGGCAAGTACTTCATGACAGAGCCTTTCTGAAATCTGAACGAATGATTCTAACCCAATGCACGGCGGGCGTAAATCATCGAACTGACAGGGAGAGATTTGTCATTGTTCCCTTCGGACTGTAACGAAAATTTGTGGACCCGTTCGCGCATGGCTATTGCCATCATGTTCGGCGCATCCACAATATCGGCAACGTCATCCTGCATCTGAGTTACTTCGGCTCTACAGGTTCCCGAAGCACGGAGAGGGAGCATGCGCGGACTTGGCAGTGGTTCATTTGATCCGAACACACTCGCCATCATCGAGGCGGCATTCGATGAGGCTTGGCTGACGCTCAAATGCGACGGCAATCATAAGGTCCGCGCCGACGAGCTGGCGCGCTGCATCCTGCGGCTCGCCATGGAGGGAGAGCGCGATGGCGCGCGTCTGCATGAGCGCGCACTCTCGACGCTCGCACCGGCCATGATGTGGCGGGAAGAAAAGCCAGGCGAAGTTGAGAAACTGGCCGCCGTCTCTTGACCCCTTCGGGGGAGTTAAGAAGCAGCTTTGCAGCCCCTTGGGGGCCTTGGGACGGAACTCTGCGCCTCCTTGAACCTTCCGATCCGGCAGCACGACAAATCAGTCGAGGGGCGTCTCCGGCCCCGCCCATGAATGCGGTACGGGAGTAATCCAGCACGCACAATTCGCCTTTGGCTTATCGGTCGGCCTTTCACTGCTTGCGTTGAAGTGTTGGTGAGGTTCGCGTGGCGCCCTTTGCGAAAACATCCCCATGGCGTGTCGGTCTCCTGGGCGCGATGTTATGTTCCATCGCCACTGCCGGGCTGGCCCAAGAGCCGCTGAAACTTGCAGGCACCCAGCTCGAGCCGATCAAATGGACGGAACTTGCGGGCTGGGCGGGTGATGATCACCTCGCTGCATTTGCAGCTTACCAGGCAAGCTGCCAAGCCTTGCGAAAATCCGCACACACAGACGAGCACCGGCCGGTCCAGGCGGCGCTCTTTAGTATCTGCCGCAGGGCCTCAGGCGCTTTGCCGCAACATTCATGGGCCGCCCGCGCCTTCTTCGAAGAGAATTTTCAACCGGTGCGCATCGCGCGGTTGGGCGAGCACGAGGGTTTGCTGACCGGTTACTATGAGCCGGTCGTGCAGGGCTCACGGTTCCCCAGTCCGGAGTTCCATATCCCGGTTTACCGTCGTCCGCCCGATCTGATCGTTGCCGGCAGAAAGCCCGCAGCCGGCGCCTTCCCGAACAAAGGCGCTCGCATCGGGCGCCGCGATGCCAACGGCGAGTTCGTCCCATATTACGACCGAGCCGCCATCGAGGCGGGCGCCCTCGATGGCCAGAAGCTTGAAATATGTTGGCTCAGGGATCCGTTTGACCTGCTCGCGATGCAGATCGAAGGCTCCGGGCGCGTCATCCTGGAGGATGGCACGCCGCTGCGCATCAATTACGATTCCCACAACGGCTACTCCTTTACCTCATTGAGCCGTGCGCTGATCGAGCACCATCGCCTTGCACGCCAGGAGATCTCGCCGCAGCGGATTCGGGACTGGATGAAGGCGCACCCGGACGAAGCGGCCAAGGAACGTGCCGCGAACCGCTCCTACATATTCTTCCGCATCACGGGCCTGTCGAACGACAGCGAGCCGGTTGGCGCGCAGGGCGTAGCGTTGACTCCGGGCCGGTCCATCGCCGTCGACCGGTTGCATGATTATGGGACGCCCTTCTTCATCGAAGCCAATCTGGCAATTGAGGGCGCAAGACCCGTTTCACCCTTTCATCGCCTGATGATCGCGCAGGATACGGGCTCGGCGATCGTCGGGCCCGCGCGCGCCGATCTCTACTGGGGCGCAGGCGATGATGCCGCTCGCATTGCCAATCACATTCATAACCCCGGGCGATTCGTCATGCTGCTGCCGCGCGAGCTCGACATGATCGCAGCCGGCAGGCATATGCCGTTGCCGCTGCCAAAACCCAAGCTTGCCGACGCTCAAGTCAGAAAAGAGAGCAGCACCGACAGCGCTGCTGCCAAACCCAAGGTCGATTCGACCACGGCATCGGCCTATGCCCGAGCCGCGACCGAAACTCGCATTCATTCGAAGCACTCAGTCCCGCACACGGACGGGCGCGGCGGGCCGATGAGTAAACAGACTACGCAACGGTCCACTAATTCGATGCGCTAGAACGGGATGATTTTCTTCGAATCATCATCCCGCTCTAACTTTTTGTTTGAGCATGATCTTTTTCCGAAAACCGGTTCCCACTTTTCGGGATCATGCTCTAAGGCTGCTGGATCCCGCTTGCCCTATCATCTCCGTCGCCATGCGCCCACTTGCGGCACGGGCAGAGCCAGATTCTCGCGCAGAGTCTTGCCAGTGTAATCCTTGCGGAACAGGCCTCGCCGCTGCAGCTCAGGCACGACGAATTGCACAAAATCCTCATACGTGCCCGGCACGTGGGTGGCGGACACGACGAAGCCGTCGCAGGCGCACTCGGCGAACCATTGCTCGAGCCGGTCGGCGACCTCCTTCGGTCCCCCGATCACGGGATCATGCACCCGTCCGCGTCCGCTGATATTGATGAATTCACGCACCGTCGGGTTCTTCTTGCCGCTCGCCCGAACCACGCGGTCGCGGATACCCTGCAAGCCCGACATTTCCGCCATTTCTGCGTCGGTGAAGGCCTCATCCATGCCCTTGCGGGCGAAATCGAAATTGAGCGCCTCCGATAAAAGCGAGAGCGCATCGATCTCCAGCGGCATTTTGCTGATCTCTTCCCATTTATCCTCAGCCTCCATCTTGGTCGCCGCGGAAATCGTATTGACGAGGTGCGTGACGATCACGTGCTCAGGCGCGCGGCCGCAACGCACGACCTCCTCCTTGAATTCCGCATAGTCGCGCTTGCCCGTTTCGATGTTGGGATAGATGGCAAAAATCACTTCTCCCCATCGCGCGCCAAAGCTTTTTCCGCGCCCGCTTTGCCCGGCCTGGATGAGGACCGGGTGGCCTTGCGACGAGCGCGGAACCGTGAACGGCCCGCGCGAGCGGAAATAGCGCCCCTCGTAATCGAGCCGATGCACCTTCTCCGGGACTGCAAACAGGCCGCTCGCCTTGTCCTGAACGATCGCGTCGTCCTCCCAGGAACCCCAATGGCCGAGCACGATCTCCATGAACTCATCGGCCCGGTCGTAACGCAGGTCATGGGCGATCACCTGCTCGCGGCCCATGTTGCGGGCTTCCCCGTCGTTGAGGGAGGTGACCACGTTCCAGGCGGCGCGTCCTTCGGTCATGAGATCGAGCGTTGCGAACAGCCGCGCAACATGGAACGGCTCGTAATAGCTCGTCGAATAGGTCGCGCCGAGGCCGAGTCGCTCAGTCGCCATGCCCATCACGGTAAGGACAGTGAGCGCGTCGAGCTTCACGCAGCGGATGCCGTGGCGCACCGTGTGCGCGTGGTTGTGCCCATACATGTCGGGCATGGAGAGGCGGTCATCGAAGAAGCCGAGATGAAACTTGCCGGCTTCCAGCACCCGGCCGATGTGGCGGTAATAGTCCGGCGACCAGCTGTCGGTGCGCGATTTTGGATGTCGCCACGAGATCGCATGATTCGTACAGTTCTGTGCCTGCAGGAAACCGACCAAGATCATCTGGCGCATTGCTGCAATCCTCAGGATCCGTGTGCAGTCATCATGCACTCGCGCGCAGGTGCTCGACCAGCTGGCGGGCATAGGGGGGCAGCTGGTCGAGGCTGCGAATGCAGATGGTAAGCTCCCGCGCCGCCCAGGCGTCGGTCAGATTGACGACGGCAATTTGCATGGTGCGCGCCACCCGGCGTGCCGTAGTCTCCGGCACAATGCCGATTCCGACATTGCATTCGACCAGCCGGCATACCGCATCGAAGCTGCGCAATTGCACGCGCAGGCGCAACGGTCGCCCGGCCGGAGCGGCCTTGCCGGCGAGGAAGCGCTGGAGCGCGCTCGCCCGGTCGAGACCTACGAAATCGTGGTCGAGCACTTCGGCAAATGAAATGTTGGCACGGCGTGCGAGCGGATGATTGCGCGCCACGACGAGGACGAAGCGATCCTTGCGAAAGGGATAGGTCGTGAGCGCGCTCGCATCGACCGTGCCGGCAACAATGCCGAGATCGGCTACCCCTTCGGCAATCAGGCCGACGATCTCGTCGCTCAGCCGCTCCTCGAGATCGACACTGACATTGGGATGTGCAGCAAGAAACGAGCTCAGCGCCTCGGGCAGAAATTCGGTAAGCGCGTTGGTGTTCGATAAGACCCTGATCTGGCCGGCAAGGCCGCCGGCATAGGCGCCGAGGTCCTCGCGCAGACGCTCCGCCTGCTGGAGGATCGTACGCGCATGTTGAAGCAGCGTGCGGCCGGCTTGCGTGGGCGTGACGCCCTGGCGCCCGCGCACCAGCAATGCCGCCCCGAGCGCCTGCTCCATATTGCGGACACGGGTTGATGCGGCGGCAAGTGCAAGATGGGCGCGCTCCGCTCCGCCAGTAATGCTGCCCGCCTCCACCACATGGCGGAAAAGGGCAAGGTCGCTCAGGTCAAACCGCATCGGCTGCCTTCGGTTTCTGCGAAGGAAAGCTACGCGAAATTGCTATTGTCCGCCAAGTCCGGGGAAAGCATATTCGTGCTAAGCGAAAGAAAAACGGTGGCCCGTCGGGACGGGTTCCCCGGCGCCAGCAGATCGGTCTAGGCTGCACCGGGGCGGTCTCGACAAAAACCGGAGGATGAATGAGCGACATCAAAGCGGTGGAGCGACCGCTCTCTCCGCATCTTACCATCTACAAGCCGATGCTCACCATGCTGATGTCGATTGCTCATCGCATCACGGGCTTTGGTCTTTATTTCGGAACGCTCTTGTTGGCCTGGTGGCTGCTGGCAGCAGCGAGCGGTCCCAATGCCTATGCCGGCATTGGCTCGTTCATGAGCTCTTTCATCGGTCGCATCGTCCTTTTCGGCTACACCTGGGCGCTGATGCATCACATGCTCGGCGGCATTCGCCATCTGATGTGGGACACGGGACATGGCTTCGGCGAGCATGAGCGGGAATGGCTCGCCATCGCGACCATCGTCGGCTCCATCGGCCTCACGATCGTGATCTGGATCGTGGGTTACCTCTTCGTGGGAGGGGCGCGATGACTTCCACATTTGGAATGAGGACGCCGCTCGGCCGGGTGCGCGGCCTTGGCGCGGCACGAACCGGGACCCAGCATTTCTGGCTCCAGCGGCTCACCGCGGTTGCCAACATCCCGCTGGTGATCGCTTTCGTGTTCATCGTGATCTCGCTGCTTGGCCGCAATCATGCTTTCGTGCAGCAGACGCTGGGGTCGCCTCTCGTCGCGATCATCATGCTGCTCTTGATCTTGTCTGTCACCACCCACATGCGCATCGGCATGCAGGTGATCATCGAAGATTACGTGCACGGCGAGGGAGCAAAGCTCCTCTTCTTGATCGCAAACACGTTCTTTGCCATCGCCATCGCTCTCGCGTCCGCTTTTGCCCTCCTCATGCTCTGCTTCAAGGTTTAGCTCCGTGGCAAACAACGGTTCAGGTAACGCAAAAGCACCCGCGATCAACGGCCGCGCCTACCCGATCGAAGATCATCGCTACGACGTCGTCGTGATCGGCGCGGGTGGCTCCGGATTGCGCGCCGTCGTCGGCTGCAGCGAGGCGGGCCTCAAGACGGCCTGCATCACCAAAGTGTTTCCGACCCGCTCGCATACGGTCTCGGCACAGGGCGGCATTGCCGCCGCGCTCGGAAACATGGGCGAGGATGACTGGCGCTGGCACATGTACGACACCGTCAAGGGCTCCGACTGGCTCGGGGACCAGGACGCGATCGAGTATCTCTGTCGCAATGCCCCCGATGCGGTCTACGAGCTCGAGCACTGGGGGCTGCCGTTCTCGCGGCGCGAGGACGGCAGGATTTATCAGCGGCCCTTCGGCGGCATGACCACCCATTACGGCAAGGGCACGGCGCAACGTACCTGTGCGGCCGCCGACCGCACCGGCCACGCGATGCTGCATACGATGTACGGCCAGGCGCTTCGCCATTCGGCCGAGTTCTTCATTGAATATTTCGCCATCGATCTGATCATGGATGACGAGGGCCGCTGCCGCGGCGTGATCGCGCTCAGGCTCGACGACGGCTCGCTCCATCGCTTCGGTGCGCAGATGACCATCGTCGCCACCGGCGGTTATGGGCGGGCTTATTTCTCCTGCACCTCCGCGCACACCTGTACCGGGGACGGCAATGCCATGGTCCTGCGCGCGGGCCTTCCGCTCGAGGACATGGAATTCGTCCAGTTCCACCCGACCGGCATTTACGGCGCCGGCTGTTTGATCACCGAAGGCGCACGCGGGGAAGGCGCCTATCTCGTCAACTCCGAGGGCGAGCGGTTCATGGAGCGCTATGCGCCCTCGGCCAAGGATCTCGCCTCGCGCGACGTCGTCTCACGCGCGATGACCATCGAGATCCGCGAAGGCCGCGGTGTCGGCAAGCTCAAGGACCATATTCATCTTCATCTCGAGCACCTCGATCCGGCGCTGCTGCATGAGCGGCTTCCCGGCATTGCCGAGCTCGCGCGCATCTTTGCCGGCGTGGATATAGCGCGAGACCCGATCCCGATTGTTCCGACCGTGCATTACAATATGGGCGGCATCCCGACGAACTACCGCGGCGAAGTGATCACCAAAAAGAACGGCGCGGATGATGCCGTGGTGCCGGGGCTGATGGCGCTCGGCGAGGCATCCTGCGTATCGGTGCATGGGGCCAATCGGCTGGGCTCGAACTCGCTCATCGATCTTGTGGTGTTCGGCCGCGCGGCGGCGGCGCGCTGCGCCGAGATCGTACAGCCCGGCGACAAGCATCCCGACTTGCCCAGCGATTCGGCCGAGCTCGCGCTCACGCGCCTCGATAAATTCCGCCACGCCTCGGGCAAGACGCCGACCGCGCAGCTGCGACTGCGGATGCAGAAGGTCATGCAGAACAATTGCGCGGTGTTCCGCACCGGGGAAGTCCTGCAGGAAGGAGAGAAGCTCATCGCCGAGGTCTTCACCGCGGTTGACGATATCAAGGTCACCGATCGATCGCTGATCTGGAATTCGGACCTGGTGGAGACGCTCGAATTCGACAATCTGCTCGTGCAGGCGATCGTCACCATGGATTCGGCGGCAAACCGCACGGAAAGCCGCGGCGCGCATGCGCGCGAGGATTTTCCGGAGCGGGACGACAGGAACTGGATGAAACATTCGATGGCCTGGATCGATGGAAAAGGGAAAGTGACCATCGATTACCGGCCCGTGCACACCTACACCCTTACCAACGAAGTCTCGTATATCGAGCCGAAAGCCAGAGTTTACTGAGGCAGGACATGGCGCAATTCACGCTTCCTCGCAATTCGAAGATCACCGAAGGCAAGACCTGGGCCTACCCAACCGGCGCGCGCGACGTACGGGAATATCAGATCTACCGCTGGAACCCGGATGACGGCAAAAATCCTCGGCTGGATACTTATTATGTCGACACCGGCGACTGCGGTCCGATGATTCTCGACGCCCTGATCTGGATCAAGAACAACATCGACCCGACGCTGACCTTCCGCCGTTCCTGCCGCGAGGGTGTCTGCGGCTCATGCTCGATGAATATCGACGGCACGAATACGCTGGCGTGCACCAAGGCTGCGGACGAGATCAAAGGCATGGTCAAGATCTATCCATTGCCGCACCAGCCCGTGGTCAAGGACCTGGTGCCGGATCTCACCGTTTTCTACGCTCAGCATGCTTCCATCGAGCCGTGGTTGCAGACAGCTTCGCCGACGCCGCCGAAGGAATGGAAGCAGAGCCACGAAGACCGGCAAAAGCTCGACGGCCTCTATGAGTGCATCCTGTGCGCGTGCTGCTCGACTGCCTGTCCGAGCTACTGGTGGAACGGCGAGCGGTTTCTCGGACCGGCGGCGCTGCTCCAAGCCGACCGCTGGCTGCAGGACAGCCGGGACGAAAGAACGGGCGAGCGCCTCGACAATCTCGAAGATCCGTTCCGGCTTTATCGCTGCCATACCATCATGAACTGCGCCAAGGCCTGCCCGAAAAAGCTCAATCCGGCGCAGGCCATTGCCCAGGTCAAGCGCATGATGGTGGAGCGCCAGATGTAGCCATGCGCACGCCGGTCCGGCGCCTGGTCACGGGCCACGACGCGTCCGGCCGATCGGTGTTCATCATCGATGGCGCGGCGCCGCATGTTTACCGTCGCAGCCCCGGCAGCGCGATCGTCACGGAATTGTGGGAGACACGATCGTCGCCGGCGGACAATTCCGGTAGTGCCGAGACCACCGATCATCCGTTTCGGCTGGCACCGCCGAAAAATGGCACGGTGTTCCGCATCATCGAATATCCGCCGGACAAAGAACGGCTCGCCGCGCTTGAAGCGCAACGCCGGCAGCCGGACGACGGCTCCGGACACGGTCAAGCCTTTGATCGTTCCAAGCCGCGCCATCCCGGCTTTCACAAAACCAGTTCGGTCGACTATGCGATCGTGCTTGCGGGCGAGATCCATGCATTGCTGGACGAAGGCGAGGTCCGGCTGACAGCCGGTGATGTCCTCATTCAGCGCGCCACCAACCACGCCTGGAGCAATCGAACGAATGAACCGGCGGTGCTCGCCTTCGTGCTGGTGGATGCCAAGCCGTAGCCCGGATTGCGCGACTGCGCCTGCTCGCATCCGTGGGTTCGTGTGTTCGTCGCGCAATCCGGGAGGTCGCCCCCGGATTTCACTTGCGCTGCGCGCAAGTTTCATCCGGGCTACTGCTGAAGCTGGCGGATGGCGCTGATCCGCCCTACGATAAAACCCGCGTGAGGGAGAAAGCCATGCCGCTGAGTGAAAACGTACGCCGTGTTGTCACCACCATCGACAGGAACGACAAGGCTGTCGTGCTCATGGACAGTCCCATTCCGCACAAGAAGGTGCGTCCGCAGGCGCAGACCGTATCGCGCATGATCT
>Ga0306920_100016179_pt1 | contig 10257 bp, 9 predicted proteins | sample flu12Cox44000170_FD_204666 | JGI IMG/M metagenome (GOLD analysis project Ga0306920, IMG submission 204666) | Lab enrichment of tropical soil microbial communities from Luquillo Experimental Forest, Puerto Rico - flux4day.12C.oxic.44.000.170 (v2)... | ecosystem: Environmental > Terrestrial >...
TCAAGTTCTCCTCGGCCGCGTCCTCCGGATGCACGAATTCGATGCCGAGAACGCAGCCGCCGGGCTGTGGCTTGCCCAGCGCGCCGCCTCGCCAATCCGTGACTCGGCCACCGTAATCCCAGTCGAAGCCTGACAGTTTTGAATGGCTTGCCGTTCATCTTTTCGATCTCGGCGAGCGCCGTGCCGATGCGAATGCCGTTCGCGCTCGCCCAGGCCGACTGATCCTTGGCCCTGATCCGCGTCGGCCGGCGCCGCGCCTTCTCGTCCCTCCAGGTGAATTCCAGCCTCGCTTTCGGGTCATCGGGATAAAGCACGCTGGCCTTGATTTTCTTGTCTTGCCCATCGCCGATCTCCTGGTAGGCGACGTTGGGGTTTCCGAATGCCTTCACCAGGCCGGCATGGCTGCCGTTGCGACCGAAGGGGCCTTCGCACTTGATCACGCGCGCCGGCGTCACGCGCTCCGCCACCGCCATCGACGAGGACAAAGCGAGCAACCCCGCCATCAGGCTCGTCGATGCGAATGCGGCGTTGATCGCAGGGGTCATCGTTCCTGCTCCGTGAGTCCCGAAGCCCTCCCGGCGCGGACGCTATCGCTTGAGCGCCGCGGTCACGAGCTTTACGACGTCCTCGCTTGCCCATTCGGCCGGGCCCGCCACCGTGCCGATCTCGCAGCCGGCTGGATCGACCAGCAACGTCGTCGGCATTCCGGCGGCACGACCCACCGTCTTCAGGTCCTGAAAAACCTTGGCGCTGGGGTCGGCATAATAGCCCAGCCGACCAACGCCGGCCTCCTTGAGCCAGGCGCGCGGCTTGTCGGGATCGCGGGTGTCGATGTTGATCGCGACCACTTCGAAAGCCGGCCCGCCGAGTTTTCCTTCGAGCGCGTCGAGCGCCGGCATCTCCTTGCGGCAGGGCACGCACCAGGTGGCCCACAGGTTGAGCAGCATCGTGCGCCCGCGCCAATCGGCGAGGCGGTGCTCGCTCCCCTGCGCGTCCCGGAAGGCGAGGTCGGGCAGGCGCAGCGATCGATCGGCGACCGTGAACGCGGCCACTTCCCCGCGCGCCAGCGGCGCCAGGCGCTGCGCCAGCTCGACCGCGCTCGCGCAGGCGGCATCGGCCGCATTGCGCTTCAACGTCCCGATCCCGTATACCGCCGCCAGTCCGGCGGCGACGCCGGCGATACCACCGGCCACGACCATGGCAAGCCGCTTCCTGGCATGGGTTCGCGCTGCGTGTTCGGGTCCGGTCATAGTCGGCGAAACCTCGGTAGACGTGCCATGAGCAACAAGATGTGGGGCGGGCGCTTCCGCACCAGTCCCGACGCGGTCATGGAGGACATCAACGCCTCCGTCGATTTCGACCGGCACCTCTTCCGCCAGGACATTGCCGCGAGCCAAGCCCACGCCGCGATGCTCGCCAAACAAGGCATCATCACGGCCGACGATGCCCGCAAGATCGCTCACGGTCTAGACACGATCCTGTCAGAGATCGAGAGCGGCAAGTTCAAGTTCAAGCGGGCGCTCGAGGACATCCATATGAACGTGGAAAGCCGCCTCGCCGAGCTGATCGGGCCGGCGGCGGGGCGGCTGCACACCGCGCGCTCGCGCAACGATCAGGTCGCGACCGATTTCCGGCTGTGGATCAGGGCCACGGTTGACACCGTCGACGCGGCCCTGGCCGCCTACCAGCGCGTGCTCGCGGAGAAAGCGCTCGAACACGCCGCGACCGTGATGCCGGGCTTCACCCACTTGCAGGCCGCGCAGCCCGTGACCTTCGGCCACCATCTGCTCGCCTATGTGGAGATGGCCGCGCGCGACCGCGGCCGGTTCGCGGATGCGCGCAAGCGGGCGAACTTCTGTCCGCTCGGCGCCGCGGCGCTCGCCGGAACCGCGTTCCCGATCGACCGAGACATGACGGCGAAGGCGCTGGGCTTCGACGCGCCGATGGCCAATTCGCTCGATGCCGTCTCCGACCGCGACTTCGTTATGGAGACGCTCGCTGCCGCCGCCATCACCGCGGTGCATCTGTCACGCTTCGCCGAGGAGATCGTGATCTGGTGCTCGCCGCTCGTCGGCCTCATCTCGCTCTCCGACCGCTTCACCACCGGCTCCTCCATCATGCCGCAGAAGCGCAACCCGGATGCCGCCGAGCTCGTACGCGCCAAGACCGGGCGCATCATCGGTGCGCTCGAGGCGCTGCTGATCGTGATGAAGGGATTGCCGCTCGCCTACCAGAAGGACATGCAAGAGGACAAGGAAGGCGCCATGGACGCCTTCTCCGCCCTTATGTTGTCGATCGCCGCCATGACCGGCATGGTGCGCGACATGACGCCCGATGTCGCGCGCATGCGTCAAGCCGCGGCTGCGGGCTATTCCACCGCGACCGACCTCGCCGACTGGCTGGTGCGTACGCACAACATGCCGTTCCGCGAGGCGCATCATGTCACCGGGCGAATCGTGGCCAAGGCGGCGGCGGAGAATGTTCCGCTCCACCAATTGCCCCTCGCCGCCATGCAGGCGATCGAGAAGCGCATTACCAAGGACGTGTTCGCGGTGCTCACCGTTGACGATTCGGTGAAAAGCCGCGCCAGCCATGGCGGCACCGCCCCGAAGAATGTGCGCCGGCAAGCGAACAGGTGGCTCAAGGCCTTGGCAAAAGGACGCCGATAAACGCCTCGTTCCGCACCGCAATGGGGTAGTTTCGCCACGCTGTCGCCGCTTACGTCTGATCTGCTATGGTGCCGCCGATTGAGGAGGGCCCGAATTGAGTTCTTCGTCTGATCTGCGCCTTGCCCGGATTGCAGCCATGGCGGCGCTTGTCGCCGCGCTCGGCCTTGCCGGCTGCGGACGCAAAAGCGGGCTCGACCCACCGCCGGGAGCGACGGCCGCCGACACCAGCGTTTCGCGACCGGACCTCGAGCCGGCGATCGGGCCCGACGGCAAGGTCATCGCGGTGCCGCAAGGACCAAAACGCAGCACGCCCATCGATTGGCTGCTCAACTGAGCCCGCGCCATGCACCATTTCGTCTATCGCAACGGCGTCCTTCACGCCGAGGCGGTCAATCTCGTTGATCTCGCGCAGGCGGTCACGACCCCGTTCTATTGCTACTCGACCGCCACGCTCAGCCGTCATTACGAGGTGTTCGCCGACGCCTTTGCCGACGTGAAGGCGCTCATCTGCTACGCCATGAAGGCGAATTCCAACCAAGCGGTGATCAAGACACTCGCCGCGCTCGGTGCCGGCGCCGACGTGGTCTCGGAAGGCGAGCTCAAGCGCGCGCGCGCCGCCGGCATCGCGCCGGACAAGATCATGTTCTCCGGCATCGGCAAGACGGCGGCCGAGCTCGCGCTCGCCGTCGACGAAGGCATCCTCTGCGTCAACGTCGAATCGGAGGCCGAGCTCGAGCTGCTGTCGTCCATCGCCAAGGGCAAGGGCCGCACCGCCCGTATCTCGGTTCGCGTCAATCCCGACATCGACCCCAAAACCCACGCCAAGATCGCGACCGGCAAGTCCGAAAACAAGTTCGGGGTGCCGATCAGCCGCGCGCGGGACGTTTATGCCCGCGCCGCAAAACTCCCAGGCGTCGAGGTCACCGGCGTCGACATGCATATCGGCAGCCAGATTACGGAGCTTGAGCCGTTCGACGATGCTTTTGCGCTCTTGTCCGATTTCGTGCGCACCTTGCGCGCCGACGGCCACGCCATCAGCCATATCGACCTCGGTGGCGGCCTCGGCATTCCCTACCGCGAGGACAACGAGCCGCCGCCCCATCCCGAAGCCTATGCGGCCATGGTCAAGCGCGCGACGCGCGACCTTGACTGCACGCTCATCTTCGAACCCGGCCGCCTGATCGTCGGCAATGCGGGCATCCTGGTGACGCGCGTGCTCTATCTCAAGCGCGGTGAGGCCAAGACCTTCGTCATCGTCGATGCCGGGATGAACGATCTCATGCGCCCCACGCTCTATGAGGCCCACCATGACATCCGCCCGGTGCGCGAACCACGCGCCGACGCCGTACGCATCACCGCCGACGTGGCTGGGCCGGTCTGCGAGTCGGGTGATTTCCTAGCGCTCGAGCGCGACATGGTCGCGCCGCGGCCCGGCGATTTGCTCGCGGTCATGACGGCCGGCGCCTATGGCGCGGTCCAGGCCGGCACGTACAATACTCGCGCATTGGTGCCGGAAGTGCTTGTTCGGGAAAACGAATGGGCACTGGTGCGGCCGCGGCTCGAGGTCTCGGCCCTGATCGCGCTCGACCGCCTGCCGCCCTGGCTCTGAACCCTGCGTGAACGGCCGCAACCATATGCCGCTGACGTTGTTTTGATCAGCGAGTGCCTTCCTTTTGCCCGCTGGCACCCGTCTAGTTGCATGTTAATATCGCAAATTGAGTAGATTCTCTTTGCAGGAGATGGACTTGACCGATCGGCCCGCCGATGCCGCGGCCCCCCACCAGCTCCCTCCGCAGGAGCGCGCGGGCGATGAGTTGCTCGCGCGGGCGCTGCGCCGGGCGCGCTGGACGATTTTCTGGGAACGGCTATGGCCGGCGCTGGCGTCGCTCGCGACCGTCATGGGCCTGTTCCTCGCGGTCTCGTGGCTTGGCCTTTGGCTTTGGCTGCCGCCGGCCGGCCGCGCCATCGGCCTCGGCGTCTTCTTCCTGCTGACGGCGGCCGCGTTCGCGCCGGTGTTGATGCTGCGCGTGCCGAGCCGCATCGAGGGTCTGCGACGGCTCGACCGCAATTCCGGCCTGCCGCATCGGCCCGCCACCGCGATCGCAGACGAGATCGCGGCGCCGACCGAAGATTCTTTTTCGGTCGCGCTGTGGCGTGCCCATATCGAACGCGCCCTGCGCGCGGCCAAGACGCTCAAGGCCGGGACGCCGATGCCGCGGCTCGCGCTGCGCGACCCCTTCGCCGTGCGCGCCTTGGTGGCGGTGTTGGTGGTCGCGACGTTCTTCGCCGCCGGCGGTGAACGGATGAAGCGTATCGCCGCTGCGTTCGATTGGCAGGGCGTGATGATGCCGGCCAATTTCCGCATCGATGCTTGGGTGAGCCCGCCGCCCTATACCGGGCGCCCGCCGGTGATCCTGCCGGGCCTGCGGCCGGGCGAGCCGGTACAGAGCGCCGCCGCCCTTTCGGTGCCGGCGGGAAGCGTGCTGGTCATCCGCGCGACCGGAATTCACCTCGATGTGGTCGCAAGCGGCGGGCTTGCGGAGCCCTCCTCCGGTGCGCAAAGCAGCAACGCCAAGGGCACCGAGGAGCGGCGCTTCGTCATCAACGACGCCGGGGCGGCGACCGTTCGCGGCGCCGCCGCGAGCGACGTCACCTGGCAGTTCACCGCCATCCCGGACAAGCCGCCGACCATCGCGCTCGCCAAAGAGCCGGAAGGCCAGGCGCGCGGGGCGTTGCAGCTCTCCTACAAGCTCGAGGACGATTACGGCGTCATCGGCGCGCAGGCGATGTTCAAGCTGCTCAACAGCGAGGGAACCAACGGCCACCCGGCGCGACCGCTCTACAACGCGCCCGACTTCCCGCTGGTGCTGCCGCAGGCGCGCACCAAGAACGGGGTCGGACAGAGCACCAAGGATTTGACCGAGCATCCTTGGGCGGGCACCGACGTGGCGATGATTTTGATCGCGCGCGACGAGGCCGGCAACGAAGGCCAGAGCTCGGCGTTCGAATTCCGCCTGCCGGAGCGGCCGTTCTCCAAGCCGATGGCGCGCGCGCTGGTCGAGCAACGGCGCACACTGGCGCTCGATGGCGATGCTCAGGCGAGCGTGCTCACCGCGCTCGATGCGCTCACTTTGGCGCCCGAACGCTTCAACATGGAGAGCAACGTCTATCTCGGCCTGCGCGCGATCTTCTGGCAACTGGCGCGCGCGAAGAGCGACGATCAGCTGCGCGAGGTCGTCGCGCGCATGTGGGACATGGCGGTGCATCTGGAGGATGGCAGCGTCTCCGACGCGGAGCAGGCTTTGCGCGCGGCCGAGGAGGCGCTGCGCCAGGCGCTCGAGCGCGGCGCCAGCGATGAGGAGATCAAGCAGCTCACCGACCAGCTGCGCGCCGCGCTCGACAAGTTCTTGCAAGCGCTGGCGGAGCAAATGCGCAAGAATCCGCAACAGCTCGCCCGCCCGCTCGATCCCAATGCGCGCCAGCTCCGCCCGCAGGATCTGCGCAACATGATCGATAGGCTCGAACAGATGGCGCGCTCCGGCGCCAGGGATGCCGCGCGCCGGATGCTGCAGGACCTCCAACAGATGCTGGAGAACCTGCAGATGGCCCGTCCCGGGCAGCAGATGGATGGCGACGGCGACGACGACATGATGTCCGCGCTCGACGAGCTCGGCGACATGATCCGCAAGCAGCAGCAATTGCGCGACCGAACGTTCCAGCAGGGCCAGGACCAGCGGCGCGACCGCCAGCGCGGCCAGCGCGGCCAGCAGGGCCAACAAGGTCAGCAAGGCCAGCAGGGCGACCAGATGGGCGAGCTGCGCGAGAATCAGCAGGCTTTGCGCGATCAGCTCAAGAAGCTGATGGAGGAGCTGCGCAAGAAGGGCTTCGGCCAGGGCCAGCAAGGGCAGGGCGAGATGGATCAGCTCGGTCGCGCCGGCGACGCCATGGGCGAGGCGGAAGGCCAGCTCGGCGAAGGCAACGCGGACGGCGCGGTCGATTCCCAAGGCCGCGCGCTCGAAGCTTTGCGCCGGGGCGCGCAGAACCTCGCCCAGTCGATGCAGCAGCAGGGCATGTTGGGCCCCGGCCCGAACGGCCAGCCCGGCCGGCTCGGGCCGCCGCGCGCCCAACAGGAGACCGACCCGCTCGGCCGGCCCTTACGCGGGCGCGACTACGGCGACGACACGACGGTCAAGGTGCCGGGCGAGATCGACGTGCAGCGCGCGCGGCGCATTCTGGAAGAATTGCGCCGGCGCTTCGGCGAGAACTTCCGCCCGCAGCTCGAGCTCGAATACATCGAGCGGCTGCTGCGAGATTTCTAGAATCTCACGGGCATTGCGCCTCGCCGGGATCGCCCCTTGATTAGAATCAGACGGCAGAAGCTGCTAATGCCTCCGCCGCGGTAGCGTGCAGAGCGCGTCGTTGACCGCGCGGCGCATCGCCCCGAGCGAGAACGGCTTGGTGATGACGTCGTGGATCCGTGCGTCGAGGCCGTGCGCCCGCTCGCGCTGATCGGCATAGCCCGTCATCAGCACGATGGTGACGTCGGGATGGTTGCGTGCCGCCGCGTCCGCAAGGGCGAAGCCATCCATGACCGGCATGCGGATATCGGTGAGCAGCAGCTCGAAGCCGCCTTTTTCGCGCGCGAGCACGTCAAGCGCCTGCGCGCCGTCGATTGCGGTGACGACGTCGTGACCGTCCTGCCTGAGCGCGCGCGCAATCAAGCTGCGGATCGCGTCCTCGTCCTCTGCGATCAGAATGCGCGCCACGATCACTGTCCTCCGGCATGACGGTCCCGGACCTCCAGTGCGCTCCGGCCGCGGGAACGATATCCCGGCTTGACGGTAGCGGGCGTCCGTTAACGAATTCGCCAACCATGGGGCGCCGGCTCGTGCGCGGGCCGCCCGCGGGAACTCAAGAGTGAAACCGACCCGCCGCATGGCGGGCTTGCTCGCCCACCCAAGCGTGGCGAAGGCGGAGGCCCAAAAGGCCTCTCGCTGCTATAAGGCCCAAGTCGAGGCAGGGCGCCGCATGGTGCATGGTGGTCCCCGCCGGGCGGGGCGGCGCTCTTTGCGGGAGAGGCTGGTGGTCCGTTTCGAACACGTGGGATTGCGCTATGGCCTCGGTCCCGAGGTCTTGCGCGATCTTACGTTCCGTATCGATGAGCGTTCGTTCCAGTTCCTCACCGGCCCCTCGGGCGCCGGTAAGACCTCGCTTTTGCGGCTGCTGTTCCTCTCGCTGCGGCCCACGCGCGGGCTGGTCACGCTGTTCGGCCACGATATCGCCACGCTGAGCAAGGACGCGCTGGCGACGCTGCGGCGGCGCATCGGCATCGTGTTTCAGGATTTCCGCCTGCTCGACCACATGACGACCTTCGAGAACGTGGCATTGCCGTTGCGGGTGATCGGGCAGGCCGAGGACAGTTATCGCGAGGAGGTGGTCGAACTGCTGAACTGGGTCGGGCTCGGCGACCGCATCTCCGCGCTGCCACCGGTGCTCTCGGGCGGAGAGAAGCAGCGCGCGGCGATCGCGCGGGCGGTGATCGCGCGGCCGCAGCTTCTGCTCGCCGACGAGCCCACGGGCAATGTCGATCCCAATCTGGCGAAGCGGCTGTTGCGGCTGTTCGTCGAGCTCAACAAATCCGGAACTTCGGTCGTCATCGCCACCCACGACATTGCGCTGATGGACCAGTTCGACGCGCGCCGTCTCGTGCTGCACGAGGGTCGTCTGCATGTCTACGACTGACGCAACGACGAAAGCGGGCCAGCCACACGGGCTCGACGCGCCGGGTGCTCTTTCGGCCCAGCCGCTGCCGCGCTTCGAGACGCCGATCGTGCCGCAGGCAACGATTTCCGGGCGCGCCCTGGTTGCGGTCGTCGCCATCATGACTTTTCTGGCCTCGCTGACGACCGGCGCGGTCATGCTGGTGCGCGCCGCCGCGACCGAATGGCAAGCCGACGTGGCACGCGAGGTCACGATTCAGATCCGCCCGGTGGCCGGCCATGACATCGAGATGGAGGTGATCAAGGCCGTCGTCATCGCGCGCGCCTCTGCCGGCATCGCCGAGGTGCGACCCTATTCCAAGGAAGAAACCGCGCACCTGCTCGAGCCATGGCTGGGAAGCGGACTCCAGCTCGATGATCTGCCGGTTCCGCGCCTCATCGTCGTTAGGATCGCGCCCGGCGCGGCGCCCGATCTCGCGCAACTGCGCCAGACGCTCGGCGAGCAAATCCCGGGCGTGAGCCTTGACGACCATCGCAGCTTTGTCGACCGTATGCGCGCCATGTCTCGAGCGGTCGTTGCCCTCGGCATGGGCGTGCTCCTGCTCGTCTTTGCCGCCACCGTGCTCTCCGTCGCCTTCGCCACCCGCGCCGCTATTGCGACCAATCGCCCGGTGATCGAAGTGCTGCATCTCATCGGCGCCAAGGACAGTTTCATCGCAGCGCATTTCCAGCGACATTTTCTGCAATTGGGACTGAAGGGGGGATTGATCGGTGGCGGCGGCGCCATCGTGCTGTTCGTGCTCATCGAGCTCGCGAGCGGCTCCTTCGCCGGCACGGCGGGGGGCGACCAGTTGGCGGCTTTGTTCGGCGTGTCGTCGATCGGGGTGCTTGGCTACTTGGCGGTGCTGGCGCAAGTCGGCCTGATCGCCCTCGTCACCGCCGCGACCTCGCGCCATACGGTCAACCGTACGATCGAAACGATTCATTAGCCAAGTTGCGGGCAGCATCGCCGCCAGGCCGCCGAATATTGCGCTATGATCGCGCCGGGTGGAGAACAGATGCCGACGGTTGGATGCCATACCGATGACGGAGTCGCCGGGATGCCTGGTTCGACCGAACGATCCGTGCCCGATCCGTTGCTGCGGCGCCTCGGCTGGTCGACGCTTACTCTCTGCGCATTCGCTGTGCTGTTGATGGGGCTTGGGTTTCTTTGGTTCGTCCGGCAGGTGCCGGCCGAGGAAGTCACGCTCAACCGCGACGCCGACGGCATCGTGGCGTTGACGGGGGGCGCTTCGCGCATCGCCGACGCGATCGAGTTGTTGGCATCGGGGCGCGGCAAGCGGCTCCTCATCAGCGGGGCCTACCGTGCGACCAATTCCAAAGAAATCTCGCGCCTCAATCCGGAGTTCGAGCGGTGGGTGCGTTGCTGCGTCGACTTCGACCGCTCTCTCAATACGCTGGGCAACGCGATCGAGACCAAGCGCTGGGCCGAACGCCGCGGTTTCCGCTCGCTGATCGTGGTTACGTCGAACTATCACATGCCGCGCGCGCTCGCTGAGATCGCGCATCAGCTCCCCGACGTTGCGCTGGTGCCCTTTCCGGTGGTGACGGACCGTCAGCGTGCGGAGCGATGGTGGGCAAGCGGGGCGAGCGCACGGCGGATGGTTACCGAATACGTGAAATATGTCTTCGCCAAGCTTCGCATGGGGCTAAATCCCGGCGCCGGCAGTGGCGGGGCGAGCTAGGTCGCAAAACGCGCCACGCCCTGGCTGCGCGTGCAGTCGGTGAGTAAGATCAGCGCGCCTCTGACACCTCTCATCATGCCCGAGCGTGGTCTTGGCGATGACGAGGGGAAAGTTTTCTGCGGG
>Ga0306920_100016180_pt1 | contig 10257 bp, 13 predicted proteins | sample flu12Cox44000170_FD_204666 | JGI IMG/M metagenome (GOLD analysis project Ga0306920, IMG submission 204666) | Lab enrichment of tropical soil microbial communities from Luquillo Experimental Forest, Puerto Rico - flux4day.12C.oxic.44.000.170 (v2)... | ecosystem: Environmental > Terrestrial >...
AAGAAACACAGCTGTCTTCCTGCCGCATGTCGCTATTGGATTCAACACAGAATGAACCGATTTTCTCGGGCACTCTGTTCCAAGGGTGTACATTCGGCACAAGAGGAGATTTCCCTTCACCATGGCTCACGAACGTCGGCGCGCTCCGCGATGTCCGCTCATCGCTTCCGTAGAAGTAATCGCACTAGCGACCGATAGGCATCTCAGAGCGCGGATTTCGGAACTGAGTCTCACCGGCTGCTACTTGGACACGACAAACTTCCTCCCGGTGGGCGCAGAAGTGAGATTGTGCATCTCTCATCACGATGCAACTTTCACGGCGCTCGGCATCGTCGCTTCCTGCCAGCCGAAGATGGGTATGGGCGTCAGATTTACGGACGTTCAATTGGACCAGCACGCGATACTAGACAAGTGGCTCGCAGAGTTAGTGTAGATAATTTGTCGGTGTCGTGATTGCGGAAGCGACTACTGAACTCGGGGACCGCCCGACGCTCCCAAAATCTGTGGAGTGGGCTTCTAAGCCAACGCAACGCCTTGAAAATATTGGTGGACGTGGCCGGGCTCGAACCGGCGACCTCCTCGTTGCGAATTCGGAAAGCGATGACGACTCCAAGTGACAAGAGCGGCCAGAAGTACTCGCGCGTGTATGACCTAAGAGGTGAAGCAGGGCAATCATCGCGGCCATTAGTAGACACCGACAGACTCGAGTTGCCGCGGGATGCCAGCCAGGGTTCCGTCACAAAAGATGTCACAAAATTTGTGGGCACCCAATCATAAAATTCCGAGCCTCCCCCAGAACGCACAGCGTCAGCTCGCTGGCGTCCGCGTTCGTCCTCATGAGTCCGACTACCGGAATCGTTGTAAGCAGCTTACTACCGTGTGGTCCGCCATGCGCGAATGCGTTGTGTTGGCTTCACTGAACACGGGTTCCAGAGTACCGGGACTCGACTAGTCTTTGATACGGGGCCTGCCAACCCTGCAGATTTATTGACTCGCCTCAACCCCGCCAACTACCATGACCGCATTTCTCCGGTACGGCACACGGGACCAAGGCTGCGAATGCGGTCTGCGCCAAGAGCGAGGGCCGCTCCCCGTTCTAGTATTGGTCTATGATCTCTGCGCATCGAAGGAGAAAAAATGAACCGACCTGCGATGCACCTTCACGCGCGTGTCCTCGCTGTCTTTTTCGTCAGCTGCCTGACGCCGGGCGTCGTGTCGGCGCAAACCTCTAAGACGATCGAAAATTACCGTCTGCACATGTTCGACGAACCTTTCCGTAGCTTGGCCAATCGCACCATCGAGCTGATGTTCCAGACGGCCCGAGTCGATGCGTCCAAGACCTCGTGGACCCTCCCGAATGTCCCCGGCGGCCTCGATTTCACCTACGAATTCAATGGCGTTCGCCATCCCGCAGACGACGTTTTGGAAGACACAGATACCGACGCTCTGCTCGTGATCAAAAATGGCAAGATCGCATGCGAACGCTATCTGAATCGCGCCAACGCAGCCACGCACTTCAACTCCTACTCGATGGCCAAGTCCGTGAACTCGATCATGGTAGGGCTGGCGCTCGGCGACGGCAAGATTCAGTCCCTGCACGATCCCGTCGTGAAGTACGTTCCCGAATTGCGAGGTTCGGGTTACGACGGCACCACCGTGCAAAACTTGCTCGAGATGCGATCGGGCGTCGAATGGGACGACAATTTTTTCGAGGAAGGGACTCTCGGCCGAAAAGCGCATCTGACGGCATGGGTCGAAGCTTCGGGGCGCTACACCGATGCGGCGAAAAGCACGCGTCGAGCGAATCCGCCGGGCAGCACTTTCAACTACAACACCATGGATGCGGCCGTCGTCGGTCTGTTGGTCGAGCGCGCCGTCCAGATGCCCGTGAGCAGATACTTGAGCGAGCGGCTGTGGAAACCGGCCGGCATGGAATCGTACGGGTTCTATGTTCTCGACGGGCCGCCCGGCATCGGCCGCGAGTTCACCGGTGGTGGGTTCAACGCCATTTTGCGCGATTACGGACGCATCGGCCTGTTGATGCTGGGCCGTGGTCGCGCAAACGGCCGCCAGATTTTGCCCGCTTCCTACGTCTTGGAATCGACGCATCCGTCGACCACCAGTGACGTCGAAACGAAGGAGCCGCACCTGGGTTACGCATACCTCTGGTGGACCATCCTGAATTCCCAGGCGTTCACCGCGCTGGGCGGCGAGGGTCAGTTCATCTACGTCGACCCCGTGAGCAAAACGGTGGTCGTGAAAATGAGCCATGGACCTGTGGGTCCAGCGGCACAAGCTAACGAACAGGAGACGCTCAGCTTTCTTGCCGCTGCATCTCGTTGGGATCCATTGCGATGATTCGAGTGTATTGTTTTCGTCCGCGAATTTGAGGACGTTGCTGACGGTGCCGCGTACGCGACTAGCTTCGATTACATCACCCTCAACTGAGATCGATGGGCGAAAAGGAGCCTCGAATGGCTGAACTTCGGAGATCCGGAATGTTTCTTTTGCTGGCGACCAGTCTAGCACTCTGCTTCGCTGTGTTCGCGCAATCTCCGGGCAAGATCGAGATCAGCAAGATGAATCCGGCGGGTCTTCTGGTGGACAAGTACAGCTACATGTCACAGCCCTACAGTTTTTATTACTTCCACCACATGGACGAACTTGGCTTGCGTACGAACTGGATACGCCGGGGTGCGGAAGTCTACCCCCTCACCGAGCCGGCGAAGGACTTCTCCCTCCAGTACGGTTTTCATGTGCGTCAATACTCACTCAACGACTACTTTGAACGAAACTTTGTGACCGGATTCCTGGTGCTCCATGGCGACCGGATCATCGTCGAAAGGTATTTTCACGGCGCGGATCGGAACTCGACGTTCGTATCGCAGTCAATATCCAAGTCTGTCGTTTCGGTTCTGATCGGCGCGGCCATCGGCGACGGCACAATCAAGAGCGTCGTCCCTCAAAGAGCATCCTTGGTTTTCCGGTGCTCCGCTTTCCTCCAAGCGGTGTGCTTTTCTACTCGGCGTAACCCTTTGGCGATAACTCCGTTTATTCTATTGAGTCCGCGTGCATGGAGAGTTGGCGGGGCCCCTGAGTCACGAGCCTGACGAGCGAATCGTCGTCGAAGCCGCGCAGCGCGATCCTTCGCGTCTCGCCGAGCTCAACGAGCGCAATTTCGATCGCGTCTCCGTCGCGCGGCGCCGCGCGGACGCCCTGACATCGAGGACGTCACTGCCAACGTGTTTCGTCAGGCGCAGGTGAATCTTGGCCGATTCGAATGGCGCGGCGTTCCTTTTGAGGCAGAATGCGGCTATGTTGCAGCGGTTGACTGAACGCAAGGAATGGAAGTTCTTCAGCGTCCTGCCAAGGGCAGCCCCTGGGCTTGCCCTCGCATGGTGGTTTGCCCTTTTGCTCAGAGGCGTGTTGCCGGCCGCGTTCGCAATCGCGATGGGTGTTCTCGTGGGTGCAGTGCAACGCGGCCAGCCTCTCTCGGGTCCACTCGCGGTAGTCGGCGCAATTTTCGTCCTCCTTCAAGTGCTTAGCCCGATTCACCAAGCGCTGAGCGCCAATCTGGGCGACCGCACGGCAGCTTGGCTCTACGACCGACTCACGGAGGCGTGCGTTCGCCCACCTGGCATGGGTCACCTGGAAGATCCTAACCTAACCAGCGACCTGACCGTGGCGCGCGACTTCGACCTCGGAGTGACGGGACCCCCATTGACCATCTCCATGGACTTCATAGCCAGCGGAATGGTGGAGATGGTCGGCGGCATTGCGTGTGCTGTGATCCTCGTCGGCTATGCGTGGTGGGCGCCGATCGTGCTAGCTGGAGGGTGGGCAGCCACGCATTGGCTTTTGCGCGAGAGCGCCATCTGGCGGGACCGCAACACCGAAGAGGTGCGCGGGGCTCAGCGTGATGCGGACTACGCGTATCGGCTTGCGGTGGATCCGCCCGCGAGCAAGGAACTGCGTTTGTTCGGACTTGTTAGCTGGACCATCGAGCGCTTCATCGCAAGACGGACCCGTTTGCACAATCTGCAGTACGAAGCCACGCGATTGCGCGAGCGGCCGCTGATCTGGAGTTTGCTGTTGGTGTTGAGCGCGAACATTGCGGTGTTCTGGGCGCTGGCAAGTGATGCCGCGAATGGGCGAATCAGCCTCGGCGCAGCTGTGGCGTACATGCAGAGTGCCGTCAGCGTTTCGATGATTGCTTTCGGCGGGTTCAGCTGGGCGCTCGACGGGGCCTCTGCGCCGGTCGCTGCTGTGCTGCGACTCGAACCAGCGATGCGACCTGCCGGTGCGCTACGTTCCGGCAGTCATGTCCCGGACGCGAAGGGCGCGCGCGAAGTTCGCCTGCGCGATGTAACGTTTGCGTACTCCACTGACGGTGCCGCGCCCGTTCTCGAGCATTTCGATCTCACTATTCCCGCAGGGTCGTCGCTCGCCATCGTGGGGCAGAACGGCGCGGGCAAAACAACCATCGCAAAATTGCTGTGCCGACTGTACGACCCGCAGTCCGGCAGGATTGAGATCGATGGCACTGACCTTCGCGAGTTCGATCTCGCTTCGTGGCGCTCGCACATCGCCGCTGTGTTCCAGGACTTCATCCGGCTCGAACTGCCTTTGCGCGACAATGTCGCGCCCGCAGGCGCGCCCGACGATACCGTTCGCTCCGCGCTGGAATCGGCTGGCGCGGCGAACTTGGCGCCGCTTGACACGGTTCTTGCGCGCGGCTATGACGGCGGCACTGATCTCTCCGGCGGACAATGGCAGCGCGTCGCGCTGGCGCGAGCGCTGTCAGCGGTGAAGATGGGCTCCGGCGTGGTCCTGCTCGATGAGCCCACTGCGCAGCTCGACGTGCGGGGGGAAGCGGAAATTTTTGACCGCCTACTGGCGGCGACGCGGCACTGCACGACTATCCTGATCTCGCATCGATTCTCCACGGTCCGGCATGCGGACCGGATCTGCGTACTCGAACATGGTCGCGTAATTGAGATCGGCACACACGACGAGCTGATGGCGCTCGGGGCGCGCTACCGAACGATGTTCGATCTGCAGGCGAAACGCTTTAGTGAACCGGTGGACGAGGAGGGCACGAGGTATGACGTCCTCTCCTAATCGAGGCCAGGCAATCGATCCGCTGCCTCCCGCGCTTTCCTCCATGTGGCGGTTGTGCAAGCTGGGGTACCGGCACGAGCCGCAAATGATGTTCGCGTCACTGGTTCTGTCGCAGCTCGCTGCGCTGCCCGATGCGCTTCTGGCATTGTGGCTGATGTTGCTTGGGAAAGGCGTGCTGGAGCACCATTCCGGGCTCGTGCAAGGAGCGGCGATTGGGCTTGGGGTATCGGTAGCGGCAACGTGGTTTCTCCGTACGGTCGGCACGCGCGTGCAGCGGCGGTTTCGCGACAAGGTGACGATTGCGCTAGAGGCGCACGTGGCGAAGCTCCAAGCATCCATTGCCACCATCGAGCATCAGGAGCGCCCCGAATATCTCGACCGCTTGTCCATGCTCCGCAATCAGGTATTTGTGCTCGACCACATGTACGTGGCAGTGTTTTCCATGCTCGGGTGGATTTTGCGCCTGAGCGTGACGCTGGCGCTGCTGGCATCCATTCATCCAGCGCTTCTCCTGTTCGCCGTGTTTGCGATCCCGACCGGGTGGACATCGAAATGGCGGCCCGACGTCGAGAGGGCCGCACAGGAAAGTGGCGCACAAGCGATCCGGTTGGCGCGTCATTTATTCAATATGGCCACGACGTCTTCTCCCGGCAAAGAAGTACGCGTCACCGGCATTGGAGACCGCCTGGCAACAAAGCGGAGAGCGGCGTGGGAATACTCGTACAGTCGGGTGGCTACTGCTCGGTGGGGATCCGCATTCTGGCACGCAGTGGCCTGGGCGATTTTTGGGTCTGCGTACGTTGGCGCAGTCGTTTTCGTCTCGTCCGGGCTTCACGCGTCGGCGAGTCAAGTGCTGCTAGTACTGGCGGCTGGCGCGCGGCTTTCGGCCTACATTGGCGCAACGGTAGGCGAGCTTGGATTCCTGCGAGGATTCTGGATGGACGGTTCGCGCCGGCTGGCGTGGCTTGAGGATTACGCCGCCGCGGTCGCGGCATCGGGCGATCAACCGGTTCCGAGCGAATTCCGAAAAGGCATTCGAGTGGAGCATGTGTCGTTCGCCTACCCCGGGACGACTCGTGTGGTGCTGGACGATGTCTCGGTAAAGCTGCCTGCAGGCGCAGTGGTAGCCATTGTCGGCGAGAACGGCGCCGGTAAGACCACGCTCGTTAAGCTGCTGGCGAAAATGTACGAACCAACATCAGGTTCCATTTTTCTGGACGAGACACCTCTGGCACGCGTGTCGGCCGGCGAGTGGCGCAAGTGCCTCGCAGGAGCTTTCCAAGATTTTTTCCGGTTTGAATTCCGTGCAAGGCATAGCGTTGGATTGGGCGACGTACCTCGACTCGACGACGAACCCGCAGTGGTTGCGGCAGTCGGTCGCGCTGGAGCCGTGGATATCGTGACGCGTTTGACGGCGGGCCTGGAAACGCAGCTCGGGTCGACGTGGCCGGGAGGGGTCGAGCTATCGTTCGGGCAGTGGCAGAAACTCGCGCTCGCACGCGGGTTCATGCGCGATGAGCCACTGCTGCTCATCCTGGATGAGCCGACTGCCGCGCTGGATGCGGAGACCGAACACGCCTTGTTTGAGCGCTATGCTGCAGCAGCGCGTGGCAATCGGGAGAAGAAGAGCGGACGCATCACCATTCTCGTCTCGCACCGCTTTTCCACGGCGCGTATGGCAGACCTCATCCTCGTGGTGGATGGCGCCCGGCTCGTGGAAGTCGGAACACACGACGAGCTGATGGCCGGGAAAGGTCATTACTCGGAGCTGTATAGCATCCAAGCGGCTGCATATCGCTAACCACTAGTCGCTGACCTTGGCGCAGCAAGGAAGAATCCCAGATGATCTGGCGATTCGTGTTCCACTGGCTTACCTGTCGGGACCACAATAAGGGTCTGGGCGTTCATGGGCTAGTTCGCTCGAAATTATGGGCGAACGCTTCTGGCAGAACCTTGATGGCTACGTCGCGGCCTAGCTTGGGATCGCGGGCACGGTAGACTTCACCCATCCCGCCCGCACCAATGGCTGAGAGGATTTCATAGGGGCCCACGTGGATGCCGGGCTGGATGGACATGGTCCCTGTCCCTGCTAGTCGGAATGCGCACACTATATACGACGAGTGTTACGTACCAAGGTGATTTATCTAGGCTTCTAGTTGCTCTAGAGCAATGACGGCCTGGCGGGCTTGCTGCAATCGTTAGTTTTTGCCCAACGATCCACCTTTTATCCCGCCACACCGCGCAAAACGAGAAACACAGCTGTCTTCCTGCCGCATGTCGCTATTGGATTCAACACAGAATGAACCGATTTTCTCGGGCACTCTGTTCCAAGGGTGTACATTCGGCACAAGAGGAGATTTCCCTTCACCATGGCTCACGAACGTCGGCGCGCTCCGCGATGTCCGCTCATCGCTTCCGTAGAAGTAATCGCACTAGCGACCGATAGGCATCTCAGAGCGCGGATTTCGGAACTGAGTCTCACCGGCTGCTACTTGGACACGACAAACTTCCTCCCGGTGGGCGCAGAAGTGAGATTGTGCATCTCTCATCACGATGCAACTTTCACGGCGCTCGGCATCGTCGCTTCCTGCCAGCCGAAGATGGGTATGGGCGTCAGATTTACGGACGTTCAGTTGGACCAGCACGCGATACTGGACAAATGGCTCGCAGAGTTAGTGTAGCCGCTGGTCAAAAGGCTCGATTCCACGCTACTCCAGGTCCTGCGCGGACGTTAGGACTGCCAACCGACGCCAAAACCGGCCAGATTTCGAGTTAGGTGCGAAACTAGGACTCGCTCAATCGCCCAATTCGTGACGCTCCCAACAAACTGCCCACTAATGTACTGGCGACCTCAACGCCAACGTAAATCACGGCACGGTACAGATACGGAAGAAACCTAGAGTTCGTGCTCGCATCATCCGCTAATCTGTAAAGCTCAGGGAGAGCGAATATAGGAACGGATGCTGCCCAGGCGAGAGCCATGGCCATATTCGGGCGGTGGAGTCTAGCGACAACCCAACCGCTAGGCATGAAAACTAGGGACGGTAGGAACATGTAAAAGTAAGAGAAGTTCCAGAATGACCCCGAAAACAAATGGGGGAGAAACCTCCCGAGATTCCAGGGAATGTAATAGTCAAATGGGGCAGGGAATCCGAAAATCAAATGCGCGGTTACGTACGAAACAGCCCATCCCAAAAGGATGGCCCTCACCGCAAGCACTTTGTGAGTGCGGAGCTGACTGGCCGTAGTCACAACGATTCCGCTCAAAACTTGCTTCCAGTACCACAGCGCAGAACGTCCGCTGCGATATTCTTCCACTAGGTCACCCGCCAGAGCTTCGTTATCTACGAAATGCTTTAACAGCCACGTTGCCACGACAGGTGGTACTGGGTTTTTCATGACACGGCTTCTCCTCCCTGCGGGACACCGCGCCACAAGGCGATGAGTGCCTTCTTGGTTCTGCGGACTCTGAGCGCTCCTGCTTTGGTAATGTAGAAATAGCGTTTGGCCCGACCGCCGCGCTCCGGTGTGGGGTCTCCGACGCTAGACGTTACGAACCCCTTTCGCTCAAGCCTTTCAAGCGCCGCGTAAACGCTACCGATTGCAACTTCCCGCCCAATGGCGTCCTCGATGCCTCTGGCAATCGGGACTCCGTAGGCGTTCTCACCGAGCCGAAGCAAGACCAGCAGGATCATGAACTCGAATTCTCCGAGATAAGTTCGGCCTCTCATTTCTTCTACTATAATTAGGAAATAAGAACGATGCAACTCTTGGCGATGCGGAGCGCCTCATCGACGGGAATCGGCCCAGCCTTAATGCGATCTGCAAGCGCCGGTCCTTCCACTAACTGCATTACCAACGCTCGCCTGCCTCCGGAATCTTCGAGACATAGATCGAACGCTATGTTGGGGTGGCCTAGAGAAGCGAGAACCTGTGAAAGCGAGCCATGCGCTCAGCGTCTCGGGCATAGGCTTCGGGAAGAACTTTGATGGCTACATCGCGTCCTAGCTTCGTATCACGGGCGCGATAGACTTCGCCCATCCCGCCCGCCCACACCGACTGCCTCGACGAGCAACGGAAAAAGGGAAAACTCTAGCTCCCCTGTAGAGCATAGAACGACAACCCTACTTCAGGAGGTACACGACCGTCGTCTCAGTGTCGGCCGGATCCGGCGTCGGATCTCCGTAGATCTCCCACGAGTGCCCGGCGGACTCCCGCCGGTTCGTCGCCATCCATTTTTCGATCGCGTTATGCGCCTCGTTCATGCGGTTGTACGGCCCGCGGTGGACGGCGACGGCAGCTTCGCCTCCTGGCGTTTCGGTCGCGTACACCTCGTCCGCAGTTTCAAATGTGCGCGTGACCTCGACGCCAAAGTCGCACAGTATCGGCGCGCCAGGGTGCTTCGGGTGGTGGTAGAGGAAGATGTTGTGGCCGTCAGTCCGCAGCCCCGGCCGGCTGCGAATGAACTCCCAGACCTTGCCCAGCGCAGGTCCCCACGCCGAGCCAACCGCGCCCGGCGCCACCTCGCGCCGCACCGCGGCCAAGATGCGGGGGTGAACAGTCTGTACGTTTACGGAGACCGGCATTCCTCGATCGTAAACCAAAACCCGTGATCGCGTGACACAAGCGGCCTCGCAAAGCCAAGTTTCGCTGAATCTCTGGACAGGCTGACGAGCGCGCACACAAAAAAACGTGGCGCCCGCGATCGATAAGCCGCTTTGACCGCATTTGATCGATCTTGAGCCTAACCGGCACCGGCACTAAAAACACTTCTCTATACCGCCGGAAAATCCTGGTAAGGTCTCCGTCTTTACCTTTGTGGTACGTTGCGAGTTCTCTCAACCATTGACTTGACATTGAAAGAGAGTGTGTGACATATAGCGGCCCTAAAGAGGCTGTTCGGGGATCCTCTTCTTAGGCACGGCTTTCACTGTCTGCTGCGGTCCCGAAAGGGAGGCAACTATGGGCGCAACCCCATACGAGATTATGCGCGCTATTCCGTTTGATCTCCCACCGAAGGAGTTCAACCCATCGGAAGCAACTGAGGATTCATTGCGTCGTTATGGTTTTCCGGTCGGTCCTTGGAGAGGCAGCTGGAAACGCACGTGCAGTCTCATCCAACCCGAATTTGGCAAA
>Ga0306920_100016181_pt1 | contig 10257 bp, 8 predicted proteins | sample flu12Cox44000170_FD_204666 | JGI IMG/M metagenome (GOLD analysis project Ga0306920, IMG submission 204666) | Lab enrichment of tropical soil microbial communities from Luquillo Experimental Forest, Puerto Rico - flux4day.12C.oxic.44.000.170 (v2)... | ecosystem: Environmental > Terrestrial >...
AGCCGAAGGTGCTGAACCAGTACCTGAAGGCCGGGCTTGGCCGGTGGGCGCCGCCGATGCCGGAGATTGCCAAGAACGACCCGTTTTGGCTCGAACAAGACCCGCACCGGAAGGCGTATACCAACTTGACTCTGTTCGGCCCGACGCTCCCGATCTACGAGGCGCGCAACCCCGGTATGGCGCCGGTCGGTGCCGAGAACGTTCAGATGCGCGCCGTGATCAACGTCATGAAAAACGGCATGGCGCCGCAGACCGCGGTCGACGACGCATTCAAGCGGATAGAGACTATCTTCGCGAAATATCCTATCGTGCAGAGCTGAGGAGCGATCAATGGCAAACGTATCGGCGATTCAGCTTAGCCGGCCGCTGGCCGGGCGGCGGCACGGCCTGTGGGATTATTTGCGCGGCCACCTGAAGGGTTCGGAATACCTGTGGGCGCTCGCCTTTGTTGTCCCCTATCTGGTGGTATTCGCGGTTTTTGTCGCCTATCCGATCGTCTACGGATTGTGGATGGGTCACGATCCGGCGCTCTACAAAGAATTGTGGGCCGATCCTGTCTACATGAACACCCTCGTCAATACTTTAATCTACTTAGCAGTCGCGGTCAATCTTAAGATGTTTCTGGCATTCCTGCTGTCGGGCTTCTTTGTGCGGCCGGGCTGGTGGGTAAAGGCGCTCTTGATCGTCTTTGTGTTGCCATGGGCGGTGCCATTGTTGCCGACTTTCATTTCGGTCCACTGGATGCTCGACGGCCAGTGGGGGCTGCTTAACAACCTGTTATGGGAGCTGTTCGGTATCAACGGGCCGTTTTGGCTGGATTCACATTGGATCGCCTTGGGCTCGATAATCGCCGCCTATATCTGGAAATTCATGCCGTTCTGGACCGTGATCTTTATCGCCGGCCGGATGGCGATCGCCCCGGAGCTCTACGAGGCGGCCGCCGTCGACGGTGCGACTGGGCTGCGGCGGTTCGTGCACATTACCTTTCCGCTGCTCGCCACGCTCTATTTCGTCAACACGCTGTTGTCGACGATCTTCTCAGTCGGCGATTTCGCGACGCCGTTCCTTATCACCAATGGCGGCCCGGCGTTGACAACCTATACTTTGGCGAACCTCGGGATCCGCAACGCCTTTGATTTGTCGGATCCCAACCTCGGCGTCGCCACCGTGATGTCGGCCCTGCCGCTGATGATCCCGCTCGTCATTTTCCTGATGCGCAAATTGCGCACGATGGCCGTGGAGCAGTAACGATGACCGTCATTGCTGTCGAGGGTCGGGCAAGAGCCCGCACCACTGATGCTAACGTGCTGCACTCGGTGCGGGTGGCGCGGCGGCGGCGCTATCTGACCAATATCGGCGCGGCGGTCCTCAGCGTCGCGCTGGTGATATGGTCAGTCTTGCCGATCTACAACATGATCATGGTTGCGCTCGACTCGCACAGCGATGTGTTGACGACCCATATCTTTCCACCGCATCCCTCGCTCTATAGCTTCTGGATCGTGATCACCGAAGGCTATTGGTATCTCGAGTATTTCTGGGAGCAATTCGGCAGAAGCGTATTTCTCGCCGGGATGGTGGTGTTGCTGACATTGACCATCGGGTCCTTCGCGGCCTATTCGGTCGGACGGTTGCGCGTCCGGCACGGCTGGCTCGTTACCAATTGCGCGCTGTTGACCTATGTGATCCCGGCCTCGTTCCTGGCGATCCCGTACTATCGCCTGATGGCGCAATATGGCATGATGAACAATCTATGGGCGGTGATCGCAGCGCTCGTCGCCTTTACGTCTCCCTATGCGATCTTCATCTTCCAGCAATACGGCCGCAGCATTCCGATCGAGCTCGACGAAGCGGCCCGGATCGACGGCGCGTCGCCGATCCAGATATACTTCCGCGTCTATCTGCCGCTGATGGCGCCGGCCTTGGTCGCGATCGGCACCTTTGCCATGCTGGCGGCGTGGAACGAATTTCTCTACCAATTCCTGCTGTTGTCCTCGAAGAAGAGCATGACGGTACCGATCGCGATCGTCCAGTTCCTCAACAGCGACGAGTCGCCGTGGAACTATATGATGGCGACCGCTGTCATCTACGCGCTGCCGCCGGTCGTGGTCTATTATGGGTTCCGCAAATATATGGCCGCTGGCTTGACGATGGGCGGCGTCAAGGGCTGAGTCATCAAAGCTAGAGCCTCGGCGCGCTAGGGCGCGCCGCCCGCCTCGGGCCGCAGGCGGAAACCGGCCCGGGGGGCGAATGGTTGAACCTCGCCTATGGTCGGCGGATAGTTTCTTTGGGACGAGGATCCGGCTGCAAAGTGCAGCCGGATCCAAACCAAGGAGGGATGGATGGACAGGCTGACCAGACGCTCGGTGCTGCGCGCGTCGGCTGGGCTGGCGGCGGCGGGCGCGATTGCCCGCCCGTTTATCGCCAATGCCGAGGCCAAAACCGCCACCGTGTGGTGGGTACAGGGCTTCGCCCAGGAAGAAGATATCGCCTTCAAGCAGATGGTTGCCGATTACGAGAAGGCGAGCGGCAATCAGATCGACTACAGCATCGTGCCGTTCGCCGCGATGCGGCAGAAAGAGATCGCTGCGGTGACGAGCGGCGTCGTGCCCGACATCATCGATCTTGGCGACTACTTCTTTGGCGTAATAAGCGCCTGGAAGGACCAGCTCGTCGATTTGACCGACGTCATCGAGACGCAGAAGCCGCTGTTCATTCCGACTGCTTTGCAGACCGGCTTCGCGTACAACAACGTCGCGAAGAAACGCAGCTATTACATGATCCCGAACCGCATGGCGGCGACCCCCTTCCATGCCTGGAAGTCTTTGCTCGACAAGGCCGGTTATAAACCCGCGGACATTCCGAAGACCTGGGACGCCTTTCTCGAGTTTTTCGAGGGGGTGCAGACGAAATTGCGGGCGCAGGGCAGGCGCAACATCTATGCCTATTCGATTATGATCAGCGCGGCCGGGTTCGACGTGGTCGGGCACTTCGACCATTTTATGATCGCCTATGGCGGCAAGGACTTGTTCACACCGGATGGCAAAGTGCACACCGAAGACCCCAAAGTCCGTGAGGCTGCGATAAAGACGGTCACCAGGCTGGCAACGGCCTTCAACAAAGGCTTCATGCCGCCGGCGATACAGAACTGGAACGACAACGACGACAACAACGCCTTTCACGCCAAGTTGCTCGTCATGGATTTGGACGGCACGATATCGACCGAGGTCGCACTGTGGAAGGATAAGGAGGAATACAACGATATTCTGACCTTAGGCCTCCCGCTCGGCAATGACGGCAAACCTGTGGCGGGTGTCATGGGTACGCAGGCGTTGGTGGTGCCAAAGGGCGCCCCCAACATCACCGTCGCCAAGGAGTTTCTCAAATATTCGATCGAGCCAAAGGTGCTCGGCGCCCTTCTGAAGGGAGGGCTCGGCCGCCGGTTGCCGCCGATGATGTCGATCGTCGAGAACGACAAGGCGTACTGGCTCGACCCGAAGAACGAGCCGCTACAAGCCTACACCCGCCAGGGTATCTATGGTCCGATGATCCCGCCCTACGAAGTCTACAACCCGGCGCGCGCACAGGTCAGCACCGAGCACGTGTTCGCTCTCGCGATCCTCGATACCATCAACAAAGGGGTGACCCCTGAAGCGGCGATCGACAAGGCGTTCAAGCGAACCGACGCGATCTTCGCCAAATACCCGATCGAAGAGGGCTGAACGGCCAGCCTCCGCGAAACCTGTAAATGGCGACAGCGAACGTCTATGCGCTGCCACCGGTCGCGATCTGATATGCTCTCTTGCCGTTCTATACCCCGGCGGCCCGACCTTTGGAGGGGGCTTATGGGCTGAACAGGGCCGTTGCTGCGCGCTGACGGGTTGCCTGTCCGGCCACGGCTGGCCGTCACGAGCGAAACGATATAGGCGTATGAGCTTCGCCTTTGTTCCGGCCGATCCCGCTCTACCCCGCCTGATGGCGCAATACGTCAACCGCCAGATCAGGGGTGAGCCGTCGCGGCCTGCCACGCCGTCCCGGTGCCCGGGCCGCAAAGCTCGGTAAACGATCACGGGGGCGAATGGTTGAACCTCCCGTGTGGTCGGCGCATAGTCTCTTTGAAACAAGGAGTCGGCTGCAAAGTGCAGCCCGATCCAATCCAGGGAGGGATTGATGGACAGGCTGACAAGACGCTCGATGCTGCGCGGTTCGATAGGGCTGGCGGCAGCCGGGGCGATTGCACGCCCCTACGTCGCTAACGCAGCGGCTACCACCGCGACCGTGTGGTGGGTGCAGGGCTTCGCCCAGCAGGAGGATGCCGCCTTCAAAAAGATGGTTGCCGATTACGAGAAGGCGAGCGGCAATCAGATCGACTACAGCATTGTGCCGTTCGCCGCGCAGCGCCAAAAGGAAATCGCCGCGGTAACCAGCGGCGTCGTGCCCGACGTCATTAATCTCGGCGATTACTTTTTCGGCGTGCTGGGCGCCTGGAAGGACCAACTCGTCGACCTGACCGACGTCATCGAGACGCAAAAATCGCTGTTCGCCCCGGCGTCGCTGGGTTACGGGTACGCCTATAACAATGTCGCGAAGAAACGTAGCTATTACATGCTCCCGCTCAAGGCGGCGGTCACCCCGTTCCACGCCTGGAAATCGCTGATCGAGCAGGCGGGCTACAAGACATCGGACGTCCCGAAAACCTGGGACGCCTTTCTCGACTTTTTCGCGCAGGTGGCGGAAAAATTGCGCGCGCAAGGCAGGCGTAACGTCTATGGCTATTCCATTCAGATTTCGGCGGCCGGGTTCGATGTTGTCGGTCAGTTCGACCATGTCATGATTGCCTATGGCGGAAAGGACCTGTTCACGCCGGACGGCAAGGTGCACACCGACAACCCACAGGTGCGCGAGGCCGTAATCAAAGCGGTCGAGTGGCTGACGAAGGCCTACAAAAAGGGCGACATGCCGTCGCCGATGCTGAGCTGGAACGACAACGACGACAACAACGCCTTTCACTCCAAACTCATTACCATGGATTTTGACGGTACGATCTCGACCGAGGTGGCGCTCTGGGACAATAAGGAAGCGTACAACGACATCCTGACTTTAGGCCTGCCGCTGAACAATGACGGCAAAGAAGTGCCGAGCATCCTCGGCGGCCAGGGGGTTGTAATTCCCAAGGGCGCGAAAAATCTCGAAGCGGCGAAAGATTTCCTCAAATATTCGATCGAGCCGAAGGTGCTGGGCGCCTATCTAGAAGGCGGGCTTGGCCGCTGGCTGCCGCCGATGAAGTCGATCGTCGAGAACGACAAGGCATTCTGGCTGGACCCGAAGAACGAGCCGCTCCGGGCGTATACGACGCAGGGCGTGCTCGGCCCGACAGTCCCGCCCTACGAAGTGTACAACCCGGCCCGGGCGCAGGTCTCGACCGAGCATGTGTTTGCGATCGCGATGATCGACGTGATCAACAAGGGCGTGACGCCGCAGGCGGCGGTCGACAAGGCGCTCAAACGGTGCGATGAGATCTTCGCCAAATACCCGATCGAAGAGGGCTGAGGACTGCGCGGATGACCGCCGCCTCTCTTAGGGCGGCGGGTTGTCCGTTGAGCGCGCCCCATTAATCCCCGGCCAGGCAGGTCGGCCGCGGAGACCGTCTCTCCCGGTTATTCCTGCGGATAGCGCCAGACGTTTGCCGGCTGCGAGGCGGTTTCGTCGATCGTCCATTGCGGCAGGGCAAGACCGGCCCCGACGTCGCTGAACACCATCCGCACCCTTGTGCCGATGCCGACGCGCTTTACGAGCTCGGGCGGCGCCAGCTGGCCGTCCGGGGTGGTCAGGTTGCCGACGACGCGCAAGGCTTCTTCCGGGGTCGGTTCGCCCTTTTGCGTGTCGAGATCGACCATCAGGATCAGATAGGGCGTCTTGCCGCGAAAGGCCGGCTGGATCGCGTGGTGCACCTCGCTGTAGGAATGCACCGTTCCTTTACCCTCGACCTTTTTCCAGCTTGATTCGAGGCTCATGCACCATGGGCAGGCGGTCGTCGGCGGGTAGCGCAGCCGGCCGCATTGCGCGCAGGCCTGCAGGTGAAAATCGTGCTCGGCGCAGTGGCGGAAATATTCGAGGTTCTCGTGGTCGAGATCGTCGATCGTGAGCCCCATGCCAAGGTATTCGCCGCGGATAGGCATCTTCGTTCTCCTCCTCAACCGCGCCGCATGACCATCGACGAGGCGGTCGCCGGGTTGGCCCAGCCGAGGTTGGCGCTGACTTCGACATTCCTGACCTGACGGCAACCGCCCTCCCGGTAGTCGAAAGTGTGCTGGCGCTTGCCGTCGGCCCCGACCGGGCAAGAATCATCGGCGTCGTGGCGCAGCTGGCGCGTATTTTCGATGACCATGTTCATACCATGGGTGTAGCCCTCGCAGAGATGGCCGCCCGACGTGTTGTTGGGCCGCCGGCCGCCGAGCTGGATCGTGCCGCTCGACACGTATTCGCCGCCCTCGCCTTTTTTGCAGAACCCATAATCCTCGAGCTGCAACATCGTTGTAAAAGTGAAAGCGTCGTAGGAGCCGGTGACGTCGACGTCTTCCGGCCCGACCCCAGCATTTGGCCACAGAATGTTCTTGGCGTAATGGCCGGCGACGGTCGAGATCGGTCCGTGCTGGTAATGCATGTCGATCCGTGGCTTGCAGCAGCGTCCGACGACGCCGCGGATCAGCACCAGCGGCTGCTTCATGTCGCGGGCGCGCTCGGCCGAGGTCACGACGATCGCGGTCGCATTGTCGGTCTCAACGCAGCAATCGAGCAGATGTAGCGGCTTGCAGATGAAGCGGCTCGACAGCACGTCCTCGACCGTAAAGCGCTTCTTATAGTAGGCCTTCGGGTTGTTCGAGGCGTGGTAGCTGTGCGCCACCTTGACGGCGGCGACCTGCTCGGGCTTGGTGCCGTAATCGTACATATGGCGCATGAAGGTCGGCGCGAAACTCTGGCCGGCGCTCTGCCAGCCATAGGCGCGGTTGTGCAGCGCGTCGCCACCTACGGGTGCTGCCGAGCGCGCGCCGGTGCCGCCGATGCGTACCTGCGAATAGCCGTTCATCGAGCGGAAGATCGCCACCGTCTTGCAGCAGCCGGCCTCGATCAAACCGATGGCAAAACCGACCAAGGCCTCGGTCGACGAGCCGCCACCGACCACATCCATGTAGTAATTTGGGCGGATGCCGAGATCGCCGGCGATAAAGGTCCCCGAGGTCGAGTCGCCGCCCGAATAGGACAGTATGCCGTCGATGTCGGCGGCTTTCAGCCCGGCATCGAGGATCGCGTTCCTGACTGCCCAAGTCCCGAGCGCCCGGGTCGTCTTCCCCGAACCGCGGGTATAAGTCGTCTCCCCCACGCCGACGATCGCGTACTTGTCGCGCAGGTATTTCGGGGTGGTGGCGTCCACCTCCTGTCGTGGCAATGGCATTTGCTTAATCTCCGCTAAAGCTGGCTCAGTCCCCGTCGAACAAGCTCACGCCGCCAGGCGATAGGCTTTGGTTGCTGCACCGCTGAACAGCGCGGTCTTCTCGGCGGCAGAGCATCCGGCGGCGATGCGCTTGAAGGCGTTCCACATCACCGGATAGCTGCACATGCCCTTGTCGACCGGGAAATTGCTCTCGAACATCGAGCGCTCGGGGCCGAAGGCCTCGATGCAAACCTCGATATACGGCCGCCAGGCCTTCTCCAGATCCTGCGAGGAGGGCGGCGTCTCGTCATTGAAAAACGTGAACCCGGAGAGCTTCATGCCCAGGCCTCCGAGCTTGACGTAAGTGTTTGGCGAAGCGGCGGCAACCTCGCCGATCGACTTCCTCCACGCGGCAAAAGCTTCCTCGCGCTTCCCGGCATAGGGGCCGATCGCCAACGGTCCACCGACGTGATTCAGAACGATCGTCGCCTGCGGGAAAGCGCGCGCCAGATCGGTCACATCGTCGAGCTGGGTCTGGAACAGCCAGGCGTCGAAGCTGAGCCCCAACGCGGCCAGCCCGGCGAACCCCTCGCGGAAACTGCGATCGCGATAGAGCCCCTGCGGCGCGCCCGAGCAATAGATTTCCAGGCTCGGATCGGCATGCCAGGTGGCGCCGTTGCGGATGCCCTTGAAGCGTCCGCCGGATCGTGTGACGTGCTGTTCGAGGATGCCCTTGGCGCGGCTGCCGATACGCAAATCGACATTGCCGATGATGCCGGCGATGCAGCGGGTCTTGCCGTATTTGCCCGACGCGCTCATCGCCGCGATGCCGTTGACGAATTCGGTCTCGCCGAGCGATTTCAGCTCCTGCGGCCCGTCGGCGCTGTACATCTCGCGGCATTCCTCGAAACAGGTCGCCGCGATATTGTGGCCGCTGCCGGTATCGGCCAGCAGGTCCTGAAACAGATAGCGGTTGCCCGGCCGGTCCCACATGTGATGGTGCGGATCGACGATCGGCAGATCGGGCTCGATGATCTTCTCGCGCCGGCGGTCGAGCCAATCCGGACGGATCGGCGCATGGCGGCCGGGCGGGATCGCGGATTGTGGCATGTGGGCAGTCCTCCCATTGCTTTAACGCGTCACTAACTGTGCCCCGCGCCGCCGCGTAACGCCACGGTTTTGCGCTGCCAATTTTATCGGGGAGGGGCGAGGTCGACGGCGACCCTGCGGCTCGGCTAGCCGGCAGCCTCTTCCGACTGAGCGACTGCCTCTTCGAAGGCAGCCAGGGTTGACTCGATCGCCTCGCGCGGCAGGTCGCGGGTGATGAAGACCATGCGGGTGCGACGGTCGTCGCTCGGCCATTGCGGCAGCAGGACCGGCGGGTGAAACAGATGCTGCACGCCGTGCACCACAACCGGCTCGCCGGGCCGGTCGCTGAGTGCCACGATCGCCTTCAGCCGCAAGAGATCGTCGCCGCGCATCGTCGCCAGCGCGTCGAGCCAAGTCGACAAGGCCGCCCATGAGATCGGCCGCTCGCGGACGATGCAGAAGGCTTGGATACGATCGTCGTGCCGGTTGACGTCGAGCGTCTCGGGATCGTGGTCGTGGTCGTCGTGATGCGCGCCCCCGCCCGGACGCGCATGGCCGGGTTCGAAGGCTTCGTCGCGCAGCCAGCGCTGGACGTCGACGCTCTTGGTTTGCGGATCGTAAAAGCCGAGATTGAACAACAGCGCGGGATCGACCGCGCCCTGGGCCACCGACAGCACCGGGGCGCTCGGGTTGAGCGCTGCGAGCCGCGCCTGCAACGCCGCCGCGGCGGCCGGTTTGGCGAGATCGGCTTTGGTCAGCAGCAGCCGGTCGGCGACCGCCGCCTGCTTGACCGCCTCGGGCTGGCGGTCGAGGGTCCCTGAGCCGTTCACTGCGTCGACCGTCGCCACCACCCCGTCGAGCGTGTAGCGGGCGGCGATCAGCGGGTCCGAGATCAAGGTGTGCAGGATCGGCGCCGGGTCGGCGAGCCCGGTCGTCTCGATCACGACTCGACTGAAATGCGGGACCTTGCCGTTGGCTCGGCCGACAAACAGGTTCAGCAAGGTGTCGACGATGTCGCCGCGCACCGTGCAGCATAGGCAGCCGCTGTTGAGCAGCACAACGTCGTCGGTGGCGCTCTCGACCAAGAGATGGTCGATGCCGATCTCGCCGAACTCGTTGACGATCACGGCGGTCGCCGCCATGCCCGGCTGTTTCAGCACGTGGTTCAGCACTGTCGTCTTGCCGCTGCCGAGAAACCCGGTTAGCAGGGTTACGGGGATCAGCGGCGAGGGTTCGCTAGAGTTCATGCGCGGCGGGCTCCGCTAGCGTGGTTGCGAGGAGTGTCCACGAAATGGGAAGCACGGTCGAGTGCCGTTGGAATATGCTCAAACTCCGGCCCTTGGGCGGGTGGATCGCGCAACGGCAATCCGGTCGAAATCGGCAACGACCCGCGTCCGGGGAAAAATGTTGGCGGCTTCGGCCTTGATCTCTTCGGGCCGGTATCGGCCGGAAATATGCGTCAGCAACAGCTCGCCGACCGCGCCCTCGCGTGCGAGCCAACCCGCCGCCGCCGCGGTCAGGTGCCCGCGCGAGCGCGCAAGTGCGATGTCGCGGTCGAGAAACGTGGCCTCTATGACCAGCGCATCGGCGTGGCCGACCTGCCCCGTCAATGAGGCGACTTCTTCCACATCGCCGACGACCGCGAGCTTCGCGCCGGCGATTTCCGGTCCCTGAACCATCTCCGGCGCGATAAGCCTTCCGTCGGCGAGCGTCACCGGGTCGCCGCCGGCGAGCGCCCG
>Ga0306920_100016182_pt1 | contig 10257 bp, 9 predicted proteins | sample flu12Cox44000170_FD_204666 | JGI IMG/M metagenome (GOLD analysis project Ga0306920, IMG submission 204666) | Lab enrichment of tropical soil microbial communities from Luquillo Experimental Forest, Puerto Rico - flux4day.12C.oxic.44.000.170 (v2)... | ecosystem: Environmental > Terrestrial >...
CCTCTGGATTGGCTTGCAGTTTTATCTCTGGGTGCGCTGGGCAGAAAGCGGCGGCCAGGCATTTGAAGTCTCACGACCGGCGGGAGTCGAAGGGTGGCTGCCCATAGAGGGGCTCATGCAGTTGAAGTACTTCCTTGTTACCTGGCAAGTCCCGCGGGTTCACACGGCGGGCTTCTTCCTTTTCACGTCGTTTCTGCTGATTTCGTTCGTCTTCCGCAAGTCGTTTTGCAGTTGGATGTGTCCATTGGGCACCGTTTCTGAGTATCTGTGGAAGTTCGGTCGTTCCGTTTTTGGTCGAAACTTCCAACTGCCCCGCTGGGCCGACATCCCGTTGCGCTCGCTGAAGTATCTCGTGCTGAGCTTCTTCGCGTACGCAGTGATCGGGATGTCCGCAGTGTCGATCGCCGAGTTTCTGAACAGCCCTTATGCGCTGATCGTCGACGTGCGAATGCTCAACTTCTTTCGTTACCTGAGCGGCACGGCAGCATGGGTTGTTTTCGGGCTGGTGATCGGCTCGATTTTCGTGCAGACTTTTGGTGCCGTTATCTTTGCCCCTATGGTGGGTTTCTTGGATTGGTCTCCCTGCTCAGCCCCGCGCAGATCATGCGTAACGCAAGCAATTGCATTGATTGCGCCAAGTGCGCCAAGGCTTGTCCCTCGGCACTGCCGGTCGATCGACTGATACAGATCCGATCGGCCGAGTGCACCGGATGCTTGGAGTGTGTAGCCATTTGCCCCGCGAAAGACGCGCTCGCCATGAGCGTGCCTGCTGGTCTGCGTAAACGCCGCACAATTCCCGCATGGGCCATGGCGGCGGGTATAGCGATCTTGTTTCTTGGCTTCGCTGGCTATGCGAGAATTACCGGGCAATGGAATACCCAGCTGCCGAAGAAGGTCTATTTGAACCTTGTACCGAAGGCGAACGAGCAGGAACATCCGATTCCCAGCTCTCAGTAGCTTTCCAATTTCCAGTTATTGCCGGGGCCGGGCTACCAGCAAAGTCTCATGAGTGCGAAGGTGCCAGAGCGCAATGATGCCGAGGACCATCAAATTCGGGAATAACAGTGGCGCCATGGGAGGAGCGCCATAGATGAAATTGTCGAACGGGTGAACAGAAGGTCCTCGCAGATTGCCGGCGGCGTGCAGTACAAAACCCCACAATCCCACGCCAGCTTCGACCAGCAGAACCGTGGCGCACAGGTCGATGTACTTTCTGGAGATTTCCATCAGCAGAGGCACAACAAGAAAGCCGACTGCGATCGCGCTCGCCACGACCGGAACCCACTCCATCGGATTGAAAAATCCGTTTCCCGCATGATCGGCCAGGCTAAACACAAAATTCCCTACGTAACCACCAAGGGTAAGCAGCAGGATCCATTGCGCCCATTCCAGCGACTCGGGGTCCACCATGCGATTCATGATGAGCAAGAAGCCGAGGCCGGTGTATGCCAATGGTGCGGCGAACGGCGCAGAGTAAGTCAGGCTGCGCAAGGTTCGTTCATAAAAGAAGTGGCTTTCGAGATGCAGAATGACCCCGGTCAATCCCACCAGCACCGCTGCCCAGCCAACCAGGTAACCCAGGTCTTTCCAAACCGCCGGCCAGCGCGGCCGCACTGCGAGGCCAACAATCAGGAATATCGGCGCAGTTGCGGAAAAAATCAGCGGAATGTACTCGGCTCGATTGCGAAACTGGTTCACCGAGTGTGCGAGGTAGATGTCGAAGGTGAGAAACCCGACATTCGCAATCGCAAACAGTTCGATCCAAATCTGCGGACGGGTCCACCAGCGGTCATTTGCCTCTGCCATGCTCTCTCCTGAGTTCGGCAGCCATGGACTGAAGCTCGATGGTTTTTTGTAGCATAGGGTAGTTACCGTGCCACTGCACGAAGTCAGCTCCTCCCATGAAGGCGCCATGTTTGCTGGTGCGCCCGTCATAGTGCCACAGGTCGAAGTAGACGAAATCAATGCGTTGGGAGAACGGCGCTCCGCTTAGCGCGCCTTCTTTGCGCAATCCGTTCACCAGGTCCTGGGCCGTACGCACGCGTTCATTCGTGTTTTGTACTACCTGTTCGGCCTGCGTGTAGACCCGATCGATGATCGCGGGCGTGTGGCACTGGGAACAGACTTGTTTCATCTTGGCCTGGGCGGCCGCGTAGTTTGGCCGTTTATCGGTGACGGCGTTTGCGAGGTAGTACGATAAGCGCTCAGAGGGATCGTGGGTGACCCCGAGCCCATTGATTCCGCTCATGTGACAGGTTGCGCAGGTAGGAATAAACATATCTCGGGTCGTGAGGGTTTTCGGAGGGGCATCCAGATTCAGCAATCCTTCCTGCGCCTGGAACATCATGCCGTGCTTCGATTCTTCATAGATTTCGATTTGCGAATGATCGGGGCCCATATGGCATTGGGCGCAAGTGGTGGGCAGGCGGGCAATGCGGACCGAAGATGTGTGCCGGGTGTGGCATGCGGTGCAAGAGCCGATCGTGCCGTCAGCATTCGGCCGGCCCACGCTATGACATTGCTCACAGCCACTGATCATCGCCGAAGTCCCCTCCAGTTGGGTAAAAGGATGAGGCGGGCGTCGGCTGCCGCCGGGCTGGTAGGTTTCGGAGAAATCAACCTGCGCTGGCGTCAGTCCCTTCGCGCCATAGATGGCTGCCCATGAAGGTGCGGCGTGCCGGCTGCGCAAGAATTGTTGATAAATGCTCTCGTGACAGCTTCTGCAATTCCCCGCAGTCAGTTTTGTGGAGATTACGAATCCATGATGGTCTTTCTTCTCCTGGCCCGCTGCCGGCTGGTGGCAGTCCAGGCAATTCACGCCTTTCTTGGCGTGCATGCTCATTTCGTATTCGTGGACCACGGAGTACTGAGTCCGCGCGTGACATTCGGCGCATTTGCCGGTTGCGCGTACCAGATCTGGGCTGGGCTGTTCGGTTTCAGACTTCGGCCGCGCACGGTTAATTAAGAAAGCTGCCAGAATCAAGGCAAAGGCGATCACAACGGCGACAAACACCGATCGAAAAGACATTCAAAGTCTCCTCTCGCAGGACAATTGGAACGACCCTGTTACCCAGATTCTGGTTTGCTCTCTGCCTGGACCAGAGCATTGTAACTGCGTCGATGGTGCTTCGAACGGGCGAACGTATGTTGGCTCTTTACTTTGCTACGGAACCGAAGAACGGAGCAGGAGCAACTGAACGAGAACTTCCCGCAGAGCTGGCACTTTCCTGCGTGTATACTCCGGGTCGGCGAAAATCAAACTCAGCCCAGTTTCCTCAAGAGGACCAAGAATGAAGGTCAGACCAGCCTCCGCTCGACAGATCCCTCTGCGCGCTTCCATCCTGATGTTGATGTTCTTCTGTCTTGCTTCTTTCTCCCTGGCGCAATCGGCTCCTCGTCGCGTTCTCATCGACACCGATCCCGGAGCTGATGACGCACTCGCCATTCTGCTCGCGCTGAATTCTCCTGAACTGAAAGTTGAAGCGCTCACCGTGGTTCCTGGAAACGTCGTCGCCGAGCAAGGCCTCGAAAACGCGCTCAAGATTCTCAGCCTCGCTGGCCGGTGCGACATTCCGGTCGCTGGCGGCGCGAAGCATCCGCTCAATCAGAAGCTCATCACGGCCGAATACTGGCATGGCAAGAACGGTCTCGCCAATATCGAACTGCCTGCCTCGAAGTGCAAAGCCGATCCGCGCTTCGGCCCCGATCTCATCATCGAACTCGTGCACAAATATCCACACGAACTCACATTGATTCCGGTCGGCCCTCTCACCAACATTGCGCTCGCCGTGTCGAAAGATCCATCGATTGCTGGGCTGGTGAAAGACGTCGTCATCATGGGTGGTTCGATCTCGGGCGGCAACACGACCGGCGCTGCGGAAGCCAACATCTACAACGATCCCGAAGCCGCGCAGATCGTCTTCAATGCGGGATGGATTGTTACCATGATCGGCTCTGAAGTGGGCGAGAAGACGCTGATGAGGCGCAAAGACCTCTCTGAACTGCAATCTTCACACGGCCCGGAAAACGATCTCGCCAGCAAGATTGGCGACTTCTATCTTGGTCGAGCAGAGAAGAATGGCTATAGCGGCGCTGCGATGTACGATCCGCTCGCAGTTGGAACCGTAATTGATCCCACGTTGGTCAAGCTGCAAGACATGCACATTGACGTCGAAACCCGAGGTCAGTTCACGCGCGGAGAAACGGTAGGCAATCGCATGGGTGCAAACGAGAAGTACGCGCTGACCGGCGATCACTACGAGATCGTCGGATATGACAAGCTTGCGCAGAACGCGCGCGTCGCCCTAGGCTCGGACGCCGACCGTTTCATTAGCCTGTTCATCAGCCGCGTGAAAGGGAAGTAGCTCCAGCCGAAGTTCAGCCTGCGAGAACACGCAGAGCCGACGACGCTTACCACACGAACTATTTCTCGACCGTCAGGTCCGTTGAGGCGTTCACAGTGCTTGACCCTTGTGCGAAGCTGACTGTGATGTTGGCCTGCCCTGCGCTCTTGCCGGTCGCCAAACCAGGCTGTGTTCCGAAGTTCTCGATGGTGGCCACCGTTGTATTGTCGGAACTCCAGTTTGCGTTCGTCGTCAGGTTTGCGGTGCTTCCGTCGGAGAAATGCCCGGTTGCTGTGAACTGCTGCGTGTGGTTCACGAGGATATTTGGGCTGATCGGATTAAGGTCAATTCCCGTGAGTGTCGGACCACTATGGCTGGTACCACAAGACGAGGCGATCGCTACCAGCAACAGGCAGAACGTTACCGAGGCAGCGTTTCTGATCTTCGACATCGATGTACCCTCGTACGAGAAGTGGTGTCCCAAGTTGCCGAAGAATGTAACCGAATCGCGCTTCGCCGTCGAGGGCTTTGTAGAGGAAAAGCCGTGCTGGGCGCCGAGATCGGCCACAGCGCAAAGAGGAGGTGCTTCTCCTACACAGTATTCTCAAGCGCGAGCGCCATGCCCATTCCGCCGCTCACACAGAGCGTGGCTACCCCGCGTTTCGCCTGGCGCTTGATAAGTTCGTGCAGCAGCGTAACCATGATTCGCGCGCCCGTGCAACCGATCGGATGGCCAAGCGCAATCGCGCCGCCATTCACGTTGAGCGTGTCGCGGTTGAAGTGCAGTTCGCGGTCGCAGGCCAACACCTGCGCGGCGAAAGCCTCGTTGATCTCCACCAGATCGAGGTCGGAGAGCTTGATCCCGTGTTGTGCTTCCATCTTGCGTAGCGCGGGAACCGGACCAATTCCCATGATGCGCGGATCGACGCCCACCGATGTCACGGCGACGATGCGCGCCAGGGGCGTGAGTTTGTGCTTGCTTACAAAACTCTCGCTCGCAACCACGATCGCAGCTGCGCCATCGGTGATGCCAGATGAATTGCCTGCGGTAATCGTTCCGGTCTTCGAGAACACGGGCGTGAGTTTGGCCATCTTCTCGAGGCTCGCGTCGGCGAAGAGATGTTCGTCGCGGTTGAAGATTTGTTTTCTCTTCTTGCTCTCGATCGTCACAGGAACGATCTCGGCATCGAAGCGGCTCGCCGCCACGGCTGCCGCGGCACGTTGCTGTGAGACCAGCGCGAATTCGTCTTGTTCGCCGCGTGTGATCTTGTATTGCTCGGCTAAGACTTCGGCGGTCTCGCCCATGACCAGCTGCGCAAGCGGGCAGAAGAAGCCGTCGCGATACATGCCATCGACTAGTTCCTGATTGCCGAGCCGATATCCCCAGCGCGCGCCGTCGAGATAAAAGGGGAGGCGCGACATCGATTCCGTTCCTCCGGCGAGGACGCAGTCAAGATTACCAGCAGCGATCTCCTCGAAGGCGAGCGCGATCGACTTCATGCCAGATGCGCAAGCTTGGTTCACGGTGTACGCGGGAACTTCCTGCGGCACGCCGCTTCGCACGGAGATTTGGCGTGCAACGTTCGGGCCTCCGCCTGCCTGGCGAGCATTGCCGAAGATGGTCTCTTCGATTTGAGCGGGCGCAACGCCCGCGCGCTCGATCGCCGACTTCGCGGCGACGACTCCCATGTCAGCCGCGGTTTGGGACGCGAGCGACCCGCCAAATTTGCCGATCGGCGTGCGGACCGCCGAGAGAATATAAGCGTCTGGCAACTGTCCTCCAGGTGAATCGAATTCACTTCGAGTATCGACGGAATGCAGGCTTTCGGTCAAAAACCCTTCATCGCAAAGGGCGCGAGGTTGCTAAAGGTCGCAAGGGGAAGCACCCCACAGCAGGAAGGAGCTTCAGACCCTTCTTGCACGGTCTCGGCAGACATGACTCACGCTGACCTCGGTCGCGAGCCGCCGCTTTTCGCACTCCCACCATAGAATGGTTAGAGATGTGGCAACCTGGTCGCCGTCCTTCGAGTTTCGAATGTTGGCCTAATTTCACCGACCGCGTGTACTACGCATGGTTTGTGGGAACGAGTGTGCTGTTGGCTTTGCGTGCGCAGCGGAGCGAACACGCCTGGACTCTGATCGGAATCAATCTGACCTGTTGCCTGGTGATCGCCAGCTTGCAGAAACTGTCGCGCTGGTCGGTCTGGTGGCAGTTGTTGCACGACTGGTATCCGCTGTTTGCGTTCATCGTGTGTTTTGAGGAAGTGTCGTGGCTGTCGTTCCTATTTCGCGGTGGCTGGCAGGATTACTACTTACTCGCGTTCGAGGCACGTGTGTTTTCGGTGCCGCCGACGGTCTGGCTGGGACAATACGGGTCGCCGGTGCTGACGGAATTGTTCGAGCTTGGCTACTTTTCGTACTTTATTCTGCTGATGATTGTGGGTGGAAGGTTCTATTTTGTCGAGAACTGGCGCGCGTTCCGGCAGGTGATGGATGCGACGGTGTTCAGCTACTTGTTGTGCTATCTCTTTTTTCTGGTGTTTCCGACGGAAGGTCCGGCGCACACGCTGGCCGCGCTGCACAATTTTCCGATTCCGGGCGGAGGACCGTTCCACTGGGCCGTTGGCCTAATTCAGAAAAATGCTGGCGTACACGGCAACGCGTTCCCCAGCGTGCATGTCGCAGGCGCAGTTGTGTCTCTGTTCTTTGCCTGGCGCTACGCGCCGAAGTTAGGATTCGCGCTTACGCCGCTAGTAATCCTGCTTTGCATCGGTGCGGTGTACGACCGGTATCACTACATATCAGACGTCGCGGCTGGCGCGGTGTTTGGGCTGGTTCCAGCGTGGATGGTGCTGCGGGGCTGGGTTGGGACTCGGGCTGGAAGGGCTGACAATTTGGCCTAAGGACGATTCACCAGAGTGAGAACAGCCGACGCGAAAGGATCCTCGTCGGTTCCCACATTTGGCGGACAGGAGTGTCCGCCCCACACCATAGGCGATACACTCAAACTCCATGAGCTACATCTACGGAATCAATCCGGTGAGCGAGGCGCTGAAGGCGTGTGGGAAGGCGTTCGAGTGGGTAGGCGTCGCGAAAGAGCGGCACGACCTGCGACTGCAACGCATTATTGAAGACTGCCGGAAGATCGGCGTGCCGGTACGGTTTGTACAGCGCATCGAGCTCGATCGCATGGCGAAGACCGGTGCGCATCAAGGCGTGGTCGCGGTTACGGCGGGCAAGGCGTACGCGGGACTCGATGACGTGATCGAGGCGAAGCGTGGCGAGCATGCGCTGATCGTGGTGCTGGATGGAGTCGAGGACCCGCACAATCTCGGCGCGATTCTGCGCACGGCCAATGCGGCGGGCGCGGATGGTGTGATCATTCCCGAGCGGCGCGCGGCCGGAGTAACGGGAACGGTCGCGAAGGCTTCGGCGGGTGCGAGCGAGCATTTGCCGATCGCGAAGGTGACGAATATCGCGCGTACGGTGGAAGAGTTGAAAGAGCGGAACATCTGGGTTGTTGGGCTCGATGAGCGCGGAACGCAGACCTACGATTCAGTTGATTACAAGATGGATTGTGCGATTGTGCTGGGGGCCGAGGGGAAAGGCGTGCACGACTTGGTGCGAAAGAAATGCGATTTTGTGGTGTCGATTCCGATGCTGGGGGAAGTGCCGTCGCTGAATGTATCGGTGGCTGCGGGCGTGGTGCTGTATGAGGTGGTGCGGCAGCGGCGCGGGGCGAGGAAGAGTTGAGAGTCGTGGGCGCGCCGGCCGCGCTTGTGAGCATCGAGAGTTGTGGCGGCGCGTGCGAAAAGCAGGTCCTTCGCTGCGCTCAGGATGACAATTCACCAAGGGGACGCAATTTACCCAAGGGAGCGCCAATTTCCAAAAGAGTAATCGCTCTATTCGGCTGGATGGTTCTAATCGCGATCACTTCAGGTGCAGCCTCTGCGCTCGATCGCAACGCATTCACTTTTACCCAATACAACTTGCAGGTGCAGGTTGAGCCGCAGCAGCAGAGGCTTTCGGTGCGCGGGACCGTCGTGCTGCGCAACGATTCGACGTCTCCTCAGAAGATTGCTGCGCTGCAGATTTCTTCCAGCCTGACCTGGCGGTCGATTCGGGTGGGAGAGCAGGCCGTGCAGTTCATCTCGCAGCCTTATACATCGGATATCGATCACACAGGCGAGCTGTCCGAGGCGATCGTGACGCTGCCGAAAGAAGTGGCTTCGGGAGGAACGGTCGAGTTGACGGTGGGGTATGAAGGCTTGATTTCGCTCGATGCTACGCGGCAGACTCGCATCGGTGTACCGCAGGCGACAGCGATTCACTCGGATTGGGATGCGATTGGCAGGGAGTTCACCGCGGTGCGCGGCGTCGGTTATGTTGCCTGGTATCCAGTTGCGATTGACGCGGGGAATTTGTCGGAGGGGAATAGTCTGTTTGAGGTGCTTGGGGATTGGAAGGCGAGGTCCGCGGCGTCGAAGATGCGGATCAGCTTGTGCGCGGACGTGCCCAGGGCGGGTACGGCCGGCGTTGACGTGTCGAAAGCTGGTGCGGCAAAAATCGATGTGCCGAAAGCCGGTCTGCCGAAAGAGAGCCAATCGTGGACTCTGCTGATGAACGACGTTCGGCGAGGAGATTTCCACGCAGGCTCGGTCGTTGGTGCGGCGAATGATCCCACGGTGAACATGTGCGGATACTTTTCTTTCGAGCCGCTGGGTTTGCTTGCGCCCGCGTTCGCGATCGGGCCTTACGAGAACATGAGCGGTCAGGGGGTTCAGGTCTATTTCTCAGCCGCGCACAAAACGAATGCTGAGGCGTTTGTGCAGGCGGCCCAGAAGGTGGCGCCGTTTGTGACGGAATGGGTCGGTGCGCCGCGCGGTGCGGAGAACGTCGTGGAGCTGGACGATCCGGGAGCAGCGCCATTTGAGACTGGCACGATGCTGTTGACACCTCTGCACGATACCGATCCGAAGTTCGTGCAATTGGCAATGGTGCATGAGTTGGTGCACGCCGCGCTGGCGCCGACGGGTCGGGCGTTGGCTTCTCCTGGTCCTGTACCACGAACGAATTCCTCAACACTTCCACTTCCGCCTTGGATTGAGGAAGGGTTGGCGCACTTTCTGCAAGGCGTTTACCGCGAGCATCAGGAGGGACGAGCGGCGGCGCTCGATTTCATGGGGCTGCATCGAGCGGCGCTGGTGGAGGCGGAGAAGGCGATCGCGGCGCGCGGGGCGGTGAACGGAAGAGACGCGCCCGACGAGTCGTTGTTGACAACCGCCACCGATGAACTGGTGCGCAGCAAGGCGGCGTGGGTGTGGTGGATGCTGCGCGACATGCTCGGCGAGGACACGCTCAAGAGCGCGCTGGCGGTGTACCGCAGCAGCGAGGATACTGATTCGAAATATTTCGAACGCTTGCTGGAAAAAGAATCGAAACGCGATTTAGCGTGGTTCTTTGACGATTGGGTGTATCACGACCGCGGGCTGCCGGACTTTCGCGTCGCGGCGGTGTTTACACGCGCGACGGTGGCCCCGGCGCACGTGACGACCGTGACCGTCGAGAACGTCGGCGGCGCGGGGGCTGAGGTTCCGGTGATCGTGCTGTTCGACGGTGGCGAGGTCCGGCAGGTGGTGCTGCTGAAGGGGCATGACAAGCAGGTGCTGCGCGTCGAGACGCAGGGGCGTCCGACCGAGGTTGTGGTGAATGATGGGAGTGTGCCGGAGAGCGGTCATGCGAACAACACGTATAAGGTGGGGGCGGCGGGGAAGTGACTTGACCATGTCTCGCGCAGGTGTCCCTGAAGCTCGCATGAGCTTAGGGGAAGTTTCGCTTCAGACAGTCGAGCAATTCGCGCGGTCATGAACCGGGACAGGTTCAACGGGCTAACAGACTCCTTGTTCCAGCCGAT
>Ga0306920_100016183_pt1 | contig 10257 bp, 10 predicted proteins | sample flu12Cox44000170_FD_204666 | JGI IMG/M metagenome (GOLD analysis project Ga0306920, IMG submission 204666) | Lab enrichment of tropical soil microbial communities from Luquillo Experimental Forest, Puerto Rico - flux4day.12C.oxic.44.000.170 (v2)... | ecosystem: Environmental > Terrestrial >...
GTGGTTGCGTCGGATGCGTTCTTCCCTTTCCCGGACGGTGTCGAAGAGGCTGCAAAAGCGGGAGCGACGGCGGTGATTCAGCCCGGTGGCTCCGTGAAGGACAATGACGTCATTGCCACGGCCGATCGCCTCGGCTTGGCCATGGTTTTCACCGCCATGCGTCACTTCCTGCACTGAAGTAGGTTTCCTAGCCGCCGCCGGCGGCGCTTCTGCTCGAGGGGCGGAGAACCGGTTTCCCGGATTTCTGATCATTGCAGGAATATAGTTGCAAGGCAGATGCTCATTTCGGAAACCCTTCTTTTCCCGCTTACATCCAAGGTGATGAGACCCATGGCCGCCCGCGAAACGCCTCATATTTGGCTTTTGACCCTACTCTTGCCGCATGGGATACTTTGAATTCCGGGATATCTATGACCCTACGAAACCTAGCCTGTACTTTTTGGTTGGCCGGATTGGCCGTTTTTCCCGCGTTTGGCCAAGGTTCCCTGCTAGCCCCTCCCGCTCCGGCTGAGAAACCGGGCGAAAAACAAACGCCGCGCGCCGACGCCTATTTCAACTTCACCATGGGCCATTTGTATGAACTTCAGTACGAGCAGACCAGTCAGCCGGACTACGCGACAAAAGCCATTGATGCATACAAGAAGGCCTACGCGCTTGATCCGAAGTCCCCGATTATCGGCGAGCGGCTAGCGGAAATGTATTGGAAAGCGCAGCGGGTCCATGAGGCCATCAACGAGGCCAACGAAATCCTGAAACACGACCCCGATGATTTGGCGACGCATCGCTTGTTAGGACGCATCTACCTTCGCAGCATTGGTGACGTAAACGGCGCCGGCGGGCAAACGGAGACCGTTGCCAAGGCCCTCGCGGAATACGCGGAAGTGCATCGTCTTGATCCTGGCGACGAGGAAGCCGCCATTTGGCTTGCGCGCCTCTACCGCTTGCACAACGAACCCGAGAAAGCCGAAGCCGTGCTTCGGAAGATGTTGGAAGACGACCCCGGTGATGAAGCGGCCGCCGAACAGCTGACGCAACTGCTGCTCGACGAGAACAAGGCTGATGAAGCGGTTGAGCTTTTGCAGGGGATGACCGCGCACTCTTCTTCCCCGACAATTTTCGATTTGCTCGGTGACGCCTACACGCAAACACGTGATTACGCCAAGGCCGAGGCGGCCTATCGCAAGGCGGTTGATCTCGACCCCTCGGAGTTGAATCACCTTCGCGGGCTCGCACAGACGCTTCTCGCAGAGGAAAAGTATTCCGACGCGCTGGCGGCGTACCAAAAGCTGGCAGATTTGATGCCGGATGAGGCCGACAACTACGTGCATATGGCGGAGATCTATCGTCAACTGCACCAGTTGGACAAGGCTCAAGAGAGTCTTGCAAAAGCGCAGCAGTATGACCGTAGCAGTTTGAATGTGCAGTACAACCAGGCGCTCATTCTGGAGGCGCAGGGCCGCTACGACGATGCGATCCGTGTAGTCTCGGACGCGATCACCGGAGTGAAAGCGCAGTCCGCCGTTCTGCCGTCCCGTCAACGACAGCTCGCCGCGCTCTACCAAACGCTCGGGATGCTCTATCGCGACGTGCAGAATTACTCAGCCGCGGTTTACACCTTCCAGGAGTTAGGTCATTTGGGCGAGGATGAGGATCATCGCGCGCGGTTGCTGATCATGGACACCTATCACCTGGCAAAGGATATGCCCAAGGCGCTTCAGACCGGCCGGGAAGCGATGGCCAAATACCCGAACGACCCACAGATTCGCGCCAGCCTGGCGCTCTTGCTCGGAGAAAATCAGCAAACCGATGAAGCCGTCAAGCTTCTGGAACCAAGCTTGAAAGGTTCCAAGGAAGATCGCGACATTTATCTCGATCTGTCCCAGGTGTATGAACGCGGACGGCGCTATTCCGACGCCGAACAAGCCGCGCGCAAGGCGGAGTCCTACGCCGCCGATCCCCAGGACAACGAAACCGCTTGGTTGATGCTCGGCGCGGTTTACGAGCGCCAAAAGCTGTACGACAAGGCGGAAGAAGAGTTCAAGAAGGTGCTGAACGTTAATCCGAAGAACGCGCAGGTGCTGAACTATTACGGCTATATGCTGGCGGATCGCGGCGTGCGTCTTGACGAAGCCCATGACTTGGTTCAGCGCGCTCTGGACGTGGAGCCGCTCAATGGAGCTTATCTGGACAGCTTGGGTTGGGTATATTTCAAGCAAAACAAATTGGAAGAGGCGGAATCCCTGCTGCGCAAAGCGGTCGAGCGCGAACCGCACGATCCGACCATCCGCTCGCATCTCGGCGATGTGTATGCCAAGCAGGGGCGCATGGATCAAGCCGCAGGCGAATGGGAAAAGTCCCTCAATGAATGGCACCGCTCCTTGCCCGCGGACCTGGAAAGCGATAAAGTCGCGGAAGTCGAGAAGAAACTCAACCAGGTGAAGCACCGCGTGGCGCAGAAGAGCCCGGCCACCGACGCCAAACCCTAAGCAGCAAAGAATGCGCGAAATCCGGATTCCAGCCTTCGCAAAAGTGAATCTGCGTCTGGACGTGCTGGGAAAGCGCGCTGACGGTTACCACGAAGTCCGCAATATCCTGCAGACCGTCACGCTCCACGACACCTTGCGGTTCCGTTCAGCGCGGGGTTCGGGAATCGAACTCCGGATTGAAGGTAATCCGCAACTCTCAGAAGAAGCGGTGGAGAAGAACCTGGTCTATCGCGCCGTGGATGCGTTGCGCCGTGAACTGAGAATCCGCCCGGGCGTTGAGATCTTGCTGCAAAAGAAGGTCCCTGCCGGGCGCGGCCTGGGCGGTGGTTCGGGCGATGCCGCGGCAGCGCTGCTCGGTTACCTGCAGTTGACGCGAAAAAAGCTGCAGCCCATGAGGTTGTTGGAGATCGCGTCTAGCTTGGGTGCGGACGTCCCGTTTTTTCTTCTAGGCGGACGCGCCCTGGGAGTCGGGAAAGGTGATGAAATCTATCCCCTGCCCGACGTCCCGAAGAAGACCTTGCTCATCGTTTCGCCGAAGGACATACACGTCCCGACTCCGGATGCCTATCGCTGGCTTCATGCGCCAGAACTCGCTTCGTTGACAAAATCGGCGGCGAACCATAAACTATTTGAGTTCTGTGCTCTGTGTTGGAGTGCGCTCGGAGGGCCGCTTTCGAACGATTTCGAAAATGCCGTTTTCCGGCGACACCCGCGCCTGAATCAGATTCGGCGGGTCTTGCTCCAGGGAGGAGCGTCAGAAGCCTTGCTGGCTGGTAGCGGTTCGGCGGTGTTTGGAGTTTTCCCGAGCCCAGCAAAGGCGCGCCGAGCCGTTCGCGGGTTCCCGCACGATCAGACCTTCGTCTGCGAAACACTTTCGCGGAGCAGCTACGCTCGAAGGATGAACATCGCGGAGATATTGTAACCTCGGACGCTCTACGCTTCTCTGACCTCTCCTTTTGACTGAGTCCGGACGCGGCCTTGTCGGGAATCTGCGTTATCGCCGAACGGTGACGCGTGTGGGAGCCTCGTGAACGACGAGCGATTCAAAATCTTCAGTGGAACCGCGAATCCGGCGCTGGCCGAGTCGATTTGCAAACACTTGAATGTGCCGTTAGGCAAGGCTTTGCTGGGGCGATTCAGCGACGGAGAGATTTATTTTCAGATTTTGGAGAACGTACGCGGTGCCGATGTCTTTGTCGTGCAACCCTGTTCGTATCCGGTGGACAACCACCTGTTCGAGCTGCTTTTGATGATCGACGCCTTTAAGCGCGCGTCGGCGTGGCGCATCACCGCGGTACTGCCGTACTACTGCTATGCCAGGCAAGACCGCAAGGACAAGCCGCGCGTGCCGATCTCCGCGAAGCTCGTGGCGGACTTGCTCGAAACCGCGGGCGCGAGCCGCGCTCTAACCCTAGACTTGCACGCGCCGCAGATTCAGGGCTATTTCGACGTGCCGGTGGACCATCTCTACGGCTCGCCGGTACTGGTCGACTATTTTCGGCACAAGAAATTGCCGAATCTGACCGTAGTTTCGCCGGACGCGGGCGGTGTGGAGCGCGCCCGGGCCTTTGCGAAGAAGCTCGACGCACCATTGGCCATCGTCGACAAGCGACGGGTGGATTTGGACGTGACGGAAGTAATGAATTTGATCGGTGACGTTAAGGGTCGCACGGCGTTGATCGTGGACGACATCATTGACACCGCTGGGACATTGGTGAAGACCGCCGATGCTCTGATGCGTGAAGGCGCTACGCAGGTCTATGCCGCGTGCACCCATGCGGTGTTCTCCGGGCCGGCCGTGGAGCGGCTGGAGGGCTCGAAAATCATCGAGGTCGTGGCCACGGATTCTGTTCCGCTGTCGGATGCCGCCAAACAGATGAAGAACTTGAAAATCCTGAGTGTCGCGGACTTGCTCGCTCGCGGCATTCGCTCGATTCACGAGGAGACTTCGATCAGCGAGCTGTTTACGTGAGAGATTCCGGCGAAAGCGCCGGGGAGATTCCAGGAAGGAAGAAGCTATGGCTCAGCTCGTCGTACAAGGCGCGCCGCGAAACCTGCGGGGCAAGAATGAAGCAAGGCGTTTGCGGGTGACCGGCAGCGTCCCGGCCACTCTCTACGGAGGCCAAAACGAAGCCGTTTCGCTGGCCGTGAACACCAAACAAGTCACGGCCATCTTGCGGTCGGAGACCGGTCACAACACTCTGTTTCAAGTAGAGTTTGCAGGAAAGCAGGAACCCGCGATCGTCAAGGACTGGCAAGTCGATCCGGTTACCGGGCGATTGCTGCACGTCGATCTGATGCGCGTGGCCATGGACGTGCGCATGCGCGTGAAGGTTCCTGTACACACCTTCGGCGAGCCTTCAGGCGTAAAGGTGCAGGGCGGCGTGTATGAAATCGTCGCGCGCGAGGTGGAAGTCGAGTGCTTGCCGGCGGACATCCCGACGGAGTTCAAGGTGGATGTCAGCGGATTGGCGCTAAACCAGAGCCTACGCGCCGGGGAATTGGCCATCGATGCCGCCAAAATTAAGCTGATCACCGATCCGAACGCGGTTCTTGCCCACGTCGTCGCGCTGCGCGTCGAAGAAGAGAAGCCGGTCGAAGCGGCGGCACCGGGTGCAGTTCCGGCGGAGCCCGAGGTCATCAAGAAGGGCAAAAAGGAAGTGGAAGGCGAAGAAGGTACGGAGGGCGGCGAAAAGGCGGAGAAGCAGGAGAAAAGCGACAAGAAGAAGTAATTCTCTTTCGCGCGGCTCGCTACGAAATCTATGCGGCTCATCGTCGGCCTTGGCAATCCCGGCCCGGAATATCAGTGGACGCCGCATAATCTCGGGTTCCTGGCTGTGGATGAACTCGCCAACCGCAACGGAATTCGGGTGGAGCGGCCGGAAGCGCAGTCGCTTGTGGGACTGGGGAAGGTAGCGGAGCGGGAAATCATCCTCGCCAAACCCCAGACGTACATGAACCTCAGCGGCAACGCAGTAGGCCGCCTTATGGACAAGTACGAAGTCGGACCTGCGGGATTGCTGGTGATCTACGACGAGCGGGACCTGCCATGGGGCATGATCCGGATCGGTGAACGGGGCAGCCCTGGAACGCACAACGGGGCCAAGTCCGTCACCGGCGCGGTGGGAACGCCGGAATTCGCGCGGTTGCGGCTCGGTTGTGGGCCCAATCATCCCGTTGGCGATCTGGCGGCCTACGTTTTGCGGCCGATGAAGAAAGCCGAACTGGAAGTGGCGGGAGAGATGGTCGCCAGCGCAGCCGACGCGGTGGAATTGCTGCTGACCGAAGGCATGGTCGCGGCGATGAACAAGTTTAACCGCAAGGCGTCACCGCCGCCTGCGGAATAGTCTCAGTTTTCTGGAGCCTGCTTTCTGAAGTGGGCCACGCTTTTGGATTTGTCCGGGCCCGTGCCCGGAACAGGAAAAGAAAGAGGTCATCATGGAAGAACGTTTGTACGATCTGGTCTTCATCGTTCGCCCGGCAACGCCGGAAGAGGAGATCAAGAAGGTCCTCTCCACGGTGGAGCACGCCTGCGCGGAAAAAGGCGCGAAGGTCGAGAAAGCCGAAACTTGGGGCACGCGCAAGCTGGCCTACAAAGTGATGAAACATCGCGAAGGGATTTACTTTTACCAGCAAGTGCGTACCACCCACGGCGAGCTGGTCCACGAACTCGAACGCCGTCTCGGCGTGCAAGACGCGGTCATCAAGTATCAGACCGTGCGTCTCGACGAAGATTTGAAACGTCAAAAGAAGTTGGTGCACAAGCGCGAACAGCGCGCCGCTCGCCGTCCGCGGCGCCCGGCCCCTCCGCCGGCTCCTTCGGCCGCGCCCATGGGCGATCCGGGCACGCACGCGAGTTGAGCGCCATCGTCCGGGATTTTGTCGGAAACAGGTTTGCATGCTCCGCGGTCACGTTCGGAGCGACATCGGAAAGGTAGGAGAGTATGTCAGAAGAACAGAAGCAGGGTCAGCCCGCCTCGCCGGCCGTGTCTCGAGAAGGTGCTGAAGGGCATGGGGCTGGACCTCGCCGAGAAGGAGCAGGCCCGCATCAGGCGGGAGGACGCGGACCAGGCGGCGGTGGCCGTCGCGAAGGTGGACCGGGCGCTGGCGGTCCCGGAGGACCCGGCGGTCCGCGCCGTGGCAAGCGCCAGTATTTCCGCAAAAAGAAGGTCTGCAAGTTCTGTGTCGAGAAGATGGACTTTATCGACTATAAGCGCGCGGACATTCTCTCGCAGTTCGTGCAAGAACGCGGCAAAATTCTGCCGCGCCGCATGACCGGCGTCTGTTCGCGGCATCAGCGTTGGCTGGGTGTGGCCATCAAGCGCGCCCGCAACATCGCCCTGCTGCCCTTCGCCGGAAGCGCCGCGGGCACGCTCGCGCCGCGCGCCGTCGAAGCCCACAAATCCTAAGGCGAGGGTCTAGGGTCATTCCGAACGGAGACTGCGGAGTGAGGGAATCCCTCTTCTTCGGTCTCGAAAAGAGTCAGGAGATTGTCATGCAGATCATTCTTCAAGAAGACGTTGAAAAGCTCGGCCATCGGGGCGACGTGGTTACCGTGAAGCCGGGCTACGCTCGCAACTTTCTGTTGCCGAACAAACTCGCCGTTGAAGCAACCCAGGGCAATATGAAGGCCCTCGAGCGCATCCGCGCTGCGTTGGCCAAGAAAACCGCCAACGAGATGGAAGCTGCAAAGAAACAGGCGGAACTGCTCCAAGCGGTTTCCCTTAAGTTCACACGTAAGACTGGTGAAAACGACCAGATGTTCGGATCCGTTACCACCGGCGACATCGCCGAAGGGCTGAAGGCTCAAGGCTTCGGAATCGACAAGCGGCAGGTCCAGCTTTCCGACCCGCTCAAGTCTCTCGGCGAGTTTCCCGTGACGGTAAGGGTCTTCCGCGACGTGGCCGCCGAAATCAAAGTACACATCCAAAAGGAAGTCTAATCGACGTTCATTCGATCTCGAAGGAGCAAATGCATATTGCCCCTCTCATCTTTGCCGAGTGATGAACTCCTCGGCTACGGCTTCGACTTCTTGCGGCTTCCACGTTCCTCCCGAAAGATTGGTGACCAGCGCCACCACCAGGTGTGCATCGGGATAGACAATCAGTTGCGATGTTCCGCCGATCGATCCGCCGGAATGCTCGTAGACGAGTCTCCCCGAGCGCGATTTGCGAATAAACCATCCCACGCCGTAGGGCGAGAGCTCCCCCGCTTTCGTCTTTTGCGGTGTAAACATGATCCTCAAGGTCTCCGCTTTGAGCAATCCCGGCCGCATAATCGTCGAGCCAAACCTGACCAGATCCTCTGCGGTAGATAAAAAACCTCCGCCGGCCCATTTGTAGCTGTTATCCACGTAAGGAGCGTTTTCTTGGTGCCCATCCTTGGCTAGTTCGTAGAACCGCGAGCGCTGCTCGATGATTTGCGTGTTCTGGTCGGCCGTCGTGTGCACCAGGCCCAGCGGCGTAAGAACGTGCTCCTGCATGTAGGACAGGAACGGTTCACCGGACGCCGATTCAATCACCGCGCCAAGCAGATTGAATCCATAGCTCGAATAGCTAAATTTCGTTCCCGGTGGAGCCACCAGTGGATCGTTCTCGAAGATCTGCAAGCCCTCAAGGACATTGTCGTAATGCCGCGGGATCTCCATCTCGTCGCCCTGGTAGTGGCGGATTCCCGAGAGATGGCCAGCCACCATGCGCACGGTGACCGGTGCACTCTTCTCTGGAAAGGACGGCACATATTTCTGCACCGGCGCGTCGAGATCCACCTTTCCGGCTTCGACCAGTTGCAGGAGCGCCGTGGCCGTCAGGGGCTTCGAAATACTGCCGATACGGAATTTTGTCGTGGGCCAGACCGGAACGCGTTCTTCTAGGTCGGCAAAGCCAAAACTCTCGGAGTAGAGAATCCTGCCGTCCGAAGCAACGGCAAGCGCCAAACCCGGTGTCCCACGGGCGATCCATTCCTTAGCCTGCTTGTCAGCGTTTTCCTTCGCATGCGCATACGGCGCCGCGGTAAGGGTGGTTTGGCTGCTGGTCGTAAATGCCGACGAGATCAGCACCCCAGCGCAACTCGCTGCCAGCACCACCACGCAGAGCCCCATCGATTTCTTGCGAGCATCAGCGGCGAACATCGGCGTCCTCCAGAATTTTCCAAGCTGCATCTTGCCACACTCTTTCGGAAAAGAGATTTTCAGAGTTTTTCCTTCGTCATTCACAGGTAGCCCGATTGACGCCCGCTGCTGAACCGCGCAAAATCGATTTCCGAAATCAGGGTGCGGAAATATCCCGCGTAAAATTTCAGGCTTGCCGTCCGGCAGGCGTGGTGCTATACATAGCGAACGAAAAGCGAAAGGTCATCGAGCGCATTCATGCCTGCCGAAACCACTCTCGAACGCCCGCTTCCGAGCAATCTGGACGCCGAGCGTTCCATTCTTGGCGCAATTCTGCTGGACAACCATACGCTGAACGCCGCGATGGAGGCGCTGAAAGCCGAAGACTTCTTTCTGCCTCAACACCGCCAGGTCTTCCAGCAAATGATCGTCCTCGGAGAAGCCCAGCAGGCCATCGACTTGGTGACACTGACGGAAGAGTTGCACCGTCGCGGCGAACTCGAAGCCGCTGGCGGCGCGCCGTACCTTGCCAGCTTGACCGATGGAGTCCCGCGGGTCTCGAACGTGGAGCACTATGCACGCATCGTCAAAGAAAAGGCGATGCTGCGAAACCTGATTCATGCCACAGACAAGATCAAGCAGAGTGCCTTCGAAGGCGAAGATGGAGCCGACGCTATTTTGGACGGTGCCGAATCGAGCATCTTCGCCCTTGCCGAGGACCGCGTCAAAGCTGGCCTGATTTCCATCAAGGACATCGTCCACGAGAGCTTCGATCGCCTGGAGAAAATCTTCCGAGAAGGGAAGAGCATTACCGGCATCTCCACCGGCTACGGCGAACTCGACAAGCTGCTTTCGGGCCTGCAGCCTTCCGAACTGATCATCCTCGCCGCCCGCCCGTCGCAGGGAAAAACCGCGCTGGCGTTGAACTTCGCCGAAAACATCGCCATTCGTGGCGGCCTGCCGGTGGCCGTCTTCAGCCTCGAAATGTCCAAAGAATCCCTGCTACAGCGCCTGGTGGCTTCTGTCGCGCAGGTGGACGCGCACAAATTCCGCACCGGGCATTTGAGCCGCGAGGATTGGAAGCGCATGACCGAGGCGCTCAGCAGCATTTCCTCCGCGCCTCTGTGGGTGGATGACGCCGGCTCGACGAGCGTCCTCGAGATCGGCGCGAAAGCCCGCCGTCTGAAGCGCGAGAAGGGCCTTTCGCTGTTGGTCGTCGATTATCTTCAGTTGATCACCGGCCGCGGCCGCTTTAATTCCCGTCAGGAAGAGGTGGCCAGTATTTCTCGCGGGCTGAAAGGCCTGGCCAAAGAACTGCAAATCCCGGTGTTGGTGCTGAGCCAGCTTACCCGTGCGCCGGAGCGCGACGAGCGCGGTCCGCAACTTTCCGACCTGCGCGAATCCGGGGCCATCGAACAGGACGCCGACGTGGTGATGTTTATCTATCGCCCGAATTTCTTCAATCTGAACGCCACTCCTGAAGAGCGTGATATGGCCGACATCCTCATTGCCAAACAGCGCAACGGCCCAACCGACAAGGTCAAGTTCGTCTTCCGCAGCCGGCTGACCCGCTTCGAGGAAGCGGCCCCGGATGCCTTCTCGCAATTTGCTGGCGACGACGAAATGTAGATGGGGACACAGCGCGTCTCGTGGGCCACGAAC
>Ga0306920_100016184_pt1 | contig 10256 bp, 4 predicted proteins | sample flu12Cox44000170_FD_204666 | JGI IMG/M metagenome (GOLD analysis project Ga0306920, IMG submission 204666) | Lab enrichment of tropical soil microbial communities from Luquillo Experimental Forest, Puerto Rico - flux4day.12C.oxic.44.000.170 (v2)... | ecosystem: Environmental > Terrestrial >...
CGCTGCCGGGACTGATGTATTCCGCGAAGAATGGCCTCGGCGACACCGCGCTCTGGGACTTCGACACGCTGGCGGAAGCGTACTTGTGCACACGCGACGGCTTGCCCGAATATTTCGTGGACGGCACTTACACCGACAGCCGGCACTACTACTTCAGCAGCAGCATGCCGGTGGTCGGCACCATGCTGCAGTCCAACGGCATCGGAGGCAACACCGGCACGCGCAGCGCGATCTACAGCTACGGCGATGCGATGTACAACCATTTCGGTCGCGGCTTCCAAGGATTCCACACGATCTCGACCGAGAATGCATCGAGCACCGCAAGCCGACGCCTGCAAACCACGCCGACTTTCAATCAGAAGTTCCCGTTGGTGGGGAGGATCGCCGGCGTCTCAACGAGCCCGGCACCGTCCAGCGGGATCGCTTCGCACCCGATCCATGCGGAGACGGTGAACTATTCCTGCATCCAGTCGAATGCCAGCTTGGCAGCGTGCGCGACGGGAGACGGTTTGGCGACGCCGACGGGCGGTACGGTCTATCGGCCAGCGGCGAGTTCCCAGACCTCCAACGAGTATGATTTGAACTCAGGGCAGGCCACCAGCCACAGCAGCACGACGAGTTCCGTGTTTGACGTGTACGGCAACGTCCTCACGCAAGCCGTGACGCGGGGCGACGATGCGGCGGGCGGTCAATTCGTGGGTTCGCACACCACGACGACCACGAACACGATCACCCCGAGCACGACGAACTGGATGATCGACCTGCCGACCGAAACCCAGGTCCAGGCGTCGATCACCTATGCGCGCGCGCTGCCCAGCGGCGCGTCGGCGCCGACACAGATCCTCGATACGCAGTACGCGTGGAATGCCGACCGCACGCCGAATACGAAAGTCGCGCAACCGCAATCGGTGATCGGAGACACGAATCAGCAGTCGACGACGGCTTACTCGTATCCCTCGCCAAGCTATGGATTGCCTTCACAAGTGCAGGTAACAGGGCCCAGCCTGCCACTCGCGCGCACCATGAGCTACGGTTACAGCAGCGACGGATATTTCGTCGCGACCACGACCAATGGCTTGAATCAGACCGTCACGACGATCACACAGGCCAGCGACGGCCAGCCAACGAGCGTGACCGATGCGAACAACCTCATCACCGGGACGACCTACGACGTGTTCGGCCGCGCCACACAAATCACGCACCAGAAACCTCTAGGCAGCGACATTGAGCCGCCGATCAATATCGCCGTCACCAATTGCAACGGCGGATGCGCCGGCCCCGGCAGCGATGCGAACGAGCTATTCGCTGTCTACCGAAGCGTCAGTACCCAGCAGGGATATCCCACGAAGGTGACGTGGGTCGATCTGCTTAGTCGGCCAGTCAAGGCCGCACAAGCCGGTTTCCAGAGCACGACGAGTAGCGCGTTGCAATATGCCTACAGCGCGGCGCTGACCGACTACGACGAGAACGGCGCCGTCGCGATGCAGAGCACGCCGTACTATGTCGGCACCGACACGCCGTACTTCACCGGTTACACTTTCGATGCCCTGAACCGTCCGTTGACCAAGGTCACGCAGAACACCTGTTCCGGCGGCAATATGACGACGGCCTACGGGTACACCGGCAGGCAAACGAACATTACCGTCAGCGGTACGTGTCCGGGCGGTACGGCGAATACCACGATCCAAATGAGCCGAAGCACGAACGCGCTCGGCCAGCTGATGCAGACCGTCGATGCGGCGAGCAAGACCACAAGCTACTGGACCGAACCCCTAGGCCACGTAGTGGCGATCACGGACGTGGAGGGCAATCTAACGACCGCGAGCTACAACGCGCTGGGTCAGCGCCTGCAAAGCAACGATCCCGACCAGGGCACGTGGACCTTCAGCTACAACGCGCTCGGCGAACTCAATAGCCAAACCGACGCACGTGGCGTGGTGACGCAGATCAACAGCCGCGACGCGGTGGGCCGCATCGTGCAGCGCACACAGACCCCGCCGGCGAGTCCGCCGACGTACATCGCCAACGAAACCTTGGTCGATGCGTATACCTATGATCCGACCAATGCGAGGGGTCAGCTAGGAAGCATCACGCGCACCCGCGCGGGAACACAGACTTGGTCCGAAACCTACGCCTACGACACGGACGCCCGGCCGATCACGACCACGACCGTCATCAACGACAATGGCAATCCCACGTTCAACAGCACGGTGGGTTATGACAGCCAAGGTCGCGTCTCGACCCAGACCTATCCGAGCGGCCTCATCGTTCAGCGCAGTTACACCGCGTATGGCCAGCTCGATGCGCTCAGCAACCAGCAGACCGGCTACGTGTACTGGGTGGCGCAGGGCGAGGACGCCTGGGGCCACACCAACGCCGAGCAATATCCGGGTGTCATCACGGGCACGCACCAAGACTTCGCTGCGACCGGACAAACAATGACGCTGGGCTACACCGGCGCGTTGAGCGACACGGTCAGCTACGCCTACGACAGCTTCGGCAACTTGGCCTCACAGCAGCGCTCAGCGCAAGGCGCGACGAATACCGAGACCTACCAATACGACGGGCTGCAACGCCTGACGCAGGCATCGCGCAGCATTGGTGGCAGCGTCACGTATGGATACAGCGCCAGCGGCAATCTGACCCAGAAATCCGACTACGCCAGCAGTTACACCTACGCATCGGCCAATGCGAAGACGAATGGCTGCGGACCGCACGCGGCGAATGCCGCAGGCGCCTTCAGCTACGGCTGTGATCCGAACGGTAACGTGATCAGCGGCGCGATTACGGCCGTCTACGATGCGGATAACCATCCACGCAGCATCGCAAGAGCCGGTGCGGGCACGATGACGTGGGGCTATTCGCCGAGCGGGATGGCGGTGGAGACGTCCAGTCAGGGCACGCGCTACTTCGGGCCGAACGGATACGAGCAAGTCGGCATCGGCGCCGGTGCAAAACAAATCCACGAAGTCGGCCCGGTGATCGTCACGCGCACGAACGGCACGGATCAAATCACCGTCGTCCTGAGAGATCGCCTGGGCTCGACGATCGCGACGGTCGACAGCAACGTGCCGACGTTGCGCATGTTTGATGCGTTCGGAAAGGCAAGAAACGGCGACATGTCGGATCGGCCGAACGGCACGCTGAATCTTGCCGACACGATCCACGGGTTCACCAAGCACGATCATGCGGACGATGTGCAGCTGATACATATGGGGGGACGGGTATACGACTATCAGTTGGGCCGCTTCCTTAATGTGGATCCGCTCATCGGTAATCCAGCCAACAGTCAGAGCCTGAATCCGTATTCGTACATCGGAAACAATCCGCTCAGCGGAATTGATCCGACGGGGTATCAATGCGTTGGTTCGCACATTGAATCTCAGACGTGTGCCGATACCGGTGCAGCCTCGATACAAGTCGGGTCACCGAGCGTGACGGCAAAGAACGACGCCATGGCCGCGCATCTGGAGGCTCAGGTCGATCGCCTCGCAACAACGCGGGATTCCTTCAATAATGGTGCGGCCGGAGGACAAGGCGCACAGGTTCTGCAAACCAATCTCGGCAACACTGCGACAGGCATGGCTAACTCGCCCAGCGCACCCATGGCGCAGCCCGGCTTTGGGAAAGCGCTCGCTAAGGCGGGCTTCTACAGTGCTATGTACGCTCTGAACTCAATGTTGCCCTCGGATGAGGCGCAAGAGAGGGCCGAGATGTACGCGGTGAAGCTCGCGGACGCTAAAAATGAGGCTGTAAACAGTTCATTTGGCGCGTCCCTGGGACACGTGTTCGGCGCGTCTTTCGGGATGACAGTGAGTGCTGTTGGTGGTGGCGAGTTTGGGGAAGCTAGGATGGTGGAAACGGCGACCCTTGACGCTAGCACTATTCGCTTCAGCCAGAGTAATGTTCGAAGCACGCTACCGAAAATCGTGGAGAGCATGAAAGCGAATGGGTGGTTGGGCGAACCGATTGATGTCGTCCGAATGCCGGATGGCGGCCTTACCGCGGTCGACAACACGAGACTCGCCGCAGCGTCGCTTACCAACACACCCGTACAAGCGAGAATCCGAGGGTTCAATGAAGCCTTCCCTGCTACCCGCGCTGGTGGCAATCTTCAGGGCGCAACTTGGGGCGAAGCAGTGACGAACCGCATAGGAGAGCAACAAAAGATGTGGCAGAGACTCTATCCAAATGGCTCGCCATTTACAGGTGTCAAGGCTCCCGGATTTTCACCATGAGCGAAGGTGTTTACATTCTTTCACCAAGCAGTCGCCCGGATTGGCTGGAATATCCGCATGCGTTTCGGCGTATCGTTGAACAGATGCTCGTCGATGTGACGCCTTGGCATATTTTGGAAGGCGAGAGGGCGCTATCGCAGTTTAGGGGGCTAGCGGAGCGCTACCCTGATCGCGAACTTTTCCCCTTCGCGTATAGACAAGACAACGACGATGTCGCTTGTTGGTCTAAAGGCACGGGTGAGAAGGTGTTTGTCATCCACGATTTCGCGTCTCCTGGCTGGGAAGACGAAGGCGCGTTTGATGACGTGTGGTCTTGGTTCCGCTCAGCTATTGAAGAGATGATCCTCTGGGATTGAATGTATAAGATAGGCACACCTAACGCACCTGATAGTGCAGATGTATACATTGCGACATTGAGCGAAGCCCGGCCCCGCGCCGGGCTTTGTCGTTTTAGCGACTGGCCTGCGTGATCACGCTGTCGATGACCTGCATGACGAAGCGCTGCTGCGTCTTGGGCAGACGCGTGATGCGTTCGAGCTGTTGTTGCAGCTTCGGTGCCGGACCGCGCTTGCCGGGCTTGGCTTCCTCGCCGATCAGTTCCTCGATCGACACGCCGAGCAGCTTGGCGATCTTGGGCAAAGACGACACCGGCACGCGACGGCGACCGACCTCGTAGGCGGTGATCGTCTGCTGTGAGGTGCCGAGCAGTTCGGCGAGCTGGACCTGGGTGATGCCTTCGTCTTTGCGTAGGCGGGCGATGCGCGCGCCCATATCGATGAAGAAGGCGCGTTCGTCTTTGCTGATGGCCACCGTCGCAGTCTCGGCGTGAATCGGGAGAGCCATACCGTACCCCGGAGTCGTTATTGCGGTTGACGATACTACGAAAAGGTGTATTCTGCGATCGAATTGTTCCGCTTGACAGGTTTTTTAGGAGAACCGCCGATGGCGCGCATTGCCGATGCCGAACTCGACCGCGTGAAATCCGAAGTCTCGCTGGTGCGGCTGATCGAGGCGGCGGGCTACACGCTGGGCAAGCAGGGCAAGGACCTCGCGATGCGCTGCCCGTTCCACGAGGGCGACGACACGCCGAGCTTCATCGTGACGCCGGCGAAGAATGTGTGGCACTGCTTCGGCTGCCAGCAGGGCGGCACGGTGATCGACTGGGTGATGCGGCGCGAGGGCGTGAGCTTCCGCCACGCGGTGGAACTGTTGCGCGAAGGATCGTTCGCGCCGTCGGGTGCGGCACCGGTGAAGCAATCGACGGTGCCGAAGCTGGCGCCGCCGGTGGCGCTCGATGCGGACGACGACGCATTGCTGGCGCAGGTGATCGACTACTACCACGAGACCTTGCAGCAGGTTCCCGAGGGCCGTGCGTATCTGGCCGGACGGGGCCTCGCGCACCCGGACGTGATCGACACGTTCCAACTCGGCTTCGCCAATCGCACACTCGGCTTGCGCCTGCCCGACTCGAACCGCGTGGCCGGCGCCGATATCCGCAATCGCTTGCAGCGCATCGGCATCTACCGCGAGAACGGCCGCGAGCACTTCAACGGCTCGCTGGTGATCCCGGTGTGCGATGCGTCCGGCGCGATCGCGGAGGTGTACGGGCGCAAGCTGCTGCGCGACAACCAGCTGCGGCCGGGCACGGCCAAGCACCTGTATCTACCCGGCCCGCACCGCGGCGTGTTCAACCTTGCGGGCTGGCGCGGCGCAGACGAAGTGATCCTGTGCGAAGCCTTGCTCGATGCGCTGACGTTCTGGTGCGCGGGCTATCGGCACGTCACGTCCGCGTTCGGCGTGTCCGGGTTCACCGATGAGCTGCTCGAGGCGCTGGTCGCGAACGGCACGCAGCGCGTGCTGATCGCCTACGACCGTGACGAAGCGGGCGACATGGCTGCCGCGAAGCTCGCGCCGCTGTTGGAGCAGCACGGCATCGCGCCGTACCGTGTGCTGTTCCCGAAAGGCATGGACGCGAACGAATACGCGCTGAAACTCGGCCCCGCCGACAAATCGTTGGGCCTGGTACTGCGCAAGGCGGAATTTATCGGCAGTGGCGCGGCGCCGGCACGCGTCGAAGTATGCAAAGCCGCATCGCCGGCGCCGGAATCCGAACCCGCATCGTCGCCCGTGCCTGCGCTTCTTCCCTTAGTCGCGGCTCCGGCTTTGCCGGCCGAGCCGTGTTCGCCCACGCCACCCGTCGCCGCACCCGACATCGACGCGCAAGTGCGCGAGCACGACGTTGTGATCGCGTTCGGCGATCGCCGCTACCGCATCCGGGGGCTGGCGAAGAATCTCGCGTTCGACGTGCTGCGCGTGAACGTGCTGGCGAGCCACGCGACGGGCATGCACGTCGATACGTTCGACCTGTACCAGGCGAAAGCACGCGGCGTGTTCGTGAAGCAGGCGAGCATCGAGTTGGGCGTCGAGGAAGCGGTGATCCAGAGCGACCTCGGCCAAGTCCTGCTCAAGCTCGAATCCCTGCAAGAGACTGCCATCACCCAAGCCACGACACCGGCGGCGGCGAGCACGCCGGCGCTGTCCGCGCCGGATCACGATGCCGCGCTCGCGTTGCTGCGCGATCCACAGTTGGTGGAGCGTATCGTCGCCGACTTCGCCCGCATCGGTCTCATCGGCGAGCCGACCAATGCACTGGCGGGGTATCTCGCGGCGGTGTCGCGCAAGCTCGCCGCGCCGCTCGCGATCATCGTGCAATCGACGAGTGCAGCGGGCAAGTCGGCGCTGATGGAGGCGGTGTTGAAGCTCATCCCCGAGGAAGACCGCGTGCACTACTCGGCGATGACGGGGCAGAGCCTGTTTTATCTCGGCGAGAAGGATCTGCAACACAAGATCCTCGCGATCGCCGAGGAAGAAGGCGTGCGCCAGGCCGCGTATGCGTTGAAGCTGTTGCAGAGCCAGGGCGAACTCACGATCGCGAGCACCGGCAAAGACCCGACGACGGGAATGTTGACGACACAGGAGTATCGCGTCGAGGGGCCGGTGATGTTGTTCCTCACCACCACGGCGATCGACCTGGATGAGGAACTGTTGAACCGCTGTCTCGTGCTGACGATCAACGAGAGCCGTGAACAGACGCGAGCGATCCAGTCGGCGCAGCGTGCCCGGCGCACGCTGGCGGGCCTCTTCGCTGAGAGCGACTCGGCATCGGTCGTTGCGCTGCACCGGAACGCGCAGCGGTTGTTGCGGCCGCTGGCCGTGGTCAATCCGTATGCCGAACGCCTGTCGTTCCTGGATGAGCGCACGCGCACGCGGCGCGATCATGCGAAGTACCTGACCTTGATCGACACGATCGCGCTGCTGTTCCAGCATCAGCGTGAGGTGAAGTGCGTCGAGCACCGCGGCAAGACAATCGAGTACATCGAGACGACGCTGGACGATATCGCGCTTGCGAATCGGCTCGCGCATGAAGTGCTCGGCCGCTCGCTCGATGAGCTGCCGCCGCAGACGCGGCGTCTGCTTGGCGTACTCGATGCGCTGGTGCGCGAGCGCATGCGCGTGCACGCGCTGGCGCAGACCGACGTGCGCCTGACGCGGCAGGAGATACGCGCGGCATCGGGCTTGTCCGACACGCGCTTGCGCCTGCACTTGGATCGCCTCGTGGACATGGAATACCTGTACGCGCACAGCGGCCGACAGGGCCGGCGCTTCGTCTACGAACTCGCGTTCGACGGCCCGCTCGATGCCGAGGGGCCGCGTCTGTCCGGGCTGATCGACGTGGACACGCTTGCCGCTACGGCGCCGACTTCGCCGGGGGCAAGGGGTGACTTCGCCCCCGGCTCGCCTGCCGTTCACCCGTCGTTCGCCCCGGCTTCGCCGGATGCCGAAACCTCGTCTCACGCGAGCGTGCACGCGGCTTCTTCCTTAGTCGCTGCTCTTGCCCCCGAAACCGCACCTCTCGGGAAGCCGCGTGCGCGAGCGCATCGTAACGGCAGCGCGGCCGCGGTCGCGCCGTGAACGCGCTCGACCACGCCCTAGCGCGCTGGTGCAAGGCGCTCGCGATCCGCGGGCAGACCGTGGCGACGGTGCGCACGCGGCAGAGCGCGATCGGCGCGTTCAACCGCTGGTGCGGTGAGCGCGGCATCGAATCGCCCAGTGCGGTGACGCCGGCGCTGATCGAGCGCTATCAGCGCCATCTGTTCCACTACCGCGCCCCGGAAGGGGCGAAGCTTGGGCGTGGCGTGCGGCGCGGACCGGGCAACCCGTTGAGCACGCGCACGCAGCACGGGCACCTGACGGCGGTGCGTCTGTTCTTCCGCTGGCTCGCGCGGGAGCGCTGGATCGCGTACAACCCGGCCTCGGAACTGGACCTGCCACGCCTGCCGCAGCGCCTGCCGCGTGCGATCCTGACGGTGGAGGAAGTCGAGGCGGTGCTGGCGGCGACGACGCGTGCCGGCGACATGGGCGTGCGCGATCGCGCGATGCTGGAAACGCTCTATGCGACGGGCATCCGGCGCAACGAGCTGGCCGGCTTGAGTCTCTACGACGTGGACACGCGACACGGCACGTTGATGGTGCGCGAGGGCAAGGGGCGCAAGGATCGGCTGTTGCCGATCGGCGAGCGCGCCTGCCGCTGGATCGAGAAGTACACCGCCGACGTGCGTCCGGCGCTGTTGATCGACGCGAACGAAAAGACCTTGTTCCTCGCGTACAACGGGCACCCGTTCGTCGGCGAATCGCTCGGCGCCGTGATCCGGCGTTATCTCGATGCGGCTGGCATCGCCAAGCCGGGCGCGTGTCACCTGTTCCGCCACACGATGGCGACCGCGATGCTCGACAACGGCGCCGACATCCGCTTCATCCAGACGATGCTCGGTCACGCCAACATCGAGACGACGACGGTGTACACGCGCGTATCGATGGCGAAGCTGCGCGAGGTGTACGAGCGCACGCATCCGGCCAAGGCTGCGCGCACGGCGCGCAACGACGACGCGGAAGCGATGCGTGCGGCTGTGCTCGATGCACTTGATGCCGAGGCGGGCGAGGAAAGCGACGCAGCGGCGCGAGGCTGAGGTGCGTGTGCATCCCCTGCCGAACTGAGGGCTTGCCGAAGCCCATGCCGGTCGTGACCTGAAGGTCAACCGAGAGCCACTCGAAGGGCTTGGCCGACCGTGCTGTGGAGCATGAGGAGGAAAGGGAGCAAAGGCGGCGCAAGCCGCCTTGCTCCCTGGACTCGTCTTCTTCTACAACAAGTTGGACTTGCCCATCGCTTGTGTATCGGCAACCCCTGGGGTAACGTCAGTGCTGCTCCGTTGTCCTGCCTGCGTTCTCGGCCTATGGCAACGGGGTGGGTCCCCTCAGCTAACAGGGGACTAAAGGGTCCAAAGTGGTGCCATAATGACACCACGCTATGAACAAACCCTCAGACATCGACCCGCGCAACTCCCGCGCAATCGCCGAACTTGTTCCCTCGCTGGATGGGGTCGGCGTGCGCTTGCGCCTGGCGCCGGGACTCAAAGCCGAAGCGACCGCCTATGCGCGTTCGATCGGAATCTCGTTCAATGCCCTGTGCGCGGTGGCGTTGCGGGATTATCTCAACGCCCGGCAGGTGCAAGGAGCAGCGCCGTCAACCTCGAAGCCCGTTCACTCAACCGTTCCACGCACGACTCCGTCCGCCACCGCGACACCCGCAGCGAGTGTACCCATGCGCAAGCTGGGTCCGAACGAGAAATGCTATTGCGGTAGTGGGAAAAAGTATAAAAAGTGTCATGGCGCGCCAGGTCAGGCGAGCAACTAAGGAAAGAACGACGTGGCGCTCCGCTACACTTGCAGCGTGATCGCGTGCCAGCCTAAAACCGCACATCGGGAAAAATCTCGCCATCTGCAGCGGTACGCCGGGGGTGTGCGTGCCGCGAGCCCAGGCAGCACTAGGGCAAAACGCCTGCCGCTACGAAGTAGTGCGTCTGGATTACTTGATCCGCTCATCGGTAATCCAGCCAACAGTCAGAGCCTGAATCCGTATTCGTACATCGGAAACAATCCGCTCAGCGGAATTGATCCGAC
>Ga0306920_100016185_pt1 | contig 10256 bp, 13 predicted proteins | sample flu12Cox44000170_FD_204666 | JGI IMG/M metagenome (GOLD analysis project Ga0306920, IMG submission 204666) | Lab enrichment of tropical soil microbial communities from Luquillo Experimental Forest, Puerto Rico - flux4day.12C.oxic.44.000.170 (v2)... | ecosystem: Environmental > Terrestrial >...
GTGGGGTGGAAGAATGAAAATGCTGCCGCCCCACGCCTGAGGTCTAGTTCCTGGCCTCGGAATCCATCGAATCAGCCGCCCGCCAGGGACGATCGGAGGTGACTGCAATGAGAGCTGGGCTCGGAGCGGCGCTTATGTTTAGCGTTGCTATTGTCGCGGCTGCTCAACAGCCCGGTCCGCAAAAGTCCGGCCACAACAACTTGATCCGTGGAACGGGTTGTGTCAAGCCTGGTGTTGAAAACGGATGCACCGTCCTTACCGATAGGAAGACAGGCGACGTCTACACCGTGTTCTTCAGCTCCGACAATCTTCCCGCTCCGAATGCAGCGATCTCCTTTGAGGGGACGGCGCATCAGGGCATGACGACTTGCATGCAAGGCAAGGCCGTCGATGTTACGACGTGGTCGAGTGTGAAGGGGCGTTGCAAGGGCAGCGGGGCATCCACCCCGGCCCAATAGTGTCGGCCGCTAAAACTTCGGCGTAGGGGAACCGGCATTGGTTACGGTCGCCGGGCAGTAGCAGGCCTGGTAACTAGCGGGATCAGGCGACCTTATTGCGCAATACAGGCCACGAACCACAGCAGGCGAGAAGGCATCTGCCGTGCTGGAGACCATGTACAGTTTCACTCACTGGTCACGAGCTTTGGCTGCATTCTGCACTTCGGAATCGATCTTTGCCAGACTATTCAAGTCCAATTGTGGCACCTTCCATTCGTGAGAGAATCGGTACTCACGTTTCCAGAGCCCGCGGTTTGTGCTGGTCGCTTCCTCGAGATTTGTCAGATAGTACGTAGATTCACCAACAACTGCGCCGTCAGAGCGGAAATTCACGACCCGAAAGCTGGTATTTTGGTCGTAGATCGGTGAAATCGCGGGAGTAATCAGCACGAAAGCGTCATTCGCCGCTTTCGCATGGATCAGTCGAAGTCATCCATATGGGTATGCCCGGCAAATCCGGCGATGACAACGTCACGATAGTTCACCAGCAGGCTAACGAATTGTGCAGTTCACTCTGGGACCCACATGGGAACAACTTGAGCAGGGCACGACTCAGAGTCTGGCGCGCCGCTGGCCTAAGGGGCTTCCCCACGAGGGTGCGTGGTGGCATATCCGTCGATTCCAGGGGGAATATGGAACATGAGCCATATATGCTCGTTGTGCCGCCTGGCGCTGTCGAGGCGCACACGTAACCAGACCGGAAGATCGGCAGCTGCGTTGGACCGGGCCGGCTGGCAGCCGGTCGAAAAGGCTTGCGGCTTGTATAGGTTCGAAAGAAAGACAGTGTTCAACGAAATAATGCGCAGCTTCTGAACGGTTGGATGCGGAGTCGTGTAGCTGCCTAACATTCTCCAATCATGACGAAGTTCATCGTCTCCCTTTGCCAGGTCGCTCGCAAGATCAGCGGTGTCGTTTAGAAACGCGCCATTTGGCTCAACGGCATAGTCCCCACAGTCATCATCGTTGTTTCCCGGCGTGAGGAGTATCGGTACGGGGTTGAAGCGCTTCCGGAGTTCCAGAGCCAGAAACTCGACAGTTTTCAATACGAAGGCCCGGTAATGTTCCCCGGCATTGTCTCCCGTGGCGCTGACGTACTTGGCGCGAAACGAGTGCGCCAGCAGGTCTCCGGTACAAATTATGAGAGCCGGGCTGGGCAGGTTTCGCGTGCATTTGATCCAGGGCGGATCGTAGAAGCCACCAGTTCGTGTCCTGGCCGTACCGGCTAAAAGCGGTTAGATTCGAGCGCTGCAGATCGCCTCCCATTTTGCAGGCGCAGCCGTCGAGAGGTCGTGCACCAGCGAACTATCGGCGATGGGATTGACGTGAACATCTGACAAAAGTAACAGCTTGTTCCGCGAGGAGGCGTCGGCTGAATAGCTCACGGCGGCGGCAAGCATCAGCGTTAAGAGAGCGGCTGGGCGAAGCAACCAACATAAGAGCGGGCTGATCACATCGCGACGGGTGCCGGCAATCAGCGATCGATGCATCCTACCTCCGTGGAGAAGGTTCATCGATTATCCACCATCGGCATTACGGCTCAGTGGCAGTTTGTTTCAACGTGGGCCGTCCCCAGCCATGCGGGTTGGCTCGTGATGAAACGTTCCAGGACAGCCGGCGCTTGACAATCGGGAATCCTCACGAACATACTGGCGCGCGGTCGGACGCCATATGAAGAAAGCAGCCAAGAAGCCCGAAACCAGGAAGAAACGAACCACCCGCCCAGCAAGACCGAGTGCTGCCAGCAGATCTGGCGGAAGGCAGTTACCGAAGGGCGCAACGGCCAAGTCCAGAAGGCCAGGCCGGTCTGCGAAGGCGACCCTCAAGCGCGAGGCCGTCAGGACAACCTCTGCGCCAACGCTGCGTACAACTCCAGCCGGTGGTGACGGAAAGCTCACCTTCAACCATGCCATGATCTACGTAAAGGACGTCGAGCGCGGACTGCGCTTCTACCGCGATCTGATGGGATTCAAGCTGATTGAGGACTTCCGCTTTGAGGGCCAGCCTGTTTATGCTCGCCTGCGAGCGCCGGGGGGCGACGGAACCATCGCCCTTCACCTGGCCGGGCCAGGTGTTTCCCTGGCGAGCGATGGCGTCCGCCTGTACTTCGAAGTACGCGAGCTCGACGACTTCTGCCGCAAGCTGCAACAGAAGGGTTTCTACATTACGCAACTGCCGCGCATGATGCCTTGGGGATGGCGGCACGCCTACCTGAATGATCCCGACGGCCACGAGATCAGCCTATACTGGGCTGGCGAGAACCGAATGCAAAAGACGGTCATGAAGGCCGCAAAAAAAGCGGTGCGCGGCTGAATTGCCTGCGGCATTGCGGTCGAAAAACAAGAGCCGGGTAATCCCTTACCGCGCCCACACCCTGCCGGCCTGCGACACCGGAACCTGCTCCACGATTTCGATGCCAAAGCCCTCGAGGCCTGCGACCTTTCGCGGGTGGTTGGTGAGTAAACGAATTCGCTTGAGGTTCAGATCCGACAGGATTTGCGCGCCGATGCCGATCTCGCGCTGGGTGCGACGCTGGCTCTCCGGCAAGGTTGGCAGACGCTGTTCCTGGTGGTACTGGATGGTTAGCCGGTCGGCGAGCTTCTCGATGGAGTACCCCTTTGAGGTTTGATGTAGATAGATGAGGGCACCACGACCCTCCTCGGCGATGCGTCGCATGGACGCGTCGATCGTGTTATGACAATCGCACCAGCTGGCGCCAAACACGTCGCCCACCAGGCAGTGCGAATGCATGCGGACAAGTACGGGTTCAGTGCCAATGTTTTCGACGTCGCCCTTCACCATTGCAATGTGGGAATCGCCGGTAATCTCGGACTCGTAGGCGATCATGCGGAACTCGCCATATCGTGTGGGAACGATCGCCTCAGCCAGCCGCCTGACGTAGCGTTCATGCGCCATGCGATAGCGGATGAGTTCAGCCACAGTCAGCATTTTCAGGTCGTGCTGTCGGCAGAACTCCGCCAGCTGCGGAACACGCGCCATCGTTCCGTCCTCGTTCATGATCTCGCAGATGACCCCAGCCGGGACCATGCCGGCGAGTCGCGCCAGATCGACGGAGGCTTCAGTCTGTCCGGCGCGCACCAGCACCCCGCCTTTGCGTGCGCGAAGGGGAAATACATGACCAGGACGAGCCAAGTCGTTGGGCCTGGTTGCGGGGTCGATAGCAACCTGGATGGTACGGGCCCGATCATGCACCGAAATGCCGGTTGTCACCCCGTCTTTTGCGTCGATCGACTCTGTAAAGGCGGTGCCGAAGTTGGAGGTATTCTCGGCTGACATCGGCCCCAGGCGGAGGTAGTCGAGACGCTCCTCAGTCATAGCGAGACATACCAGGCCGCGCCCATGCCTGGCCATGAAATTGATGGCCTCAGGGGTGACCTTCTCTGCAGCCATCGTGAGATCGCCCTCATTCTCGCGGTCCTCGTCGTCGACGACCACGATCATGCGGCCGGCGCGAATCTCTTCCAGCGCAGTGTCGACGTCGCAAAATAGGGAATTCGTACCCATAGCAGTTAACAGAGAATTCTAGCAGGAGACAGTTTGTCGCTCGCGATGCAGTTGCAGTCGGTTGAAGTCGGAAAGGCGGTGCGAGAGGATTTGCCGAGTGCAACCCAAGCTCAAGCGTCGCAGAAAACGGCCGAGATCACTGCAACCGGATCGCGTCTTCGCCGAGTTGTTCGTTGATCAGGCGTGCCACCAGCGGTTTCAGCGCTTCTCCGCTCTTTGTCAGAACGAAGTCTCCCTTTCGGTCTGACCAGTCAAGCTTGAAACTGGTGGAGAGAGCCGAGATCCAAATCTGCTGCACGGGCGCGTTTGGCGAAACGATGAACTTACCGGGCGGATCGTCGAAGCTGATATGCAGAGCGCCGGCGTTTTCTTCCACGTCGAAGTCGGCCTCACCCTCAGCTTCGTAAAGGCTACGTTTCAAGCCTTCCAGCGATTGGTCGGCGCGGCGTCGAAACTCCTGTTCGTCCATGGAAAGATTATACGAGGTGCCTCCTGCCCGAAGCCGATCACCGGTGAATCTCTCTCCTCGCTCTCAGCTTTCGTCTCGGTTGCTACCCGGCGAGAAGAAAACGGTCGAACAAATGACCACCTGGCCTTCTCGCGTTTTATGCATGGGCACCCTTTTCTCCGGGCACCTATTCCCCTTCTCGAAGGCAGAGTACCCGTCGGTGGGGTCCAGCGTCGCCAAGAAATTTTCTACAGCACGCGTACTGTCGCGGGCATGGCAGCGAGGGAATCGCAGGCTCTGCAATTAAGGAGCACCAAATGATGGCCTGGCCCGCCGCGATGGCAGGCCAGGGTTTCATCTGACTCTCGACTAGCTCATGCGGATGTCGCGAGCTCGTTTCTGTCAGAGATCAATCACCACATCTGAATCTGGCTGCGAGCAGCACACGAGCACATTCCCGGAAGCTGGCCTCTCGAGTGGGTCGGGTCGATAAGTAATTGAGCCGCCAATCAGACCAGTCATGCAGGTATGACATGCTCCGGTCCGACACGACCATCTGACCGAAACGTCGCACGCTTCCGCCAGTTCGAGCAAACTGCCGTACTTGGGATCCCAAGCGACGGTGATCCCGCTACGCGCGAATGCCACCGAAGGTCCGGGCCCAGGCGGCCCTGGTGGCAGGTGCGGCGTGTGATCAACCCGTGCCGCACCAGGTGTAATAGCGTCTAGGGCACCGAAGGTTTCTATGTGCACGTTTTCAGCGGCCACGCCCCATGTTCCAAGCCCATCGCGCATGCTCTGCAAGAATGACGATGGGCCACAAATATAGAATTCACCCTCCCGCGGTACGCCAATCTTCTCAAGCAGAGCTATGTCAATGTGACCTGAGGCATCGTAGTCCACCTGTAGCTGGTCGGCTGCAGCGGGCCTGCTGTACACGATGTAGCCTCGTCCGTCAAGCAGTTGCCTTAGGAGAGAACGCGATTCTTGTACAAATGGATGATTGGCGCGATTGCGCGCCCCATGGATCCACCAGACCTGCCGTGGTGATCTTTCCGCGGCGAGCGCGTGCAGCATCGACAGTACGGGCGTTGCGCCAACACCGGCGCTTAGCAGAACGACAGGATTCTCGCCGGGTCGTAGAGCAAACGTTCCCCGCGGTGCGCTCACGTCCAACACATCGCCTTCTCGCACGCGGTTGCACAGAAACGAACTTCCAATCCCGTTCGATTCGCTCTTAACGCTGATGCGGAAGTGATCGACTCCTGGCAGATCGGACAACGAATAGCTGCGAAGAACCGCCGGTTTATCCGGATCGACTTGCAACCGCAAAACAACAAATTGACCGGGCTGGGCGACGGGAATGGGTTGTCCGTCCATCGGGACGAGGGTGAATGACGTCACGCTATCGCTTTCCTTACAGATATGCTTGACTCGCATCTGTCTGAATCCGGGCCATGCTGGCGCTTTCTCCTCATTTGCGAGACCGGGATTCCCTTCCATGGCTGTTGCACCCGACTCGTGCTGCAGCATCGCCTGAAAAGACCTTTGCCAGCCTTTGCTAAGTGCTGGGATCCGAAGCGCTCGTTCCACTTGCTCGCGAGCATGTCCTGGTAAATACAACAGAGCATCCATCTCCCCCACTGTGATACGTTCTGGACCATCAGCGACTTTTACGATCTCATCGCCCGCACCTACTTCACCTTCCTGCAACACGCGAAAGTAAAATCCTGGTCTTTGGTGTGACACAAGCAGGGCCGGCATGCGAGGCTCGTCCATACGGATGCCGACGCGATAGCAGGTTACGCGCGGCTGCGTTACTTCAAACAAGGCATTGGCTATGCGGTATCGATCACCGATGCAGACCTCTTCGTCGTGAAGCCCTTCAACGGTAAAGTTTTCTCCGAACTGACCGAAACTAAAATCGTTGCGGCCCAGAAAACGCTCCCAGTAGTGGTAGGAGTCGACCTGGTAGACAAATACGGCACGCTGTTCCCCACCATGACCGGCAAGATCCGCTTGTGCATCGCCATCGATATTGAGCTTGCGTACCATCCGCCGTTCCTCGACAGGAATTTTCCAGACTGCTGTTCGGATCGTCCTGCCATTCCATGTCACGTCGCGTGGAAGACCTACATTCACTGAGAGCAGCCGGGCCATCAGAACCTCCTTCTCGAAATTCGAGGCGCGCCTTAGCGGCGGCTAAATACCCTTTATTTCGCCTTCGTCCATTCGGACCGATGTACCGGTCATCCACTTCGCGGCGGGCGATACCATGAAGGCAAGCAGGTCCGCGATCTCTTCTGGATGGCCGTTGCGACTGATCCCCACCGTTTCTGGAAACTGTTTCGCCTCTTCGACGCTCATCCCGTGCGCTGTTGCCCACTTCTCCATGAAGGAACGCCGCCGTCCAGTCATCACCGGACCGGGGACAATGCTGTTGACCTGCACGCCATCTTTAATACCTTGCTCAGCGAATGCCTTAGCAAGCGCAGTGATAGCCGCATTAATCGCAGCGACCGCTGCGAAGGCGGGCTTCGGGTCGAGTGCCGCACTACCCGACATAAATATGACTGAACCTTTCGACTTCTTGAGCGCCTCCCAGGCGAGTATCGTCAGACGTCGTGCGCCGTGCAACTTCAATTCCATACCTGATCGCCATTGCTCGTCCATCATCTCAACCAAATCAATCTGCGGCACCGCCCCGGCGATATTCAGCAGTACATCAAGTCGGCAGATTCGATTTTGCTCAAATCGAGATCGCAAACTAGAGGCACCGCTCCGGTAGTCTTAACAGTTTCCGCGACCTCTCTCAGTGCACTAGCATTTCGCGTAGCCAGCACGATTGCCGAGAAATCACGAGCCAATCTAACCGAGGTAGATCGACCGATCCCTTGGCTTGCTACGGTAATAATTGCGACAGAATTCACGATGCTTCCTTTCTTGCGTGGTTTGGGGTCAACGAGTTGGCTTCGAATGCCCGTTGCGCGGATGCGGTTACAACCCCTCGCCAGGAACTCGCGGCCGCAGGTACATGAGAAGTACACAGCAGACCAGACCAAAGCCAAACCAAGGGGACCAATATGCTACGCACGCCGCGGTAACGAAGATTCCGAGTGTTATGAGTGCCCGCACCCTGGTTAAATGTCGTGTCGTTGGTGATTGCTCACGATCAGTCGCTTGAGACAATGCTTCCTGTTGATATCCCAGACAACGCAGTATTGACCATTACGGGTTCACTGTTGATATGTCGGGAGTTCGTGAGCGCAAACGCAACATGGTTTCTGGCTTGAACGAAATGTACCTGGACAATTACAGGAAAACGGGAGCGGAGTTCATTTTCGGAACAGGACGATTCATAGCTCCAAGAACCGTGGAGTCCGCTCTTCCTGACGGGACTACCCGGCAATTGCGTGGCACCAATGTGATTGTCAGTACGGGTACGCGGGCCGCGCTGGATGCAATTCCCGGTCTTGCCGGAGCACAGCCCCTTACGCATATTGAGGCGCTCGAGCTTGATCAAGTTCCCGAACACCTGCTTGTAATTGGCGGCGGTTACGTCGGAATTGAACTATCCCAGGCGATGCGGCGATTCGGCAGCAAAGTAACTGTGATCGATCGCAATGAGCGATTAATGTCAAAAGAAGACGAAGACGTCTGTGAGGCTCTCCGTGGGCTGCTTGTGGACGAGGACATTGGCGTTCATTTGGATGTGCGTCTCAAACGAGTGTCGGGAAAATCGGGGGATTCGGTGACCATTGTGTTCGAACAGAATGGAACCGAGAAGGTGCTGACGGGCAGTCACCTGCTGGTCGCGACAGGGCGCACTCCAAATACTGAGGGACTTGGATTGGAGTTAGCCGGTGTTGAGCTGACCGAACGCGGATACGTCAAGATCAACGAGCGCCTGCAGACGACAGCCCCCGGCGTCTGGGCCATCAGCGAAGTTGCGGGCAGCCCGCACTTCACGCATATTAGCGTCGACGATTTCCGCGTGGTCCATGCAAATTTAACGGGCGGAAACCGTGTGACGACGGGCAGGCAAGGTCCATATTGCCTGTTTACTGATCCTGAGCTTGCTCGTATCGGCCTCAGTGAAATTGAAGCAAAGGCGCAAGGGATTCCATATCGCCTGTTCAAGGTCCCGATGGCAAGCAACCTGCGTAGCCGCACACTTACGGAAACCCGCGGCTTCTTGAAGGCTCTGGTGCAGGCCGATGGCGATCGCGTCGTCGGCTTCACGGCCTTTGGTGTCGGTGCAGGGGAGATCCTGGGGGCCGTCCAGTTTGCTATGATCGCCGGATTGCCCTATACGGCTCTGCGCGACGCCGTCTTGACGCACCCCACGTTAGTAGAGGGTCTGATACCGCTGTTTTCATCCGTGGCGTCGGCGCACAACTTGGCAGATACGACAATAAGCTCAGCCGCATGAGGCGGAGCGTGCCAGAAAACAAAGAATTCATCATCCGGACGATACGAACCGTTTTCGCTCGCGGCGCGATTAATCAACTTTACGGTTACTAAAATGATCTGATTGGTGGATCCACTTGACTCAGGTGTCCGCCAGATCTTGGGTACGCTGCGATCCGATGTCGCAAGTAGTGGTTACCTGCGTGAAATGGATACCCCATTTGACCTGATTTAAGCACGGACACCTGCTGCCGGATGTGACCGTCCACTACGGAAGGCGCTATCTTTCGATCGATCAACAAGACGGGCCGGGTCTGGGACAAGGGAATGACGGCGAAGGTGTTGTGGGAGCTCGCTCGCGATGCCGGCCACATCGCAGGCATAGGGAACTCGCTCCGCATGATTTCTACGCCGCACCTGTGCCCATCTTACTGGCAGCCAACTGGATCAGATCCAGTTCTTGCTCGGGCACGTCTCGAACCAAACCACAGAACGACACCTCGGCTGCAAGCAGAGCTACAGAACGCCGTCAATGACCGGCTTGGCATTGAGCCGGATGCTACCCGCTGAGCCCGATACCGGGTGTGTGGCGGATCACCTGCGACGTAGCGACAATGCAGAAGCTATTTCCCACGTTTTGGGGATCTCCCCACTCCAGCCGCGCTTTGTCGAGCAGCTGATCAATCGACTCTGTCCCCACAAGACCTTGAAGTTACGCAGATAGCCGCGCCAATTCCATTCTGGTCACGCAGGCAATTTCACTTCGGTGGCGGTCACGTCGCCAGATTCAACTTTGATGATTTGTGAAACGTGTACATCAGCACCTGACCGTTTGGCTTTGACCACGGGGTTGTACTGTCCCGGCGAAACATCAGCCTTGCTCCAAGTCTTGCCACCCACTACTACCTCTGGCTGTAGGCAGATTTAGTGCCTTCCAGCCACACGGAGAAAGATCAGTCATCTGCCGTCATCGCTCTGGGTATGCTCACTTCGATGCCGCCAGGGCGTGCTGCGGCCTTCTGGGCCTTGCTTGGTCCATGATGCGGAGACCGCGGCTGCCTTCAGTGTGATGCTGACGTAGCGGCTGTCACCTGCGGTGAGTGTGGTGGAGCCTATCTCCGGTCCCGATGCCATACCGACCCGTTCGCGCGGCGCGTGGCGGCACATAGTGGAACCGAACTATGTAAATGTTCTCGCCCTTACCATGCTTCGCAACCTTCAGCAGATCCAGGACACCAAGAAATCCCGACTCGCGCGCTAGTTCCGGAGTGATATCTGGAAGCCCGATCGGTTGGATCGAATCCACTTCGATCTCCCCTTCCCCCATACGGTATCGCGCTCCCACTCTTACATGGGGACGCAGCCAGAATCGGACACTG
>Ga0306920_100016189_pt1 | contig 10255 bp, 12 predicted proteins | sample flu12Cox44000170_FD_204666 | JGI IMG/M metagenome (GOLD analysis project Ga0306920, IMG submission 204666) | Lab enrichment of tropical soil microbial communities from Luquillo Experimental Forest, Puerto Rico - flux4day.12C.oxic.44.000.170 (v2)... | ecosystem: Environmental > Terrestrial >...
CTCCTGACCCCCAGATTCGTAGTCTGGTGCTCTCAAGCCCGTTCTGCGCTGTTAGGGGCGCTGCGCCGAAATTCGTCGGAACGACACTCGAACTCTTGCTACCCATCGGCTGTCCGACGGCACGCAGAAACAGATTGCGGTCCTTGTCCGTTTGGCCATGGATACCATGCTCGCCGAACGCGGCTCGGCCGATCACCCTCGACGACGTGCTCGTCTAACTGCAACGCATAACGGGCTCTATCGAGTCAAGTTGGTAGCTATGTGGTAGCTAGACCCCGTGTTGATTCGATCAAGAACAAATTAAATTATTGATATCGTTGGCGCGCCCGGCGCTGGACAGACTTTAACGATGAGACGTTTGGTACGCGCTGGAACAATATGACAGTCCCCTACAACGCCGATATAACCAAACTATATAATATCTATGGGCTCGACAGTTTCGCGTCGGCTCTCGGGGCTGCGAACCCTGAAGAAGATTTCGTCGAAGCATACGCTATCCAAGCGGTGACGGAATCATCGCCCCAATTCAAGTTACGACTAACGATTGATCCAAAAGGAGCAAGAACGGTGATAACTGTAAATGATCCCGACAGAAACTCCAACAAATTTGGATGCGTTCATGATCTTCTCGCACCCTAGACTTTCGCAAAGGCGTAGCATTGACCGTTTTGATCGCGACCTCCGCGGTGGCTTCGACTTCGTCCACTTGCGGCTCGATCATCCGACCTTCGTTCGTTTTTCCGGTGGCGACCTCGACGTCGAGAATGACGCCAATGTTGTCATCGACAGCGGTGTGCCCAGGACCCGTTCGCCGCTCTCAGGGTGAGGCCGGATGACCGGCAGCTCCTGCCCCAGCGCCGCGTTGTAGTGCGGCGCGAAGTTGGGAGTGGGTCCGGGGATCTGAAATGGCCTTCTGATCGCCTCAGGAGTGGTCGTGATCGCGTATCTGCCGCACATCCCTCGCCCCTATGTTTTTCCGCCGGCAACCACCCGCAGCCGCCTCGCCATCGGCATATCCGGCGGCCGCCGCGGCGGCAGGTCCGCGAACTGTGCGCCGCAGACAGTGCCCCTCGGGTCGTCGCGCCGCGGGCAGTCGTTCGACAACCTCACGATCAGGTCGTCGAGTAGGATTTCGGAGCCATACTTGGTCGCGAGCCGCACCAGCCGGTACGCGCCTTTCCGCTTGCACAGCTCGCTTCGCACGCCTCCGCAATTTCCTACAATTCCTTCTTGCGCTGAAGACGGTTGTCCTTCACGGCCATCTCGGCGGCGAGCTTGGCGTAGCGCTGAGCCCAGATCGAGAGGGCATCACAGGAAAGCTAGATTCTGACATCACCCTTCGCGAGCTGCGCAGCCGGATCACGTTGGACGCGATAACGATACGAGAGGGAGCCACACCGCTCCTCGGTACCCTCCCCATCGAGTTTCAGGGTTTGCCCTGATTGAGGCAGATTTTCTGCTTCCGCAGAATTGCAGCGGTGCCATCGCATCGCGAGCTGGCCAGTGAAGAAACTGAGCCGGGACAGGCGCGTATGGCTATGGACTAATGGGAGAGAAGCAATGATCAGGCTAATCGTCGTTGCCTTTGCCCTCGCTTTAGCGTCTTCGGCGCAGGCCATGCCCCCGGCGCCGCTCCAGCAGCCGGATGAAGTGATCATTAAGGTCCGCGAAGCGTGTGGACCAGGGATGCGCCGCACCGCGGGTGGTGCCTGCATCAGAACCCCCGCCCGCCGTCGCGCCAGCAGGTGCGCCCGCGGCGTGACCTGTTAATCAGCGTCGCGCCCCACGAAGACAGCCACGGGGGCCGGACTGCACGCAGCGGCGTGCCCGAACCTATGACGGCGGCACCGCAGTAGTTAGTCCGGCCAACACGATCCAAGAGGACGTGATGGAGCAGTACCAGGCCCGCACTCAGCGAGTGCATGAGCTTGGCCAGAGACGCGGTCCCCTTACCAGAGAGCGGTTGGTCGACGCGGCGGGTGTGATCGCCGGATTAGCGCTTTTCCTCCCCCTCGTTCCCAGCCTCGCTCAGGCGCCCGATCAACCACCCGACACCATGGCTGCTCGGGTCGAAGCGTGCATGCCATGCCACGGCGAGAAGGGCCAGGGGACGAAGGATATCTACTTCCCGCGTCTTGCGGGTAAGCCTGCCGGCTATCTCTTCAACCAGCTTGTGGCGTTCAAGAACGGGCGGCGCAAATACCCGCCAATGAACTATCTGCTTGAGTTCCTTACCGACGCGTACCTCCAGGACATGGCCAGTTATTTCGCCAGCGAGCAGCCGGCTTTCCCGGCTTCCGCACCCCCCGACGTCGGCCACGAGGTGCTCGCCCATGGAGAGGCTTTGGTCACCAGCGGCGACACGGCTCGCCAGATCCCGGCATGCCGAAGCTGCCATGGGCCGGCGCTCACGGGCATGGAGCCGGGAATTCCGGGGTTGCTGGGTCTGCGTCCGAACTACATCAGCGCGCAGTTGGGCGCATGGCGCTATGGCACGCGGACAGCCAAATCGCCCGACTGCATGCAGACCGTTGTCGCCCGCCTGACGGAAGCGGATGTTACGGCGCTCGCGGCGTGGCTCGCGACGCGACCTATGCCCGCAAATGCGTCTCCCGCGCCGAAAGGCACCTATGCGCTGCCTTTCGCTTGCGGCAGCGAACCAGACTGACGGACGCGATCATGAAATCCCGACCGTGGCTCCTTCTTCTCCTGCTCTCGCTCTTTTTTGGTCCAGCCGCGCAGGGGCAGGTGCGAGGTGCTGTTGGCGACAACGTCGCCGAACGCGGCGAGTATCTTGCCCGCGCGGGCGACTGCATTGCCTGCCATACCGCACCCGAGGGCCGCATCTTCGCGGGGGGGCGCGCGATGCCGACGCCTTTCGGCACGCTCTACTCGTCGAACATCACGCCGGATCCTGAGACCGGCATCGGCAAGTGGAGCTCGGACGATTTCTACAGGACGATGCACAACGGCCGCTTTCCGAACGGCGGCCTCATCTATCCCGCGATGCCGTTTGCGTCCTACACGAAGGTCACTCGTTCCGACAGCGACGCGATCTTCGCTTACCTGAAGACGGTCCCGCCGGTGAACCAGAAAAACCGGCCGCATGACATGCGCTTCCCGTACGACAACCGCCAACTGCTGCTCGGCTGGCGCACGCTGTACTTCACCGATGAGGAGTACAAACCTGACCCGGGCAAATCGCCGGAATGGAATCGCGGCGCCTATCTGGTCGAGGGGCTCGGGCATTGCGCGATGTGCCATTCGCCGATCAACAGGCTCGGCGGGACTCGGGAATCCGACGAGTTCAAGGGCGGCCTGATCCCGATGCAGAATTGGTACGCGCCCTCGCTGACGTCCGACCGAGAAGGAGGGCTCGGCGAATGGAGCATCAAGGACATCACCGATCTTCTGAAAACCGGCGTCTCGGCGCGAGGCGTCGTGTACGGCCCGATGGCGGAGGTCGTTTACAACAGTCTGCAATACCTCACCGACGGCGACATACGGGCCATGGCCGTGTACCTGAAGGGTATCGCCGAGCTATCCCCTCCGCCGCCGCCTTCCTCAAAAGTTCCGAGCAGTGAGGCGAGCCTGCTGATTAACCACGGCAAGACAGTGTACGATGCGCGCTGCGCGACCTGCCATGGAGCGCAGGGCAAAGGCTGGCCGCCGCATTGGCCGCCTCTCGCAGGTAACCAGTCGATCCAGATGGAATCGTCCGTCAACGCGATCCGGATGGTTCTCAATGGCGGCTACCCGCCGGCCACGAAGGAAAATCCGCGCCCCTACGGAATGCCGCCGTTCGCGGGTCTGTTGTCCGACAACGAGGTCGCCGCCGTGGTCAGCTACATCCGCACGGCCTGGGGCAATCGCGGCATTCCGGTGAGCGCCCGCGACGCCAACGAGTTACGTTCCGCGCCGCTGAATTGAGGCGAGTCATGATCAATTCCGACGTTCCTGCAGAGACCAATCGAGAGGATCGCGTCGAGAGCATCGTCGCTGCAGGGCCGCGCGGAGCCTTGACGCTTGCCGGCATCGCCACCGCGTGCGTGGTGGTCATCTGGTTCGCGTTCTACCTGTTTGTTTTTCTCCCGCGCGGGTCGCTACAATGACGAATCTGGATGCGCATCACGCGGCGGAGATGGCCGAGCGCACCGAGCGCCGCTGGGCGACCGTTTCCGTAATCATTATCGTCGGGCTGGTGCTGATGACTACCTTTGCTGGCATTCATCAAGCGACGATGCCGCAGCCGCGCGTCGAGACGATCGATCCGACGCGCCTGCATCTTTCCGGCGAATTCGTGGAGGCGAATCTCGGCACAGCGGTCGAACCGGACGGCGCGGTTACGGTGCGCGCCATCGGTCAGCAATACTCCTTCACGCCCTCGTGCATCTTGGTGCCGGCGGAGACCGCGATCATGCTTCGTGCGACCAGCGCCGATGTGGTGCATGGGATCCTGATTCAGGGCACCAACATCAATACCATGCTGGTGCCGGGCTACATCTCCGAACAGTCAATGCGCTTCGAAAAGCCGGGCGACCACCTCATGCCGTGCCAGGAGTTCTGCAGCTTCGGTCATGAAGGGATGTGGGGGAGGGTCAGGGTGATCGACAAGGAGGCATTCGCAAGCCGCGCGAAGAACGGCGGGAGGCTGAGCTGTGTTGGTGAATAGAAAGCTCATCCTCGCTCATTTCTGGCTCGCCTTCGCGCTCTTCGCGCTCGCGCTCTGCCTTGGCGCTTGGCAGATGTTCGTCCGCAGTCCACTCTACACCTGGATCAGCGATCCGGAATTGTATTACCGGTCGCTTACCGCCCACGGCACGGTGATGGCCTACGTCTTTCCGACACTGGTCGCCATGGGCTTCGGTTATGCGATTACCGAAAGCGCGCTCGAGCAGCGTCTCGTCGGTCTCCGCTGGGCCTGGGCCGGTTTTTGGCTGGTCGTCGGTGGCGCGATTACGGCCATGGTGCCGGTCGCGCTCGGCCGGGCTTCGGTGCTCTACACCTTCTATCCACCGCTGATCGGGAACGCGTTCTACTATATCGGGGTCGTGCTGGTGGTGGTCGGCTCGTGGATCTGGGTCGCCCTGATGTCGATCAACCTGCGCCTCTGGAAGCAAGCCCATCCGGGCGATCCGGTGCCGCTCGCGATGTTCGCGAACGTGGCGGGATCGTATCTGTGGGCGTGGACTGCGGTTGGCGCGGCGCTCGAACTGCTGTTGCAGATTATCCCTGTGGCGCTCGGGCTGAAGACGACCATCGACGCAGGGCTTGCACGCGTGTTCTTCTCCTGGACGCTGCACGCCATCGTCTATTTCTGGCTGATACCGGCTTACATCGCTTACTACGTCATCGTGCCGCGCGCGATCGGCGGGCGCCTCTACAGCGATACGATGGCCCGCATCTCGTTCATCCTGTTCCTCGTCGTCGCCATGCCTATTGGCATTCACCATACCTTTGCCGACCCGCAGGTCGGCGCCGGGTTCAAATTCATCCATTCCGTCTTCACCGCGCTCGTTGCACTGCCGACCTTATTCACGGTGTTCACGATCTGCGCCTCCGTCGAGATCGCAGGTCAATTGCGCGGGGGCAGAGGACTGTTCGGCTGGATCCGTGCGCTGCCTTGGAACAATCCAATCATGCTTGCGGGCACGTTCTCGTTCATCATGCTCGGCTTCGGCGGTGCTGGGGGGCTCATCAACATGAGCTACCAGCTCGATATGTCGATCCACAATACGCAGTGGATCACCGGACATTTCCATCTCATCTTCGGCGGCGCAATCGTCATCATGTATTTCGCGATCGCCTACGACCTGTGGCCGCATCTCACGGGTCGTTCCTTGCCAAGCCTGCGGCTGGCGCGCACGCAGCTTTGGTTATGGTTCATCGGTATGATCGTGACCACGTTTCCGTGGCATTGGGTCGGCATCCTCGGAATGCCCCGCCGCATGGCTTATTACGATTTCACGGATCCGGCGCTCGCGTCACAGGCGCTTTCCGTGACGCTGTCGGCGTTCGGAGCTTTCATCCTTCTGGCCTCCGGTCTTCTGTTTGTGTTCATCCTGGCACGTGCGTACGCGGCTCCCGCCGAGCATGCCGGCCCATACCGCTTCAGCGTGCCGGTCTATCCGGTAAAGTCCTTGCCGCTCGCTCTCAACGGCTACGCGATCTGGGTCGCGCTGATGATCGGGCTTACGCTCACGAACTACGGCTACCCGATCGCGGCGCTTGTGGCACGTCAGGATACGTCCGTGCCGGCAATCTACGAGGGAGCGCAATGACAAGGGCGCGCGAGCTCTTCTCATTCCGGAACCCCTACTTTAGCGCGGGCGTCGGCGTCGCGGCCGCGGTTTTCATTCTGACGGCGCTCAGCGGCTTCATCGTGCTGCCGTACGCCCAGCCCGAACTTAAATTCACGAACCTTTGGGATGCGATTTGCAGCGCCGCCGGGCTGCCAAAGCGGTCGGCGTCCGTTGCCGCGCCCAAATCAGAGCATCGCTTGTCGGAAGTGATCCTGCCGCCGATCACGCTGGCGCGTCCGAGCAAGGAGGCGATCGGCCGCGGCGCCACGCTCGCGCAGCGCTGCGCGATCTGCCATGGCCCGACAGGTATCAGCCGCGCGGACTCGCCCAATCTGGCTGGTCAATATGCGAGCGTGATCTACAAGCAGTTGCTGGACTTCCGCTCTGGAGCGCGGAGCAATGTCGTGATGTCGCCGTTTGCGGCCAACCTGTCGGACCAGGACGTTGCTGATCTCGCTGCCTACTACGGCTATCTGCCGCGTGTTCCCGCCTATCATCCTGAGCGGCAGCCCGCGCCCCGCATTGTGATCTACGGCGCGCCGCTACGCGGCATAGCGCCCTGCGGTGCGTGTCACGGCAGCTTGGACAACAAGACCGGCAGCCCGTGGCTGGAGGGGCAGTCGGAGGCCTACTTGAAGGAGCAGCTTCAGGCGTTCGTTTCAGGTAAGCGCACCAACGACATCAATCAGCAGATGCGCAACATCGCCCGCTCCATGACGCCACAGGAGATCGATGAGGCTTCCGCGTACTATGCCTCACAGCCACCCGAGATCGCTAAGGCAACCTACTGAGCCTGCCAGGGCCAGCATCCATTCCTGTCAGCGTCAGATGTGTTGGCGGTCCGCCGGGGACTTTCGTCACACAGAATAGTCGCCCCGATTATTGCGTCGATGGTGTTCCAGATGAATTCCCTGGGCGCGTTTGGCAGCGGGTTGGTCCATGGGTCCGGTAGAGCTGCTACGCCGTTTTGGGTACGACTAGTAACCTAGCGTGCTCAAACAGTCGAGGGGCATCAGCGGATCGAAGTCCGCGAGAATCCAGCGCGTTCCAAGCCCTTCGTACGCCTTCGCGATGAGCCACGCGCACTACCACTGTCATTTATTAGTGCGTGGATTGCGATGTTGAGTATGCAGACGGCCCCACCCACCATCAATTGCCGCGGCATATTACCTCCTTACTGGGGCTCGATTCAGACCTTGCGACCGATGCAAGGCACTCGGGTTCGATTTCCGCCGCCAGGCGACTGCATCTCGGCTGAAAACTGCGACGAGATGGGTCGACGACCGGCCCAACGGGCCGCGGCCGAGCGCGAGAGTCAAACAGCGGCGCCTTGCGCTGCGACAATGTGATCTTCTTCGGGGAATACCCTTAAAGTGCTTTTCCTTTCTCTAATTCAGGTTTCTCCTTCGAGTTGGCGCCATTATCATTATCGGGTGTCCGATTTGAACGCTGGTCGCATTGAGTTGCGGGCATCGTCGAAGAACTATTCTCAAAAAGCGATGCTGAAAGACTTGACCGACACTTCCGCGTCTGCTGCCGCCTCTGCAAAGAAGTCACTATGCGCTGACAAGATAGATCTTTCTACGACGGCAAGCCGAATGGCGTTGGCCGAAAAGATGACGGAGACTAGGCTTGCCGGCCGGAAGGAAGTCGAGCCCAAGCTTCAGGCGTTTTACGACAGCCTGGACGCAAAGCAGAAGAACGCGTTCGACACTGGAGGGCGCGTCGGCGGCATAATTCGATTGGTGGGACAAGAAATAAAGGCCGACTGGCGTTGCTCGAAGACCCACTATGCGAGACCCAGGCGGTCGCGGCCAGCGCTGCGTGCCGAGGTCAACGCGCTCGAGATCGCCCCGTTTTGGAGGCTTTCGTTCCGGGGTTTCCGGGGCGAAAACGGGGCGGTGGCTGGTTCGTACGCGGCCGTCCGCCGCGAGCCGGGCGACCGCGATGCGTAACCTCAATCTCACCTCGACTGCGGCGGTGGTCCGATATGCGATCCGCAACAAGCTCATCCAGCCCTAAGCCGGATGTGTTACGTAAGGACACAGGACAAACCCTTAAGGGAAAATCCGATCTTGTTTGTTAAGTTTTACTGACAGTATTTTTAGAACGGATAGAATCAGCGAACGCCCGGGGGGCGATCATGGTCACGAAGCCATCGCTGAGCGCGAAGGATTGCGCCCAACATGCAGCCGCGTGCGACTCAGAAGCGGCGCGGTCTCGCGATCCGGTCACCCGGGATTTTTTTGTTGATTTGGCTGCGCGATGGCACCGAGTGGCGGCCACGTTCGCGTATCTCGAACAGAGACACCGCCCTATGTCATGATGCGCGGCGGCGCGAAGCGGGGCTTTCGTCTTTTAAGTTGCGATCAAACGGCGGCGATCCGACCGATGAAGGTCATCCAAGCCGCGTGCTCGAAAGCGCGCTTGCTAGCCAAGTGATCAATGCCACGCTAGTTGTCCTGATCGATAGGGCCGACGACGACTCAGATCATACAAAGAAGGAATAGACCACCGCGAACGATGCCGCGATTAATGCGCCGCCCAATTTCTTCCGTTCGCTCATCGCGGACCTGATCGAGCATGGCTGATTCACTTCGTGGAGCTAGTCGATTGGAGTCTGGCAAGATTTTGATGACGGCATTATGCTGCCATCGGCAGCGTGGGCGAGACGTGCGAATTCTCGACCAGCTAGACGAGTTTGCTGGCACGGACATCCTTATTCAACCCTGCGAGCGCGCGCTGGGACGAATTCTTTCTAGCGACCGCTCCCATTCACCGGTTTCATAACAAAAAACGCGTGGTGCATCTCCAGCGGACCATCCGACACAGAGTACCTGGTCCATGTCATTCCAGACGGTTAGCGTATTGATTTTTTCGGTCAGCGCCTTGAGCGTGATGATGAGGCGATCTCCAAGAAGACGCTCCACCTTGCCCTCGCCGACAGGCAGGGAAACAGCGGCAGTGACGATCGCGAGTGCCATATCGCGAAGCTGAATTGGGCGGTCTTGGCTCATCGCGTTAGCTTTCGGGCTGCGCTTTATCGGGCGTCACTCGCTAAGGACCTGTGACCTTTTTGCAACACTGCGCCAGATCAAAGAGAAAAAGGGCCGGCCTGGCGGTCGGCCCAAGTGACTGGCGATAACGACAACCGTGAGACGCGATCGCTAGATAATGGTAGCACACTTCTATGGTTCCGTAACGTAACGTTTGCGTCAAAAAGGGGTACTGACCGTGAATGAACAGCGAACTTGGCACGTCTATGCCGACGCACTTCCCGCGCCGGCCTCCGCCTGAGCACCGCCGGTCTGGGGTAGCCTAACGCGCTGGTACGTGCCCCGCCTCGGGGGGGGTGAGCAGGGTGGTGAACTTTACTTACCAACCCAGACACCCTCGATCCCATTTATCTGGGAAGACGCTTCTTAGATTGATCGATGCAAAACGAATTTTGCGGCCGTCCGGCAAGTCTGAACGGCTGCTTTGGTGACGACCCCACACCCAATTTGGTCTCCTTTTGGGGGCTGCATTTTCGGACTGAATTACAGGGCAGCGACGCAAATTGACGCAACGTCAGTTACCGCCTTTGGCAAACAATATCAGCGATCAGTGCGGGGCAGCGCAGTCCCGATTCTGCCGGAAGCTTTAGAAATACGCACATCTGCTTGCAGGCGCTGCCGGACTCTTTATAACCTCCAGGTGCGCTTGGGGGTCTAGCGTGTACCGAAATTCCACGAAAGGGAATCCGCGCGCTCGCACTGCTTGTCACCGATCGGAAGACCGGGTCGTGCCAAAATGAGCGAACCTATCTTTACTACTGGGCAATTGGCGAGGAAGTTTAAGCTCACCCTTCGAGCGCTGAGATTCTACGAGAGCCAGGGTCTTCTCCGCCCAGAGCGCGACAATGGCCGACGTTATTTCGGGCTGCAGGATGCCAATCGTTTGTCCATCATTGT
>Ga0306920_100016190_pt1 | contig 10255 bp, 9 predicted proteins | sample flu12Cox44000170_FD_204666 | JGI IMG/M metagenome (GOLD analysis project Ga0306920, IMG submission 204666) | Lab enrichment of tropical soil microbial communities from Luquillo Experimental Forest, Puerto Rico - flux4day.12C.oxic.44.000.170 (v2)... | ecosystem: Environmental > Terrestrial >...
CTAGAGATCTGGTGAGCAAGACACTGGCTGCAGGAGTTCCTCGAACGTGCCTCTTTTTTGCCCGATCACCAGAAAACTGGAAGGCGAATGGCCTCTTTTAGAATGCTGGCGTACCCGACGGGACTTGAACCCGTGTTACCGCCCGTGGGAGTCGGTATCGCTCGGCGGCGGATGCTATAATTCGGGCTATGTCCGAGGTTAAAGCTGTTGGGATGGTGCCCGACGAGCTTAAGTTTGAACCCAAATCTACCGGCATAGACACCCCTCGCAAGAAGAAACCAAAGGAGTTAGCGGTTATCACCGAATGTTGCACGGGCTGTGCCGGCTCCCCGGCGTGCGTCGAGTATTGCCCGATTGAGGACTGCATGTTCTGGGTTCCCGACGAAGATCACCCACCGTTTGGGCGAATCCAAGTGGATCCTATCCTCTGCATCGGTTGCAAGAAGTGCACCAGCAAAGGACCCGACGGATGCTTCCTCGACGGTTGCCCATGGGATGCGATCGTAATGGTGGACACGACCGAGGTCGAAAAAGAAACTGGTGCAATGCCAATCTGAACCCGAAGGTCTCTCGAGCGACACAATCGCTCGCACTCCTGCCGCTCCCCACTAGGTAATTGCTATTTTTTGAATTGCAGCTCCTATGACAGGGGAACACACCGCCGCAGCCTTCCTGATCCTGGATCTACAGCGTGGGACGGGGAGGACAGCACCACCCCGATCGCTTGGTGGATACCCGCGCGCCGAGCCCGTGATGTAGATCCGATGGTGGTCGCTGCGCGAGGAATAGCGCAATGAAACCTTGGCAGGTTGACCATCATGCAGCAAGAACTAGGCAGTGAATAATAGGCAACGCCGCCAACTCCTGGGTTCCTACTTCTCTCTATCCCGGATCGCCTTTTCTGTCTCGACGGCTTGCTGCCGAACCTGGTCTGGAGTATCGGGAAGATCTCGCTCGTAGGGCAGAATTGCGGCAATATCCTCAGGCTGCCCAACCAAATAAAGAGCGCGTAGTGCTTCCCAAACCTGTGCCGTACCCGGGCTGACAATTGCAATTAAAGTGCCGGCGCCCAGAGGCTGGCCGATTCGCGCCGAAATCTCCCGCAAACGTCCGCTGATCGGAGAACGAACCTCTATTTTGTGACCCTCGCCGCTCTCGAGTTTTGCCACGGTGCCACCCTGATGAATGGCGGTGCCGGTCTGGGCGGCATCGATCATCATTCCGGGCTGTGGAGAGACGATTTTGGCCGGCTGAAGGAGTTCTCGAAGTTGCGGCCTTCCACTGGCGTCGCCAAATCGCACCAGCGACAGGGCGGCGTTCCCGCGGACATTGAGGGAAGGATCGGCGAGCATGCTTCGCAGCGCCCCGTGGAAGCCTGACTCAGAAGGGTCTTGGCCCATGACCCAGGCGTCGGTATTGCGGACCTCCTCCACCTGATAGGAGGCCAGGCGGGGAAGTTCCCCATACCAGCGCGTGACGGTCGGGTCGTGTTGACTCATGCGTTCGCCAATTTGCACCAGGGCGTGTTGGATGTGCCGGGGATGTCGGTCGTCGTGCAAGTAACTGGCGATCTGCCGGTCGGAAAGCTGGCGACCAAACCATGTGTTCCACCAGAACAGGAATGGCATCAGTACGATCAACCAGCCGGTCAAAAGAAAGATCAGTCGGTTGCGCATCGACATTCGTGGACGGGCCTTCAGTTCTGATTCGCCAGGATGTGCGCCAGAGGCCATAAAAGGAGTTATGACTGCGAATATAACAGAAATTACGCTCTCGACTCCGCAGCATTAGGAAGCGATTATCCACAAGGAAAATCCCGCAGCCGTCTGGCGGTCGGCAGTCAGAATTGGGTTGGAACCCGCCCTGAGATCCTTCCAGCAAATCCAGCCGGGCGGTTCGCGTAAGACAGAAGTGCCAGGCAGAAGCGCTATGCAGAATGCTTTTCTTGGCCGAGGGGAAATCGGGAGCAAACGGTGGACGATATGCTTGTGGACTTGATCGTGGTTAGAGTTTGGCCAGGGGTCGAAGCGTGGTGAGGATTACTCGACGACATCCGCGTCGAGAACGCGGTCTTGTTCGAGATAATGGGAAACGGCGTATTGCGCCAGAAGTGGCGTCTGCAGCCGGATTTCGGCGCCGATCCATTCGCCCTTCAAATGCGGGGCGTTGGCGGCATGTTTGCATTTTTCGTTGCTGCCAAATTGAGCTCCAAAGGCGGCACTCTGAATCTGATCGAACTGGCGAATCTGGCGCCAGGCGGCATCGCCGATGGTGCCGGAGACGTCAATCTTTAGTCGCACGACGGACAATTTAGAACCTCACTAGAACCGTCTCGGCCTTCGAAGGTCAGGCGGCGAAGAGCCGATAGAGCATGAGATAAACCACCACCCCAGTAACCGACACGTACAGCCACAACGGAAAGGTCCAGCGCGCGATCGCGCGATGGCGATCGTAGCGCTCGCGAAGCGCCCGGCTGAACGTCACGATGATCATCGGCACAATCACGGCAGCGAGGAATGTGTGCGAAATCAGGATGGTGAAGTAGAGAGGCCGCACCCATCCCTGTCCCTGAAAGTGAACCGATCCTACGTGCCAATGGTAGTAAAGGTAGCTCGCGAGAAATAGGCTGGAGGAAATCAGGGCAGTAATCATGACCGCCCGGTGTGCCATCATGCGCCCGCGTTTAATCAGTCCCCGGCCGATCAGCAAAAGCACCGCAGTGGTGCCATTCAGGCTGGCATCGAGTCCGGGGAAAACCGCGTATTGAGGCGGGATCTGCATCAAGCTGACGGCTTTGTGGTGCGCCGGCTCACCATAAAAAAGCATAGAACAAACATGCAAAGCGCGAACAGAGCAATTGCGGCGAGGTTAGTCGGCAGGGAAGTCACGGTCGCGCTCTCCGGATATAAAAGTCCGCGCAGCGCCTCAACCCCGTAGGTTAAGGGATTGATCTGCATCAGCAGACGTAGCCATCCCGAGGCGCCCGAGAGCGGAAACAGCGACCCCGAGAGCAGCCAAAGCGGAATCAGAAACAGATTGATGATGGCATGGAATGCTTGCGTCGAGTCCATGGGCCAGGCAATGGCGAACCCAAGCGCCGTGAGCGCAAAGGAAACCAGGAACACGACCGCTACGACGAGCACAAGTTCCCCCAGGCCGAGATGCACTCCCACGAACGGTGCGAATACCAAAAAAATCAATCCCTGGAGGGCGGCCAACGTGGTCCCGCCCAGGACCTTACCCAGTACGATGGCGGATCGGGGAACGGGAGCGACCATTACGGAGAGCAAGAATCCTTCCTTGCGGTCTTCGATCACCGACATCATGGTGAAAATCGAAGTGAATAACACGATCATGATCAGCGCGCCCGGATAAAAGTAGTCGAGATAATGCTGCTCTCCGTGAGCATCGCCCGAGCGAAACGAACTGCCGAACCCCGAACCAATCACAATCCAGAACAGGACGGGAGAGGCGATCACGCCCACGACCCGCGAGCGCTGACGGTAGAAGCGAACCACTTCTCGCCACCAAAGGGTAAACGCGGGCAAAGCGACTCCCGCCGAGGTCGGAGTTCTGGGGACAGCTAAGGTTTCACTGCGGCTAACCATGATTCAGTTCATTCCCTCCGCCGCCATCCGGCGCTGATGCAATCGGGTTGCAGGCTTGCCCTAGGCGTTCTTCTCGTCTGTCCAGAATCGGTGACCGGTGCGGTGGATGAAGACGTCTTCCAGAGTCGGCTTACTCATCGAGACGGCTTCGATCTCTCCCGGGAAAGCCTCGACCACATCGGTAACGAAGCGGTGACCGTTCTCCCGTTCCACCCGAACCTGTTGCTGAAGTACTTGAGCATCTAATCCGAACCGGGCACGAATTCGTTGGGCCAGAGACTCCGGATCCTTGGAATCGAACAGGATTACGTCTCCACCAATTTCATGCTTCAGTTCATCGGGGGTGCCGAGCGCTACCACCTTACCCTCATTAAGTATGGCTAAGCGGTCGCAACGTTCCGCCTCTTCCATGAGATGGGTGGTGATTAGGACGGTTACGCGCTCCTTGTCCCGCAAGGTCGCCAGGTATTGCCAGACATCGCGCCGCGCTCCGGGATCAAGCCCGGTGGTCGGTTCGTCCATCAATAACACCGAGGGATGGTGGAGAAGTCCTTTCGCCAGTTCCAGCCGCCTCTGCATCCCCCCGGAAAATGTCTCCGCTTTCTCCTGAGCACGATCCGCGAGGCCCACTCGCTCGAGCATCTCTTGCATGCGATTCCGCAGGGCCGTTCCCCGCAATCCGTAGAGATGACCCTGGTGCCATAGATTCTCCGCGGCCGTCAGCTTTACGTCGATGCTTTGAGCTTGAAAAACTACGCCGATCTGGTGGCGCAAGAGGCCTGGGTCGCGAGCGACATCATGTCCCAGGATTTTTGCGTGGCCAGAGACGGGAACCATCAGAGTGGAGAGAATTCGGAAAAGCGTGGTCTTGCCGCTGCCGTTCGGTCCAAGCAAGCCAAACAATTCGGCGGACCGGACGTCGAAGGAGACCCCGTTCAAAGCCGTGCGATCATCGTACTTGTGCACGACATCTTGCAGCGAAATCACAGCCGGTGGAGAGACCACAAGGTCGACTTCGACGTTCGCAACGGAGTAGGCCGGGTCTCGAGGAACCACGCTCTATTCTACAGTGAGAGGAGCCGCAGCGGGAGTGAGATCCCTCAACCCCTTGGATTTACAGCTTATCGACGACGTGAACCGATTAGCCTGAGATCTCGTCGTTCTTGATGCGCAATGGCGCTAGGCCACTACCGGCCGCTGCTGGTGACTGCCAACTCGCTCCTCAAAGGAGATTGGCACGTGCCGCCAGACTTGAATCGCCAAGACCACCACCGTGGCTAGTAGAAGCGCCCCAACGGCGACATGGGCGACCGTCGAAAGGATCATGGGCAGTTCAGGCTGAACGGCATCATGACCCCAAGCAACCCGGGTCAGGAAGGCCAGAAAGCCCAGGAAGAGCTGCGTGATGAGCAGCGCCAAGGTCAGGATAGCCGGCCGTCGTACGGCATCGATTTTGCTGTACAGAGAAAGCGCGCGGATCGCCGTCCAAGCCAACACCAAACCGACAACCGGCGCATTGATCACGTGGGGCCACCAACTAATTCCACGGTGGCGAAACATTGCGCCCAACCACAACTGCACGTAGAGCACGAGGATCGAGAGCAAGGCCAGGGTGATGAGGGTGGGACGATGCACGTCGGCTTCCACTTTGGGAACTTCCTCCACCCACTGCTGACCAGTAAACATTGCAATCGCCACCGTGAGGCAGAAAAAGGTTTGCGCCAGCGCCGCGTGGGCTGAGGAAATCGCCGGCGGGAGATAGAACAACACGGTAAGACCGCCCAGAATCCCCTGGGCGATGACCGTGCCCAGCGCACCGATTCCCAGATATCTCATCCACGGTCGTTGGTCGGCTCGCCAAGTCCAAACGGCAAGAATGATGGTCAGCAAGCCAGCCACTTGAGCGATCATGCGATGGGTGTGCTCAAAACGCACACCGCCCACCATGTGCGGGATCTTGTAGAGAGATCCGAAAGAAGTAGGCCAGTCCGGAACCGACAAGCCCGCATCGTTGCTGGTCACTAAGGCGCCGGCGATGATCAGCAGGAATGTCCAACAGGCCAGAAACAGCGCAAACCTGTGCAGAGGCCGGTTGTAAGGTGTCGAGAGACCCTTCAGAGTGCACCCCTTGACCCATGGAATTCCCAGCCACCTCCGGGTCGCCACCACCCGACCCGGTTGAGAAAAACGGGACGGAGTGAACCGTCCCGCTTTCCATGCTGGTTACTCCTTGAAGGTCATATCCACAGTCTTGCTGTCCTTGGCGGCCAGTGTGACCTTCTGAACCTGCTCCCCGAGTTTTTCCTGAACGAAGGCAATCGTGTAGTCGCCCGGCGGAAGGCCCTTAATTTCGTATTTCCCGTCCGGTCCCGTGACCGCGTAAAAGGGGCTCTTCACAACGTTGATGTACATCCGCATCCAAGGGTGCTGGTTGCACTTCACCGGCAGCATGATCTCTTCCCGGGCAAAGTTCTTCTCGATTGCAGCGCTCTGCGGCGGCTGGGACTCGTTCCATTCCCGGTTGGACTGGGGGGTTGGGTGGATATTGTGCGTGGTCGGGTCGTCATTCTTGATCTCAATATTTTGACCTGTCATGACCCCGAGCACATGGGGATGATACTTGCAGCCCTGCTGGTCAATAGTCACCGCCTGCGTGGGCACATCAAAGGTGCGGGTCCCCAATCCATCCTTTACGTACACGAAGACGTTCGCTAACTCGCCATTGTCGGCAACGATGGTCTCCGCCGTGTTTGTTCCCTTACACGCCGGATCCTGGCTCATGTCAATCTTGGCGGGCTTGGGAGCCGCTCCATCGAGCTTCACGGTTCCGCTTACACTGGCCACGGTGCTGGGGTCGATGGGAGTGGCGGCGGGTGCAGGTGCTCCCGCCGTAGGTTGCGCTTCACTGGGGGCTTCCTTCTTGCTGCAGGCGGGAAGCAAGGCGACGCCCATACACAACAACCCGAGCATTGCTGTCCATACCTTCTTGTTCATGATGTAACCTTTCGTTATAGAGTTTTTAAAAATTCTCGGGCGCAGGAGCGATCGAAAGAATCGAGAGGATCTCGTGTCAGTTCCAAGTTGCCCTGCGGTCGAGCGCCCAGCGGCGCCAGATCGTTGGTGCCGGAAGACGCTCAGGACGATGCTCCTAATTGGGACGAACCTAGCATTTTAACGCGAACCGCCACTGGCCGCAGTCGCAGTCTGCCCGGACCTGCTCGGCGTCTCGCTCGATGCTGCCGTTTTCCCCAGGGACGAGGCTACACGCTTCTGCTCCTCCGGGGTCAGCTGAAAAATGTAATCGACTAGAAGCTTGGAATGATCCTTGTCATAGCCTTCGAACGACGGCGGCGTTGGCCCGGCGAAGACCCACTGATTGTTGGTCCGACGGAATAGCCCTGAAGGCATCGAAGTACCCGGGCTGATCGCCTGAGGATCGAGCACCCAACGTTCCGCCCAGTCTGGCTTCAGTCTGTCCTTGGCCAGAAGAAAATTCGGCGCCGTGGCGATCTTGTCGTGTTCCGCATCGCCGGTAGCGTGACACTTCAGGCAAGGGGCCGCCGTGCTCGAGAACAGACTACGGGCCATGTCGGTTTCTTTTGCACTAAGCAGCGGTACTTGTTCCGGAATGTAGGGCAATGGCTGTTGCGAGAGCGCCTCGAAAAAACGCACCAGTTTTCGCAGCTCGTTGTCGGAGAAGGAAAACGTCGGCATGCGCACTCTCAGATAAGGACGTACCCCATTGCGGTTGGTGTCGTTGTCGCTCAAAGATGGATTCGCCAAAAATCCCCGCAACCATTCCGGATTGACCCGCGCTCCTTCGGTGAGAAGCTTGGGCGGCAGCTGCTCTGGCGTGTCGCGATATTGCGGTAAGCCCATCAGAATCGTCCTCTGCTCGGGCAGGAACTGATGGCAACCCATGCAGTTATAGTTCTTGACGATCCACCAGCCTTCCTGAATATCATGTCGCGCGTCGCCCGGCTTGTATTGATACTCCTGGGGCAGGGAACTCTCTTCGCTCCCGAGGAGGAAAGTGGTTAGGGCCAGAACCTGTCCCTTGGCCAAGTGCAGATTCGGCATCCGCAGTGCCTCGGTGTCTGACTTGGTCTTTCCTTTGTCGAAAACATTCGGCTCCGCCAGCTTATGCTCGAAGAAGCCCTTGTGGTCGTACCAAGGCTCAGTGGCGGGACCGTCGGGCAGGCGCGCCAAGTCTTCGGGATCGGTGATCGGCTCCATGCCGCCTCGTTCGGCCGGCACCGTGAACAGAGCAAAGTCCAGGCGCTCGATCGGCTTACTGCCTTCAAAAGTCAGCTCCGTGCCGATGCGGCCTTCATCCTCGAGACCCGAGATTTCATGGCAGCCCGCGCAGCCAAAGTGACGGATCCACCTCTTGCCCTCTTCTTTGAGGCTAGGATCGTCCATGAAAGAAGCGTCCGCATAGCTCGACGGCTCCTTTGTCTTTTGGGTCATGAGATAGGAAGCGACGTCTTGGGCATCCTCCACGCTCAGGCGGAGGCTGGGCATCACCGTCATATTCTGAACCTGCAGCTCGTGGCCATCATTGGGACACTGGCTGTGTTCAAGATCGAATTGATAGGGCAAACCCTTCTTCTCGTAATCCTCGTGGCCAATATCCTTCTTCTCGTACGGACAATAAGGACGGGTGCGCTCACGGGCGTTGTGAATCCACCGTACCAGGTATGCGTAATTGTCCTTCTCCCCAACCCGGCTGAGATTGGCAGCGAAGGTGCCGCCCATCATCTGCTCACCTTCGCCGATCGAATGGCACGCCAGGCAACCGCGCGCCTGGAAGAGCTCTTTTCCGTGTTCCGGACTTCCCGCCTTCTGCGCCGGTAGGGGGTCGGTCAGCGCCGCTTGCCACAGGTAGGCAGAAATGGCCTGGATTTGATGATCGTTGAGGCGGAAGTTCGGCATCTTGGTGGTCGGGCGGAAGTCGGTCGGCTTCTTCAGCCAGACCGGAATCCAGTTCTTATTCAGCTTAAGGCGAGCGTCCTTCAGATTAGGCCCGACCTTTTTCATGTCTTGCATCAGACTGTGCGACTGGAAGTCCAGCTGCTGGATACGGCCGTCGAGCTTGCTGTTTGCCACTTTCAGGGCAACGGCTTTGCCGTTGAGACGGTTGGCCTCGTCATTGCTCTCGGCCGCGTCCGCCTGCTTCATCAAATCGGCGGCAACCTTCACGTTTTCTTTCTTTTCTTGATCGAATTGCTTGATCTGTTGGCTGACGGTGTTCAACTCTTCGGGTTCTTTGTCGTAGCCTTCATAGCGATGGCAGCCGACGCAACCTCTCTGGCGGAACAAGTCCTTGCCTTCGCTGATGGTGCCACCTACATCTCCGACGAGGATCACCATGTCGGCCGAGTGGCAGGTCTGACATCCTGCCTCGGCATTCTCTTTGGGGAATAGCGGCCAGAGCCAGTGCTCGTAATTCCCATGCGCTTTCTCGATGCTGGTGGTGGCGCGCCCATTTCCCTGATGGCAGGGCGAACACCCAAACTTGTCGGGGTCATGAATTTTCAAAATCTCGGGCTCGGGATGGCTCACAAAAGCATTGGCGTATTCATCGGGTTTTTTCTCGCCCTTGGCCATCATCGAAGCCGGGGTGAGGCGCAGGGGTTCACGAATGCCCATGTGGCAGGATTCGCAGCGGTCCACGATGTTGGCCTGGGCCACATTGATCTGCACGATCTGGGGATCCCAGTCGGAGGTCTTCTTTTCCAGGCCTTCGATCTGTGCCGGCGTGAGCTCCACCATGTGCTCGCTCAGGTAGGCGGACACTTTCGTGCTGGCCTCGGTGACCGGCTTCAGCACCTCGCCCAATTCGGCGTTCAACTTGGTTCGTTGATCCCGGAGTGAGTTATAGGTTTCTTCGAGGTGGGCGTAATCGTATTTCACCTTGCTGCCGTCGGGATATTCGACGGTAGAAAGCTTCTCTTTGTAGTTGCGGATCTCGTTTTGCTTGCGCTGCTTGCCCGAGGCACTCGTGTCGGTTTCCATCTCGTAGGTCAGGGCATTGACGTACGCGCGCCGGTCGGTAAACACGCTTTGCACGGCGAGAATTTTGGCGTTCAGTTCGCTGATCTCGGTCTGCAGCTGGTTGCGGCGGGGGCCGGCTGCTTGATAGGCCTGCTGGTACGCCGCCTCCAGTTGGCGGTACTCGGGATTCTGCTCGACAGCGTTTTGCGCCTTGGTTGATTTCGACTGTGCCGTCTTCAGGAAAGCCGTGTAGCGCTGCTTCCATACGTGCTGAAACGCCTTCCACGGTCGTTGGGTCCATTCTTCGTCCCACAACGCCCAGAAGAGACTGGCCGTGAGGATGGCCATGGCAATTACGTAGTGGAGCGCGTACGACTTCGTGACTACCGGATCTTGCTCCGGGACGGGTTGTTCAGGCACCAGAATCTCCCAGACGATCGTTGGTTGTTGCCGTTAGGTTTCACACGTTGAACCACGGAGTGATCCACACATACTTGATATGCCAAAGTAATCGCAACAGGATCTTGCAAGGCAAAGCGATCATGGTGAGCAAGAAGACCATCATGATGTTGTACTGCAGGAAGCTCATGCGCTGAAAATCCTTGGCTTGGAACCGGCGGAACAGAGCATGCACGATGAACCCGCCGATC
>Ga0306920_100016191_pt1 | contig 10254 bp, 11 predicted proteins | sample flu12Cox44000170_FD_204666 | JGI IMG/M metagenome (GOLD analysis project Ga0306920, IMG submission 204666) | Lab enrichment of tropical soil microbial communities from Luquillo Experimental Forest, Puerto Rico - flux4day.12C.oxic.44.000.170 (v2)... | ecosystem: Environmental > Terrestrial >...
CCTCTACGGCGACGAGCACGCCGCCCGGTCCATCTAGCTCGGTTCTGATCAGCAGCTCCCGCGCCGTCTTGCTCGATCCGCTCAGCGCTTCTACAGCGTTGAGGATCAGGTTGAGCATCTTGTTGAAGCTGGACCCGATCTCCGAGAATGAGCAGAAGGCCATCTGCGAGCCGTGTCTGCAGCGCGGTCCTGTTGCTGTGCCGCGGCGAGCACAGTGTTCGACATGTGCCATAACGGGATTGATGCGGCGCGGACCGGAATGGTTTTCCATTGATGTCAAGCGTCTTTGCGGTTCTGCGGTAAGCAAATTGCAAATTGAGCATCGGTTCTCGAAGGAATTCGACGCGATCGTCGGCGCCTTGTGCGCGACAGCTTTCTGTCGCCCGCGCGCGAAACGGCCTACGGCCAGGCGGCCTTCACTCGCCGAGCAGTGTGAACTGAAAGATGGCACCCTGTCCTGCGTTGGGGCTCGCCGACAAACGACCGCCATGCGACTCGATGATCCGCCGACTGACGGACAGTCCCATACCTGTGCCTTGCGGTTTTGTGGTGAAGAATGCCTCGAAAATGCGCTCGGCTTCATCGACGGGAAGCCCGATGCCCGAATCACGTACCGAAACCAAGAGCTGACCATGGTCGATCCTTTTCGATGCGATGGTCAGTTCACCACCCGTCACTCGCATCGCCTCGATGCCGTTGAGCATAAGGTTCATCAAAACCTGCTGCAGCTGTACGCGATCCGCTGTCGTCCGCGGAAGCCCCAGGTCGAGTTCCGTGCGGATCGAAATGGAGTGCCGATCCGCCGTATCCCCCAGCAAGACCGTCATTTCCCGAAGGATTTCGTTCAGGTCGACCACTTCTCGTTCTGGCGCACCTCGCCCGTAAAGTGAGCGAACTCGGTCGATGATGCCAGCGGCGCGCGTCACCGCCGCGACCATTCGCGAGGCAGCGCCGCATGCTTCCATCACATCGGGTGGATCACGATGAAGCCATCGCATGCAGGCGTTGGCGTCTATGGTGGCGGCGGCCATCGGCTGCCTGATTTCGTGAGCCAGGGAGCCGGCCAGTTCTCCCATCATGCTTACCCGGTTCATATACGCGAGATCCGCCTCGAGCTGGCGCAATCTCTCGCGCTCTTCTTCGGCGCGCTTGCGCTCAGTAATATCCGTTATCGCACCTACGAAGACCAAACGCTCCGGCCCTTCGGTCAAGCGATGAGCCGCGGCTTCAACGTATTTGACAGAACCGTCGGCCATCAACAGGCGATATTCGGCAATAAATTCGCTCCCCTCCATCACGGCGCGGTCAATGATTTGACGGTGACGCGTCCGGTCCTCGGGATGAGTGCGGTCGATCACCAACTGAATGGTGGGCTTTGTCGTAGGCTCGCATTCAAATATTCGATAGGCCCCATCGGACCAGTAGATTTCCCCGGTCGAAGCGTTCCAGCCGAAACTCCCCGTGTGGCTCAATTGCTCCGCCGCTGCCAGATACATCTCGCTCCGGCGCAGCGCCTCCTCGGCCTTCTTCCGTTCGGCTCGTTCTCGGGCTTCGCGCAGGGCGCGATGCACCGATGGCACGAGCCGCGATAACCGCGTCTTCAGAACATAATCCGTGGCACCGCTCGTGAGTGCTTCGATCGCTATCTCTTCGCCGAAGCCCGAGACAAAGATGAAAGGCAGATCAGGGCGGGCGCTCAGCGCAAGCTTCAGTGCGGAAAGGCCGTCGAACGAAGGAAGCTTGTAATCGGCGAGAATCAGGTCAATTCCACCGTCTTCAAGAGCGGCCAGAAACTCGGCGCGGGTTTGGACGCGGGTTACTTCACAGACGAAATGATCAGCTTCAAGGAGTTCTTGGATGAGCTCCGCGTCCTCGACGCTGTCCTCAAGTAACAGAATTCGGAGCAGCGCCGTCTCGGCCGTCTTGCCTTCGGCGCGTTCTCGGGCTTCGTGCAGCGCGCGCTGAACCGACGGCACGAGCCGCGATAACCCCGTCTTCAGAACATAATCCGTGGCCCCGCTGGTGAGCGCGTCGATCGCTATCTCTTCACCGAAGCTCGAGACAAAGATGAAAGGCAGATCAGGGTTGGCGCTCAGCGTAAGCTTCAATGCGGAAAGGCCGTCGAACGAAGGAAGTGCGTAATCGGCGAGAACCAGATCAAAACCCCGGTCTTCAAGAGCGGCCAGGAACTCGGCGCGCGTTTGGACGCGGGTTACTTCGCAGACGAAATCTTCGGCTTCGAGGAGTTCTTGAATGAGCTCCGCGTCCTGGACGCTATCCTCCAGCATTAGAATGCGGAGCGGAGACGTCACGGTGCCTTCTTCACGCTGCCCGGCGGCGGCTCGTTGATGACCGCCCAGAATACGCCGAGTTCCTTGATGGCATTGACGAATTCATGAAAATCGACTGGCTTTACCACATAGGCATTGACCCCGAGTTGGTAGCTCCTGATCATGTCTCTTTCCTCGTGGGACGATGTCAGCACCACCACCGGTATCAGTTTCAGCCGCTCGTCGGACCTGATTTGCTGTAAGACCTCCAAGCCATCGATCTTCGGCAGTTTCAGGTCCAGCAGCATGACCGCGGGATTATCGTGGGAGCGCGCGCTGAACTCGCCTCGAGAATAAAGGTAATCCAGCGCTTTTTCTCCGTCGCGGGTAACCACGACCTCGTTTGCCAGGTTATATTCGCCCAGCGCCGTAAGAGTAAGCTCCACGTCTCTCGGGTCGTCCTCGACGAGCAAAATGCGTGCCAGTTCGCTCATAGCGTGTTCGCGATCCTCTCCGCCGCATCTTGGGCTTTAGGAAGTGAGAAATAGAAGGTCGCTCCTCGATCTACCGCCCCCTCGGCCCGCATCTGCCCTCCATGCCGATGGATGATGCGCTGAGCGGTAGCCAATCCTATTCCGGTGCCTTCAAACTCTTCGGGGCAATGCAGACGCTGAAACACCCCGAAGAGCTTATTTACATATTGCATGTCAAATCCCGCTCCGTTGTCCCTTACAAATACCTCTACTTGACTTTCCTTACCCCCGTTACAGCCAATCTGGATTTCAGCCCGGCTTTGCAGCCGTGTGAACTTAACCGCATTGGAAACCAGATTTACAAGGACAATTTTCAGCATCGAACGGTCGCCGTAACACATTGGGAGCGCCCCGATTTTCCAATCAATGTCTCGGCCGTTCGTCTCTTGCCTAAGCTCCGCGACGACCTCTCTGACAAGTTGCTCCAGGTTCACTGCGGCCTTTTTGGTCTCGGCCCGCCCGATCCTCGAGAATCCCAAGAGGTCGTCGATCAGGTTACCCATTCTTTTCGCCGACTCGAGAATAGTTTGCATGAACCGACGGCTCTTGTCATCGAGCGAAGAAGATGCCTGTCTTTGCAGCAACTCCGCGTAGCCAACCACATGGCGAAGTGGCGCGCGCAGGTCGTGGGAGACGGAATAGGCAAAAGATTCCAGTTCCTTGTTGCTCGCTTCGAGATCCGCAGCCTGTCTGGCGAGTTCCCGATTGAGTTGGCGGATTTCGTCTTCTCGGTGCTTGCGCTGTTCCAGTTCGACTTGAAGCCGGTCGCGCGCTTGACGGAGACCGTTCTCGATACGGTGCCCAGCAGCGCTAAACCAGGCAACGATTAACGCCCAGGTTATGAAAACGAAAAAATAAGGCAGGTCACTAGCGGAAACGGCGAAGGAGTAGAAAGGCTCAGTAAAAAAGTAGTTGAAGCATGCCACTGCGAGCACGATCGCCAACACGGACGGCCCAATTCCCGCGTACCAGGTGGTGACGGCGATCGACATGGTGAGAACCGGCAGCTCTACATCGTGGAACCGGTAGTATTGCAATGCAAACGCCAGCCCCAGCCCAATGGCGACGGAAACGACTGAAAGCCCATACCGCAGGATCGGTGAGCGCATCCTCTGCGATTCCAGATTCCAGCGTGCCAGGGTTCCCCTCACCCTGACCCCGATGGGCCCTTCCGCACGATGGATCGTCATGACACCTGTGTTCCCATCGCTCTGTGGCAAGCGAACGCAATGCGGGCGGCAATCGATGTGAGAATGTAACCCGGCCACTCCCGTCGAGACGAATGAGACATCAAACGCGGGCCCACACGTGTTCGGTCGCGGCCCCGACCAAGGACCAACGTAGCGTCCTCATGGAGGGCATCGAAAACGTCGGCCGAGAAATCCATCCCAGGATCCTTCGCTTCGGGAGCCGCCTTATCGCCGGCATCAACCCCGATCGCCACCACAGGCGACGCCGATATCGTCACGAGTTCAGACCCGAAGCGAGCCTGCAAATCATCGCCTGCGCCGACCGGTCACTAAGTCCGACGCGTAAGCATTGTGCCGGATTCACGCTCCGCCCGCCAGTCGAATCGGGCCGATCTCGCTCGCGCAAAGAGACTTACGCCACTCGATCAGGGCCGGTCAGCCGTTTGGGCCTGCCCGCGCGGCGCCTATGTCACCGCGGCTCGACCGACGCAGTCTGGCCGTAAGCGACAGCCGCGAGCTGGGCTGTTCAGGAAGGACCTGAGGCGGATTGATCATCTATGCCAGGCCTGATGGATGACCGGTTCAGGGAGTGGAAAGGTGATCAGGAGCCGGTTGTAGGATGCCCAGGTCACACGGCCCTTTTGGCTGCGTTTGCCGAGCGTCTTGCGCCAGAGCCTGACGACACAGCTTGGAGTTTCGGCGTGCAGAAGGACGGGAACCGTAGTGCTTTCCATCTCGGCCGCGATGTCAGTCGGGGGTCAGCCGCTACCCAAAGACCGCACCGCCGAAGGTCCGTGTTCCGCGTGCGCCGTGAGAAGGCGGTGCTTTTCCAGTGGGTGCGAGGCCCACCCGGCGATCGCTCCAGCCGGAAGCAACCGGGGCAGACATGGAAGTGACGAAATGTCTGAAGCCCCCGGATAGCGGTCACGAATTTGGTGACTGCGCGAGTGTGCAGGCCGCAACGCGAGTGAACGCCAGCAAACCTCGAAAAGGACGATGTGCGGGCCGACCCGATAGTGGAACCGGGGAAGGCTGACACGGATGGTGATTGGGCGACGAGTACGCCCATCTGCTGCACCAGGGCAGTGGCGGCAGCATGTACACAAGGAAAGCGCGCGTAACGCGGGAAACCCCGACGCGCTATCAGAGATGATCAAGCGGACGCCCGTGAGGGACAGGCCGGGCGCGCTGGGGTGGCGGAGAGGCCCGCAGTACCGCTGAAGCCGGGGAATGCCGGTGGAGGGAAGGGGCCTCAGTTCAAGACAGACGCAGGAAGTAGTGAGGGACCTGGAGATTTGGTAACCTAACCACTCCAAAAAGTGTTCAGAAGCTGCAGATGGCGTTACACGCGAAAGCGAAGGCAGAAGCCGGTTATCGCTTCTACGCCCTATACGGCAAGATCAGGCGCGGATATTCTGGCTCAGGCTTACGCCAGTGCCGTTCCAACAAAGGGCGCACCGGGCGTGGACGGCCAAGACTTCGCAGACATCGAAGCGTGTGGGGTCGAGCGGTGGCTGGCTGAACTGGCGCTTGCGCTCAGGCGGGAGAAATACCGACCGGAGCCGATCCGACGAGTGTTCATTTAGTAGTCCGGTTATGGTCGATCGGTATACCAGGCGGCGCCACTGGCACAGGCGCCATGCTACCTTGATCCGCCGCCGGGAAGTCAACCCCTTAGCCGGATCGATCTCCCACCAACAGCGGATTCTGCCGCAACATAAGGTTCTTCCCAATCACATTTGCGGGAGCAATCGATGTGAGTCGACCTCTGATACCCGGATTTTACGGTCCGCTCGCCGCCGGTTTGTCGAGCTAGCAAGGTTACGAACGTTCTCTAACCTCGGTCAGATATCGAGCGACGAGTGGATGCAAGCAAGCAGGTCGTTCTCGTCGAATGGTTTGCTCAAGTAACCAACGACCCCATCCGCCAACGCGCGCTCCCGCACGCTGTCGTCAGGGTAAGCCGTGATCAGAATCGTCGGGATGGTCTTTCCCGAAGCCACCAGGTGGCGATGCAGCTCGAGCCCGGTCATCCCCGGCATCTGCACGTCCGCGATCAGACAAGAGGTGCGGGGGACCTGGCGCGAACCCAAGAACTCTTCTGCAGACGCGAAGGCTTCGGCCGTATATCCCAACGACTTCATGAGCCCCCTGATCGCTTCGCGCATCGACTCATCATCGTCGACGACCGAGATCAGGGGTTTGGTTTTCGGCACTTTACCTCCTTCATCCCGGTTTCCGGGACAAGAACGTGCTGCGGTCCGGGCCATTGGGCGGGGGATATTCGCCAGCGTTTCAGGGAAGGTAAGACAAAACCAAGCGGCCCGCGATTATACTTTGGTTTAAACAGAATTGCCGCGGGAGCCTACGTGGAAAGGCGTTTGCGAGTCGTGGCTAAGGTAAAAAATCCTTTCTCCGACGAGTGCACGATTTTAGGATGTTCCGGTTGCGGGATTGCCGCCGCCCTGAGAGTTGCGGTGCCGCTATTGCAGCGAGCGAGAGTAATGACTGCGCACCCGACCGTCATTATCGTCGATGACGACCCAGGGATACGTGAGTCGCTGGAAGGCTTGCTCCGTTCCGTGGGGTTGCAAGTCAAGGCGCTAGCTTCCGTGCCCGAATTCGTCAAAGAAGGGCGCCCGGAAGGACCTGCTTGCCTTGTGCTCGACGTCAGGTTACCTGGCCGAAGTGGTCTCGATTTCCAGCGAGAGCTCTCGGCGGCGAACATTCACGTTCCGATCATCTTCATCACCGGATACGGCGACATCCCGATGTCCGTCCAGGCGATAAAGGGAGGAGCGATCGAGTTCCTGACCAAGCCGTTCCGTGATCAAGACCTGCTGGACGCGATTCAGCTGGGCCTCGCACGAGATCGCGCGTGGCTGGAGAACGAAAAGGCGATCGCTGCACTGCGGGAACGCTTCGAGACTCTCACCCCTCGTGAGCGTGAGGTGATGGCCTTGGTGGTGACTGGCCGCCTCAACAAGCAGATCGCTTACGAGATCGGCATCAGCGAGATCACGGTAAAAGTCCATCGCGGCCAGGTCATGCGAAAGATGAAGGCGGCTTCTCTGCCTGACTTGGCTCGGATGGCCGACAGGTTGAACTTCACGGCGGAGAAGTCTCAGAGTAGTTAGACCCGCCTGTAGGTCCGGTCTACCTCCGCGGCCGGGATCCTCTCCTCACCGGCCCAAAGTCGCCGCGGCGGGGGCCTTCCGAGAGCCATCCTAAACGAAAGTATAATAGGAATGATTCTCAGGCGGCACCCATTCATCCGCAGGTTCAATGGCACAGCGTGAAGCGCCCCGTTAGCCTCGATTTGCTGTTCTGCTCCTTCTACCGGAGAGAAGCTCATGCAAGACCAACGACAGTCGGTGTGTCGGGATAATTCGCCGATGACTCGGGCTTGGTCGAGCCCCGCAGCAGCTGACGCGATGCTGGAATTCGGCCGTTTTCGCGTGCTGTTGCGCCAGCGCCAGTTGGTCGCTGATAGCGGGCCGATAGAATTGGGGACGCGCGCCCTCGATCTCCTTCTCGTCTTGCTGAAGGCCGACGGATCGCTGGTCACCAAGGAAGAGCTTATGAGCCGTGTGTGGCCAGGCATTGTTGTCGCGGAGGAGAACTTGAAGGTTCAAATCTCCGCGTTACGCAAGGCTTTCGGCGACGACCGCGACTTTATCCTCACCGAGGTCGGCCGCGGCTACCGGTTCACTGCCGCGGTTCGCTCCACCGACGCCCGGAGTGCTTGTCAGCGCGCGACGCGACGGGGGCATCGGTCAGGTCAAAGGTTAGCTCCCCAATGGATTTCGCGGCGACCGCTACCCGGTCGGTGTGTCCCGAGATCACCCTGGAAGACGCTTCGATCCTGCTCACACTGAGGGCGCCGCATCTCGACGGGACTGGATTACCTAACCCTTCGAAAGGAGAGGAAACGTGACAAAAGGCTCTTTGCCAGCGATCTTTAAGCAAGCCGTCGATCAACCGATCGTACCGAAAACCCCATTGCGGAAAGCGGTGGCTTTTGCCGCTGGGCTCGCCCTCAGCACGCTTTCCTATCCGGTCCATGCCGCGCCGTCGAGTGGGGGCGAAATCGTGCAGGGCCTCTACAACGCTCTGCTCAGCACTATGAAGAGCGGCCGGATACTGGGGCAAAGTGGCCGTTTCACGCAACTGGCGCCAGTGATTCGCCGCAGCTTCGACATCGCCTCGATGGCGCGGCTATCGGTCGGCTCGTCCTGGGCCGGTCTCAGCGAGGCGCAGCGCCAGCAGGTCACCGAGAGCTTCGGGCGCTACATCTCGGCGATCTATGCCGACCGCTTCGACAGCTATGACGGACAGAAACTGGAGGTGACCAGCGAGCAGCCCGCGCCATCCGGGGTCATTGTGAAGAGCCAGATCATCAAAGCCAACGGCGAGCCGGTCAAGGTCGACTACATGATGCGCCGCAATGGCGAGAGCTGGCTGATCTCCGACATCTATCTCGACGGCGCAATCAGCGAAGTAGCCACCCGCCGCTCGGAATTCGCCACAATCCTCAAGAACGAGGGCATTGACGGCCTGATCGCGGCCCTCAACCGCAAGGCGGACGTCCTGACCGGGACCACGGCGAAAGCGTCCTAACTGTTCCCGCTCAGATCGCCACCCTCGGTCTTCGCATCCTCACCCACATCGGAGGCGGTGCCCGACGAGAGGCGCGGCAGTGATCGACGTCTGGAACCGGGGCTCCATCAGCATACGCAGCGTGTCCGAATCGTACCACCCGAGGGAAAGAACTCGCTTGAGCCATAGGAGGGAGATACGATCGTAAGCTCTGGAGCGATAATCAGCTCGGTTCGGACGACCTCAGGATAGCCCGCCACCGAGACCTCCACGCATCTGCTCAGCCCCGTGCGGTCAGGGCCGCCATCAGAGTCTGCAGATACATGCTCACGCTGACGCATGTGGCCTGGCGATCGGCTATCCCGACCCGGACTTCTCAGCCAACAAATTACATATAGGGCGCCACCCTGTCGCGAGCCACGTCGTGTTCCTAGACAACTAATCCGGGCGAGAACACGGGCCGGGCTGACTACCATTTTAGCTGCTCGGCAGGATCGATCACGCCGATAGCGGCAGAATGTTAGTCAAACGGCCGGGTTCGATTTCCTGGTGCGCCCGAGCGCGCGACGCTACTGTTGCCCAAGACCACCGAAGGGGCGATCATTGCCCCACAACCCACCTGAAATAGGGGAATGTCCGCAAAAATACGGGGTTGGATGTCATGCCCGTTGAGATAACCGAGAACCAGGATGTGAATAGGGAGGAGGCGGGTCGGATCGAGACGCGCTCGCCCGGAGAAGGCGTTTCGGCCGAGCACGAAACCAAACCGGCGCAGACGATCCCTCCGCCGGATCGTCAGTCTAAGCGGAGGCGAAGATTACTGATAGGCGCGCTGGGCGCCCTAATTCTGGTAGTCGCCTGCGTCTTTGGCATTCCCTGGATCCGCTTCGCGCTCAATACCGTCTCAACGGATGACGCATACGTGAACGGGCATGTGACGTTCGTCGCCCCACGTGTCGGCGGCCAGATTTCCCGGGTTCTGGTGGATGACAATTACCGTGTCCAGAAAGGAGAGCTTCTCGCCGAACTGGACAAGGAGCCCTTTCAGATCGCGGTCTCTCAGAAGAGAGCGGCGGTCGACACCGCAGAGGCCGACCTGCAGGCGGCCAAAGCCGAGGCGCGCGGTATTGAAGCAGAAGCCATGAGCCGGCGCTGGAAATTGCAACGCGCGGTGGAGGACCTCGACAACCAAATCGCCCTTTTACATGCTCGCGTCGCCGCTCTCGATAGGGACAAGGCGGTGCTGACATTGGCCCAACTTGACTTCAATCGGGCAAAGCAACTGCTCGGGACCCCGGCTGAAAGCCGTCAGCAATACGATCAGGCGCAAAGAACATTGTCGACTGCCGACGCACAAGTCAACGAGGACCTGGCGGAAGTTTACCAAGCCCGCGCCTCTTTGGGGCTGCCGGCGCAACCCAGTAGCGGCGAAGATCTCGGCCAAGTGCCGCCAGATCTCGATGAGACCTATTCTTCTGTCCTCGGGGCGCGGGCAGACCTGATCCAGAGCGCAGCCCAGCTCGGTGTTATCCATTCGTACGTTCAGAGCCCGAAGCAGATGCTCGACGAGTTCGCAAAACACGGCGACGTCGACCGCTATTTCGCTCAGCTCACGACCGAGGCTCCGGCCGTTAAGCAGGCCGAAGCCAAGCTCGAAGCCGC
>Ga0306920_100016192_pt1 | contig 10254 bp, 15 predicted proteins | sample flu12Cox44000170_FD_204666 | JGI IMG/M metagenome (GOLD analysis project Ga0306920, IMG submission 204666) | Lab enrichment of tropical soil microbial communities from Luquillo Experimental Forest, Puerto Rico - flux4day.12C.oxic.44.000.170 (v2)... | ecosystem: Environmental > Terrestrial >...
GCTTTCGCAATGCCTCGGGGAATGAAACGCGTTTTTTGAGACCAGCTGGGCATTTATCCAAAGGCGCTCCCGTATTGCACTCCTCCAGCAACCAATCACTGTTATGGTCATACGATAGGAGCATCCAGCCCACGCATCGTCAAACTGACCGGCCAAAGCCTTCGCCCCGACCCAGCCGCCCAAGAAGCCGTTGGAGTGCCACAGTTCCTGCTTTCGTTCGGCTGAGTATTCGATCCTATATCGATCTTGCCGCAAAAACTTTGGGTAATCGCGGTGTACGTCCCGCAATCGGATCCCTCGAGCTTGTGGACGCGGACGGGTGCATACGAACACGCGTAGCAGTCGAACGCGTACAGAAAGCTGTTATCAACACTCACCAACTCGCTTACGCCATCTCCGCCGAGATCCTCAAACTGGTATCCATCGCCGTCGAGTCTGTCGGCTTTCAGAACTGACCAGCGCCCATCGCTATCCGAGGTCGCGATGTCAGTTTCGGTGCAGCAATGTGCGCCTCCGGTAAAGGACGTCATGACAACCTGCGGCATAGACCCGCTAGATTCGAGCTCAATCAAAAAGACATGCGCCCGCGGTTGAGCAGATGCTACGTCCGGCTGCCCTCTGATGGTGAAAACTATTTTGTCGCCGATGCGGCCCGCCAACACTGGGACGAATCCACTCCCGCCGGCTGTCGTGTCCGGCGCCCGAGAAACCGATAAGGAAATAGCGCCATAATTTAATTTGGCCGGATTTTTTCCATCATAATTGACCTCTGCGAGAATGGGTGATCTCATTCGCCAAATCTCTTCTGTCCAACTGTCACCGCGTGACAGAAAAGCATCAGTAGGAATTGGCCACAAATTCTTCGCTCGTTCACGAAATGCCTGAATATTTTTCGTCTGCTCTGGGCCGATGATCACGGCATAAAAGCCATTATTTGCTTTGACAACTCGAACCGATGGAAAATCGCCGATGTAGTATCGGCCGATACCAATGGCTTCATCCAGGTCTCGACGACTCGCTAGGACCACCCATCGCTGGTCACCCGAGAGCTGTAGTAGCGAGTGCGCCGCTGGTGCCGTATCGGCGGTTGTTCCTGGCGAGGACGCCGAGACGGCCTCCGTTCCACCGTACGCGCGGATAAACGCGATGCGAGCCTCTGCGGCTTGCTTGAAACACTCCTTGACCGAAACAGGCACGGGAATTTGCGGCGGGCGGTCTGGCGGGACGCCACACGTTTTGGCGTACAATCGGACCCATGCCTTTTGGTTTTCCCAAAGGGCCGGCCAGCGATCTTCGCCGATGCAAGCCCGAGCCTCATCAATTGCCGCTTGGCGCTCGTCGGCCAGCCTCATCAGTTCAGGATCGCTACAAATCACGAGGGTCGACGGCAGCGTGACACCGGCACACTCGAAGGCTGCCGCTGTTCCGCTGCCGGGGATAAGCCCTAGCATCAGGGCCAAAAGTGCTCGCATCTCAACTGCTCCGTGCGTGAACGCAAACTAATCACGGAATGAGTAAAAATTCCAGCATATAGCCACTGAGTCAGCGTTCTCGGGCTTTAACCATGTTTGCGAGTTTCGATGTCTCGTTGCGGGATAAACGGCTCGCGGAGACCGTCGGCGCAATGAAGGTCGCCGACGGGTTTGAGCCGGGTGCGGTGATCGGCCCGCTGATCGACATGAAGGCGGTCGAGAAGGTCGAGACCCATCGCCGACGCGGTCAAGAAGGGCGCGAAGGTCGTGATCGGCGGCAAGCGCTCGGCACTCGGCGGCACCTTTTTTGAGCCGACGGTCCTGCCGATATGACCACCGTCATGGTCATCACCAAGGAGGAAACCTTCGGGCCGGTGGCCCCGCTCTACCGCTTTTAGACCGACGACGAGGCGGTCAAGATGGCCAACGACACCCCCACCCTAACCCTCCCCCGCTCGCGGGGGAGGGAAGTGAGGGGCCGCATCTGGCGGATCGCCGAAGCCCTCTAATACGGCATCGTCGGCATCAACGAGGGCATCATCTCGGTCAAATCCACTGGCGAGATCGCCCCATTCGGCGGCATGAAGGAAAGCGGCATCGGCCGCTTAGGCTTGAGACACGCTTTGTCCATTGCGTGGACGTAAGGATATCCTAAGTATATCCTGCGTTGTGAGAGGGAGGCATTCCCATGCTGGTGCAAGTGGCGCGCTGGGGCAACAGCCTCGGCGTGCGCATCCCGAAACACATTGCCGAACGTGCCGGACTCCGCGAAGGCGCGCGCGTCGATATCGACGCCGAAGCCGACCGGATCGTCATTACCCGTGCGCGGCCGCGCTACCGGCTTGCCGAGCTTTTGCAGGGGATGACGCCCGAAGCGATGCGGGAAGCATTCGATTGGGGACCGGACAGAGGGCGCGAAATCAGTGAGTGACGACATGCCTTATGTTCCCGAGGCAGGGGACCTGATCTGGACCGACTTTGATCCGCGCATCGGTCGCGAGCAAAGCGGCCGGCGTCCCGCGCTCGTCTTATCGCCTTCCGACTTCTATCGCGCGAGCGAGTTTGCGATCGTCTGCCCGGTAACCTCCCGCGCCCGTCCGTTCGGCACTAGCGTCGTCCTGCCGCCGGGGCTGCCGGTTTCTGGAGAGGTCCTGACCAGTCATGTGCGCAGCATCGACACATTGGCGCGCCCAATCAGCTACGCAGGTGCCGGCGTTCCCACGGCAACTCTGGACGACGTGCGCAGCAAGCTTGCCGCTCTGATCGGGCTTTAAAGCAAGTTTCGATCAGGTTGACGCGTCCTTCCGCGAGATTGCTTCGCTTCGCTCGCAATGACGCCACTTGTCGTGGTCATTGCGAGGAGCGCAGCGACGAAGCAATTCCGATCCAATGTGATCCACCCGATCGGAACGTGCTCTAGCGGAATGCTTCGAGTTAGGCGCTTCCTCCTGCGCGTTCGACCGAGTCGCGCGCCGAGGCGGTCGGATCTCGGTTGCTGATAAGCACACCGAGCGACGCGGCCTTCTCCCTGGCCGCGTCGCTCAACGCAGCGGGGTATTATTCGACGACGAGGGTCGGCTTGAGAGCTACCGGCCGGGACAGGTTGTAGAAGTTGGGCGAGCTCGCCATCACCGCCTCGTGGATCTCAGCAAACTGCTCCTTGGTGCCGTTGCCCTTGATTCGCACCTTGTAGCGCAGGCTCTCGTAGCCGTTCGCCACGGTCGGGTCGATGCCGAGAAAACCCCGGAGGTCGATCTCGCCTTCGGTCTCAATCGCGAGGCGTTCGAGAGTAATTCCGTGCACCGCACATTGCGCCACATAGCCGACCGTCATGCAGGCGTTGAGGGCCGAGATCAGATATTCCTGCGGGTTGGCGAAGCGGTTTGAGCCGCCGAGCTCAAGGGGCTCGTCGATGTCCATCGAAAAGCGCCGCGTCACCTCCTGGCCGCCGATCCCAAAGCCCTCGACGTGGCTGCGGCTGCGCGTCTGGCCTTGCCAGGTCGTGGTGACATGCCAGCGGGTAGCGCCCTTTGCGGGATCCCGCCTGACGCTTTCGATCAGAGCGAACAGATCGTCGACGTTGATGCCGTTGACCACTTTGGGCGCCGTGGTCACTGCGTTGCCGTCCATAACGGATCTCCTTCTGCGATGCTGAGGTTGGTGAAAATGTGCGACTGGCTCAGTGCAGCGTGGCGAGCGCCGCCTCAATGCGCCGACTCTGGCTGTCGGTAATCAGTCCCGACAGAACCTTGCCGAAATACGGGTGCTTGGCGCCCGAATGGATGTATTGCCAGCGATAGGCGGCGAGGAACGCGGCCTCGATCGCCCGCGCTTCTTCCGTCGCCATGGTTCGCCCGCAATTGGCCACGAAATATGCGGCATCGGATGCGGCCTGCGCGTTCAAGATACCGTCTACCGCCGCGACGAGGCCGATGAAATCGTCGATCGCTTGATCGCGTTCCGCCGCCGTCAGCGTCGCATCGTGCCGCACGAGTTCGAGCTCGTCGAGAAGCGCGTGCTGGCACTCCTCCTTCCAGTGAAACAGGAACACGTCCTTGAAGAGCTCCGACAGCTCGGCGTCAGGATCGATGCTCTGGCGGTAGTGAAGCTGGGTGAAGAGCTCAATGTCCAAGGTCAGCACCAGTACTGCCCAGGTGGACTTGGTGAGCACGGCGCGAGCGACGTCGTTGGGGTCGATGTCGAAGCGGTAGCCCTCGGGCAGCACCTGGCCGACCATCGCCTCAACGCGGCGGAATAGCGCTTGGTGCTTCAGCTCCTCGGCGCTAAACCCCACCAATGCTTCGACCGCCTCCTGGTCGCCGAGTGCATGATCGTGGCTCAGCTCGAGAACCTTCGCGTTGATGAAGCGCTCCACCAAACCAAAGATGTTGGCGTAAGTGCGGCCCTGGATCTGGCTTACGAACCGCTTTTCGCCGGGTGAAAGGGTCGTGAATCCGTCGGCGAGCGAAAGCCCGTCCGGCAGGAACTTGTGGGCGGCGTCGAAGCGGCGCCCCCGGATCACGTCCTCGTCGATGTCCCAGCGAACCCGTTTGGATGACTGGATGCAGCGGGCGTACCGACTGCCGTCGAGCATCCCCTCTGTTGCACTCATCATTTCTCTCCTTACCTCTCCTGTCGTGCCGGCGGTGTCGAATAACCGGCCCGCCGATGGCGCAACCAATAAGCCGGCGCACGGCCAAGGGTCTATGATCGCGCCACCGGAAAAAATGACCGGAACACCGGATCTTCAGAGGAGGGAGACATGGACGCTTTATCTGATGTGTTGAGGGTCGCGCATCTGACCGGCGGCGTATTTCTCCATGCCGAGTTCTTCGCGCCGTGGTGCATCGCATCACACCTCACGCCCGAGCTTTGCCAGCCGGTGCTCGGGCCAGTGTCGCATCTCATCCTTTTTCACTACGTCGTCGAGGGCGGGTTTGAGCTGCGGGTCGAGGGCAAAGACGAGGAAGTCGTGGCGCTCGGACCAGGCGAAATCGTGTTGATGCCGCGCAACCACCTGCACCTGATGGGCAGCGATCTCACCGTGCCGCCAGTGATGAGCAGCGAAATCATCCAGCCGCCCAACAACGGCGGGCTGTTCACGATCCGCCACGGCGGCAACGGCGCTTGCACCCGGATGGTCTGCGGCTTCCTCGGCTGCGACAGCGCTGAAAACAACCCAGTGCTCGCCGCCCTGCCGCCGGCGCTCAAGCTCAGCATCGAAGAGGGCGGAGCGGCAGAATGGATCCGCTCGACCTTTCACTATGCTGCGGAGGAGGTGGCCGCAGGCCGCCCGGGATCGGAGACCGTATTGGCCAAGCTGTCCGAGCTGCTGTTCGTCGAGACGGTGCGGCGGTATGTGGAAAATCTGCCGGCGGGCCAGAGTGGGTGGCTCGCCGGTTTGCGCGACACGCATGTTGCTCGTGCGCTGGCACTGTTGCACCGCGATATAGCCCGGCCGTGGACAGTGGACGAGCTCGGGCGCGAGGTGGGGCAGTCGCGTTCGGCGCTGGCCGACCGCTTCATCCGCCTGATCGGCGTGCCGCCAATGCACTATCTGGCCAGCTGGCGCATGCAGGTCGCAATGCAAAACCTGCGCGACACCAGCGCGTCCCTCGCCCAGGTGGCCGAGATGGTCGGATATGAGTCCGAGGCGGCCTTTTCCCGCGCGTTCAAGAAGGCGGTCGGTAAGGCGCCTGGCACGTGGAGACGATCGCAGCGCTAAGTCACTGAGAAACGCAGCGCTCGGCGACTGGATTGAGCTAGGTGCGGTACTCGGCGCTCGAGCCGCTGTCGACCGATTGGACAGCCGACTTGGTCATCACTGAGAAGAAGACGTTCGGCCTGCCGCGCCGCTCTCTCGCGTCAAGACCGATGAAGAAGCGGACAAGGTGGCCAACGACACCCCCACCCTAACCCTCCCCGCAAGCGGGGGAGGGAAGGGAGAGGGTTCGCCGCCTATTTCTACAGCCGCGACATCGGCCGCATATGGCGCCTCGCCGAGGAGCTCGAATACGGCATCGTCGGCATCATCTCCGCCAAATCCACTGGCGAGATCGCGCCGTTCGGCGGCATGAAGGAGAGCGGCATCGATTGCAATCCGCCCGCTGTCCTTCCCCGTCAGCCCCGGCTGCCGCATCGGCGGCATCTCCGGACACTGACGGTGGAGCCTTAGGTTTTCAACAATGCCGCCATGGAAGTCGCTCGCTGCGTAACGCTGTGGATTTGGAAAACCAGGGCACCGGCGCACACGATTTCGATCGCCATCGAGAAGATGGGGACTACAAATTCGACGAACGATTCCGCTCCAGTCAGCCGAAGCGCGGTGAGCACGCCATCGCTGATAACCGAAACAAAGAGTGCGGCGGTTGCCGCAGTGCAGAGGAGAAGGAATCGACGTAGCCGCTTGCGATATACCGTATAGAACGCTGCGGGAATGCCGCGGCCGCTGATGTACGCCCAGCCACCTATCCCGATGATGACCGAAAGCCAGAATGAGTAACGGTCGATCAAGCCGACGCTTCCACTTACTACTTTTACGTCGTCACCGATGGCACACTGCGTCATCGCGTACCATGCCACGCGGGCCTTCATGGCGATGAAAACACCGGCGATCACCAAAATGATGGCGGCGCCTGCTCGCCTAGTCTGTTTGGCAACCGAGACCACGGCGAACTGAGCTGCGATGACATGCGGATCGCCGAAATTGGCAATCGCGCGTTGCTCCGCCTCCGGCCTATCGCTTCCCGGATGGGCAGCGACCGCCTCCGACAAATGGTCTTCGACCTCCTGCCGCACGCGTCTTGACAGCGATCGATCGAACCTCAGCGCACCCGCGAGCGATTCGAGATAGTCAGAAATCACGCCGGCCTCCCGGATGCCCGGGTTCCTGCCAGGAGACCGCCAATGGCAGCGCAAAACTGCTGCCAGACCGCGCGTCGCTCCGCGAGAGCACGCTCGCCGCGTCGGGTCAATGCGTAAACTCGGCGCCGTCGCCCGGATTCGGCGGTTACCCAGCGACTGACAAGCAGACCGGTTTGCTCGAGACGATGCAACGCGGGGTAGATCGTCCCTTCGGGGAGATCAAACGCGTAGCCGCTCCGGCGTCTAATTGCCTCAATCACCGCGTATCCATGTGCCGGGCCCGCCGACAGTGCAGCGAGCACGATCAGGTCGAGGTGCCCCTTGAGCATTTCGCCTTCCATACCTTGCACCACTATGCTTTGGCGGCCTAGGGGTCAAGTTGCAACCGAGTGCGATCGCTGCGGGTGCCCGATGTCGAGCGCTCGGTGTATCTCTGCGCGGCAACCCAGCCGACAAAACCGGGGTGCAACGCCGGACCGCCTTCGCGTTTGTTGACGGGGCGGCCTATTTGCTGCGGGGTACGAAGACCTGGCCGTTGACGCCGAAACCACCCTCGGCGGTTTCGAAGATCTGTACAAAAAGTCTCCTGGCGGGATCGGGTGGCTGCTTCATTGCGTTGATCACCACATCGGTGATGCCCTTTATGATGGCGCTCCTTTGTTCGAGCGAGAGGACGCCCGCCGGAACATGTACCTCTACTAGCGGCGCGCCGAAATTTCCCGCCGAAACGCTATCGGCCAGCACGCTCGGCGGGCCGGCTAATGTGCCCGTTGCTACCGTTGCAGTCAGTAGTACGCTCCGGCGGCTCAATCCGTCGTTGCCGTCCGTGTTTGTGTTCGACGTATTGTTCATGTCCATGGCGCAACCTCATAGCAATATTGGCACAGCCTCAGTGAGAAAGACCACGAAGCGGATGCTTGAGGCTCGTCAGGTCGGCGTGTAGATGATGCCGGCATTGCCCCAATGGTCGCGGGGAATCTCGTTGATCAGCACGTATGTCTGCGCGTTAGGCGGTCGTTTCTCGACGCTATTGATGACCTCGTGGATCCCTTTGACGATCTCGCGCCGCTGATCCTGCGTGAGCGTCCCCTCGGGTACAAAAACTTTGGCGACCGGCATGAGGGTTCCTTCTTCATCTGGCTATGCCTAGCTATGCTATGCCTCGCGTTGCCATGTGTCAAGAGCCGATCGCACGCGACCTTCAAGGTACGGCATCATGCTGAGATTCGGGAAGGCGGGCGCACCTCGCACCGCATCGGCTTTGAAAATTCCACTTTTGGCGCGACGGGGCCGATCGCAATCGGTCGCTGATGGAGCAATGCGCCGGGTGCGGTGATCGGGCCATTGATCGACGCAAAGACGGTCGAGAAGGTCGAGGCGCACATCGCCTACGCGGTCAAGACGGGCGCCAAGGTCGTCACCGCGGCAAGCGCAGCGCGCTGGGCGGCACCTTCTTCGAACCGACGGTATTGACCGATGTGACATCGGCCGCATCTGGAGGATCGCCGAGGCGCTCGAATAGGGCATCGTCGGCATCAACAAGGGCATCATCTCGACCGAAATCGCGCCGTTCGGCGGCATGAAGGAAAGCGGCATCGGCCCGACCTGCCAGCTTGCTGGGGCTCGAAATACGGCATCGAGGAATTCCTCGAGGTCAAATACCTCTGCATGGGCGGCATCGACCGCTAACTCACTCGGAAGGCGCCGGCGAATTGTGGGCCCGCACGAGTCCTCACCGCCGGCGCGGATGTCGTGTCGGTATCTGCACCGGCCGTCTCAATTCTTTTCACGTCGTCATCCCGGTCTCTGCTGGGCGGAAATGCTCGAACTCATCGACCTCTTGCGGCATTCACGGGCTTCATATACGTGGTCGCACGTATTGTCCTTGCGCAACAATAGTCCTGATATCCGGAGAACGCCGACCTAAAGGCTGCCGCTGACAGGCCCACATCTGAACCTCCAATATTGGGCGCGCTCGAGGGGTCGGGACAGCACGCATGCTCCCTTTAGAACTAATCAAACTCAGGGCGCTTATGGAACGCACCACAGGGAGCCCTGAAGTAAAGATCGGACTGATCGATGGGCCCGTCGCCACTCAACATGCCGATCTGGCGGGCGAACACCTCCACGAAATTCCTGGAAAAAACGGAGCCACATGCTCTCAGGCCAACAGCACGGCATGCCTGCACGGGACCTTTGTCGCCGGAATCCTATCCGCAAAGCGGGATTCCCTCGCCCCCGCTATTTGCCCCAACTGTACGCTCCTACTACGCCCCATTTTTACAGAGACGACCTCCGGGCGCGACCCCATGCCCAGCGCGACACCTCTCGAGCTTGCAGCGGCGATCATCGCATGCGACGACGCAGGCGCACGAGTAATCAACTTGAGCCTCGCCCTTGCCCAACCTTCCACGAAGGGGGAGCTGGCGCTGGAAGAGGCGCTCAATCATGCCGTTAGACGTGGCGTGATCGTAGTTGCGGCGGCAGCAATCAAGGCACCCTTGGAAGTTCTCCCATTACCCGTCACCCGTGGGTTATCCCGGTCGTGGCTTGTGACCTACGTGGTCGACCGATGAACCAATCGAATCTCGGCAGCTCGGTTGGCAGGCGGGGTTTGAGCGCACCCGGCGAAAGCGTTACCAGCCTCGGCTCTGAAAGCCGATCCTTCACGCTCGGGGGAACGAGTGTTACGGTTCCTTTTGTGACTGGTGCGATTGCACTGTTGTGGTCTGAGTTTCCTACTGCGCCCGCCGCACAAATCAAACTAGCTGTTACCCGAACTACCACGCTGCGGCGAGCCTCGGTAGCTCCACCTTTGCTGGACGCCGAGGCGGCCTACCAAATTCTGTCGACCGCGAATGCCAGGAGGCGATTAGCATGAACGGGACAATCGAAAGCAGTGTTCACCCTGATCAGGATGAACAACCGCCTCACCGAGTACGACTGCCCGGGTTCATCGCCGACGAGGAGATTGGATTGGGCGATGTGATCAAGCGAACCAGTTCCTATTTTGGGATCCAACCCTGCGGAGGCTGTGGGCGCCGAGCGGATGCGCTTAACCGCTGGCTGGTCTTCACAAATAGGAATTTACCGTAGAGGAGTCCTTTGCATTCTTATTCCCAGAGTTATTAAACCCAGTTAGCTCGCAATCCGTTCAGGGAGGACAAATATGAACGAACCAACTGAAAAGATGGAACAACCGGTTCAGGAGAATGATGCGCTACCTGCTTCGCCCTATGCAGAGGCCCGAACCAGTTCACCGATCACCCAACAGGCCGGGTGTCCAAATTGTGGCGGTCAAGGGGCGCCTATGGACATGAGTCTCAATGCTGCTGGGGTCCCCGCATATGTCTATACCATCGGCCGCGTCGAGGCGCGTTTCCCGAACCTCGCCGCGGAAAAAGAATTCGCCCAGGCG
>Ga0306920_100016193_pt1 | contig 10254 bp, 7 predicted proteins | sample flu12Cox44000170_FD_204666 | JGI IMG/M metagenome (GOLD analysis project Ga0306920, IMG submission 204666) | Lab enrichment of tropical soil microbial communities from Luquillo Experimental Forest, Puerto Rico - flux4day.12C.oxic.44.000.170 (v2)... | ecosystem: Environmental > Terrestrial >...
CTCGACATGATCCACGGCGTTGTCACCAACCAGGTTCACGGAAAGCCGGTGGAAACTTGTCGCTTCCTGGTCCACCCCGGCCTCCGGAAACTCGGGCTCGGTCAAGCTACCTATTCCGAGCATTATCATTTGACCAGCTGTCTCAAGCCGGACGGGATCTGGAAACTTGCTTAGACCGGCTGACTCAGAAGACGGCAGACGTGGCGGGGATTTAAGGTTTGGCATTCGAGCAGGCATTCCGATGTCCGAACAAGACCGGCATTCAACAAAAGTTACCGAAAGCCGCGATGTTGCGGCCGAGTCGGGGGCGAGCTGACGGAAGGGCTTGGTCGGCTCCCGGCCGTCATCGAGCATCCCCCACCGCGGCTGAGGCGGCGACGGAGCGGGCGCCTCGCGCTTTTCGCATTATTGATAATCGGCGCCGGGGCGGGCATTGGGTGGTTCTGGTGGCACCAACATCACCCGCGCTTGCCGCCGGGAATTGCTTGGGGAAATGGCCGTCTTGAAGCCGACTCGATTGACATCGACACCAAGTTCACAGGCCGTATCGCGAAACTCTTCGTCGATCAAGGCGCAATGGTGACGGCCGGCCAGGTGGTCGCGATGATGGATACGCGCGATCTCGAAGCCTCGTTGAAGAAATCCGAGGCGCTAGTGAGCCAGGCCGAGCGCGCTTTCGATGAGGCGAAGGCGAACCTTATGCAGCAGCAGACTCAGGTGAAGCTGGCGCAGCAGGAGCTCGACCGTACTAGCGCCCTCGTGCCCAAGGGCTTCGCCACCGTCGAGGTGCTCGATCAGCGCCGCCAACAGATGAACAGCGCCGTCGCGGCAGAAAATGCCGCGACCCATAGGGTCGCCGAGGCGGAACACGCGCTCGACGCCACTAGCCACGATGTCGAACTCTATCGGGTGAACATCCTCGACAATACCCTTGTCGCACCGCGCGATGGCCCGATCGAATACCGTGTCGCCAATGTCGGCGAGGTGCTGCCGGCAGGCGGCAAGGTGTTCACGATGCTCGACGCCTCCTATGTCTATATGGACATCTACTCGCCGACGGCCGAAGCCGGCCGGATCCGGATCGGGTCGGACGCCCGTATCGTGCTCGACGCCTATCCCGGCCATGTCATCCCGGCCAAGGTCGTGTTCGTCGCGAGCCAGGCGCAGTTCACTCCCAAAACCGTTGAGACAAGAGCCGAGCGCGACAAGCTGATGTTCCGGATCAGGGTGCGGATTGATCCGGAGCGGCTCAAAGGCCGGGAGGCGATGGTCAGAAGCGGGCTGCCGGGTGTTGCCTATGTGGCCACCGATCCTTCGGTCGCGTGGCCGGCCGGCCTGCGAGCGAGTGCGCCGCCGAGCATCCCGGCTTCAGTACCCCGATGACTGGAGGAGATGGCGCCCCCGGATTGCAGCCCGGGACACCGATAGCGCGCATCGAGCACATCACCCAAGCCTACGGGAGGGTGACAGCACTGGATGCCGTCACTCTCACTATACCGGCCGGCCGCATGGTGGGGCTGATCGGGCCCGACGGCGTGGGCAAATCGTCGTTGCTCGCGATCATTGCCGGCTCCCGATACATCCAGTCCGGCAAGGCCCGAGTCCTCGGCGGGGACATCGCCAATGCGATGCACCGCGCCGCGGTCTGCCCGCGCATCGCCTATATGCCGCAGGGCCTTGGCAAAAACCTCTATCCCGACCTCAGCATCCGGGAAAACATCGAATTCTTCGGTCGTCTGTTTGGGCAGTCGCGTTCCGAACAGGAGCGTCGCATCGCGGAACTGCTCGACGCCACCGGGCTGACGCCGTTCGCCGAGCGTCCGGCGAAAAAATTGTCGGGCGGCATGAAACAAAAGCTCGGGCTCTGCTGCTCCCTTATCCACGATCCCGATCTCTTGGTTCTCGACGAACCAACGACCGGGGTCGACCCGCTGTCGCGCCGCCAATTTTGGGAGCTAATTGAGCGAATCCGCGCACGGCGTCACGGCATTAGCGTCGTTGTTGCGACCGATATATGGAAGAGGCCGAGCAGTTCGACTGGCTTGTCGCGATGGATGCTGGGAAAATCCTGGCAGCCGGCACGCCGGCGGAACTCATGACGACGACGCGAGCGCGCACCATCGAGGACGCCTTCATCGCGCTTCTGCCGGAACAGCGGCGCGGCGGTCATACGGCACTGCAGATTCCGCCTCGTCGCGCCGCTGATGCCGAGCCGGTCATCGCAGCGCGCGACCTGACCTGTCGGTTCGGTGATTTCACCGCCGTGGACCACGTCAGCTTTACGATCGGGCGCAGTGAGATTTTCGGTTTTGTCGGCTCTAACGGTTGCGGCAAGACGACGACCATGAAGATGCTGACCGGGCTCTTGCCCGCCAACGAGGGCGAAGTGCTCTTATTCGGCCGGCCCCTCGATGCACGCGACCTAAGCTCGCGCCGACGGGTTGGCTATATGTCGCAATCGTTTTCGCTTTATACCGAGCTGACGGTTCAGCAGAACCTCGATCTCCACGCGCGCTTATTTCATCTGCCGGCACGAGAGGCGAAAGCGCGCATCGCCGAACTCATTTGGCGCTTCGGTCTCGCCGACCATATCGACCAGCGGGCCGAGGATCTGCCTCTCGGCATTCGGCAGCGGCTGTCACTCGCAGTGGCCGTCGTACACGAGCCCGAGATGCTGATCCTGGACGAGCCTACGTCGGGTGTCGACCCCCTAGCGCGCGACAGGTTTTGGGAACTGCTGATCGATTTATCGCGCAATCAAGGCGTAACGATCTTCGTCTCGACACATTTCATGAATGAAGCCGAACGTTGCGACCGTATTTCGCTGATGGATTCTGGTCGAGTACTGGCGACCGCTGCGCCCGAGGCCCTCATTGCGGCGTGCGGTGCTGCCACCCTCGAGGACGCATTCATCAGCTATCTCGAGGCGGCTTCTGGCTCGCATGGTGCCGCCACGAGGGTGGAGTCCGCCTCTGCAGCCCAGAATATAGCGGGAGCCGGCGCGGAGCGACCGCCGAATCGCGGCTCGGCCTTCAGTCTGCAGCGTCTTTCGCCTGCACGATCCGAGAAACGCTCGAACTGCTACGCGATCCGATCCGACTCGGTTTCGCCCTTTTTGGCACAACCTTTCTGATGCTCGTTTTCGGCTTTGGCATTTCGACCGACGTCAATAAACTCTCCTTCGCTGTTCTTGACCACGACCAGAGCCACGAAAGTCGTGCCTATCTCGAAGAGCTGCGCGGGTCGTCCTACTTTGTCGAACGACCGGCGCTTGACAATTATGTCGCTCTCGAAAAGAGGCTCACAAACGGGGACATCGACGCCGCCATTGAAATTCCTCCTGGTTTTGGCCGCGATATTGTACGCGGGCGACCGGTTTGGGTCGCCGCCTGGATTGATGGTGCGAGGCCATTCATAGCCCAGACGATCCGTGGCTATTTTGGAGCCATGCATCAACTGTATTTGTCCAACCCTATCGTAAAGCCGGTACAGTCGACACTCTCCCAATCTGTCCGTATCGAGGTGCGGTTCAAGTATAATCAGGATTTCGACAGCGTTTACGCGATGGTGCCGGCAACAGTGTCACTGCTTCTGGCGCTATTCCCGGCGATTCTGATGGCGCTCGCCATCGTGCGCGAAAAGGAACTCGGTTCTATTACCAACCTCTATGTGACCCCAGTCACGCGGCTTGAATTCTTGTTAGGCAAGCAGGTGCCGTATATAGCGGTCGCAATGGGCAATTTCGCATTTATGCTCGTCATGGCGCTGTTTGTCTTTAAAGTGCCTTTGAAAGGAAGTTTCCTCACTTTGCTGTTGGGTACGCTGACCTATGTAACGGCCACGTCGGCCTACGGCATGCTAATCTCAACCTTTGCGCGCACGCAGATTGCAGCGCTTTTCGGTACGGCGATCCTGACTGTGCTGCCGGCGACAATGTTTGCCGGCATGATGGTCCCGGTATCCGCCCTTTCCGGGATGGCACAAATTATGGGCCGCCTGTTCCCGATGACCTATTTCCTTCCGGTCAGCGTCGGCACTTTCACAAAAGGTCTCGGCTTCCCCGACCTGGCCGCGAATTTGGCCGCACTTACGGTCTTTATCCCGATCTTGGTGACCTTGAGTTTGCTGCTGTTGCGCAAGCAGGAACGCTAGCGCCAACGCACAGAATGCAAAGTTTTGCGAACATCTTCTGGCTCGGTACAAAGGAATTGCGCAGCTTCATGCGCGATTTTGTGCTGCTGGGGCTGGTCATCTATGCATTCTCGCTGGCCATCATCGCGCAAGCGCAGAGCAGTTCGCAGGAAGTGCACAATGCTTCGGTTGCGCTTGTCGACGAAGACCACTCGCAACTGTCGCGTCGAATCGCACAGGCGTTTCTGCCTCCTTATTTCCAAACACCGCAACCGATCGCCGAGCGGGACATCGTTCCCCTGATGAACGCGGGAAGGTACACATTCGTAATCGACATCCCGCCGAATTTTGAGCGAGATGTCCTCGGCAGGCGCCGCGCTGAAATCCAGCTCAATGTCGATGCGACAGCGATGGTGCAAGCGGGGCTCGGGGCTGACTATGCGCAGCAGATTATCACGACCGAAATAAACGGTTTTCTCTCGCGGGCGGAAGGCGCTCCGGTGACACCGGTCAACCTGGTCGTGCGTATCGCGTTTAATCCTAACGTCAATACAGCATGGTTCACCAGCATCATGGGCATCCTAAACAGCGTGACAATGCTGGCCATTATCTTGGCAGGAGCGGCTGTTGTGCGGGAGCGCGAGCACGGCACGATGGACCATCTCCTTGTGATGCCGTTAACTCCCTTCGAGATCGCGATGTCGAAGATCTGGGCAAACGTGGTGGTCATTACGATAGCGACGGGCCTGTCTCTCTATTTGGTGGTGCGCGGACTGTTAGGTGTCCCGATCGCCGGGTCAATACCGCTGTTTCTACTCGGGACGGCAATCTACCTGTTCTTCGCCACTGCGATAGGCATCTTCCTGGGTACGGTCTCGCGCTCGATGCCTCAGCTCGGCCTGCTCTACCTGCTGGTCTTTTTGCCGATGAATATGCTCTCCGGCAGCAACACGCCCCTCGAAAGCATGCCGAGCTCGCTCGCGACGCTCATGCAGGCCTCGTCCTCAACCCATTTCGTGTCGTTCGCACAGGCGATTCTTTGCCGTGGCGCCGGTTTCGCGGTGGTCTGGCCGGAATTCGTAATCGTCGCGCTGATTGGCGGATTATTCCTTGGCCTGCCCTGTCGCGCTTCCGCAAGGCCAGCGCCACAGTGATGTGATGCACAGCGTAAGCGCGTAACTGCCACCATCATCCTGGCAGTTATAATCAGCACCGATTACGCAGACTCGAGATTCAACTGACGAGGTCAGTCACTTCGGACAGACTGCGCGCTCCCATTTTGCCCATCACGCGCGCGCGGTAGATCTCGACTGTACGCGCGCTGATTTCGAGATCGTAGGCGATTGATTTATTGGGCAGCCCGGCGACCAGACCCGCCTGCACCTCCCGCTCGCGCTACGACAATAGCGCCAGCTTTTCTGCTGCTGCGGCCGCTGCCGGATCTCGTTCGTTCGGTGAAGCCAACCGACAAAGCGCCACGCCGAGGCTGTCGAGAATCGTCTCTGAGGCGAAGGGTTTCTCGATGAAATCGACGGCACCCACTTTCATCGCCCGCACCGCCAACGGCACATCGGCGTGGCCGGTAATGACGACCATCGGAAAACCGAGCATGCGAGTCCTTAACTGATCTTGCAGCTCAAGGCCGTCCATCTCCGGCATGCGGATGTCGGCAATCAAACACCCGATCGGCAAGGCCGTAGCGGCGGCAAGGAAGCCCAGTGCCGAGCTGAAGCTTTTGACTACAGTCCCTTCGACTCGAGGAGAAATGAAAGTGAATCGCGTACTGCCTCCTCGTCATCGACGATGTAGACGGGTGGGTTAGCCGCCACGAGCAGTTCCCCCCCAGCGTGCCATCGGCAGTTTCAAGAGTTATACCGTGCCGTGCCTCTCACCGCACCGGGGATCACGCTGATGTCCGGGTCGACACAACCATCATAGGGATAGGCAGTCACCGTGCGCAACGGCGTTGATGATAGCGACGTAGCCGCGCATTGGCCGGCAGCTCTTCGTCTCAGCGAATCATCGTTGATCCAAATCAATTCATCCAATCTAGTAAATTCCCGGTACGCTGATGAGCCAGCGCGATTCGTCCTCGCATAGAGTTCTCAGCGGGCAATCTAAGCATTGATGGCCGCCTTCGTCCCGAGTGACTTTCTTGCATGCTTCCCTCAGAGACCAGCCGACGATCTCAATGAAAAGTCTCGCAAATTTGAAGCATTGCCATTATTAATCGCTGCCGCTCACTTTCTCAGAAGTCTCAGCAAGCTGTTTCCTGACGAGCATCACGTTTGGATCGCGCGCATCCGGCGCAATCGTGAAACCGAGCTCCCTACACATCTGCAGCATCGGCTCGTTCTCCCGCAAAACCTCGCCAACGAGTTCTCCGATACCGCGCTGCCCGGCGATGTCTATAAGACGCTTCATCAGCAAATACCCGACGCCGCGCCCCTTCCAGTCGGTGCGAACGGCGATGGCATACTCCGCGCGCAAATTGTCGGGATCGGCAAAGAAATGCGCCACACCCATTGCCACGTCGTCGTGCTCGGCCAGAAGTGCCAGCTCTCGGTCGTAGTCGAGCTGCGAGAGCCGTGCGGCAACCGTGTGGGTAAGTCCGCGTACCGGCGTAAAGAAGCGGAGCCGCAAATCCTCGTCGCTCATATGCGCGGCGAGATTGTGCAGCACCGGCTCGTCTTCCGGACGCAACGGCCGCACTCGGAGCGAAGTCCCATCGCGCAACCGCTCCGCGGTTTCGAGATGTTGAGGATAGGGGGCGATGGCCAGCTTTGTCTTATTTGGCCGGTACGCCGGCGCGACGCGCAGTCGGGCATCCAGAGCGATGATGCCGGCCGCGTCTGCGAGCAACGGATTGATGTCGAGCTCTCGGATCTCCGGGTGATCGGCAGCCAGCTGACCCAGGCGGATCAACATTTCGATGACAGCCTCGATTTTCGCAGGTGGTTGGCCGCGATATCCTTGCAATAGTCGCCACACTCGGGTACGCGCCATCAGCCTGCGCGCAAGCAATGTGTTGAGCGGAGGCAGCTCGAGCGAACTGTCGCCTACGACCTCGACCGCCGTGCCTCCTTGGCCGAACAAAACCAGTGGACCAAATACCGGGTCTTGAACCAGTCCGACGAGGAGTTCCAGGGCACCCGGGCGGCTAATCATCGCTTGAATGAGAAACCCGGCAAGGCGAGCTCTGGGACGAGCCGCCCTGACACGTTCGAGCATACCTTCCGCTTCTCGACGGACCCGATCGGCATCGCGCAGATTGAGCACGACGCCGCCGACATCGGTCTTGTGGGTGATATCGGGCGAACGGATTTTGAGAGCGACCGGAAATCCTACACTCGCGGCGACACGGGCAGCCTGGTCCGGATCATCGGCGGCGAGGCTGGCCGCGAGCGGAATGCCATAGGCCGCGAGCACGGCGGCCGTCGCTTCCGCGTCGAGCCAGTCTTCTCCGGCGGCGAGAGCGGTTGCGATCACGCTCCGTGCCGCTCGCTGATCCGCTTCGAACGAGTCCGCTCGCGCGGGTGGCGTCTCCATCAACAGCTCGCGATTGCGCCGATGGTGTACCCGATGCATGAAAGCGCCGACGGCACTATCGGGGGTTTCATAAGTGGCGATGCGGGCTTTCGCGAAGAGCTGCCGTGCCGCCTTTACAGAATGTTCGCCGAGCCAGGCCGTGATCACGTTACGATCCCGCGACACTCTGGGCTCAGCCGCTCCGACCGCATCGATGACTGCACGAGCGGTCTCCTCGGGCTCAGCCAACGCGGTGGGGCAGTTAAGCACCAAAATAGCGTCAACCTCGGGGTCGCTGATCAATACTGCTAGAGCATCGGCATAGCGGGTCCCCGGCGCATCGCCGATGATGTCGATTGGATTGCCGCGGCTCCACGTGGCGGGCAGACGCCGGGTCAATTCGGCGATCGTATTTTGCGATAGTTCAGCCAGTCGCCCGCCAGCCGCCATCAAAGCATCGGCGGCGAGCACGCCCGCCCCGCCGCCATTGGTCAGGATCGCGAGCCGATCGCCAACCTGCTCGTGGGTCAACGCCAAAGTCTCGGCGGCATCGAACAGTTCGGCCATCGTCCCGACCCGTAGCATACCCGCTCGACGAAACACCGCGTCGTACACCGCGTCAGTGCCGGTCAAGACGCCAGTATGTGTGGTGGCGGCTCGCGACCCAGCGTTAGAGCGGCCCGCTTTTAGAACCAGCACGGGCTTGATGCGCGCAGCTGCCCGGGCCGCGGACATGAATTTGCGGCCGTGCGTGATACCCTCAACGTACAGCAGGATAGCTCGGGTGTGCGGATCGGCGGCGAGATAGTCGAGCATGTCGCCAAAATCGACGTCGGCCATGCCGCCCAGCGAGACCACGTGAGAAAAACCGATGCTGCGCGATACCGCCCAATCGAGCATTGCCGTAACCATCGCACCAGACTGGCTGATGAACGCGATATCTCCCGCCGGGGCAGACAAATGAGAAAAGGTCGCGTCGAGCCCAACCCGCGGAACCATGATGCCGACGCAGTTCGGCCCGATGATGCGCATGAGTAGGGGCTTTGCGGCGTCGAGCATTGCCTGCTGCAGCGAGTGGCCCCGCTCCCCGAGTTCGGCGAAACCGGCGGTGATGATCACGGCGGCGCGCGTTCCGCGCTCACCCAGCTCACCGATCAATGAAGGCACCGTTTCCGCCGGAGTGGCAATGACTGCGAGATCCGGGGCGTGCGGGAGGCTCGCGATATTCGGATGAACGACCAAGCCGTCAATCGTGGGATGCTGTGGATTGACGAACATCACCTCACCGACGAACCCAGCACGACGCAGATTGCGCGCGATTACCGCACCGACCGAACCGGGGCGCGGGCTGGCACCGATCAGTGCAACGGATTCCGGGTTGAACAGCTTGTCGAGATTACGAACCGACATTGGACGTCATCAACAGCTTAAGCGTGAATCCCGAATCTCGCCTGTTCGCGTATTTGAAGAGGGGGCCACTGCTCGGACGGCGCGTTCACGATCTCCGCGACCAGGCGGAATTTCACCTGGGTTACACTCAAGTCCCTGAAGTAGTTTACGCCGTCCGGACTCGATTAACTGGACGTTCGGCTTCACAAGGCTTTTCGGTGACTCTCGCGACACGGAGCGGCGCGGCGCACTCGCCTGTCGCGTCCACAGCGCGCATATCAATGCTCCGGGTTGACCCCTATCCAACATTGTGCACCTTGACTCTTCTGAGCTCATCGCCGACGCAATGATGCTCACACGGGCCCGTAACGCGGCGGCTTTAACTCTCGGACCCAGGTTCCTACAAGCGACGAACACCCCTAAATTTAGAGACTGGGATTTCCCGGGCGAGGGTACGTCGGCGTGTGGCTGGCGATATCTTCGCTCGGGCCAAGATGCGGCAACGTCGCGCCGAGCGGAGCCGGCTGGCTGGCCGGCTGCTGATCCGAGACGAACAGTTGCTCCCACGCCCGGCGCACGCTGTGGTGGGTGGATTCGTGAATGTAAACATGGCCGTATTGGTCGAAACCGAATAACGCCGCCTCCGGGTCATTTCGGACGGTCTGAAAGACTTGGTTGATCGCTGTAAAGCAGTCGGCAAGCCGATCACCGTTCGAAAGACGTGTATGGCGTAGCAGTTCGGCGATGTTGAGCGCATGCAGCGGCGGCGCAGCGCGGCCGGCGGGCGCCTCGCGCGCCAGCTCGAAAAAAACCTGTGAGAGCAGAAAGTTGTCTTTGATCGCCTCGAACACCTGCATAGCCTCCTCGGGTGTGCAGGCCGCGAGGGCAGCCGAATGGACTTGTGATGTGTCGTGATCGAACCTACTCAGGGCCCCAAGCGCCGCGCCGATCTCGTGCTCGACCCAACGGCGCACCTCGGGCGGGGCCGCTTTGAGCTGCTCTAAGGAGAAAGTAAAGCTGGTCATGGCCCACTCCTCGTTATCGGCATTTGTTCGATCACATTGGTGTTTCGAAAGATACGGGCGAGTGTTGACCCCGGTCAATCAATCAGCCATGCGAGAGCACCCGTGGTCTGGGTCACTTCTGCCACAGATCGCCGAAAACTCGGCGGGATACCCGTACACAGGAAAACGGAGGATGACTCGA